>JAABUZ0100000695.1_pt1 | contig 77626 bp, 68 predicted proteins | sample 5562091 | NCBI WGS metagenome assembly JAABUZ01 (sample SAMN12813069, study PRJNA571459) | rock metagenome | isolation source: Antarctica rocks | place: Antarctica: Victoria Land, Linnaeus Terrace sud | collected 2015-12-21
AGCTCATGAACGAAATACGATGATACTGGAGAGCCTAGTGCATCGAAAGGGTGCATGCTAGGTTCGGAGGAGGGAAGTCGAAAAAGTGTCAGGAATGGTAACTCGTCGGCTTCCTATCCTACAAAGTACATTTCACCCAGACATGCGATGAAGATGCACCACAAATGATCACCACTATCCAGACCACTGCTGCTCCTCTGAGCGACGAGGGAAACATTTCCGCAATCCATGCTGACCTGGCGGAGAAGGAACTGCTGCCAGATCAGCATCTCGTGGATTCGGGATATGTCACGATCGCTAACCTTGTTCAGAGTCAATCTGACCATGAGGTGGATCTGATTGGTCCCACGCTCAAAACCCACTGGTATCAGGCGGAGACCGGCTACGACCTCACGCACTTCTCCATCGATTGGGAAGCTGAGACGGTCATCTGCCCACAGGGGCGCACGAGTTCAAGTTGGACACCCGTTCAGGAAGCAAACAAATCACTGATCAAAGTGAAGTTTTCCATCAGTGATTGCAAGGTCTGTCCCTCTCGGACCCTATGTACAGGAACGACTCGGCGCAGCATGACCCTGCATCCAAAGGAGCAGATGCAAGCGCTGTTTGCTGCACGTGAGCGAGAGCGCACGAAGACGTTCAAAGAGACGTATCATCATCGAGCAGGCATTGAAGGAGTCCACTCACAAGGAGTACGTACCATGGGCTTGCGCCGCTCACGCTACATTGGTCTTCGCAAAACGCATCTGGCTCATGTCGCCGTCGCAGCAGCAATGAACATGGTGCAACTCACTCACTGGCTGAGGGGAGAAGCACCAGAACAAACCCGTATCTCTCCCTTCAAACAGGCGATGAAGCCAGCTATCTAAGGTAGAGTTTTTGACTTCGCCACCAGTAACCGAAGTGGTCATGAGCCAGTGCTCTACGTGTGGAAGAAGGGTACCCCATGCATGAGAGGAGTCCGAGTGGGCGTCAGAGGCAGGCGCGGCGGCGTGCCACGAACGCGAACGTTACCGCCGCACACTGCACTGACGAGCGGTACAGACAGCTTGATGCTTTTCTCATTGAGTACCGCCTCGGCCGTATCAGCTTCCTGGAGCTGCCCAATAAGTTCGAGCAAGTCTTGCACATACACCCCCGCTCCTCTTATAATGGGGGCGAATCAGGATTGCCTACACGAGACTGAAGTAGTGGACGGCAACGGGGCTGTCGTACAAAGTAGGACCGTCCGTGGCGCGGAGAGAGAACATGAACTTCACAGGTGTATAGTATTGCAAGCAGAACGACTGGGCGTTTCTCTCTCAGGCACAAGTCTCCCCTTCTCCAACACAGGTGCGACCTTCTTTTCCCTCCCAAGAATAGCCACTCCGTATAAATCTAGTACACATGTCCACTCGTGTGGTGTATAATGCGGGTGTAAAGGACCGGGGATGCTTCTGGAAACCCAATACAAGCCATGCACGCCAGGTATGCTGCCACAACATACATACGCAGCATATGCTGTTAAACCAACTGATATGGGGCACAAAGGTGGATGCATGTCAGGTGTTGACATGAGTTGCGTTTCGGTCCTGGTTGGTTGCCAAACACAAGAAAGGAGGGCACGGGCTTCCTCCCCTTAAAAGAGAGGGGTCTCCGCCCGCGCGACGTTTGATGATAGAAACAGTTCCGTCAGGTACGGTACTCTATGGACGCTATCGCATCGAGCGCGTACTGGGCAGTGGGGGATTTGGACACGTCTACCTGGCACTAGAGCTATCAACCAACCAACAATATGCGGTAAAAGAGTATCTGGTGTCGGGTCCAAGCGGGCAAGAACAATTGATGCATGAAGCAAATGTGTTGAGTCACCTGCACCACCCGAACCTTCCTGCTTTCCACGATGCATTCAATGAGCGAGGTCGCTACTATGTAGTGCTCAACTACATCGAAGGTACTGACCTGACAGATATTATACGCATAACTCAGAGACGCAACGATGTTGTGCCAATAACACAGGTTATGGGATGGATTCTTGCAACCTGTGATGCTGTTTTCTTTCTGCACAATCAGCGTCCACCCGTCATTCACCGCGATATTAAACCAGACAATATCCGCATTATGCCCAATGGTACAGCAATCCTTGTGGACCTGGGCAACGCCAAGACATCGGCAGATGGATCACGGACTCTTTTCTTTATTCGTCACCAGGGAACTCCTGGCTATGCTCCACCAGAGCAATATCCAGGTGGCAGTGGCACCGATATACGTTCAGATATTTATGCCTTGGGTGCCACGCTTTATTTCGCGCTTACGACACAAGAGCCACCCAGTGTTTCGGCTCGCAATCAATCTATCCAGCAGGGACAGCCTGATCTGCCATCATTACAGGACCAACTCGCGAAGAACCCGCCTGAAGACAGTCCAGAGGTAAATGCCGCCAAGCAATTCCGCCTGGGTGTTTCAAAGCCTGCTAAGCCCGCACCGCGTCACTCTCGTCATCTAGCACAGTTAGGGATGCTCTCACCAATTGCCCTCAGCCAACTCAACCTGATTATCCAGAGAGCAATGGCGATGCGCCCAAAGGACCGATATCAATCTATTGCAGATTTTGCGAATGATCTACAGCGGGTACTATCAGCCATACCTATGCCGACAATAGCCGCCACCAATCAACAAGCGGCAGCACCAGTCAATCCATACGGTACGCAGCCGGATTTGCCTATGCTCTATGATGCAATTCAGAACGCAAAAGTGCTGAGCAATCAAGGAGTGCCCGATGTATCTCGGTTATCCACACCAGTGCCAGCGGTCACGCCGTCTGCATCAACAGTTCAATACTATTGTCCGCACTGTAACAAACCGGTCCAACAAAAGTCGGTATTCTGTCCACACTGTGGCCTGTCTCTCACAAATACACCTAAATCCCCTGTTGGAACAAGTAATCCAAGTGCTACAGCGACTACGGGGCAAGGCGTGTCACAAAAGCCAATAACAGGCCAGGATGTCCTGGGGGATCAGACCATGGTCGTTACACCCCAAGTTCAGCAAACGCTTGGAACATACTCACCAATGCCAACTCCCGCCGCAGCTTCCATGACGCCACTGGCTGCATCGAATGGCGCATCTAACACTCCCTCGCCCTGGGATACAGCACCTGTTGCGCCACAAAACTCTGTCGGTAGTGGTAGTGCTAACATAACAAATATGACACAAAAGCAAGTTATGCAGCAAAAGTCTTCGATATCTGCTTCACCTAGCTTCCATATAGGACTCGGACTCATCATCGCGGTTGTTATTGTCCTTGTTATACTTGTGCTCATCATGGTATTGCTCATCATCAATGCTGCTCATCATGCTGCATTCATTCAGTTTCCTGCCGTGAGCATTACTATTTATACTATGGATAGCCTTCTGTGAATAGTGGCGCTCTTTCCTCATCACTCTCGCCACTTCGTCTATTGCTCCTCGGTTACGGAAGCGTCACTCAGGCATTCCTGCCACTCCTTGCCTCACGTCGTGACTGGCTGGCACACGAACTAGGCGTCTATCCTCTTGTCAGTGGTATTGGGACACGCAGCCGTGGCTTCTATATTCATCCTAATGGCATTCCGATAGATGTACTCGCCCTGCAGAGTGAACCATTTCAATGGTTTGCTAACCAGGCAGAGCACGTTGATGATGCACAATCCTTTATTCATGCTGGCAAAACAGTTCATGCGTCACTTCTTATAGAGTTGACGGCGCTTCAACCTCAGGATGGACAACCAGCGCTAACCTACATACGCACAGCTTTTGAGCAAGGGATGGATGTCGTCACGGCAAACAAAGGGCCTATAGCGTATGCTCAAGCGGAGTTACAAGCGCTGGCACAGTATATGGGCAGACAATTTCGTTTCGAGTCAACGGTTATGGACGGTTTGCCACTTCTCAACCTTGCACAGTTTACCTTGCAAGCGGTGAGTACGCGAGCTTTTCACGCTCTTCTCAACACGACAAGTAGCCTTGTCCTCAGCATGGTTGAGCAGGGCCACACAGTGGATGAAGCAATCAGGAAGGCGCAACAACTAGGTATTGCCGAAGCCGACCCCTGGTACGATCTCGATGGCTGGGATGCAGTCATGAAGACAACTATCCTCGCTAATAACCTGCTTGGAGGTCAACTCAAGCCTCATATGGTGAAGCGAGAAGGCATTCGTCATCTCTCACAAGAAGCTATCAGGGCTGCCGCTTTAGAGGGGGCACCTATTCGGCTTGTGAGTCAAGCGCGTCGTATGCAAGGCGAGATAGTCGCAGAGGTGGGTCCACAGCGCATAGGGGAAGACGATATCTTACGTATAGGTAAAGGCACAACCGGTATCATTTCTTTGGAAACAGAGGCAATGGGAACCATTAGCCTGGTGGAGCATGAGCCAGAGGTTCTCCAAACCGCGTATGGAGTGCTGAGTGATCTTATTACGATACAACAGCATAAGATACCTCCGCACGCAACACATAGATAGTCATAGCAATCAGAGAGTTTTTCAGTGTACAATACAGTGAAGCACGTATACACTGACTATGGTCTTAGGTGGACTAAGAAGCAGGTGCTTGGATTGAGGCAATGAAGGATATCAATGCTGGCATGCCAAACTTAAGCATGGAAGACGGAGAGAAGCTATGCAACAAACAAAAGCACAAGGTAAAGTACAGATTACAAAAGGGAAATTCAATGGCATAAACGCCGTGGCGAATGAGAGTGGCGTCATCGCAGCGGCAGCAATGGACCAGCGCGGCTCACTGCAGAAAGCCATTGGAAAAGCACAAGGCCATGATGCCACAGACGAGCAATTAAGCGAGTTCAAGACACTGGTGACAGAGGTGCTCACGAAGTACGCCACCGCCATTTTGCTGGACCCAGAGTACGGGCTAGAAGCGTCGAAGCATCGTGCCAAAGATGCGGGACTGCTCCTCGCCTACGAAAAGACTGGCTATGATACAACGGTGAAGGGAAGACTGCCCGATCTACTTTCGGAGTGGTCTGTGAAGCGCCTCATCGATGCGGATGCCGATGTCGTCAAAATCTTGATGTACTATGATCCCGACGATACGCAGGAAGTGAATACGATCAAGCACGCCTTCATCGAGCGTGTCGGGGCAGAATGTCGGGCCTATGACGTGCCCTTCTTCTTGGAGGTCGTTACCTACAGTGACGGGGTCGGGGATGAAAAGAGCCTGGAGTTCGCTCGTGTCAAACCCGTCAAGGTCGCCAAGTCCATGCAAGAATTCTCTAAGCCGGTGTACGGAGTCGATGTGCTGAAGGTCGAGATTCCTGTGAACATGCGTTATGTCGAGGGATCAAAGGCCAATAGTGATGGACAGGTCGCTTACAGCCGAGACGAGGCCAAGCGGTATTTCAGCGAAGCAGCTTCCGCCTCAAAGCTACCGTTCATCTACCTCAGTGCAGGCGTCACCAACGAAGTCTTCCTTGAGTCGCTCGAACTCGCTGCCGAGGCCGATACTCCCTTCGCAGGCGTGTTGTGCGGTCGAGCGACCTGGCAGGATGGCATCAAGGTATATGCTGAGGGAGGTGCTGATGCACTACGAGCATGGCTTGAGGATCAAGGATTACGTAACATCCAGGGCCTCAACCAGGTGCTTGGCAAGGGTGCGAAGCCATGGTGGGATTTCTACGGTGGGAAAGAGAACGTGGAGATCATCGACGTACAAGTGTCACGCTGAGAGATGAAGAGTAAATAACTCTCTATTGAGAGGGTACATATGCTTATCGCTTTAGTGGTGCATCCACCAAATGAACGAACGGACAGCTCGTCCGTGGGGCGCAATCAATTGCGCCCCTACGGGATCCTATTTACTTGGTGGATGCACCATTTAGCTGGCTTGCCTGGAACCGGAAAAAGTGCTCTCGCTCAACGATTGGCGGGAGCACTTTCCGCAATTGTCCTGGATAAAGATGCTGTAGGTGCTGCGCTCTTTCCTCAACAAGAGATAGAGTACTCTACGAACGAAGCAGCAGCACTATTGGAGTGAAAACGTCGCTAGTTGCAATGCACTTGCCTTTTCGACAGGAATCACCGTATCTGGCGCATGCACCACATGCACTGACGGCCGGGACTGTACTGCCATCGTTGAACCTAAAGGGACTCCATATGGCTGAAGAGCGATTGCCACATGCACTATTCCGTGAGGGATGTCCCCTATATACAGCATTGTGCTTTTCAGACGAAAGACTCCTCCTGCTTTCCATGTCGTCGTCGGACACCAGGAGTTTGCGGGAAAGTCGATGCTCGCGTACTGTTCCTTGCCCGCTTTATCAAGCAGCAGCGCCACTAAACGCAGTGGTGGTACACTGGACGTATTGAGCTTCCAATAAGTGGTAACCTCCATAAACCTGGTCAACATATTTGCTGGAAACATGTTCGGAGTGGTGACACTATAGTCAATCAGGTGTACACTGGCAGCAGCACTAGCAGCGGCAGAGAAATCGACCAGGAGAGGGGTCTTGACCTGCTTTTGTGCGACGTAGACAAATGAGCAAAAGTCATCCGGCAAGGCCGGGAGCACATCGTCACCATCTTGATCTGGTGAGTACGATGAAATGCCGGGAGAAGCTATTCCTTGCTTGAGCAGAAGATAGCCATCCTGTGCTGCAACCAGGCCATAATTTTCTTTTAGTAAGAGTTTCTTCACTTCGTGAAGGTAGGGAGCATAATTTAAGGGATAGGTGGTACTGACCACATCTAGAAAAACGTAATCAGCCTGGTCATCACCATATGGGAATAGATAGATATTAGAACGATGGCTAAGATGTGGAACAAGATTAGACTGTGCCGAAACCGATGCCGCAGGCGGAATTATATCGATAAACCGTTGCGCTAAACGAACATGCGCAGTCGTTTTCGGCCAGTAAAATCCTTGTGAAAATGGCAGCGCACCGTAGGTGAAATCTTGACGCACGACAGCAAAGAGCACGAAGCCAACCAGCATTGCCAGGAGAACTGAGCGTGCTAAACGAGCAGAATACCGGGGGAAAGGAGGTAACATGCTCGCTGGCAGTGCCTTCTCACGCAGTAGTTGTAGCCCCTTCAGGCTCCAATGCCCTAACCAGGTAATGAGCATGATTGACTCAATAGTAGCAAAGACCAAAATAGGTACAATTTCAGCATTGTACTGGAAGATTCCCGTATGCATATTTGGATCGGAGCTGAGCAGATTTATAGTCAGCGTAGGAAGTGCCAGTACCAGTACCCATGGAGCAAGGAGTGGTAGATAACCAGCTGGAGCAAGTAAAATGCGAAGATATTGTGTCCCATCACGATTGAACACATGCTGCATCAGAAAAGTACGTGGATGTCGCAAGATAGTATGAGCAATTTGTAGCGGACTTGTGCCCAGATAGGAATAGCGTGGAGCCAACAGGGAATGTCCAGTCGGACTGAGAGAGTGAAAGACCAGCAGTACGAGACCCAACCAACTGGCTGCCAAGAGCACCAACGCTCCACCGCTTTTCCAGCGGTGTTGAAACAACAGCGACCACAAGCCAAAGCCAGCAATCAACAGTGGGATTTCTTCTTTACAAGCCATAGAGAGAACAGCGAAGATAAACAACCAGCCAGTACGCCGGGTATACATGAAATAGAGGGTAAAGAGCAAGAAAGCAGCAGTGAGCGTTACCGCGTGAAACTCAAACAAAGTGGCCTGTTGTTGGGCTGGGTAGAGCAGATAGAGTAGTGCGATGCCAGTCGCCGCCAGTTCATTCCGTAACCGCAAGCGTGCTAACCAGAACGCAGGAAAAGCTCCACTTGCTACCACCAGGACCTGAATCAGCAGAAGCATATCAGGACTAGCCCAGATCAGGTAAAAGAGCGACACCAGAAAGAGAATAGGCTCAAAGTGAAGAGCAAAGCGCGTAATCCCATCAGGCCCATGACAATTCGTATCACTAACGATGTTGCAGATTGTCTGTTGGAAAAGATGCCCATGCGTAAGGCTCCAGACCGCCTGATCCATAATACCCATGTCCTCAGCAGATGTCATATAGGCAGTCTGCCGACCAATCAGGTAGACGATGAAATACGCGGAGAAGGCTAGTACGAAGAGGGCAACCAGCCCCATTGCGAACCAGAATAATCGTGTATAAGGCGGAGACTTAGGCATCGAATAGAGTTCGGAGCGCTTCCAGCACTCTGTAATACGTTTTTGCCAAGCTGAAGAAATCACTCGCTGTGCCTCCTTCTATCTAAAGTATATCTTATTCTAACGTAGAACAATGGAATGCAAGAACTAACACGGACAAAAAGGGTTATGTTACAAAAAAAAGCTGATGGAACACAGCGAGTGAGAAGGAATTAGATATGGCGCATTGCAAAGTGCGGAGTGCTGCAATGTAAAGCCAAAAGTTACAATGAGTCACTCCCACATATCCGGCAGTGAGCGGCGTACGCGAGTCAGCCATGCAGGTAGGGAAGAAGCCCAGGATAAACGCTCCATTACATCCTCAATGAGCGACTCATCAGGCTCTTCCTGGGCATAAAACAGATCTTCGAGAGGGCCGTTGATGGTAGCGATGGGTGAAACGAGCATGAGGGCGTCCGCGAGAAGCGCGGCCTCCCCACGAACGGGCGGGTACACTTCTCCATAGGATTGTAGGAAACGGCGGGCGCGCTCGGGGTCGAAGCCGCGCTTGACAAGGGGGTAGGTTACACCACTTCCGGCCTGCCACGCGAGCGCGCTAAAGTAAAAGAGGCCATAGGCGACCTCAAAGATGCGCTTTTCCCAACGGGATGCCTCTAGCCCCATGACCGCTGTTACGCCAAATGAACCGAAGCGCAGGTTAAGTGCGTAGTAGTCGCCGTGAATATGGAACTCGGGAAGGCCACGTCCTGTCCCGATAGACATCATGGCCGAGGGAAGCACCGCCTCCCATGCATCGACCCAGTTCGAGAGGGCGGCGGCAATGGCTTGAATTTCGCTTTGATCAGCCTTTGTGCGTGCTAGATTGAGCCAGCTTTGTACAAGGCCGCCCATCTGCACTTCTGAAGGCCAGCGATGCTCGTGTCCCGTGTAATGCGACGACGCCTGATGAATACGACCAAGCATGGTGCCCGCGAACCCTACCCAGTCGAGAGAGCGTGGGTCAGCGGTACTGAATTGCTCACCGCCAGCCCACTGCTGCAGCTCAAAATAGTCTTCGCCCATAACGACCGCAGGTTCCCCTTGCGGGGTCAGCAGGAGATGGGGAATGGGTATTCCTGCCTGCTGGAGGTAGCGCTGAAAGTCATAGCGATGACTCAGGTCCTCTTCTGCCAGCCCTTCCGGTCGCTCTCGCAGGATATAGAGCTGTCCGTTGACATCGACCAGCAGACTGAGGCTATCTGAGTGGGTAGTTTCAGCAGGCCCCAGGTTTTTCCATTCGGTGACACCAAAGGAGTGCATTATCTCGTTGAGATCAAGCAGGTCTTGCGCTGTCTCTTGCGATTCTTGTGCCTCGTCGTATTCATGATCGTGCATAAACGTTTTCTATATCTCTATTGGCAAATCCTGATGCGTACCCCATTCATTCCAGGAGCCATCGTAGTTCGTCACCTGGGGATAGCCAAGCATCGCCAGGGTGAACAGAACCGTCGTCGCGGCAACTCCACCATTGCAATAGGCAACAACGCGCTGCTGCGGCTCGACTCCAGCGGACGTGAACATTTGCATCAACTCTTCGTTACTGCGAAATGTCCCGGTTTGAGGGTCGATGACCTCTTCACGTGGGAAGCTGAGCGCACCAGGGATATGTCCAGAGCGGCTATGACCGCGTACTACCTCGCCAGTGTACTGCCCACGGTCACGGGCATCAACCAGCGTGACCTCTTGTTGACCAATCATTGCCAGTACATCCTTCGCGGTAGCACGAAGCTGCGGCTGAACTGCTGGTGTGAAGATTGCAGGAGGATACGCTGGAACAACGGTGTCTAGTGGCAAGTTCTCACGTTTCCATTTGGCGAGGCCGCCGTTGAGAATTACTACCTCACTGTGTCCATAGTAGTTGAGCGCCCACCAGAGACGGGTGGCGAATTGCGCTGTGGGATGAGAGTCATAGGCAATGACGAGGTGCTGATCGCCGATACCTAAATGTCCCATCACCTCGGCAAAACGTTCTGCCGGGGCTACCTGTGCCTCTACAGCATCATTTGGGTCAACGATGTCACTGCTCCAGTCAATGTAGATTGCACCGGGAATATGTCCTTGCTCATACTCGTCACGTGCGCCAACGTAGAGGGCATCCTGCACTCCGTCTTTCTCAACGGTACGTACGTAGCCACGCATGTCAACAATGCGTAGATGGGGATCATTGAGGTGTTCTGCCAACCATGATGTCTCGACGAGAAAACGGCTCCGCTCAAGTTCCATCTTTATTTTCCTCTCACGAGAATAGACCTGCTGCATCTGGATTGTCGGTATGCACGAAGTGGGCAGGAGTGTTGAACAACGTCATTGGCGACACCTTGACTACACGCATCGACGAATTCGGTGTCTGCGTAGTGATATAGCGCTGCACGCTGAGACCGAGAGGGCGCGACAGAACCAGGGCGGCAGTGGCAGCAGTGATTACATTATTGGCCGTACCATATGGACGGCGCAACCTGGCTACTGCCATTGAGGAAAGTCCCGTCAATACACCAGATACGGCAAGGTTTGTTCCACAGCGCGGATTGATCGCCAGTTCTGGATTGGTCGTACGCAACAGGTGGAGGGCCTCCTGTGCGGTCGGCATAATTTCCTCCATCGGCGCTTCACCAAAGATGAAGAAGCCAACGGCGGAAGAGACGCCTGAGAGACGAACACCATCAAGCTTCTTTTCAAGGAGCACAATCGTAGCATGCTCAAGAGCATGGTTCTGCTTTACCGCGCCGCCAAGCAGCATTTGCTGAGCGACAGCTACGACGGGATTAATAGAACTCATGGAATATCCTTCCTAATCTAGAAAAGCAGCGCGGTTCTACAGATAGGGGTAGCCGCGACACTGAATAGTATTGAGACGATTCTCGCATTTAAGCATAGGTTATATTAAATACGACAACTTCGTCTCCAAAGTTGATAACGTCACCTTCATTCAACACCGTAGGTTGATGAACGCGCTTTCCGTTAATCAACGTGCCATTAGCACTTTGTACATCTTCCAGAAACCAGCGGCCCGCGTCAAACCAGAGACGTGCATGGCGACGAGATACCGTTCGGCCTGGAATAATAAGGTCATTACCATTAGTACGACCAATAGTGGTTACGGTTTGATGGAAACGATAGGAGCGTCCCCCCATTGGCCCATTTTGCACCGACAGACGGGCGAGCGCGAAACGCCCATTTGAACCGCGAAAATGGTCTTCGCTCGCCCGTTTATCTGAGAGTTCGTAGCCACACGCAGTACAGTACACCTGCGAACTATCACTTCGTGTTCCACAACGGAAGCAGACTAACTGCACCTTTCCTTGCACATTAGAAAGGGATAGCTTCTGCATAGGATTGCCAGCGCTACTACCATGGCCTCTTGTATTAGGCAGTTGACTCGACGGGACACCTTTAGGCACGGCGAACGGTCCGGACGGTGCTAACCCGAAACGCATACGCGGCATAGACAGGTTTGAAGCTTCCAGTGCATTCGCCAGTGCGTCGATCACCTCATCGGCAGACTGATATCGCTCATTCGGGACTTTAGCAGTCATCTTTAGTACGACTTGCACGATAGGATCGGGGACACCCTCGGCAACAAGCCGATCATAGGGAAGCGGGTCATGCAGATGCTTGATGGTGATGGTCATCGGGTTATCAGCGGTAAAAGGCACTCGCCCGGTCAAACAATGGAAGAGCACGATGCCTAAAGAATAGATATCACTGCGACGGTCAACTGGCTGACCTGTACCTTGCTCGGGCGACATATATTGCGGCGTACCAATACCTGTACCCACGCGCGTCAGATTGCTTGCACCTTCCAGGATTTTCGCAATCCCAAAGTCTGAGAGCAGGAGATGGCCGTCTTTGCGCAACAACATATTCGCGGGCTTCACGTCACGATGAATAATGCCATTGCGATGAGCGCACGCCAATCCCTCTGCTGCTTGGATGATGAAACCAACTGCCTCTGGAACAGGTAGAGCATGCTTGAGACGGTCCTTGAGCGTCCCGCCATCAACGTACTCCATCACGATGTAAGTAACTTCCTGCTCACCAAAGTCATGAATTTGTATGATATTCGGGTGGGTCAGCTTAGCGACAGAACGAGCCTCTTGTTCAAAACGTTTTACGAAAACAGGATCGCGTGCATGATGGGCGGGTAGAACCTTGATCGCCACGTAACGGTCAAGTGTCGGCTGATAGGATTTGAAGACCGTTGCCATGCCACCAACGCCAATACGCTCAACGATGCGGTACTGGCCCAGCGACTTACCGACCAGCGAGTTCATCTCATCGGTATCACCCAACTGGCGCGGATAGACATTTTCCGGTTGCATCACCATGACGATCCCCTATTTTTTCTACATTTCCTTGATTATACAGGGAGAAGCGTTGTCTGTCGAGAGACAGGCAACGCTTCTCCCTGTATAATCACTCTCCTATCCTTCGAGGAGTAATGTCTCCGGGTCTTCCAGTAGTTCCTTGACTCGTACCAGGAAGCGTACGGCTTCGCTGCCATCGACGATGCGATGATCATATGAGACCGCGAGGTACATCATTGGTCGAATCACGACCTGTCCATTAAGAGCGATGGGGCGCTGCTCGATCTTATGCATTCCCAGGATACCTACTTGTGGTGCATTCAAGATAGGCGTGGAGAGTAGCGAGCCAAAGACGCCACCATTGGTAATGGTGAAGGTACCACCTTGAAGTTCTGATAGGGAAAGCTTATTCTCGCGCGCGCGCTTCGCAAGCTCTGCAATTTCGCGTTCGATAGCAGCAAAGCTCTTGCTGTCCGCATTGCGCAGGACAGGAACAACAAGCCCTTCCTCGGCACCTACAGCAATACCAATATCATAGTAGTGCTTCAGTATGAACTCATTGCCTTGAATTTCGGCATTGAGGCGTGGGAAGGACTTGAGCGCTCCAATCACTGCCTTAGTGAAGAAGGACATAAAGCCAAGCGAGACGCCGTTTCGCTCCTTGAACGCGTCTTTACGGCGACTGCGCACATCCATAATAGCGGTCATATCGACCTCATTAAAGGTCGTGAGCATTGCGGCGTTATGTTGTGCCTCGACCAATCGCTGCGCGATGGTCTGACGGCGACGCGACATACGAACGCGCTCCTCACGACCTTGCGGTGCCGACGGAGCGGGCGGTGGGACGGGCAGCGCTGATTGAGTCGATGCTGGAGGCGCGGGTGGAGTGGGCAGCGTAGGAGATGCGGCACCATTTCCGGCCACCCGTTGAGCCTGCGCAGGCGATATAACGGGTGTACTCTGCTGCGGTGGCACAACTGGCGTGGATGACGCTGATGATGCAGGCCCTTTCTGCGAACTCTGCTCCAAGTAGCTAACTACATCATCTCTCGTGACACGCCCGTGTGGACTGGTTCCCTGCACCTGAGAAATATCAACATTATGTTCGGCTGCAATACGTCGTGCAAGCGGAGATGGTGGACGCTGCAATTCGCCCGTAGCTTGTCTCTGTATCGGCTGTTGTGCCACTGCTCTTTGTTCCTGAGCAGGCTGCTGTGACTGTTGTGCTGCTACTCTTTGTTCTTGAACCGCTGGCTGAGGCAGTGGCGACGTGGGTGGTGTCGGCATTTCAGCATCAGCAGGTGGTGTGTGCGGTGGAGAACTTATAGTAGGTTCTACAGCACTATTACTCGCAGCACTGGCCCCATTCGTAGACGCTGCTGAGGATTCGTTCTCTCCCGCGCCTGTGCCAATGAGCCCCAACACCTCACCGACCGCGACTGTGTCGCCCTGCTGCTTGACGACCTTTTGTAACACACCTTCTTGCTCGGCATTTACTTCTACGTTGACCTTATCGGTCTCTAGCTCCACCAGAGCATCACCCTGGCGGACAGCATCGCCTTCTTTTTTGAGCCATGATGCGATAGTAGCATCAACAATGGATTCTCCCAACGTTGGGACGCGAATTTCAGCGGACATAGTTTCCTCCACGCTGGCTTAGTGGTAAGCTGGACGCCTCCGCAATGATCTTTTCTTGCTCTGCTGTATACCAATCCCAGAAGCCAGTAGCCGGACTTGAGCGATCAGGACGCGAGATTACCCCAACGTTGATATCTTTATCAACAAGTGTCGTAAGTTGAGGGGATACATAGCTCCATGCTCCCATGTTATGAGGCTCCTCTTGTACCCAGATCACCTCACGCACACGTGGATACTGGGCGAGAGTCTTTTTCAGCGTTTGCTCAGGGAAGGGGTAGAGCATCTCCACACGCACAATAGCTACATCATCGACAGTCGCTCGACTCTCATGCGAGAGCAGATCAATAGCGATTTTCCCTGAGCAGAGCACTACGCGGCGAATATTTTCCGCATTTTTTCGTGCTTTCGCATCGTCGAGAACAGGCTGGAATGTTCCTTCAGCCAGGTCTTCCAGACGAGATGATGAGCTTGGATTGCGAAGCAAGCTCTTGGGCGTCATCACAATCAAGGGGCGTGGATGACGTTGCAGGTTGAATGCCTGTCGGCGCAACAGGTGGAAGTATTGGGCTGAGGTCGAGCAATTAGCGACCTGCCAATTGTCTTCGGCAGCAAGTTGTAGGTAGCGCTCTAAACGAGCGCTTGAGTGCTCCGGTCCCTGTCCCTCATAACCATGCGGCAAGAGCAATACGAGCGACGACTGTTGTTTCCACTTAGCGCGACCAGACGAGATGAACTGATCGATAATTACCTGCGCGACATTAGCGAAGTCGCCAAACTGCGCCTCCCACAGCACTAATGACTCTGGGGCATGCACGCTATAGCCATACTCAAAGCCCATTGCGGCAGACTCAGAAAGGGGGCTATTGTAGATGGAGAATGAGGCCCGTGTCTCTAAGAGGTGCTGTAATGGGATATACGTTTCACCGTGCTCCTGTCCATGCAGCACGGCATGACGGTGGCTGAACGTCCCGCGCTCTGTATCCTGTCCAGTCAAGCGAATCGGTGTTCCAGCAGCGAGAATAGAGGCGAAGGCGAGAGACTCGGCCTGTCCCCAGTCAATGCCACCTTCTGGACCAAGCGTATTTGCTCGGCGCTGGAGCGTGCGAGCTAGCTTTGCGTTTTGTGCGAAGCCCTTAGGCCACGTCAGTAGTTCCTCGTTAAATGTTCTCAGTTGTTCGGCAGATACGGGATACGGAATTTCTGCATCTTCAGTATGTCCATTCGAACCGTTTTTCGCTGTCGGTTCAGTTTTGTAAACGCCGCTATCCGCCTCGCGCTTTGCCTGCTCTAGCACGGAAAATGCATCTTTGACCATGGCGTCGGCCTCTTCTTTCGGCACAACACCTTCTTGCTCAAGACGACGTGCGTACAGTTCGCGCACAGTTGGATGTGAACGAACTATTTCGTACATCTGTGGTTGTGTGAAGGCGGGCTCGTCGCCCTCATTGTGTCCCCAACGTCGATAGCCCACGAGGTCAACAAGCACATCCTTATGAAAATGGTCACGATAGGCGTGAGCGATGCGTACCGCCGTCAGGCACGCGTATGGATCATCTGCATTTGCATGAATAATCGGTATCTCAAAACCCTTCGCTACATCACTAGCGAAGTGTGTAGAGCGGCTAGCCTCTGGGTCGGTTGTAAAGCCAAGCTGGTTGTTAGCAATGATATGAATAGTGCCGCCAACCCAGTAGCCACGCAATTGCCATAAGTTCATCGTCTCGGCTACAATGCCCTCGCCAGGGAAGGCAGCATCACCATGAATGAGTATGGGAAGGGTGTGATCTACGTCAAGCAAGGGAGAACCGGCAATAGAGCGAATCTCTTGTGCCGCTCGTGTCATACCCTCAACAACAGGATTCACGAACTCTAAATGGCTGGGATTCGGTGCAAGGACTATCTTCAGCGCGATATGAGAGGCATCTTCCCCTAGCACATATTCCGCACCGAGGTGATACTTTACATCGCCGGTCCACCCAAAGCCAAAGGTATCGGTCAGAGGCACGCCCTCTTCTCGTTTAGCATGACTAAACTCCGTAAGAATAGCACCATAAGATTTACCAAGGACATGCGTCAGCACATTGAGGCGGCCACGGTGTGCCATACCTATGATGACCTCACGGCTCTCGGAATCAATGGCCCCATGAATAATTTCGTCGAGCATAGGAATGAGCGTATCGGTTCCCTCTATCGAGAAGCGCTTCTGACCGGGGAAGGTCTGCTGTAGATAGCGTTCAAATGTCTCTACCTGCGTCAACCGCTTCAGCAACTTACGTGCATCGGTGGGACTTGGTGTTGCATGATATATGCGTAAGCCTACCGCATCGCGCAGCCAGCCGCGTTCATCCGCACTCTTCACATGATCGAATTCATAACTAATCGTACCCGAATACATCGAGCGCAGCGAGTTTATAGCTTCGAGCGCATTGGAGGCTCCCTCGGCGGCATGTCCTCCAACAACACTGGGAGGCAATTGCGCCAGGTCTTCATCTCGAAGGCCGTGCGTCTCCGGCAAAAGTGCTGGATCTCCTAAAGGCTCACTTCCCAAGGGGTCCAGATGGGCCCCCAGGTGTCCTCGTTCACGAATAGCATGTGTAAGAGCAGAGGCAGCAACCACGTGCGAAACCAGAGGCGACACAGCCTCACTACTAGTAACGTCGCTGTTTACTGGTTGTGCATGACTATCCGAGCGACCATTCTCATGGTTCTCTGTCGCCCAGGAATCAAAGATGGCCCGTGTGTCCGCATCAACCGACGCGGGGTTCTGCATATATCGTTCATAAAGATCAAGAACATAGCCCGCATTTGGCCCGTAAAAGGTTTCAAGATCGTGCATTAAAAACGTTCCTTTGTATATTGACATGGTACCCATAGTATGGCATACTCATAGGCAATAGCACAACATCTGTATTATATATATAACACGCAACGACGGAGAAAGTATGCCCACAGGGCTTGTGGTAGAGAGTTCGGGGTTGGTGTAACCGGACACAAGCAGTGTGCAGAAGATCACTCCAGAGCCGCTAGCCGAATAAAGCAGTAAGCCTAGCCGGAACCTTTCCGTTACCACAAAGGTACGTATTCCTACCGCCGCACAGTTTTCAGCGATAGAGCAATAACTGAGCCGCATAGAGTATGTAGAGCCGAGTGATTTGTGTTTTACATGAGGCTGTAATACACAACTAATGAGGGTGGTACCACGGGAGTTCCTCTCGTCCCTAATGATGGACGTGAGGATTTTTTATTGGAATCAACTTTGATTGGAATCAAGCAGAAGCAGAGAGGAAATCCGCGCCGATGAAGACGAAGCTGCTCTATCACGATAATAGTTTTACCTATGAATGCTCAGCAAAAGTCGTTGCCGTCGAAGGTGATGAAATAGCACTCGATGCTACTGTGTTTTACCCGGGTGGCGGTGGTCAAATGGCGGATCGCGGCATCATCTCTTGGGACGATCAGCAGGCGAGTGTCGTTGCGATGAACAAGCGTGATGACATCGTGTGGCACACACTTGATTGTCTGCCGCCTCCGGTAGGAAAAGAGGTGGTCGAGACTATAGACTGGGATTTCCGCTACCAGATGATGCGCACCCACACGGCATTACATATTCTCTGCGGCATTATCTGGAAAGAGTTCGGCGTACAGGTCACGGGTGGTCAAATGTATCCTGATCGGGCACGCATGGATTTTTCAATGGAGAACCTGGACAAAGAGCGCATCGCTTACATCGAACAAAAAATAAATGAGGCGGTCGAGGCAGACTACCCGATACGTGTTTACACACTACCACGCGAGAAAGCATTTGAGATACCGGACTTGGTACGCACAAAAATTAATCTGCTGCCAGCCGATATTGAAGAGGTACGTATTGTAGAGATCGTTGGACTGGACTTACAGGCGGACGGCGGAACACATGTACACCACACGAAAGAGGTTGGGGGTATCAAGATTACTAGAACTGAGAACAAGGGCAAGATCAACAAGCGATTAGAGATCATGCTTATGGATGCATAGAATTGTTATTAACTTGAAAACCTATTCATTATTCCATTCGACAACCATACTCCTGCTTGTAGAGGAGTATCGGACGCAGAGGAGGATGCTGTGTCGGTCAAATCAACAGTCTTCCAGCCAGTTACCGCGGCTGATCGCGTAGACTACCCCAGGCTGGAACAAACCATACAGAAGTGGTGGGACGAAAATAAGGTGCTTGAGATGTACCTTTACCGCAATGAACAGAGTGAGAAGCGTTACTCGTTTCTGGATGGTCCTATCACCGCGAACAATCCTATGGGCGTCCATCATGCGTGGGGGCGTACCTATAAAGACCTCTATCAACGCTTTAAGACGATGCAGGGATACAAACAGCGCTACCAGAACGGCTTCGACAGTCAGGGACTATGGGTTGAGGTCGAAGTAGAGAAGTCGCTCGGTCTTAAGACAAAGCGCGAGATAGAAGAATATGGCATCGCTGATTTTGTGGAGCGGTGTAAAGAGCGCGTTTTCACCTACGCCAGGAGACAAACAGAACAATCTATCCGCCTGGGCTATTGGATGAACTGGGGTCACGACTACTACACGCTCTCCGATGAGAACAACTACACGATCTGGTCGTTCCTGAAAAAGTGTAACGAACGTGGCTTCATCTACAAAGGGCATGACGTGATGCCATGGTGTCCACGCTGCGCCACTGGCATCTCAAACATGGAAATGGAATCGGAAGGCTACAAGGAAGTTACCCATCTGAGCCTTTACGTTCGCTTTCCCCTGGTAGATCGTCCGAACGAATACCTGCTGGCCTGGACGACCACGCCATGGACGCTGGCGGCAAACGTAGCCGTAGCCGTACATCCTGATCTACCATATGTGAAGGTAGAGCAAGATGGCGAGTTCTACTACCTTGCCGAGCAGTTGCTTCCTGTCCTCAAGGCGCTCAAAGGCCGTGACAAGGGCGACTATCACGTTGTCGAAACGCTCAAAGGCAGCGACATGGTGGGATGGAGCTATCGCGGCCCGTTCGACGAACTGCCTGCGGAGCAAGGTGTCGTGCATACGGTCGTGCCGTGGAAGGATGTCAGCGCCAGTGAGGGCACAGGCATCGTCCATATCGCTCCTGGCTGTGGACGTGAGGACTTTGGCCTTTCAAAGGAGTTCAACCTGGCGGTAGTAGCACCCGTTGACGAGTTTGGTGTCTATGTCGCGGGCTACGATTGGCTCACAGGACAGCATGCTTCCGAAGTAGGTCAAGAGATCGCAGAGAATTTGACGCAGAAGGGCTTGCTGTATCGTCCACAAAACTATAAGCACCGCTATCCAACCTGCTGGCGTTGTAAGACCGAGTTGCTCTTCCGCCTGGTGGACGAGTGGTTCATCTCGATGGAGACGCTGCGCTACGAGATCATGGACGTGGTGAAGCAAATCACCTGGCTACCAGCCTTTGGCTTTGACCGTGAGATGGACTGGCTGCGTAACATGGATGATTGGATGATCTCCAAGAAACGCTACTGGGGACTCGCGCTGCCCGTTTATGACTGCCCCAAGTGCGGCACCTTTGAGGTCATCGGAAGCAAGGAGGAGTTGGAGGAACGGGCAGTAGCAGGGTGGCAAGAGTTCGAGGGTCATAGTCCGCATCGCCCATGGATTGATGCTGTCAAAGTGCGGTGCCAGAAGTGTGGAGAAGAGGTTTCACGCGTCAAAGAAGTGGGAAACCCCTGGCTTGACGCGGGCATCGTGCCTTACTCGACTTTGCACTATCGCACCGACTCCTCGTACTGGAAGCAGTGGTTCCCTGCCGACTTTGTGACTGAGTCGTTCCCGGGCCAGTTCAGAAACTGGTTCTACTCGATGCTGGTCATGAGCACGGTTCTGGAAAATACAGCGCCGTTCAAGACACTCTTTGGCTTCGCTACACTGATGGGCGAAGATGGCACACCTATGCACAAGTCGAAGGGCAATCTTGTGGTCTTCGATGATGCCGCCGACCGAGTCGGCTCAGACACTATGCGTTGGCTCTATACCAACCATAACCCAGAGCAGAACCTGAGCTTCCCACGTATCCCCAGTGAGGAGGATATGGAGAAGTCGGCACAAACAGGTATGCCTGTGCGCCTGAGCGAGAAGTGGATGCAGGTGCGTAAGACGCTGGACAAAATCTGGAACGTGTACTGGTTCTTTGTTACTTATGCCAACATCGACCAGTTCAATCCGATCCAGCATCAGGTTTCGGTGGAGCAGCGCAGCAACCTTGACCGCTGGATACTCTCAGAACTGCAAATGACTGTCCGTGAAGTCACGAACGGACTAGAGCAGTACGATAGTGTCAAGCCCTCGGAGGCAATGCAGGACTTCCTGGATGACCTATCCAACTGGTACCTGCGACGCAGTCGTGAGCGCATCTGGGCTTCGGGCCTTGAGACAGATAAGCAGAGCGCATATCTGACGCTCTACGAGTGCTTGACGACGCTCATCACGCTGCTCTCACCATTCGTGCCATTTATGACGGAAGAGTTGCATCAGAATCTGGTGCGGAACGTGGACGAGCAGGCTCCGTTCAGCGTCCATCTCTGCGACTGGCCGCAGGTGAAGGAAGAGCTAATCGACGAGCAGCTAACGCGCGAGACGCACCTCGTTATGCGCCTTGTCGGTCTCGGTCGTGCCGCCCGTGAGAAGGCACAAATCAAGGTCCGTCAGCCGCTCAACGCCCTCTACGTGCGTGTACCAGGCGCTGCGGAGGAAGAGGCCCTGACACGACTCAAAGACCAGGTGCTCGAAGAGTTGAATATCAAGCAGCTAGAGTTGATGAGCAACGACAGCGATATGCTGGCATACACGCTGAAGCCACAAGTGAAGGTCATGGGACCCAAATACGGTCCCCTGGTCCAGAAAATTCTGGCGGTCCTCAAGGGACTCGATGAGCACAGCGTTCAGATCGCCGCGAGGCAGTTAGAGCAGAAAGGCGCTTTCTTTCTGGCGGTCGAGGGTCAGGAAATCGAATTAGCGAAGGAGGAGGTCAACGTTGCCTCAACAGCGCGTCCAGGGTTCGTTACCGCAGAAGAGAGAGGTTACATCGTGGCTCTTGAAACCACGATCACGCCCGAACTGCGCGACGAAGGACTCATCCGCGACCTGACACACTATGTGCAAGACATGCGCAAAAAGGCTGGACTGAACATCGAGGACCATATCGGCCTGGCCCTTTACACAGATGACATCCCGTTGGCGCGAACCCTGGTTGATTATCAATGGGAGATCGCACGAGAGACACTTGCCAAGAATGTACTCGTGTCGATCAGCCAGCGTGATTACCCATCTTTCGATGAGACCTATCGGGAGAAAATCTCGCCGGACTCGATGAAAAAGCTGGAAGGCTACACTATCGAGGTAGTGCTGGGGAAAATGTAACTATAGTCACAGTCTCTCGTAGGGGCGCAATTGATTGCGCCCAGGGGTGGGGCTAAGAAAACTCCCCTAACCACACCCCTGGGCGCAATCAATTGCGCCCCTACGATTTTCAGGCGCAATCAATTGCGCCCCTACGATTTTCAGCCAATCTGAACATTAGCACTATACAGGCTGCAAGCAGATGTTACAATATTCATAGCGGCATCCGGATAGAGGAATAGCAATGAATGTAACCGAGATTTTGAAAGCCATCGATCACAGGGAATCACCTATACCCGCGGGACCATGGGTCATGACGCAGACATGGCTCGAACTGCTCTTCGCGCACTGGCCCATCAAACCAGATGCACTACGGCCACTTATTCCATCTATTCTGGATATAGATACGTTCGAGCGAGAAGCGTGGGTAGGTGTCGTGCCTTTCCATATGCGAGATATTCACCCGCGCTGGCTGCCCTCGATACAAGGACTCTCACATTTTCCTGAACTCAATGTGCGTACTTATGTAACGGTAAACGGAGACAGGGGTGTTTACTTTTTTAGCCTGGATGCTGGCAACCCTATTGCTGTTGCTATCGCGCGATCAGTATTCCATCTTCCGTACTTCAATGCAAGGATGAGCAGTGAGCGTAAAGGAGACACAATTCACTACAGTAGCCATCGTACTCATCGCGGCGCACCACGTGCCGAATATAGTTCCAGGTACCGCCCTACTGCGCCCATCCAATACTCACAGAACAATACACTCGCGCATTGGCTCACCGAACGTTACAGCCTCTACACGACTTTTCACGATCACCTCTATCACGGTGAGATTCACCACCCGCAATGGCCCCTCCAGTCAGCAGAACTAGAAACTGTCCGAGATACTATGGCACTCTCACATGGCATTCCCCTGCCCAACACGGCTCCTCTCTTACATTATTCACAGCGACAAGAAGTACTGATATGGCCTCTTCACCGCATGATGTAGTAAACTGCTCTCCATACACATATGAGATGAATACAAACAAGTGCATATGACTATAGAGAAGAGTAAAAATATGATGCTTACTACGGAACGGCTCCTGCTGCGCGAGTTTGAGGAGAGCGACTGGCAACCCATACTTGCCTATCAAATAGACCCTTTGTACCTACGTTATAGTCCCTGGTCATATCGGACGCCGGAGGATGTGCGCGGCTTTGTGCGTAGATTTATGTACTGGAGTGAAGAACAGCCGCGAAGAAAATTTCAGTTTGCCATCGTCTTACGAGCCGAAGGGCGTCTCATCGGTAACGGCGGCATTCGTATGAACGCCTCCAATACATGGGAGGCAGACCTTGGCTATGAACTAGACAGCAGGTACTGGGGTCGTGGATACGCGACTGAAGCGGCTAAAGCTCTGCTTGCGTTTGGCTTTGGGGAACTTAAACTGCACCGCATATGGGCACATTGTATCCTGGAAAATGTCGCCTCCGCACATGTCCTTGAGAAGATTGGTATGCGACAAGAGGGACTTTTATACCAGAATGAGTGGATGAAGAACCGTTGGTGGGATACGTTACAGTATGCTATCCTCGACTATGAATGGCAGAAGAAACAACAGGCGTAACCAAGGCGTATGTGAATACGTGAGGACCCAAATATGAGCTATCCGCTTTTTGCTGTGTTCTCCTGTTGGATAGGAGCTCCTGTCAGTTATGATGTCTGTTGTTTTGCTTGACGTTGCCAACGTCTCCGAGTGATCTCTGCTTGCCAGCGTTGTCGTTCTATGTTGATGTGAGCCTCATAGATGGCTCTTTGAGCATCCAGCTTGACGTGTTTCTGTTCTTCTTCTGCAAGTAGACGTGCAGCAATATCCTGTTTCCATTTCAGACTCACCAGGATGGTGTATATCCATTCTGAAGCAATCAAGAGAACACCACATGCAACGACAAGTATTTTCGTTGTGAGATCAGAGATAAAGAACGTCGAGACGAGAAAGACGGTAAGCGCGAGATGGGTCAAGACAAAACTGATGAATGGAACAACCTTTGCTCCACCTTCGCGTTGTCGTTGTTCCAGAAGCGTTCGCATGGAATCTATGGGGTTTAACTGCATTTGGAGATTTCCCTTCCACTCTTGCACCTCATGACCAATGGGCTCCGGTCATGTTCTACACAATCAACAAGGAGTATTGTACGTTGCATTCATTGCTCTTGATATAGGAAACCTGTGAACATTCTTCTTTTTGTGTGAACATGTTGTGAAGAGGCTCTTTTCACAGCGTCCATCTCCCTCTTCGGTTCTATGAACGTAGATGTTTTATAAAAGAGTGGCGAGAAAACCACGAGGTCTTCAGCCTCGTGGATGAATCGCAGTCAATCTAGCCCTGATTGGCAATGGAGAGGCGTATAGCCTCTTCGCTTGCATTACCAATGGTACAGCAAAAATATCCATCACTCCAAAACGTACGTTCTTTCCAAAAGTGCTTTGTTAAAGGGACTTCGTATCTTTGCCAAAGTCGAGAGGTTGACGCCTGTTTCAGTTTGCGTACAATAGCCAAAGGTGATATCTTTGGCTTGCTTTTCACCAAACAATGAATGTGATCTTGATCATCGCGTGTGAGGACATATGCTTTCGTGTTGACATAGCCGTAGTTCATGCCACGCTGGTACATCCACTTGTGCTGAAGCACTTCTGGGTTTTTCAAGGCATATGGGTCAAAGGTCCCTGTTTCTAGCGCGATGGACGTGATCGGCAAGAGACGCTGCACAAAGCGGATTTCTCGCAGATGTGCTTCAATTTTGCTTCGCATCGTCGGGGAAAAGCGTCCCGTTTTGATCGAGTTTCGACGATTCAACCAGCGAGCAGGCCGATAGCGGGTGTTCCGCTGGCGACGATTCCGACGTAAGGCTGCCCGCGCTTTCATCGTGCTCGCAATATCGTTCCTGATCTCTACCTCAGAGAGATAGAGGATATTTCCTGGCTCATCAGTCACTGCTGAACCAATCATGCTACTGCCGGGATCAACACCCAGGATGAGCGGTTGAGTGTAGCTTTCCTCTAGTTGAGCAAGCAGCTTGGAAGCTTGTCACCAAACGTTGCAAGCGTTTCACGGCAACTGCCAGCCGGAACTTCCGCCTCATGAGGGTGTAGAGCGTGTTCACAGCGGGCACCATATGAGAGTCCATATGTTGCAGCAGCGGCAAGCGTATTACGCTCCTCAACAGTGAACAGTTTGCCACGGGTAGCCTCGTACTCGGCAACAAATGCACGTGACTCTTCACGTGTGGGAAGCTTTGGCACATCGAGAAATTCAGTGTAGGTAAATCCTATTGCTGCACTTCCGACGATGACAGGCTCTTTGTCGAGCGCAAGACTATCCCAGTCATAGATAATGCGTACATGCTGCCCAACATAGCGAAGGTGCTTGACGCTCCAATCAGTGTGGCCCAGCACGAGGTCACCTGCACCAGTAGATACTACCTCTTTAGTCTTGCGAGCAATGTCATCTATCCACTCGGCACCTGCCGCTGTCGCCTCAAAGTCAAAGAGTTTGCTGTGAGGCGTGGGCCAGAGCGTGCTAGACGGCAATCTTCGGTCGAGCGCAGAAGGACGCAAGCCTGGGATAGTCTCCGGCTTGTGGGTAAGTTTGATGAGCCAAGCGAGCATTTCTGCCATTGAACGGCGAATAACAGGATCATGAGCATCCTTGTAAAAGCCCTCGTCGATCAACTCTTCCACAATGGCTTGTCCATAAGCAAGTGGCCTTGGACCCAGAAGCGGTCTCGGGCAGGGATAGCCTTTATCGGCGAGGTAATGCTGTACTCGCACAACGGCGTTCAGAAAATCGAGAGAGCGAGAGAATTTATGCACTTTTATGACTACTCGACGACCATCTATCAGCCGAAGCCCACACACAGCACCCTGACTCGACTCGAAAAAGAGGTAGTCGGCAACAGCGGAACCAAGCTCAGTTTGACAGAACGTATCGATCATCCTGGCTATCTGATCAGGGTCAGTGGTCCTAAAGACTTCTTTCTCGACAAAAAGTACACTCCACTTGGAAGTCCACTCGGCAATTACGTTGTTTGAGGCAGTCATGAGTAAAGTCTTTCTACATACATTTATTGCCATTCTTGCAGCAGTGGCAACAACTCGGCGAGGTTGGTGATTTCGGCGGTGGGAGTGATATGTTCAGGCCTGGGCCAGGGATAGTCGTTCTTTCTCCATACAGCACGCATACCTACGCCGAGCGCACCGGAGATATCATCGATCATGCGATCACCGACCATTACGCACTCGCCTGGTTCTACCTTCAGGCGTTCAGCTACGTGTAGAAATACGGATGCGTGTGGCTTTGAGTGAGGGAGATTAGAGGTATACGCAAGTTTATCGAGCAGTGGCGCGAGACCGTGCGCGGCGATATCGGCGTTGTGCCAGTCAGCGGCCCACCATGTATTAGAAAGCAGTCCTATGCGATAACCACGCCGCCTTAGTTCCATCAATGTTTCACACGCATCGGGAAAGACAACGGCCCAACCATATATCGCACGCCCATAGCCATCAAGAGCGACCAGCAGTTCCTCTTCACTTGCCTGTCGTCCTAAGCGGCGAAAACCATTGCTCACCAGCGCGGTAGGAGTGCTGCTAGTCTGCGCGTTCCTTACCTGTAACCAATGAGCATTCTCAGCGTCTCGCATGGCACGCACGTAGGTCTCACGATCAGGCCAATCGTTGCGAGGGAGCGTTGAAACGAGATAGTCGTAAGAGAGTCCCCAACGACGCTCGAGGTCCTCGTCGTAGTCGGGCCAATCTATGAGTGTTCCCCCAAGATCAAAGATCACTGCACGTACTGGCATAAGCTATTCCCCCCTTCCTGAGAACATTATCTATTATCGTACTTCGTAACTTTCCCTCTTCCTTGCTACTTGACCAAACCTTTGCGGCGCATCTGATCCAGATCAAACGTCATAGGAGCAACAGGACTTATTTGTACCTCGGCACATGCCCAGCCGATCAGGGAAAATCCCAGGAGCAGCCCATGAATAATCTCTGAGGCGTGATGTGCAGACAACTGGCTAAGGCAATCTTGTAGTACCTCTATTGCTCTCCCCTCGCTATATTGTCCATAATAGCCCTTGAGAAGAGAATGATGAGGTAAGAAATCATTGTAGCCCAGGTTGTTGGTCGCAGCAATCAAGAACAGCCAGTATCCCACCTGGCTACCCTCGAGAACCGTGTCAGGTTGTTTTCCAGCGTGTACATGCTCCCCATGCTGCACATCGGCCAGTTCTTGCAACTCATCAGCCAACCGCGACACTAGATAACTTTGGCTATGCTCTTGAAGTAGACGCGACGTATTCGATTGCTCACTTAAATCGTGGTCGCGCAGGTAAAGATAGGCACCATATAGTTGCCTCATTCCAGCTTCTAGTTGTTGCTGCACTTCTTCGTTTGTATATTCTTTGACTATAAGAAGCTCGTTGTCATTAGGGCGCAACTCTGATTGAGCGGCATTGTATACTTTGTCCGGGTCAAAGATACGCTCTGCTACTGTTTCATAGGTATTGCCTGGTAGGAGACGCCGATAATAACAACTATGGTAGCCGTCGTGACAGGCGGCGTTACCATGTTGTATTACTCGAATCAATAGGCTATTCTCTTCACAGTTAACGAACATATCCTGCACCTTCTGTGTATTACCAGATTGTTCTCCCTTGCGCCAAATCGTGTTGCGAGAACGACTGAAGAAGTGTGTGTAGCCTGTTTCACGTGTTTTTTGTAGAGCCTCCTGATTCATGAAGGCCACCATCAGTACGTCTCCTGTCGCATCATCCACGATGATGGTGGGAACCAGTCCCTGGCGATCAAATTTTAGCATGGTCGCACCACTACCCCTTTTTCTTGCAGATACCTCTTCACGTCACTTACGCGGAACTCGCCGAAGTGGAAGATTGATGCCGCAAGAGCGGCATCGGCACCACCCGTAGTCAGGCCATCATAAAAGTGTTCTAATGTACCAACGCCTCCTGATGCGATTACAGGTACAGAGACAGCGTTAGATATCTTCGCGTTAAGCGCAAGATCATACCCTTGTTTGGTCCCGTCTCGATTCATACTCGTCAAAAGAATTTCGCCTGCTCCGAGGTCTACTCCGCGTTGCGCCCATTCCAGGGCATCGATGCCTGTTGAGGTGCGCCCGCCATGAATGAAGACTTCATAGCCACCTGGCATTTGAGGATTTGAGCGGGCATCTATGGCTAGGACGATGCATTGCGCACCGAATTGCTCGGCTCCAGCACGTAATATGTCAGGGTTCTGGATGGCGGCTGTGTTGATGGAGGTTTTATCGGCTCCCGCCCTGAGGGTTGCGCGCATGTCTTCTACGGTGCGGATGCCACCGCCGACGGTTACGGGGATGAAGACCTGTTCGGCTGTGCGGCGAACGACATCGAGCATCGTGGCTCGATTCTCATAGGATGCTGTGATATCGAGAAATACGACCTCATCTCCACCTTCTGAATTGTAGAACTTGGCGAGTTCTACGGGGTCGCCAGCATCGCGTAGGTTTACAAAATTGACACCTTTGACTACGCGTCCCTTTGCGACATCAAGACAGGGGATAATTCGTTTGGTCAGCATGGTTGTTATCTTTCTAGCTCTCGTATCGCCGCGTTAAGGTTCACATCGCCAGTGTAGATGGCCTTGCCAACGATGGCCCCCTCGACACCCATTGCCGCCAGGACATGGAGATCACTAAGAGAACTGATACCACCGGAGGCGATCAGAGAATATGTAGCCGTAGACCTCGTGATGGCATCCTGCATCTGTGCCAACGCTTCGATATTTGGCCCGGTAAGCGCACCATCACGCGAAATGTCGGTATAGATGAAGCGTCGTACGCCTATCGCGCTCAGTTCTGCCGCCAGTTCGGTCGCTTTGACACCCGATGTTTCGCGCCATCCCGCGATAGCAACCATTCCATCTCGTGCGTCAAGCCCCACAGTGATTTGATCTCCATAGCGTTTTAATGCCTCCTGGAGCAGAGCGCGGTTTGTGATTGCCACAGTACCGAGAATGACACGGTCTATACCTGCTTCTAGGACCTGTTCAATATGCTCCATTAAGCGCAGGCCACCACCTACTTCTATACGAACGTGATGTGGATGGCGTGTAGCGTCTCTCATGCGCTTGAGGATCTCAATGTTCACGGGAAGTCCTTGAGTGGCACCATCGAGATCAACGACATGCAGCCACTTAGCACCCTCTTTTTGCCAGCGTTCTGCTACGTGCACAGGATCGTCGTCGTAGGTTGTGACCTTGGAGTAATCGCCCTGATAGAGACGAACACACTTACCGTCTTTGATGTCAATTGCTGGTAGAATAATCATGTTCGCACCCACTTTACAAAGTTTTTGAGCAACTGTAGCCCAATGGCACTACTCTTTTCAGGGTGGAACTGTGTTCCCCAGACCTGCTCGGTCGCAATCACGCTGCAGTATGGTGAGCCGTAATCGGTCACTGCTGCTACGCCCTGCTGATCTTGGGGCTCGACATAGTAGGAATGCGCGAAGTAAAAATAGGCATCACATGGCACATTGGCAAAGATCGGCTGATCAGTATGAAGGGGTGTCACCTGATTCCATCCCATGTGTGGAATTTTTGGACCATGTGGAATACGCCTCACTTCACCAGGGAAGAGTCCAAGGCCATTAACCTCGCCCTCTGCATGATGATCTGCCAGCAATTGCATTCCCAGGCAGATACCAAGAAACGGCTTCCCTTGTCGCGTTGCCTCACGTATCGCATCGTCAAGGCCGCACTCCATTATACGCGCCATAGCCGCACCACCTGAGCCAACACCGGGGAGGACGACAGCTTGTGACTTCGCGACAACTGAAGGATCATTGGTCACCTTCACTGTTGCCCCGACATATTCAAGAGCCTTTTCGATACTGTGAATGTTGCCAGCACCGTAGTCAATCAATGCGATCATGAGTCTTTCCTCAACTTCCAGGATTTCACGCCGTTGTTACCCATCTGTACCGCGAATGCAAAACCTAACCATCCAACACTCGCTGGCATACGTTCTCTGTTAATAAGATTCATTGTTAACAATGGACAACACATCAACGCTGACTGCATGACTTCAAGCCAATCAGAAGGAAGTGCATCCGCAGAACGGAGCCAGCTAAGAAGTGGTGGAAGAAGATACGCTTCCTTCGTTTGTAGTATCGCACGTCGTACAGGAGTAAGCTCATAATCATGCTCAATAACAACGTTTGTATCACGTATGTCAACCGTAATATGATACTTCTGCGCCGTCTCAAAGGGGAAGTACATCCAGGTAGCAAAGATGTTGTGGAAGAGCGGCTTGACTACATCGAGCAGCGGCGCGTGACGACCAGCAAAGGCAGGGTCAAAATAGAGATAGTTCCGCTTATCCTCTAAAAATACGTTACCGAAGTGAGCATCTCCATGTCCGACGACGGTCATTGCAGCACGAGCAGGGTTAAGTGCCCTGCGTGCTCGTTCGATGAGTTCTCCCAGCGTATACTGCTGAATCATACCGTTGATAGTCCATTGATAGGTGAGTAGCGTCTCAAAAGGGACACTCTCTTCACAGTGAGGCAGAGGCACAGATTTCCCAACGTAAAAGTTCTTGAGCCGCTCTCCCGCTAGACGATGCCAGAAGAGTTGATGAATGGGTACATGTGCCTGCTCTTCTGCAGTGCTGGAAGCGAGAGTTTCCTTATAGATGTTGAGTAACCTCTCACATTCTCGCCTTTCAGCGATGGCAAGTGTCTCGATAGTCACATCTGTTATATCACCTATCTCGACAGCACGCATCAAATCGAACATTACAGGCCAGCGCACTACAGGATAAATAACCATCTGCTGCCCCTGCTCATGCAGTGTACGGACAGGTCTCACGATGTTATACCCCGCCTGGCGCAACATTTCGGCATGATAATATTCCTCTAAGACACCCTGTTCCTCAACATGTGTCTTGAAGAAGTATTCTTCGCCGCTAGCGCGGTAAAAGCCATTGAACGAGTTGAGCGAGACAGCTTTTGGAGTCAGGGTAACACTCTCGGTTTGCAAGTTCATGTGTTGTGCAAACCAGTGTTGTAGCAAGCGTTCCGCCTTCTCGCGTTCCGTGAACTGCAGATATTGGATGGTCGCGAGACTACCAATGTGCATTAGCAGTTCAGGCAGCTTTGTCATATTCTTGATGATAAAATCAGGCTTGCTTTGTTCTAGCAATAGACGCGCTTCTGCTGTCCGCGCCCCCGTCAGGACGGCGACAGTGAGAGCGCCAGCCGCACGACCACCTCGTGCATCGCTAGGCGTATCACCAACAACGATGAATGGACTTCGCGCGTGACTATAGGAATTACTTCGATAGGTCGGGTCTGCCGCCAACAAAAACTGGTAGGGATGCGGCTTGACAAGGGATATTGCCTTCCCTTCCGCGTGAAGTTCTGCCTCTGCACGGGCTATCTCGGCATGAGTAGTAATATGTTGTTCGTCAAAATAGGATAGTAGTCCGTAGTTTTTAAGTGGAAGCAATCCTTCCTGTCGCGGGCGTCCAGTAGCAATACCAAGCGTATATCCTTGCTGGCGAAGGATTTCAAGCGTGGCACTTATCTGTTCTATAGGCAGCAGTGGCCGCTCAAAATGGATGCAACCAGGCTTTCCTGGCTGTATAGGAGCATGTCCATAGTCGCGCGTGTATAGTTCATCTCCTAGATACCATTCCTGAAAGAGATTTTCGCAAAACCACCATGAAGGGTTGTAACGTGCGAAGACACTCCCGATGGAATGACTTAGCACTTCACTTGCATATCCATCAAAGCGCTGCAACAGTTCGAGACCAGCGTAGCCTTCAAAAATGGGATTGTCGAGGGCGCGGAATATACTTGCGTCTATCTCTTTGCTTCCTGAGACAGAAACAAGTTGTTGACGAAAGGCAGCAATCCATTCGTCCTCTGATGGCCGTAAAGGCAGCAATAAGGCAATGTCTGGCACCAGCGTGAGCAGGTGAATCAGGTAGAGACAGAAGCCAGCATAGCATGTATCCCAATTCGAGTTGACGGATCGCGCTTTGAGATTCACAATCACTGCTTCAGGAAAGACTGTTCGACTGATACGACGACTCTCTTCTGCTGTAGCAGCAGGCTGGTATGTTCTCGATGTGTTATCTATATTCCAGTAGCGCGGACTGTAGAGCAACTCATGAATTACTAGACCAGCAGCATCCCAATAGGCTTCTTCACTGGTAATGACACCATCGAGATCAAATATGATTATATTGCTCACCGCAACCTCTTCAGTCGCTCACGCAAACTACGAACACTCGTAGACTCTTCACTAAAACGATATGTGAGTGGCATAATATTAATGTGAATCGCACCAATGCTACGAAGCACTGCAACCGTTTCTAGCAGTTCTGGTGCGGAGCCGCCCACGCGCACAACACCAGAGATAGTGTACCACCCAGCAGCCATGTTGGTCCCCGCCTCAGAACTCAAGATACGCAGTTCGACGCTAGAGGCAAGCGATTTCAGACGTTGCTGTAGCTCTGCGTAGGTATATTGTATCGCTTCGTTGCTCTCTGCTTGTATCTGTGCTGTGAGCATAGAGCGGTTGTGCGCTTGCATGCGTGCATCAATCAATTCCAACACAGTCTCTGCAAGCCTCAAAGCATTCGTTTCCTGGAGGAGTTGCCCAGCGTTGGCGATCAAACATGCTTGCGAACGCAACACGACGCCATCGCTCAACAGCTTCAGATGATTTTCGCGTAGCGTTGTTCCAGTCTCAGTAAGGTCCACGATCAGGTCTGCTGTATCGGTCAATGGAGCCGCTTCTAGTGCGCCATGCGGCGATAATATTTTACAGTGAGTGATGTTGTGCTTACGCAGAAATTGCCCAGTGAGGATTGGGTATTTGGTGGCGATGCGTAGACCTCGCCCCTTGTGTGCAAGATAGTAGCCGGATAGATGCCAGAGGTCAGCACAACTGCTGACATCAATCCACGTTTCAGGAACAGCAACGACAAGGCTACAACCTCCATAACCTAGATCGCGCTCCAAAACCATCAGGTCTTCGTCAGTATCATCGTCGTCTACTAACTCATCGCCATAGCCACGATGCTCAGCTAAAATATCGTAACCCGTAATGCCGAGTGTGGCATCACCGCTCTGAACCAGCAATGGAACATCGGCGGCACGCTGGAAGACCACTTCTATATCAGGCATACTCCCAATGCGCGCAAGATACTGGCGTGGATTGCTTCGATTAACCTTCATACCGCACTCGGCGAGAAAGCTCAACGTTGCAGTTTCTAATGTCCCTTTGCCAGGAAGGGCTAAACGAACTTTTGTCTCCACATTCACAACATCGACTCCTTCTCCAACATATTTTGCACAAGCGACTCAATGCTCACTCTCTGCTCTTCACCTGTACTGAGATTCCGCACGGTCACACTCTCTTGTTGCTGCTCATTCTCGCCTACGATGAGTGCGAGAGAAATATGTTTTTTCGCTGCCAGTTTCAAGCCTGAGCCGACACCATGTCCGGTTATATCTACCTCGGTCTGTACACCAGAATTGCGAGCGGCGCGCGCCACACGCAAGGCATACGGCATCTCGCCCGTACTCACGGGAATGACGAGTGCCTGCGTTGGCACAACTGAGGGCAAATCGTCTTTAGGAACAAGCGAGAGAAGACGTTCCACTCCGAAGGCAAAGCCGCAGGCACTCACATCGCGTGTACTGCCAACGGCACGCATCAGGCGATCATAGCGACCTCCACCGCAGAGCTGCGTATCAAAACCATCCTTTTCCTGTGCATGTACCTCGAAGACGAGGCCCGTATAGTAGCTTACGCCGCGTCCGAGCGACAGGTTAAGCACGATCTGTTCTCGCGAAACGCCGCTCTGCTCGACAATAGACGCCAGTTGTTGCAACTCTGCTAATGGCTCTGAATCAAGTTGGTAGCGGTCCAACAGTTCGCGTAGCTCGTCGAAGACCTGTGGCGGCGAGCCTGAAACGGCATGCAGTGCGCGCAAGAAATCCAGGGCATACAAAATTTCCCGTCGCTGCTCGCTTCGTCCCATCTTCCATAAGAAGCGTTCTACCACCTCATGGCGTGCAGCATCATTCCCAAAGGAAATGCTAATGCCACCGAGGAGCGACGTGATGTAACGTGTATCTACCTCTGACGCTGTTGCATTTATTTCATTCGTCGTGTTCCCTGTTTCGGGAGCGAGGGGATACAACGCTTCCAGGAGTGCCTGTGCCTGTCGCTCACCCCCTTCTGAACGGCTAATCTGTTCCATGAGGCTGAGCAACAAGCGTGCAGCCTGATCATCGAGATGCAAGCGGTTAATGAAGCCACTAGCGACACCGATGTGGCCCAATTCTAAACGATATTGGGAGATGTGAAGTTCCTGGAGTACATCACACGCGAGTTGTAACATCTCGGCATCGGCTGACGCGGCATGACCGCCAAACAACTCGATACCAAGCTGGGTATGCTGTCGGTAGCGGCTGCGTCCCGGCGACTCGTAACGGAAGATTGGTCCGGCATATTGAAAGCGCACTGGCAACGGCTGCTGCTGATAATGATCGAGGTAGAGGCGGCAGACCGAGGCGGTATATTCTGGGCGCAGGCAGAGATCACGATGCTGCAAGCGGAAAGCGTACAGATTTTGCCACAACTCTTGCCCAAAGCTAGCCTGAAAGAGGTCGCTGCGCTCAAGCACAGGAGTATCGACCGGGGCATAGCCAGCTCGTGACAGGAAGGTACTCAGGCAATGCTCTACCCAACGATGCTGTTGCTGCGCTTCCGGTAAGAGATCATGCATGCCACGCAATCGCTCTACGCGCTTTTTCATAATGAACAGTATCCTCTCATCTATGACATTTTGTATGTGTTTTTATCGAACAATCATAGTGCCCGCGCCCTGATCAGTGAACAGTTCGCGCAGCAGCACATGATCCTCACGTCCATCTACAATGTGGACTTTTGGCACAGCAACAAGCGCATCCAGACAAGCCGATACCTTTGGGATCATTCCATCATTAATGATACCCTCTTGTATCAATCTTTTGGCTTCTGCCTCGCTTAGCTCCGAGATCAACGAGTTATCAGCACGACGGATGCCCGCAACATTGCTCAGAAAGATGAGTTTCTCCGCGTTGAGCGCGCCTGCAATATGAGAAGCAACAAGGTCCGCATTGATATTGAGACAGGTACCATGCGGTCCCTCGCCAAGCGGTGCCACTATAGGGATATAGCCCCGTTCGATAATTGCCTGCACGGGTGTGGGATCCACCGATTCGATCTCGCCAACGAAGCCCAGGCGTTCATCAGCTATGTGTGCGCGTACCATGTTACCATCAGTTCCACTGAGACCAACCGCCTTGCCACCCATATTCGAGGCCATCAAAACAAGCCCTTGATTGACCTGCCCCAACAAGACCATGCGCACAACATCCAGCGTCTGCGCATCGGTGACACGTAAACCCTTCTCAAAACGCGTAGGCAAGTTGAGCTTGTCGAGCCACTCATTGATATATGGACCACCGCCATGAACGAGTACGGCATGTATCCCCAGTTTGTGCAGCCAAACGATATCTTGCAATACGGGACGCTGGTGCTCAAGAGTGCTCCCACCCAATTTTATCACGAGCGTCTTGCCTTTTAAAAAGTCGATGTATGGCAGAGCCTCGCTCAATACCTGCGCGATAAGATGATGATCGGTAATAAGTTCGCCATCCGGCGTCGTAAAAAAACTGATAGCCATTGATAAAACTCCTCACACGTCCTATGTGTCTTTTTTATAGAAGGGTTGGAAAGATTCACGTTACGGATAGATAGCCAGGTTTGCTAATCCAGCCGCCTCTGGCAATCCGTAAAGTAGATTTGCATTCTGTATCGCCTGGCCCGACGCTCCCTTGACGAGGTTGTCCAGGCAGGAAATCACTACAAGGCGTTGTGTACGAGTATCAACTACGGGATGAATAAAACAATGATTGCTGCCATAGGTCCATTTGGTATGCGGCGACTCATTGACCACATGCACAAAAGGCTCATCGGCGTAATACTGCTCATACAGCGAATGTATATCTGCTGTTGTAAATGTACTCTGCTTCAGGTCTGTGTAGCATGTTGCCAGAATGCCCCGCGTCATAGGCAAGAGATGCGGAATAAATGTAACACGCAGAGCACCTTCAACGGAATGGCCGCCATCCGATGCTGCCGCCGCAAGCTCCTGTGTGATCTCTGGCAGATGGCGATGACCCACGAGGCTGTACGCGTTCACATTCTCATTCACCTCGCTATAATGCGCTGAGAGTGAGGGGCTGCGACCCGCACCGCTGACACCCGTTTTAGAATCGATAATAATGTCAGGTTGAACGATTCCCGCGGCTAACGCTGGTATCAGCGCGAGAATGGAAGTGGTCGCATGGCAACCGGGATTTGCGACGAGTGAGGCATCCGCTATCCGTCCTCTGTACCGCTCACACAGACCGTACACGGTCGTCTCTAGCAGAGATGGAGCGGGATGTGTATGTTTATACCACTCTTCGTACACTCCCGGGTCATGCAAGCGGAAGTCTGCCGAGAGGTCCACAACTTTTGTACCTCGCTCAAGCAGGGTCAGCACAGACTCGGCTGCTGCGGCGTGTGGTAGACATACGAAGGCAAGGTCGGTCTGTGCTGGCTCCTCCGTGATAACAAGCGCGGGATCGACTGCGGAAGAGGTATGTGTAAGCGCATGCAATTGTGGGAACACATTCCCTAAGCGTTTTCCGACTGCACTACGTCCCGTCACAGAGGTCAAGACGAATTGCGGATGCTGAGCCAGCAAACGCAATAGCTCTAACGCGGTATAGCTTGTCACATTGATGATTGCAACTGTTATCATAGTCGTCCACCTACTCCATTGATAGCAAGAATAGAAGCGATAGCATCAAAGGACAATAAAAAAAGCCCTCGTCCCCTGATGTAAAGGGACGAGAGCTACAAATATGCTCCCGTGGTACCACCCAAATTGTCTTTCAATCTTGAAAAAAGAAGTCGCCCCGGTAGCGACCCACGTTCTCTACCGCATCGTAGTGAAGGTGGAAAGACCACTTTTTACTGGCTATTCTGCTGCGTGGGAGCCACCCACCTGTCCCTACTTGTCATAGTGTAAGCACGACATTTGCTGTTGTCTCAATACGACTTTCTTCGGTCAGCCGCTCACGAGGCGGTTCTGAGGAGGTACAATCCTTCCGAACTCTCACCATCTATCGGATCGCTGTTGGCTACCAGCCTCATACTCTGTTCGTTCAACGCGGGTCAGTCTCTATTTTGTTGTTACTTATAAGGATAACAGCAGATGAACAAGATGTCAATTTTCATTTTTTGGTGTTAGAAGTGTGACTTTATGGAGAAAATAACCATATCGTTGGTTTTTCTCCACTGACGGCTTCTTTTGTTTGTAAGAAATCATGGTAACGTTCCTCCTTCATATCCTGAAGAAAGTGTGTCAGAAAAAGGATAAAATATTTACCCCTCTTGCCCTCTAGCAAAAGTTTGCATACAATGGGGATAGTGAACAATTTAATTCTTAACTGAGCATAAACAAGGGAGCCGGTTAAAGCAAATATGCCACATGCCAATGATGCACGTCACGAGAAGACTTTGGTCGCACTTACATCAGTTGGGGCGACCATTGGACTTATTGTCCTCAAGCTCATTGTTGCGCTGCTCACAGGGAGCCTGGGCATTCTTGCTGAAGCGACACAGTCAGGGCTCGACCTTGTGGCGTCGCTCATGACCTTTTTCGCTGTACGCGTTGCTGACAAACCCGCCGACGCTACACATAATTATGGGCATAGTAAGGTCGAGAATGTGACAGCTTTACTTGAGGCTGTTTTGCTGCTCCTGACGGCTCTGTGGGTCATTTACGAGGGGATACGTCGTCTGCTTTTTGCCGACCATGGGCGGGTAGATGCAAGCATCTGGGCATTCGCCGTCTTACTGATCTCGATTGGTGTTGATCTCTATCGTTCACGGGCGCTTCTCCGCGTAGCACGTAGGCTGGGTAGTCAAGCGCTGGAGGCGGATGCACTCAACTTTAAAACGGATATTTGGAGTGCATCAGTTGTTTTCATAGGCTTATTGATCGTGCGTCTGTCGCAGAGCTTTCCTTTACCTGCATGGCTTGGTCTGGCTGACGCAATCGCGGCCCTAGGCGTCTCCGGCATCGTGATCTGGGCGGCCCTGCGCCTGGCGAAAGAGACGATTGATGCTCTCATTGACCGCACCCCACAAGAATTTGCGGCGCAGGTACAGACGTATATCGACAAGGTTGAAGGCGTGACCGAGGTACGACGTATCCGCCTAAGACGCACAGGCAACAAGTTTTTTGCGGATGTGATTATCGCGGCACCGCGTACCTTCACCTTTGAGCAGATTCACGAAGTCAGTGAACGTGTTGAGAAGGCAGCGATGGATGGTGTACGCAGCGTCTCGCCACAGGGCGAGGTGGATATCGTGGTACACGTCGAGCCTACAGCCACTGCAAAAGAAACCGTTACAGATCAAATTCACTATCTTGCAGAGCTACAAGGGGTACACGCCCATGATATTCATGTGCGCGAGGTTGGGGGACGCTTAGAGGCAGATTTTGATGTGGAAGTACAGTCTGACATGAAACTGAGCGATGCTCATGCTGTAGCATCGCGCCTGGAGCAGGCAGTCCTTCAAAGCAATGGGAAGCTTCGTCGCGTCACAACACACCTAGAAGCCCCGAATGACGTTGTAGTACCACGCCAGGATGTGACCAATCAGTATGCTGAGATGAGATCTACCATACGCCGTATTGCCGACGAGATTGCAGGAACAGGGAGTGCCCATGACGTTCACCTGTATCGCTCCCGCTCATTGGCAGTGGAAAGCAATGGAAAGAATGGTAATCAAAATGGTACTGAAGCATCGCTCGATCTTGTGCTTCACACGACCTTTGATCCACAAGTCCCACTGAGCCAGGCTCATATACAGGCCGAAGAGATCAAACGCTCCCTGCGACGCACCTACCCTAATTTGGACTCAGTGGTGATCCATACAGAGCCACCAGAACAGTAGTTAGTACCCCAGGGCTTGTTGCGTCGGCATACCGAGGATGTATCGAAACTAGTGACTGAAAATATAGCGTTTTATAGATTTTTATTGCGTTTTATTGCGCGATTGCGTGATCATACAGCACCTTCGAGGTGCTTTTTTTTGTGTGTGAAAAGTGAAGACAAAACCGTAGACGGAGGAAACTGATTGCTGTATTATGTGGTGAGAAGTCAATTTGCAATATCGGATTGGCGACAGAGATTTAGAAGAATTTTAACAGCATAAATAGCGCATTACATCAAGGTTAAGCCTAAATCGTCTAAAGAGACTTCTGATCTATCGTGCTCTCTCAATAAGCTGTTAATCGCCTGCAATATTTCCTGTGCTGTACTGTACTTTAGCGGATGACCATTTTCAGCCCTGCGATAAGTTCCAGTGGTCAAGCTCGTTCGACGAGCCACTGCTTCTTGCGATACACCTAGTTCTTCACGAATGACACGCAACTTGGTTCCTTTATCATCCATATGTTTACTACTCTTTGTTTCCGAATACTGGATAGCGCAAGTCTAACATAGCTAATCCCCTAGTGTCAACCTATTTACGCTAAGGAATGCGATGTCAGACAATCACGCGCTGTTGATGCTCGCTGAATAGCAGTGTGTTAGTACATACCTATTGACAACTACGCATATGCTATGCTATATTAGCATTAATGAAAGTCTGGTGAGGGATATTACCGCGAGATATTTGGAGGAAAGAGATATAGGCCAGAGATGTCACGGAGAGAATACACGCTCCATATACGCCCTTATCGACCCGCGAGACGGCACTGTACGATATGTTGGGTGTGCCATAGACGTTGATAAACGGCTCTCAGGGCACATGCATGACAGATCAAATACGCCCAAGTGTCAATGGTTGGCTGAATTAAAACAGCAAGGCTTATTGCCTTGAGTGGAGGTGCTAGAAACAGGATGTAGCTTTTCAGGCGCATTCAACAGGGAAGCGTATTGGATACAAAGGATGCGGCAAGCCAGTGCTCTTCTGACAAACATGGTATCTGTCAATGAGAAGGGCTGGTTTGCGAAACAGAACCTATCAGAGGTGAATAGAATTCCTTCCTGTAAGGGGACTAAGCTTCTTTGTTTCCGTCGCACCATACTTGGCGTGAGATGGGATGTAGTGGCAAGTCGAGCAGGATTATCTACACTTGTGTATAGCTTGGCGGAGAGTGGTGAGACTGTGAAGTATAGCATCGCCGCTACCATCTTAGAGGCTATCAACGATCTTCTTGTAGAGCAGGGAAGCAAAGAGGTAATTTTGTCTGATTTAGGATGGGTCATTTTAGAGCAGTAAGATTATCAAGCTCTAGCCCTGATGGCAGACTATCGGACAGGACTAGAGCGCATACGAAAGGAGTTGCAGAGAGGTCTATCGCAAGAGGCTGTCGCTAAGCGGACGAGTCTGACCACACGCACTTACGCTCGTGCAGAAGATGGCAAACCTGTGAAATATTCGTCGGCCTTAGAAATCCTTGATGCTGTTAACGCCTTGTTGGCCGAACGTAGTGCAAATGCAGTCAGCTTAGATGACTTGACCTTGACTATCGAGTAGCAAGTAATCTATAGAGACGATGCAAAGTGGCCTAGCTTGCACTAGGCCAAGTAAGAGACTAGCTCGTAAAGCCCGATCTAGACTCTCCACATGTCGCATCATAGCGGCAAGGGGAGCCAGTCGTCAAGTGAAAGGAATACTGGCGTCATGGCAGAACAAACCGTCGAGGTAGGCAACGCAATCATTCTGTTAATATGTAGCAACGACCCTTTTAGCGATGGGCATACCACTGGCTACCTGGAATTTTACGATGAACGACATCGGCCATCCTTCCCTCTGACCAGCCAGGTGATCTGTGATCATCTCATGACCATCCTACACGAACCCTCCGTCCCTTCCCACTGGAAAGCAGGACGCATCACTGGCTGGATGGAAGCTCTCATGGAGAATGCTCCGCAAACCTTCAGAAGTTTTCTGCTAGAGGAACGGATAACCGCTTTGCAAACCACGTAGAAAGAACAGATTCATGAGAGGAGAGAACGGGCAATTGCTTCGCTCGTTCCCCTGATGCGCGTCAACGGTGTATCGCAGTTCGAGCAGAGGTGTCTCATTGATGAACCAGAAGAGTAAGCAACGCAAGAAAAAGAAATATGTGACGCTGGGAAAACCCTATCTGGTCACCAAAGCGGTGACGCATATCCGCCTGATCGAGGCTAACCCTGGGAAGCTCGCTGCCCTTGATACCCTAGCTCCAGTTTTTCTTTCGCTCTGCCAACAATACGTCACGCTCTTTTGTACCGATGAGGCTCCCGACAAGCTGCGTGCTCCCCTCTATCAGACGCCGCTCTCCGAACGCTGGCACCGGGTGGCGATTCAGCAAGCCGCAGGAATTGCGCAGTCATGGCGAGCCAATCGCGCCACTGCCTATCAAGACTACCTGGACGAACTGGAGGAGTACCAGGAGCAAGAGGCAGAGGGAACCGTAGACCCAAAGACGAAAGCCCCGGTATGGCGTGAGTGGGACGTTCCTACCTTGCGTCAGACCTGTATTCAAGCCAACATCAATGTGGTCAAGCTTCTCCCTTCCGAAGATTCGACAGAGTTTGACTACTGGTTACAGATCAGCACCCTGGAATTTCGCAAGCCCTTGCTCGTGCCGGTGAAGATTGCCGACTATCACCGGCAAACACTCAAGGACAAGATGATCAACACCAGCGTTCAACTCAATAAGCGAGCCGATAGCTGGTGGTTGACCCTTTCCTATGATGAAGTGGTCATGATCCAGACCGAGCCGGATGCACCCGTTGTCGGCATTGATGTGGGCATTGCCAACTTTGTGACCACTTCTGACGGAAAACACTATGGCAGCTTTCACAAGAAGCTCAAAGAACGGCACAGGCGGGACCGCGAAAAGCGACGGCGCAAGGCCAAGCTGCGGGCCTGTCTCAAGAAGAAGGGGGTGAAGAAGCTCCCTTCGACCAGCAGCAAGAGTAGCCAGCGCCTCAGTCGCCATGTGCGACAAGAGATCAATCGCGCTGTCAACGAATGCATGGACGAGCATCCTGAGGCCCAATTGGCCTATGAGCAGTTGTCGGTTGCCACGATGAAGTTCAAGGCACGTGCACAAAATGCGTACCTCTATGCCTCTCACCTGGGTCATATTCCTGAGCAGATAACGTGGAATGCGACCAAGCGCGGGATACGAGCCACAAAGGTCAAGAGTGCGTACTCCTCGCAGGAATGTCAGATGTGCCATTACACCCACAGAAAGAACCGACCCGATCAACAGACGTTCTGCTGTCAGGTCTGTCACTTTCAGGCACATGCTGATCAAAATGCTGCTGTCAATATCGAGCGTCGCTTCGGAGATGCTGAAATACGAGCGTGCAAAGACAAGCAGGAGATCAAAGCCTTGCTCATGCGGCGTCATGAAGCATGGAAACACGTACAAGGTTGCCCGTAGTGTAACCTGCCGCCTAGTCGATTGTTTCGTAAACAGGCGGAGCTGAACCCAAAAAAGCAAGCGGTCAATAGAACGCTAAATTTTTTGGAACTATATAATACAAGCCTGAAAACAGTTCTAGACCAATGGAGTTTTGCACATGACCACCGCCGCCAACCGTGTATCGACATTTGGTACAACTATTTTCACAGAGATTAATACCCTTGCCCAGCAGTATGGTGCGCTGAATTTGGGACAGGGCAAGCCTGACTTTGACACACCACCAGATGTCGTTACGCGGATGGTACAGGCGGCACAGTCTGGACAATATAATCAATATGCTCCTGGTCCTGGCAGCCCGTCCCTACGCAAAGCGGTTGCCGATCACGCGGCGCGTTTCTATGACATGGATATCAACTCTACAAACGGAGTGGTAGTAACATCGGGGGCAACTGAGGGGATTCTTGCAGCACTTATGGGACTGGTTGATCCAGGTGATGAGGTGATTGTTATTGAACCATATTATGACTCCTATGTGCCTGGAATCATTATAGCGAATGCCGTTCCCGTTTATGTACCGCTCCATCCCCCAGGTTGGACGTTTGATGAAGACGAATTACGTCAAGCTTTTACAAAAAAGACACGGGCGTTCATCTTGAACACGCCACAAAATCCCACTGGACGTGTGTTTACCCGCCAGGAACTGACTCTGATCGCGGAGCTATGTATCGAGCATGATGTGAAGGTTATCTCTGACGAAGTATACGAACACCTACTCTTTGGGCGTGCACAGCACATTCCTATTGCTACGCTTCCAGGTATGTTTGAGCGCACCGTCACCGTGAGTAGTGCTGGCAAGTTGTTCAGCGCAACAGGCTGGAAAATTGGTTGGGTCTATGGGCATCCCGACCTTGTAGAAGGAGTCGCACGGGCACATCAATTTGTGACCTTCTCAGTGCATTATCCATCGCAGGAGGCAATGGCTTACGCACTTAATCTCCCCGACACCTACTATGAAGATTTCCAGGCGATGTATGAGACGAAGCGCCAGTTGATGATGTCCGCACTTGATAGCGGAGGTCTAAAATACTCCGCACCCGAGGGTACGTATTTCATTATGGCTAATTTCTCAGATGTGTTCGATGGGACGCCAATGGAGTTTACGCGCGCTCTTATCAAAGAGTGTGGAGTGGCTTGCATTCCACCAGAGACGTTCTATGGCGGAGAACATGCAAATATTGGGCATGACTACGTGCGCTTCGCGTTCTGCAAAAGCGATGATCTGCTCAGACAAGTGAAGAATCGGCTTATTAAAAGATAATAGAAGAGAGAGTAGAAAGTAATGTTTGTTGCTATGAAAGCAGAACTCGACCTCTTTGAGATTGTGAACGATCAGGAATAGCAATGCTAGAGTCAGGCCCCTGACTCTAGCATCAACAGCGGCTTTCAACTATACAATGGTTTGATTTGTGTAGGCTTGCGACAGGTTTTGCACTGGAGAAATGATCTTCTGCGCTACTAAAAACTTCGCCATAGAATCCCAGGTAGCACTATCGTTGTAGCCAAGCTTTCCATTGCCCTGCCATATGGGAATGGTTGCTTGCAACACGTTCAGAGCCCGGTTTGTGTCCGTCAAGCCTTGAATGTAGCTCTTGCTGATTGTAACTGCTCCCGGTGGGTCCGCAATCACGTCCTTTAGGCCCTTCAACGTGGCTTGCACAAAATCACGTACCATTTGGGGCCGATTGTGATAAGTATCCTCTGTTGTGATGATGCCGTTTGAGATCAGAGGCTGGTAATCAGAAACAGCAAAAGTACGTACGTCAAAACCTTGTAGTTTCAACTGCAAAGGCTCATTGTTTGAGTAACCCATCACCGCATCGACTTTGTGCCCAACCAGTGCCGCTACCTGTGTGAAGCCGATAGCTTGCACTTTCACATCTGAGAGGGACAGATGGGCTTGGTAGAGCAGGGCCAGTAACCCTGTGTGTGTCGAGCCAAAAGGCCCAGGTTCGCCAATTGTGTGCCCCTTCAGGTCTGCGAGAGTTTTGATAGATGAGTTGGCAGGCACAATCAGGCTCACCGGATATTTCTGGAAGACGGTTGCTACGTCAATCACCTTTACCTTCTTATCGCGTGCCACCAGTTCCTCATCGCCACCAGCGAACACAAAATCGCTCTTTCCCGCGACCATTGAGCCGATCAGGTCGGGCACGATACCGTGATGGAAGGTGACATTCAATCCTGCCGATTTGTAGTAGCCCTTGCTTTGGGCAACATAAAACGGCGCGAATTGGACATCAGGAATATAGCCTAAGCCAATAGAGATATCTTTTGTTCCTGGTGTCTGTGTACCGCTTCCACTTCCTGTTGTTGTGCTGCTTCCACATGCGCTGAGCAGTAAAGTGAAGAAGACGCCCAGGGACAAAATAGGTAACAGAATAGATGAACGATGGCGAGTAGACATCGATGTGTTCTCCGTTCGGGTGTGTAATATTCGACTAGTAGACAGCCTCAGCCAGTTTCACCAATAACCATGTCGCGCTATAGTAGAGCGCAGCAAGGACAGCCAGCACAACCATAGTTGCAAACATCAGTGGCGTATTGTACTGATGTAGCCCTTGTTGTACGAGAGAGCCGAGTCCCTGGTCGCCACCGCTTACAAACTCTGCCACTACCGCGCCAGTGATCGACAGGGTAAAGCCTGCGCGTATGGCGGCAAGAATAGCAGGCAGCGCGAGTGGAAACTCGATATGTGCCAGCAGCGACCAGCCGGAAGCACCTTCAACATGTGCTGCGTCGGTAAACGACGGGTCGATGGTCTGCATACCGAGCACAGTGTTGATCACTATCGGGAAGAAGACCACCAGCATGCATATAACCATGTTGGGGGCCAGTCCGTACCCCAACCACAAAATGAGGAAGGGGGCGATCACAAGTGCCGGAATAGCCTGCCCAGCCGCCAGATAGGGCTGAATAGTCGCTGCCAACAAGCGTGACTTCGCCAATCCATATCCCAACGGTAAGGCCACAGCCATCGCAAGTAGGAAACCGAAAACGCTCTCTTGCAGAGTAACAACAAGCGCACTCCTGAGATACATTCCAGAACCCAGGCCATCAGACAAACTAGTGAGAACATCACCCGGAGCGGGCAAAAAGAGGCTGGAGACGCGACCAGAAGCCGTACTTACATACCAGCTCACCAATACGAGGAGTGCCAGTATGAGCGGTGGTGCTATCAAGAGCACACGGCTTGTCGCATTCAGCGTAGTTGTACGTGTTTTGCGTTTACGGTCAGAAGTCCGCTTTACGCCATCCTGATCATACACGTACTCGCGCATCGTTGAAGATGCGTCTTTTGTCGTAGAGGTTGTTACACTCATTGACTTCCCTCAGCCTGAGCTATACTGATGGATCCTCCTACAAGACATAGGAAACCATCAATTCAACTGACTCGGGGAGGCATGTGAGGGAGACACTGGAAGATCATTAATGTACCACAGTACAAATTGCGTGTACACCAACAACTCTGCTACACAAGGTGTAACAGATACAATGATCCTCATACAAACCTTCTCCCATCCGGACTGTACCGTCGGCTTCGGAATCGCACCGAATCCTGTCACACAGCTAGCCTAAGGCTAGCGGTAGACTCGCGGGCTTGGCACACATACCACATACATGTGCTACACCGCCGGTCGGGAATTGCACCCTGCCCCGAAGGTCTCTAAGGATAAGTATGCCACAGACGTAAAGTCATTGCAAGTGGAGAATCAATAAACGCATCAAAGCCAGGTTGGCTTTGATGCGTTTATTGATTCTCCACTCTATGGAACTCTTCAGCGTAGGTATAGCCGTATTTCTTACCAATCTCGGCAGCGAAGGAGCGAAGAAATTCCTCAAAATCCCTGTCACTATTGCCAAGCTGACTTATATGCGCATGCAGTGCCTTCATCTTCAGATCCATTGTCGAGGTGATATCTATGGCATAGTTCTGAACTGGCGCACCTGTGATGAAGATTTCCGATACCTTGTGCGGCTTGAGACCCTCGTGCATCAATTCAGGAAAGTCCCAGGGATTCTGTGACGCGGGATAAATAGCCTCTAATGTTGCTCTGCCTGCCGCTAAGTGATCGGGATGGTATCGCTGGATGATTAGTGACGGTGTCCAGGAACGATCAGGAGACTGACAGATCACGCGCGAAGGCCGATGACGACGCAGCAGGCGTACAATGTCTCGGCGCAGCTCCAGCGATGGCTGCAATTGACCATCAGGGTAGCCTAGAAAAAAGACACCCTTTAGACCAAGAATGGCTCCCGCGGCTCGCTGCTCCTTTTCACGTGTCTCCACGATCTCTTGGCGCGCAAATGAACTAACGTCTGTTGCATCATCAGATCCGCCACTTCCACCATCGGCACAGATAACATAATAGACAGCCCATCCGTCACGCGCCCAAAGAGCCGCGGTGCCTGCCCCATCGAACTCGGCATCGTCCTCGTGGGCAACGATCACCATCGCGACCTTATTCTGTTCCTGCTCGCTCATTTCACCCTCTGCCTTATTTCTCTAAAAGGACGGACAGCAGTCCACCAAGCATTGCTAGATTTTTCGTGAAATGGATTCGTTGATTTGTACGATTTCCTGGATTGTCTTCTTCCCAGAACGAATGACCAACATATGTCGTTGGAATCAACGAGGCTACAAGGATAACAGCGGCTAGCTTCGGCGCAAAATCTAAAGCAAGAGCAGTACCCGCAACGACCATCGTAGCGCCATTGAGGATTGCGGCCTGTCGAGCCGCAGGTACACCGGCCCGCTCTGCTTTTTGGGCACGATAATCAGGGTTCGCAAACGTACTGAACCCGCCGACAATAAACATACTTGATAACAACCCGTGAGAGAGTGTCTTGATTAATGACATATTTTTACCTCTTTTCATTATTGTAGAATAAAAGCGAAGTGTCTCGTGTTTTCACTTCTATCTACCTATATGCTTGTGTCTCGATTTTCATAGTGTGCAGGTTTCAATTATTAACCTGGTACTATCCATTATACTCAAGCAATACATCCAGGCCAATACTTTACTTTTTGCAGTATTAGCTCATAAGGGATATAATACAACACGAGGAGGCGTATGACAACGGAATTACGCATTTTACCTATCACAGGTATCGGTGAAATTGCACCAGGGACAGACCTGAGTGACCTTATTTATAACGCCTTATGGCAGCAACAGGTATCGCTTCAACAGGGCGATGTGCTCGTTGTGACGCAAAAGATTATTTCTAAAGCAGAGGGACGCCTGGTGAACCTGGATGAGGTACAACCATCTGAATTCGCGCGTATTGCGGCCCAGCAGGGAAAAAAGGATGCCCAACATGTCGAGGTCGTTCTGCGCGAAAGCAAACGTATTGTGCGTATGGATCACGGCGTCTTGATTAGCGAGACGCATCATGGCTTTATCTGCGCCAATGCTGGTGTAGACGAGTCGAATATCAATGGGCAACGGCAACTAGCTCTCCTACCACTAGATTCAAACCGCTCTGCGAGAGAACTTCGAGCACGTCTACAAACTCTCTCAGGAGAGGGTGAGTCGTTCGACATCGCCATCATTATCTCCGATACGTGGGGCCGTCCCTGGCGTACAGGGCAAGTCAACATGGCGATAGGAGTAGCTGGTATGGAGTCTGTTGTCGATTATAGAGGTCAGATCGACCCTTATGGTTACGAGCTTCAGGCCAGTGCTATCGCGGTAGCCGATGAATTGGCGGCGGCGGCGGAATTAGTAATGGGCAAGATTGATCGTATTCCGGTAGCACTCATTCGCGGCTATACATATATTTCAGCCGAGGGAGATGCTAGTTCGCTTCTCCGTGACAGCGCGAGTGACATGTTTCGCTGATAGCCAGCGTTGATGTAACATACCTGGCAAGATATACAAAAGAAAAGGTAGCTTTGACTGTGACCACACATTCTGAAGCATGGCAGATTACAACACTGAACCGCTCACCTGACCTCGCCAGGCTTCTACGCAGCCGACGCAGCGTTCGCAGCTATCAAACCCGTCCGGTTACACGTGAGCAGCTAGAGCAGATACTAGAGGCGGCTCGCTGGGCACCGTCACCGCACGGTCGGCAACCCTGGCGTTTTGTCGTCTTGACGCGTCAGGAACCCAAGCACATACTCGCGGACCGCATGGGCGAAACGTGGCAGCATAATCTCGAGATGGATAAGCAAGAGGCGGCGATTGTCAACGTCCGCTTGGAAAAATCACGGCAACGCATTCTCAATGCTCCTGCTATTGTCATTCCCTGTCTCTACCTGGAAGACCTTGACCACTATCCTGATGAAAAGCGCCAGGCCGACGAAACAACGATGGCGGTACAGAGCATCGGTGCGGCGATACAAAACATGCTGCTCATGACTTATGATCTCGGACTTGATGCGGGTTGGATGTGTGCCCCACTCTTCTGTCCAGAGGTTGTATGTGATGCACTCAATTTGGATACACGGCTCATTCCTCAGGCTCTTATCACGGTCGGATATGCCGCCGCCGATCCAAAGAGGCGTGAGCATCTCCCTTTGAGTAGCTTAATTGTTCATTTTGATTGAGGTAGATATAATGATTGTTGTTCTCGCGGGTGGAGTTGGTGCAGCACGTTTCTTACAAGGAGTGGTACAGGTCGTTCCACAGAAACAAATCACGGTTATCGTCAATACGGGCGATGATCGCGATTTCTATGGATTACGCGTCTCGCCCGATAGCGACATTGTAATGTACACATTGGCGGGTATCGTCAATGAGATGCATGGATGGGGCATACGAAACGATACCCACAACACGATGCAGCAGTTAACTCAGTACGGCAACGATGATTGGTTCATGCTAGGGGACCGTGACCTTGCAACTCATATACACCGCACGAACCTTTTACGCCAGGGAAAAACGCCAAGTGAGGTGGCAGACGATATCCGCATACGACTCGGACTCGATCTACGTGTACTACCCATGAGCGATCAGCCCATTGCTACTCATATTCAAACTCCTGCTGGTCTACTGCACTTTCAAGAGTACATGGTAAAGCGTCATTGCGCCGACGAGGTACAAGGCGTCGAGTTTGTGGGTGCGAGAGAGGCTAAACCAGCCCCAGGCGTACTCGATGTGCTCAAGGAGGCAGAGGCCATTCTCATCGCTCCTAGCAACCCCATCGTGAGCATTGGCAGTATTTTGGCGGTTCCAGGCATACATGATGTACTTCACGAGGCTAGTGGTATGGTTGTCGCAGTGAGTCCTATCGTTGGCGGTTCACCTATTAAGGGACCAGCAGACAAACTCATGAGTGGCTTAGGGATGGAGGTTTCTGCTGTAGGTGTAGCCAGGTGCTATCGGGATTTCCTGGACGTGATGGTCATTGACAAACAAGACGCGCAACTTGCTTCTGAAATCGAAGACCTGGGTATACCACCAGTCGTTGCAGACACAATTATGCGCGACAGTGCGACCAAAGCAGCCCTGGCACGAACGGTGTTGCAGGCTGCAGGTCTCTCATTTTAAGAAAACACGCCTACATGTATAGAGCACTCATTCCGGTCAAAGCACTCAACGAGGCAAAAAGTCGCCTCGCGGCACATCTTACGTTGCAACAACGCGAAGAGTTGGTGCTAACAATGCTAAGCCACGTTTTACGTGTGCTGCATAATAGTGACAAGCTAGAGTATGTTTCAGTGGTCAGTCCAGATCGACGCGCGCTGGAGTATGCCCATTTGTGGGGAGCCTATCCACGTATAGAGGAGCGGCAAGGACACAATCCAGCATTGGAGGCAGCCGCAACACGAGAACTGGCAACAGGTGCCACAGCGCTCCTCACCATCTCAGCAGACCTTCCTTTACTGCAGAGTAGCGATGTAGAAGGTATGATAGAGAAGTTAGAATATCACGATGTAGTGCTTGCGCCATCACAGGATGAAACAGGAACAAATGCACTGCTTGTCCGTCCAGCATTGGTACTTCCTTACGTCTTTGGACCCGGCAGCCTACAGAGATACCAAGAAGAGGCAGCAAAGCGAAACTTGAGTGTAGCCCTCCACAAGACTCCCGGTCTATCAATTGACATCGATACTATCGATGATCTTGAATTATTTCGACGTTATGAGCAAGAGGAGAGAGCGACTTGTATACTATGCACAATATTTACAGATCGCATTCTGGCAAAGTGTCTGTAGCATCCCATCTATAGGGCATCATATCATACAGGGAAGTACGAAAAACTCATTGTATTGTTGGTTTTTCCTATATATTTATGCAGAGTAGCCAAATTATGTTTTGAGCAACGCATGCCAATAGCTCTAGCGAAGATGCTGAGATAAAACAAGAGGAGAGTAGAATACATGACACCTGAAGAAGTTCTCCAACTCGCCAAAGACAGTGGCGCGAAGATGGTAGACCTCAAGTTTACAGACCTGATAGGGTCCTGGCAACATTTCAGCATTCCCACTCATGAGTTAAAGGCATCATCATTTGTCGAAGGCGTTGCCTTTGATGGCTCTAGCATTCGTGGTTTCCAGAGTATCAATGAGAGCGATATGCTTGTGATTCCAGATATGGACACTGCGTTAATAGATCCCTTCACCTCCATCCCAACGCTTAGCCTGATCTGCGATATTGCACATCCTGGTCCTGTTGGCGAAAAAAAACCATATAGCCGCGATCCACGCTATGTTGCAAAGAAGGCCGTAGAATATTTACGCTCTACAGGTATCGCTGATACCAGCTACATGGGTCCCGAAGCCGAATTCTTCGTGTTCGACAATGTGCGCTATAACTCAACAATGAACACACAATACGTAGAGATAGACTCTGACGAGGCTCACTGGAACAGTTCGCGCAATGGTACTCAGAATCTGGGCCACTTGATGCGCGTAAAAGAAGGCTATTTCCCCGTTGCGCCAAACGACACGCTGCAAGATTTGCGTAGCGAAATGGCGCTGCTACTGGAGAGCTTAGGAGTACCAGTAGAGGCTCAGCACCACGAGGTCGGCGCACCTGGACAGGGTGAAATCGACATGCGTTTCGACACGTTGCTCAAGAGTGCCGACAACATCATGCTCTACAAGTATGTTGTCAAGAATACAGCGCGTAAGTATGGCAAGACAGCAACCTTCATGCCGAAGCCCGTCTTCGGCGATAACGGCTCCGGTATGCACGTTCATCAAAGCTTGTGGCTGGACGAGGAGCCACTGTTTTATGCTGAGGATGGCTATGCGTGCCTCTCGCAGCTGGCACGCTACTATGTTGGCGGTATCCTGACACACGCCCCGGCCCTTCTTGCCATTGCAGCGCCAACCACGAACAGCTACAAGCGCCTGGTACCTGGCTACGAGGCACCTGTGAACCTGGTCTTCTCATCGGGCAACCGTAGTGCCGCCGTTCGTGTTCCAAAGACCTATACAGCACCCGCGAAGCGTATCGAGTTCCGCTCACCTGATCCAAGCGCGAACCCATACTTGCTCTTCGCCGCGCTCCTTATGGCGGGGCTCGACGGTATCAAACGCGAGATCGACCCAAGTGAACACGGCTTTGGACCAGTCGATCAGAACCTCTACGAAATGTCGCCAGAAGAACTACGCGAAATTCGCTCAGTACCGGGCTCCCTTGAAGAGTCGCTAGGAGCACTCGAAGACGATCATTCCTTCCTCCTGGAAGGAGGAGTTTTCACATCTGACCTACTCGAAAGTTATGTTGAATTCAAGCGTGGTCAGTCGGACGAGGTTCGTCTACGCCCTGCACCAATTGAATTCGGCTTTTACTACGATGTCTAACCGTGGGAGCCGCAAGTAAAGCACAAGAGAGCCGCAAGCTACGCGTTTATAGTTTGCAGCTCTCCTCCTTTTTCTTTCCACAGGCAGCGCTCAGAAAGTCTCTTCAAAAGAACTATATTTGTTAACATTTCGCATACGCCATGGCTATATTGCATGGTAGTAGTTTGTTCGACACTATCGAAACGATGTATGTCGAACAAGCGTGTCAAAAATGTGTTATAGTTTATAGTTAAGTGAATACCAAACAAAGGCGTTGATTTTTTAACACATCATTGGAGAGGCGAGATTTATGGAACCACTTGTTGATAGTTACGGACGGCGCATTAAAAGTATGCGCATCTCTATTACCGATAAATGCAACTTCCGTTGCACATACTGTATGCCAGCCGAGGGTCTTCCCTGGCTCAAAAAGGCCGAAATACTTTCCTATGAGGAAATTGAACGTATCTCCCGTGTGGCGGTCAGTATCGGCATCGAGCAAATTCGGCTAACAGGTGGAGAACCTCTCGTTCGACGCGATGTGCCAGATTTGGTGCGTCAACTTCGCAAGATTGATGGACTCCACAGCCTCAGCTTGACTACAAATGGCATTCTGCTCAAACAACAGGCACGGCCACTGGCGGAGGCTGGACTTACACGTATTAATGTAAGCCTCGACTCGCTTATTCGCGAAAAGTTTGCGCAGCTGACACGACGCGACCAGCTCGACCGCGTGCTAGAGGGCCTGGAAGAACTAGAAAAGCATTCATCGATTCACCCCATTAAGATAAATGCTGTTGCTATCCGTGACTCCAGTGAGGAAGAAATCCTCGAATTTGTACGCCTGGCGCGTCGCAAAGCTTATGTTATGCGCTGGATCGAGTTTATGCCGCTAGACGCCGACCAGGCATGGCGCAAAGAGGATATCCTGACAGGCGCAGAAATCAAAGACATCATCGAAGCCGAATATGGTCCGCTTGTGAAGATCACCACTGGCGATCCCTCAGAAACGGCACGCCGCTATACCTTTAGGGATAACGTAGGCGAGGTTGGCTTCATCAACCCCGTTAGTGAGCCATTCTGTGCCTCCTGTGACCGCATTCGCATCACCGCTGATGGGCAGCTTCGTACCTGTCTTTTTGCTACCGAAGAGACCGACCTTCGTGCCGTTATCCGCTCAGGAGGAGACGATGAGGCACTCGCCGACACTCTTCGTCGGGCCGTTTGGAACAAAGAGTTAAAGCATTATATTGGTGATAAACGCTTCAAACGTGCAAACCGCAGCATGTCGATGATTGGCGGCTAATCAATTATCATCAGCAATAAAATACAAATAAACACACTTACGGGTATGACCTTAACAAAAGGTTATACCCGTAATTATAGTAAAGCCAATGTAAAACGTCCAGTTACTAAAAAATGGGCGGTTCGTTGTTATAGTCAAATAGATAAGTTCAGACAGTTATATAGTATGTAGACAGTTAAAGTATCCTACTATGCGCCTATCAGAAAGAGCCGAACAGAGACAAGGTCTGACCGTACATCAGTACAAGACCAGAAAGAGGACCCCCATGATATACGATGAAGCTGAATTGCTTACCGTTCGTGAAGTAGCCAAACAATTGCGTGTAGACGACACTACAGTACGACGTTGGATCAAAAACGGTGTGCTTGAGGCGATCACACTACCTCATCGCGGTGCCCGTCAAGCATATCGTGTTCGTCGCTCTACACTGGACAATCTCCTCGCGCCACAACAACAACCTGAAAACCAGTAGCCAGAAATCTCCTAACCTGCTAGACTGTTCGTAGATAAAAGATAGCCAGCCGCTCCTTTCAGATTGCCTGAGCGTAGCGCACTCCTTTCATTCAGGTGAGCCTAAGGCTAGAGGCAATAGCATCGTTCCTGAATGCCTAAGAGCTAGAACAAGGTTCGTTGGCAGTCTGAATAGCCAGCAGTAAGGAGGTCAACGTGTCCATAGTTAACACGAAGGTACTTTTCCAGGAATTGCAGGGAGGCGAGGATTCCAGCTTCGCCTCCATTCACGCGCCAGTATACCACTCATCCAATGGAGTTCCATATCTATCCCGGTCTGGTGTAGCGGTACTTGCGCGCCCAAACATGAACATGTCAGGGTTAACTGGATTTCTTGATGGCTTTGATTCATCCCTTAACTTTTCTCAGTATTTAGATGACCCTACACGTCTGCCAGACGGTGCCCAGTTATGCAAGGTTGCTGGACAAGTTTGTTACATGAGCTTTGGTCCAAATCGAACTAAAAATGAACAGGCCAAACGCTATTTTGACAACCTCAAGTCATCCGGGCATGGTTCCGTCTTTGAGCATGCGAACTTTAGCCTGCTACTCTATGGCATCTCGCGAAGCGTAACACACGAATTGATACGGCACAGGGCAGGATTTGGTTTTTCGCAACTTAGTCAACGGTATGTTTCAGGCCGTACGCTACGTTTTGTTGAACGGCCGGAGTACCAGGAGGACGAATTTCTTCACGGTCAATTTTTGCAGCGTATCGAGCGGGCGGCTGATGAATACGCAGCGCTCACAAATCGACTTTTGGAGATGCAGCGAGCGGGTGTAAGCATTCTTAGTGCTGATGCGAAGACTGATCTGCTCAAAAAAGTGCGGCAAACGGCACGCTCAGTCCTTCCCAACGAAACAGAGACAGTTATTGTTGTTACCGGCAATGCTCGCGCGTGGCGACATTTTGTCGAGGAGCGAGCCAGTTCCCATGCTGAAGTCGAGATACGAGAACTGGCGGTACGGGTCTTTCTTTGCTTGCAGAAGACTGACCCTGTGCTCTTTGACGACTACCTCCTGGAGCAGCTTTCCGACGGTACACACGTGGTGCAGACCGACTTTCAGAAGGTATAGTCAACGCGTGATAGGGACCAGCCCTATCACGCGTTGCTTGCTCCTATCATGTCAATCAGCACCACAGCCGATGTTCACAACCATAACTCGCGTCGATACAACCTCATATCTTCTGGCGAATCTTCATTTGTTGGCTGCATCTCACATTTTGCAGCTAGTCTCGGTGATGCAGGGTCACGAACAGGTAGTAGCGCCTCAAAATACACTGGCGTTCCTTCCTGTTCGGCCTCGAACTCGAACTCAGTTCCCATAATACGCGCACGGTTTAAGGCACCGACGAGCAGCAATCGTCCTGCGTTCTGCCGACGATACTGCGGATGTACCGCGCCCTGGCACAGCAGATGATAGGCATGCTGGTCCTGACGCAACTCAAGAGTTGTGTAGCCTACAATCTCTCCTTCCAGGCTATCGAGTGTACCAGCCTGCCCCCACGTATTTAGTTCGTCATCGTCATCCATAATCACAAAAGCGTTCGAGAGAGCATCCATTTCAGAATTTGTAAGCCATTCTTCAATAGAATCAGCATTTTGTAACTCACAGCCGTCAGCCTGTGCTGCTTCTTGCTGTATTTGCACCAGCGTGGGCAAGTCTTGTTGTCGATAGTTCCGTATGCGCATGTTAGAGCACCCTTTTTTCCAATACAGGTTTCTCTCACTGGTGAACTTCCCCAAGCATAAGATATACTGCTAATAGCTTGTTGTCCAGGGATTATCAAAGGAGCCTTACCTTGTCTAGTGTCACTCATAATAGTAACCTCACACATCTGCAACGTATTCGGCAGGAAATGCCTGCCGCCACATCGCGTATTTATCTCAACACAGGTACATTTGGACCCATGCCCACCTGCGCTGTGCAGGCGATGCAAGAGCGGCTACAGTACGAGTGGCAAAATGGACGTTTGGGGATGGAGGCGTTTGAGATACTCAGGACTATTTATGGTGAGGCCCGCAGCCGTGTGGCACACTTGCTCAACGCGGATGTGCAAGAGATCGCGCTTACTGATAACACGGGTGAGGGCATGAACATCGTGAGCTACGGCATCAACTGGCGCGAGGGCGATGAGGTGATTACGACCAATCATGAGCATATCAGCGCGCTTGCGCCGCTCTACCAGATTCGTGATCGCTTTGGCGTCGTCGTTCATGTAGCCGACCTCGGCCCAATGGCAGATCGTCCAGTACTTGAAGCAATTCATGAACTTATCACGCCACGTACACGCATGATTGTTCTATCTCACGTTGCGTGGACAACGGGAGCGGTTCTTGACATTCGCTCGGTTGCACGCATGGGGCGTGAGCGAGGCATTCCAGTGCTGATAGATGGAGCGCAGTCGGCGGGCAACATACCTATCGACGTGAAGGCCCTTGAAGTTGATTTCTATGCCATTCCCATGCAGAAGTGGCTATGCGGCCCCGATGGAACAGGTGCCCTCTACGTCAATCGTGAGTCACAGCACTACATCACCTCCACCTACGTTGGCTACTGGTCTGTCAAGCACGAGGAAGGTATAGAGTGGGCATTAGAGGACAACGCACAACGCTTCGAGTTGGGTGGTCGTCAGACAGCAGCCCTCGCAGGACAAGCCGCCGTTCTTAAATGGATGGAGGAGTTCGTTGACTATGAATGGCTCTTTGAGCGTATCTCATCGCTAAACAAATATACCTACGGTGCGCTCAAAAGAATTCCGGGCCTTGAGATGCTCACTCCTCGGTCAGGGGCCAGTGGTATTACTACGTTCAGGTTAGATGGTCGCGATGTAGAAGGGGTCGTAAAGGACCTGCACGATAAGCACAATATCTACATTCGCAACATTCCATCCAACAAAACTCTACGTGTATCCGGTGGCTTTTACACCACAGAAGAGGAGATAGATATGCTCGTACAGGCATTATCAGCAATGTAGAGAGAAAATATCACTCGGCTGAATGGCGGAGCCATTCAGCCGCATTGCTCTTCTCGACGGCTCGTGATCGAATCCATTCCAGAAATGAGTGGAGCAAAAAGGGAAAGGTCAGAGTGGGGACACAAAAAACCCACCCATGTGGGCGGGTGAGATGGCGACGTCTTATTTTCCCGTGGGGCTACCCCCAGAGTATCGTGAGAGCTGAAGAGCTTAACTTCCGTGTTCGGGATGGGAACGGGTGTACCCTCTTCGCTATAGTCACCAGCTCACCTGCACATACAGGTGGGTTCTTCAACGAGATGTATCTTACTACACTTTCGCAGATGTGTCAATAGCTTTTTTCGCAAATTTTGTTACTAGCGATCACTGACAACGGCGGTCTCCTCAAGCCTCATAGAGAGCAGACGAGAGATACTCTCTCGCATAGAGACGCCGTAGAGGACCTGGGCTGCCATCATCGTCACACGATTGTGCGTTATCACAATAAACTGCGTACGCTGCCCCAAACGTCTAAGGATGTCACAGAAGCGTGTCACATTCGACTCATCAAGGGCCGCGTCTACTTCATCAAGCAGACAGAAGGGCGGCGGGTTGATCTCTAAGAGGGCAAACAAGAGCGCAGCCGAGACAAGTGCTCGCTCACCACCGGAGAGCAGCGAAAGGTCTTGCACCTTTTTCCCTGGCGGTTGAACGATCACATCTATACCTGATGGCATACCTGATGCAGGTACAACGTCATCTTCACTTGCTTTCGCTGAGACCAGTTCGAGACGAGCCATACCGCCGTTAAAGAGCGTGGTGAAGTGTTCGCGGAAGCGAGCATTGACGGCCTGGAATGTCACCTCGAACTGTCGGGCCATTGTGACATCGAGTTGTTCTATGATTGAACGCAAATGCAAGGCAGCCTGCTCCATGTCAGCAATCTGAGTTGAGAGAAATTCAAAGCGTATGCGTGTCTCTTCGTAGAGTTGGGGGGCGTTGCTGTCACTTCCACCCATCACTTTGAGGCGACTTCTTAGCGTGTCAACACGCCGCCGTAGTCGCCTTAACTGCGTCTCCTCTTCCTCCGAAAGAACACCATTCTCTGTGAGTTTTCCGTTATTAGCCTCAAATGTATCAGACAAGGCATTATCCTCATAACGTGCCAGGTCTCCAGGATCATCAACACCCATTTCCTCACGAAGCTGCTCTAAAAGCGTATCGGCGGCATCCCGTGCTCGCTGGCTTTCCAGGAGAGTGCGACGATACGAGGATTCTTGCTCAGTCATGCGTTGTTGCATGCGCATGCGTTGTTGTTCCGATGCGGCTATCTGCTGATCGATCTCAGCGAGTTGCCCTTCTACTTCATGCAACGCATCCATCATGGTACTAGCCTGCGTTCGCGCTTGCTCCAATTCCAGGCGTTGCAGCGTAATCGTCTCCTGGAGAACCTGCTGTCGCTGCTCGGTGTCTTTACGACGTGCCACCTGTTGCTCGACCTGTACCTTGAGTTCCTGAGCCTGCGTACGCTGCACAGCAAGCTGCTGCTGAAGTGCCTTGGCCTCTTGTCGCTTTACCGCAACGGCTGTACGCGCTCGTCCAAGTTCATCTTGCTGACGACGATATGCGATAGCGCGTTCTTCTATCTCGTATTGGAGTTTTTCAGCAAGCCCTATCATCTCACGCTGCGATTTTTCATGCGCCTTTACACGTTGTTGGGCTGCGATTCCCTCTTGCTCTAAGCCTGTTACCTCAGCAGCCAGTTGTTGCTCGACGGATGCGGCTAACTGTATCTCTGTATGAGTGCGCTCCAACTCTCGCTGCGAGGTTGCGACCACTTTATTGAGTTCGTTCATACCAGCGATAAGCTTCTGTAACTCTTTGTCGAGCGCGTTCTGCTCTGTACGTCGCCCCTCGTGGCCTCGTTGCACTTCGCTGAGCATTCCATGCAATTGGTCGATCAAGGCTTTGTGTTGATCTAATTGTTGGGGCAACTCTCGCAATTCTCGCTCATAGGCAAGCAGTCCCTGCTGACCACTGTCCTTTCCGCCACTGGTAAGCCAGCCATCGACATGAAGCACTTCGCCTTGAAGCGTGACCACTGAGGTGAAGGGAAGGCCATTGGCAGAAGATACAGTCAGTGGTAAAGCCCATACCAGCAATTCTCGCGCTGCATCCACGTTCCGCGCAATCACCGTTCCTCTCAGTATTCTACGGAAAAGCGAGACGTATTGTTGCTCACACTGAATGTGCTGCCAAGCAAAACCAGGGACTTGATCTTGCAATGTTGGAGTCTCGGAGAGAAAGCGCTGTAGAACGACTTCTTCTGACTGCTCCGGTATCGCGTCTAGGGTCTCATCGTTGTTGTCTTCTCTATCTAACCACACAACTGTTGCCTTACCAGAACTCTGTAAGTACGCGAGACAGTGATATGCATCTTCTAAAGTTTTGACCACCACCGCCTGTACGTAGGGGCCAAGAGCGGCCTCCATTGCCAGTTCCATACCAGCGGGAGCGACGCCTAGTTGGGGAACGGGACCGATCAGGCCGGAGATTTTTCCCGAGGGCGCACGCAACAGGCTGCGCACGCCATCACTATATCCACTCAGGCTCTGTCGCCAGTTTTTGAGCATGTTCAGACGGTCCGAAACAGTGCGCTTCTGCCGCTCTGATTCCGCGATGGTGGATTTGAGACGCTCCATCTCTTGTTGTGCGTCAGTGATAATGCGGGCGATAGCTTGTTTGCGCAGCGCGACCTGTTGCTCCTCGTTGCGAACGGTACTCAGACGAGCGCGTTCTTCAACTATACGCGTTTCAATAGTGCGTAGTGTTTGTTGAGATTGAGCGATGGTGTCACGTCGAGATGCAAGAGTACGGTTTCGTTCGCCAAGCTGTTTTTGCAGCCGACCAAGTTCCGTTTGACTGGAGCCTAAGCGCGCCTGTATCTGAATCAAGTCGTTTTGTGCCGCACGCAGACGGCGCTCATCCATGTCATATTCTTTTTGCGCTTTCGCTACCTGAACCTCTAAGTCTGCTAACGCTTTCGCCTCAATGTCTATCACGTCTTCTGCCGCATCGCACTGCTCCTCAAGATCAATCGTCCGCTTCTGCACAGCGATTCCTCGTTCGCGTAGTCGCCGCTCTTCCTGCTGTATGTCTATGCGCAGCCGCTCCAGGCCGACGATACGCTCTTCACTGACTGCTAAATCGCGCTCAATCTTCTGCACGGTGGTATTTGCATCGTTATAGGATTGGCGAACAGCACTTATTCGCGCCTGTGTCTGCTGACGGTTTGTCCGTAGTGTACTTCCTTGTTCCTGGAGGGCATGGAGAGATTGCTCTAGCTGGCGTACGAGTTGTGCCTGCTCTTGCTCGGCTAGCTCCGTACGTTCTTTTGTAGTGCATAAACGCCGCCACTGCAGGGCATACCATGTCAAAAGCACCTCTTGTAGCTCGCTGCTGAGCTGGTTGAACTCGACGGCGCGACGAGCTTGTTCCGCTAATGGAGCCAGGCGAGGCTCGATCTCGCTCACAATGTCACGTAAACGATCCAGATTTTGCTCTGTTTGACGCAATCGGTTTTCCGCATCCGCGCGCTGCACCTGGAACGGGCGAATACCAGCAGCATCCTCAAAGAGTCCGCGTCGCTCTTCCGCTCGCAGGCTAAGCGCGGCATCAATCGCACCTTGTCCAACGACCGTGTAGGAATCGTGACCAATGCGCGCCTGAGCCAGCAAAAGCATGACATCTTTCAAGCGAACCTTCTGCTTGTTCACCAGGTATTCATTCTCACCAGAGCGGAAACTACGACGTGTGACGGTGATCTCGCTGTAGTCCGAGGGAACCCAGCCAGTACTGTTATCGAGCGTTAGTGATACCTCTGCCATTCCTAGAGCGGACTTCCCATGCGCACCAGCAAAAATAATATCGTCGCTTTTCTTTCCGCGCAACTGGCGCATACTCTGCTCGCCAAGCACCCAGCGCATCGCGTCGGCAACATTCGATTTCCCCGCACCATTTGGCCCGATGACTGCTGTTATTCCTGGGCTAAATTCGAGCAGTGTGCGTGCGGCAAAGCTTTTGAAGCCCAACATATCCAATCGTTTGAGGTACACTACCCGTTTTGTCCTTCCTGACGTGTCATTAAGACTGCAACGATAATACCACAGCACTTTACTTCCGTCGAGTACGTTCGTTGTAAAGAGTGAAGTGCTATAAATGGGCGAGTGGAGTGGGTCATAGTAGCAGAGTGATCTATGCGATAGCATAATAATGGCGATGTATTATGCTGTAAATAGAGAACCAGTATAATGTTTCTTTACGAAATTGTTAATCGACATCCTTAACGGAAAGAATGCAAAGTGCAGAAAGAGGAATACGAATGGCACAACGTTCAGCGGCTTTTTTTGTTGTACTTGCCCTTGGCGCGGTCCTTATAATCACCGGACTCATTTATGGTCTCGGCTCACGTCAAGTGAATTACAAGAGTGTGGGACAGGGCAGTATTGCACACTACCTTTCGTCTGAAGGAACAGGCTACTTGCAGATGTCGGGAAGTTCATCGCTCTATGTCGTTCACGAGGATAACTTCACACCAAAGCTTAGTAGCTTTGCGGATGGAGATACCATCTCTTTCGTCTATGATCCCAGTGACACCACGCCTGTCGATGTCACCTCGACCCTCAACACGCACCTGCTCGGTACGGCATCGAAAGTTGTTGAGATCACGTCTACTGATACCGGCGGTGGTCAGAAGACCTATGCAACTCCTGAATATACACAACATCCACAGGGCTACAGCATGAATCGTTGGCTTGTAGGAGCTGGACTACTCGTCGTTGGTCTTTTAATGGCGATAGGTTCTTTCTTCCTACCCAGGAAAAAGGCTCAGGCAGGCTTCAGCATTACACCAGCACCACTTGCAGGTGTACCAATGGGAACGCAACCGCCAGTTGTCCCTTACCAAGGTCCACAACAGTACCCGCAACCACCTAATGCTCCTAACTACCCACCACAACCCGAACAATATCAGCAGCCATCGCCAACCTCATACGGTCAACCACCACAGTACTCGGGCTATCCACAACAGCAACAGTCTGGGCAGTACGAACCGACACCATACGCGAACCCGTACAGTCAGAACCCCGAACAGTGAGGCGACCACGCGTGGGTCTCCATGCTATTGTAAGGAGTGATACCCCAACTGGAAGGGAGACCTATGAGAGGTCTCCCTACTGATTTTTGCGGTTCTACGTCCTTCCAGGTGAAATACCTGGGTGATGGTAGGGGCGCAATTGATTGCGCCCGTGAGCATCTTCCCCGGATGGGCGCAATCAATTGCGCCCCTACCATCACCCGCAAGGATGGAGACCCATTTTTGCTTGTTTCTTTACTTCTTATGAAATCGTATTAACATTATCAAATTCAAAAGCTTATCTTATTACGAGGACATAGCTCCCATGTTTCTACTATTTCATGTACCGCGGCTCACACAAACACTACTGATTTTGGTCATAGCAATATTTACCTTGCTTGGCATTATGATTCGTCCATTTAAGTTGAATGAGGCTACGTTTGCTTTGGTGGGTGCCATTCTACTGCTTGTACTCGGACTTATCACTCCCGTAAAAGCTTTTACAACGCTTTTTCAGGATTGGAACACTTTTTTCTTCTTTCTTGGCATGATGAGCCTGTCAGCGCTGGCAGAGGTTGCAGGACTCTTTGACTGGTTAGCGGTACAGGCGGCGCGTTTGTCAGGAAATAGCTCACGACGGCTCTTCCTGAATACATTCTTCCTGGGCACCCTTATCTCAATGATCCTCTCGAATGATGCGACGGCCCTTATCCTCACGCCGATTGTTTATACGCTGGTCACAAGGCTCAGACTTCCCGTTCTCCCTTTCCTCTTTGCTTGCACGTTTATCGCTGATACAGCCTCGTTTATTTTACCTGTGAGTAATCCCATCAACATCATTATCCTCTCAAAGTTTCCTCTCGACCTGTTCACCTTCCTTCGCCTCCTGCTGTTGCCCAGCCTGGTAGTTATCAGTATCAATATAGGTGTATTTTTTCTGCTCTATCGTAAACAGCTGCGAGGAAGCTTCGATATCAAACGTTTGCCATCAGCAGATGAAGCGGTCAAGCATAAGGGATACTTCCGTTACGTCTGTGCAGTCCTTGTTCTCGTTGCAATCGCTTACGTCATTGCTTCTGCAGCACAATTCCCGCTTTCGATTGTCGCATTGAGTGGTGCAATGCTACTGCTCATTGGCGCACTTTCCTGGAAGCAGACCACTCTACGAAATATGGGAAGGCAGATATCCTGGTCGATCTTTGGCTTTATCGCAGGCATGTTTATCCTTGTACAAGCTGTGGAGAGTACAGGATTGACGGAAAAATTTGGTCTGCTCTTGCTCCATCTCTCCGGTGGGAGCAGCTTTGGTGCTGTAATGGTCGGTACACTCGGCTCCGCATTTGGAACAAATCTGATTAATAATGTACCAATGGCGGTTGTTCTCAATTCCGCTCTGCAGAGCATACGGCATGCTCCAATGGGTGTACGATATGGCTTCATTGCCGCAACGATGTTCGGCTGCGACCTGGGACCGAATTTGACGACTGTGGGTTCCCTGGCTACCGTGCTCTGGCTTCTCATCCTGCGCCAAAGAAACCTTGATGTATCGGGGTTGGATTATTTCAAGGTAGGTATTATTGTTACTCCGCTCATGCTCATAGTGGGCGCGTTAGCAATCTGGTTACTACTGCAATAGGAGGGAAGATGTATGCGTGTTCTTTGTTGTTTAGATGGTTTCAATATTCAACAGATAGGTGATGCAATCACGACTCTTGATCCAGCTACCATGCTAACAGTAGGGTTCCTCTACGTCACCGATACTGGTCCTCATGAAGAGATAGGACGCCGAACGGGGCCACTGCTACGACACCGAGGTCCTCACTCTCCAGGACGTGAACAGATGCGGCAAGCAGACCAGGCTTCGGCACAAGAAATCCTGGAAGAGGGGCGCGGCATCCATCCAGAAGCGGTGCTGCTGCAGCGGGAGGGACGGCCTGAGCGAGAGATCGTCAATTGTGCAGCCGAGTGGAATGCCGACATGATCGTGATTTGCCCCCGCTCACCTCAAAGTGGCGGCCCCGTCCTCGGCCCCAAATCAGTTGGACACGTGGCACGCTTCGTTCTTGATCATGCTCCTTGCCCTGTACTGTTGGTACGCTCTATAGCACGAGAGGGCTTTCCGCTGCAAAGATAGGGAACATGTAGGGGCCATAATTCATTACGCCCTCGTTTGACATGTCGAACGGGACCAGGGCGTATTCATACGGGCATCTCCGTAGGGGCGCGATTGATCGCGCCCCTACGGAGATGGGCAACGTGGGCGCGATCAATCGCGCCCGTGGGTGGAGGAGATGGGCAACACGGGCGCGATCAATCGCGCCCCTACTTATCAATGGGTACAATCAGGTCGAGGTGCCAGCCTGTCTCCTCAGTAAATTGGCGTTGCATGTCCTTTATAGCCTCTCGTCTCATGTGTCCTGAGCAGGTGAGGCGAAGAGTCTTGCTATCCTGGTGTAACGACTTGCTCACAATATCTATATCATCAGGAAGAAGACGACGTGCTGCCTCTACAAGGGCTTTTTGATGTGCGTTCGGATGAAGCTCTATGTGCCAGCCAGTCTGTGCTTCGAGGTCGGAAAGTTGCTCTGCATAGCGTTGCTTCGCCACTTCAGGAAAGTAGAAATGCAGCCAGATAATTCTTCTGGTAGTATCAACACCGACGCGATAGAGGTTCTGTTCTGAACTGAACATTTCAGAAGCTATTGCTATTGCTTCACCTTGAGAAACCCAACTTGAGGCATCTTCTGCGGCAGGGACGAGTATGTCAAGGTGCCAGCCCGTCTCTTCCTCAAAGCGTTGTTGGGCCTCCTGTACCTCTTCCATGCTACTCTTGCCTGAACAAGAAACGGACACGATATGCTGACCCAAGTAGAGAGAGGGGGTGCTATTACAGGTGAGACCGTCTGGCAGGACGCGAGACGCCATCTCCGCGAGAGCTTCTTGATGTACAGACGGGTATAGGCGAACATGCCATCCAGTTTGCGCTTCTATCTGCTCGAACAGTTCCGCATAGCGCGTCTGTGCCACATCAGGGAAGTGGAAGCGCAGTACCAATGTTGCGTTTGTCGCATCGACACCCGTTTTATAGTAGCCAGGAAGTTCATTGAGCACCCGTTGAGCTACCTGGATGGCTGCTTGCTGATTCACACGCCTTACTTTAGTTATCGTAGCCTGGGCGACATTGCTGGCACTATCCGTATTTACTAAATGAGAATCCTGTTGAGGGACTGAAGATACTTTTGCTATTGCATCTCCTGTAAATTGAAGTTCCCAGCCTGTTTTCTCACGAAAACGTGCTTCAGCCTCAGCAATGGCTTCTTGTGATGCTTGTCCTATGCAGTTGAACTGAATAATACGGTGTTCAGGATAGAGCGATGGCGTACCTCGTACCGACAATCCCTGAGGCAGCATGCGGCGTGCGATGTTGGCTAACATGCCTTGATGAGCGTGTGGAGCAATTGTGATCGAGATGCCCGCCTCTTCCGCGGCTTCGGCCAATGCGTCTTTATATTGCAACCAGGCGACATCAGGGAAATGGAATGAGAGGGTAACATCGCCTGTCTCAGGGTCAACACTGCGACGATAAAGGTCAGGTGGCATACCGATATGCTGCTCGATGATGGTCAGAATTCCATGCTGGTCGGGCCGCGTCTGCTCTTCCGGTTCGTCCAGGGCCTCCTGCCATTCGGGGGAAAGGCAATAGAGCGCGAGGCCCTCTCCTTCAAGAAGGGTTGCTTTCGACATGAACAGGCGTGGATATTTGTGCAACAATTTCGCCACCGCCAGTCGAGCATCCAAAGACTGAGCTGAAACGCCTGCTATTTCGCACATGTCTCCGAGCGTGTAGGACGCTCCCTCTCGACATCGCCGTGCCAGAGTGTGAGCGGAAAGAGTTCTGCGGATGCGTCGGGCGCTGCGTACCAGTTCTTCCAGGAATACAGCAGGAGGGATAGTCTCTCGATCCTGTGGCACAGGCCCCAGCAGATCAAGGAGAGCCGAGAAGGGATAGCGAGTGCGTTCGGACGAGACGCTTTTAGGCAGATGAACACGCACTGAGGCAACAGGTTCGATGGCGCGACAGATTACCGGTTTGGTACTATCAAAGCTGACCTGGAGCAAAAGTATCTGACCTATTAGATCGCTCAAGAAGTCCTGGGGCGTCTCCTCACGTTGTCCGCGCACACGATACGCCTCCTCAAGGGCATGTTGTCGGATAAAGTAGCGCTGCTCGTAATCTTCGGCCAGGACATACATAATGTCTCGCGCCATCTCTTCTACGGCTTGCTCATCTTGGGCGTCTTGTAGCGTCTGCCCATACCATACAAGAGCCAGTTCTCGCGCGGTGACGATACGCAAGGTAGGCACCTGAGTCACCGCACGCCATAGCTCTTCGACGTATTTCCACTCAAATGTTCTTCCCTTGCCGATACCCATTGGAAGTGTTGAGAGTGAGACAGCACCTTTCGAGACAACAGCAGCACGCTTAGCTTTACCGCTCTGCCGTGAGACCGTCGAACCATTGGCGGGTAATACCACGTCTGTGTCGATAAGTCTTGTACGAAGTGCGGCTCTTGCCTCCTCATCTCCATGTACCAGTGCCACCTGTTTAGGATGCACAGAGGCTGCATAGGCTGCTAATTCTCCACCATCGGCGTGTGCCGAGAGGCTGTATTTCGCCACCTGGCATTGGACCTGCAACGATTTACCGTTGAGTTCGAGCGTATTCTTTTTCTGTTCCGCCAGGTCGAGTAAGCGCTTTCCAGGAGCTTCTTCATCCTGATAGCCTGTGATGAGAATAGATGCGTCAGGGTTCGAGACAAGCCGTTCTGCATACCAGACACTTGGTCCCCCCGTCAGCATGCCGGAACTTGAGACAATGCACGCGGGAGGCCCAGTTAGAATGCGCTCACGATCTCGCTCATCACGCACAAAGGTTACATTTGGTCCTGTAAAAGGGGCATATCCCTTACGAATTTGCCGCTGTAGAACAGGTGAGAGAGCTTCAGGGAGCAAGAGGTAGGTAGAGCATACGCGTCGTACCAGACCGTCTACATAAATAGGGAATTGAGGAATCTGCCCTTTTTCCTGGGCGGCTTGCAGGAGCAAGACAAGTTCCTGTCCTCTTCCCAAACCAAAACAAGGAATGAGTGTGTGTCCCCCACGAGCAAGACCATCAGCTACAGCCTGAGCTAAGCGCTGCTCCTCTCCCTGTCTGTTGGGGTGCAATCTAGCCCCGTAGGTTGACTCCAAGACGAGCAGGTCACAGCGTTTGAGAGGAGGTGGTACCGCGCCAAGAACCGTTCGCTGTGCGGTGATGCTCATATCACCTGAGACAACCAGCGAACCATCAGAGGACTCAAAGCCCAGGCTTACCGCACCAGCGATATGACCGGCACGACTGCCATGAATGGTGATGCCTGGTAACTCCGAGAGCGTAACAGGTTCTCCAACGGGAAGCGGGCGCACTCGACTCAGCATACTGGCTACCATCTCCTGCGGAAATAGGGGCAGTTCCATCTCCTCAACGGCGCGGCGAGTCATAACTTTTAGAGCATCGGCGAGCATGACTTCCATGAGGAGCCCTGTAGCGCGCGAGGCGAAAATGGGAGCGTTGGGAAAAGCCTGGTGAACGAGAGGCAGGGCACCAATGTGGTCGGCGTGTGCATGGGTTACGAAGATTGCTCGTACATCCTTACCCTCTAGTAGTGCTAGATCGGGAAGAGGGTCTGACTTGCGATCTACACGCACTCCAGCGTCAACTATGATCCACTGATTGGCAAGTTGGATGGCAAGACAACTCGCGCCGACACCACTCGCTCCACCAACAAAGATGACCTGCATCCGTCTTTCCTTTCGTCTCGTAACCTACTATTGCTGTTCGTTTTGTATTTGTTAATGCCTATTTTCTCTTGTTTTTGAATAGAAGTCAACAACAATGAAGTGAGCAGGGCGAGGACAAGCCGTCGCTCCTACTCTACGCGTATTACGCGCAAAGGAGAAGGGTAGAGATGGTGGCTTGTTCTCGCCCTATAGTGCAGCATGAGTGCCTCCATTTTATTCCCAATCTTGCAACAGCACCGTGACCCACCCAATCTTGCATTGCACATTTAACTCATTGTCTGTTACATGCACCATCTGATTGAAGCGATCATCTATATCCTTTAGGCTATAAGAAATAGCATCTCGGATAAGAAGAGATGTGTTGTTCGCGTGTAATTTAATTGGTGCATCCCAGTGGCCTACTCCTCGAATAAAGTTATAGATGTGACGGGCATCCCACTCTTTCGCGTGGACAACGAAATCTTGATCGGTAGGGAATGAGTGGTAGCTGCTTTTCGTTTCATCTTGTGGTGTACGACTTACATGGTCCTGGTAAAGATTCCAAACGGTACGAGCAAGTAGTGTTCCGCCAAACTGAGCGCATTGCACCTCCAACTGGGTGTAGGTGATGCCATCTGGCACGTCTATACTTTGTTGTGCAAGGATGTCGCCAGTATCCATCTTCTCATTCAGGAAGTGAATGGTAACGCCAGTTGTCATGCTCCCTTCTCTGAACGTCCAGAAGAGTGGAACGGGTCCCCGGTTGACGGGAAGTAGTGATGGATGGACATTTAGGCAGCCCAGGCGAGGGAGGTCTATGATAACGCGAGATATGCGTTGTGAGAAGCAGGCAACACAGAGTATATCTGGTTGGTATGCTGCTAGCGTGGATAGGGTTGTAGCATCAGAGAGGCGATGTACTTCCCAGACGGGTATCTGATGTTTCCAGGATATCTGCGCAATAGATGGATGGAGAGATGTAGAAAGCAAAGGAAGAGCTGAACGCATAGCTCGCGGTTGCTCCCGGCGTTGTATTGCTGGCGGGTCGAGACCAGGAACAGGAGATGCAGGAAGTACGACGGCACACACGTCTATATTGCTCTCAAGAAGCGCCTGTAACGAAAGCGATGAGAAGTTGCCCTGCATCCCGAAAAAGAGGACGCAAGGACGCTGGTTCTGTTGTTTCGACACTATTTCATTTGACATGGAGTCTTCCATCTTGTAGTATCATCTTATAGCACATGGCAACCTTAAAAGGAGTATTCATCATGGCACGAACGGTATATTGTGTCAAACTTGGGCGTGAGCTTCCGGGACTGGATAAGCCTCCATTTCCTGGTCCATTGGGGCAGCGCATCTATGAGCAGATATCAAAGCAAGCCTACGATATGTGGCCCGCACAGAGTACGCTCATCATCAATCACTATGGGCTCAACATGGCTGATCCTGAGTCCCGCAAGATACTGCGAGAGCAGATGGAAGAGTTCTTTTTCGGAGCCGAAGCTCAGATGCCGGAGGGATGGTCCCCTGAAGGTGTGGGAGCAGGAGCAGGAGCAGGGGCAAGCAGTAAAGGCGGCGGTGGCGCACCTAGTAGCAAGGGCGGCGGTGGAGCAGCACCCCGAAAATGAGAGACCCTGGCGATATCCTACTCATCTCATGCTATGAACTAGGCCATCAACCATTTCATCTTGCCTCACTACTCGCTATGCTGCGGCAGGAGGGCTATAGCCCTGCATCTCTCGATACTGCGGTAGAGACGCTGACCGACGAAGCAATACGAAAAGCAGGCTTCGTCGGTATTTCTGTGCCCATGCACACCGCCCTGCGTCTGGGTGAGCAGATCGCGCAAAGAGTGCGCTCAGTTAATCCTTCTGCACACATTTGCCTCTATGGATTATACGCCCTGCTCAACGCTGAGCATCTATTACAGGGCACTATCGACTCTGCTATCGGCGGCGAGTATGAAATACCGCTCCTCAAATTGGTCGCGGCATTGGAAAGCGGTTCAGCGCCTATGGTTCCTGGCGTCTATACGCGCAATAATGCAAGCGGACCGTGGATACAACGCACACCCTTTCTTGTGCCAGATCGACAGCAGCTTCCAGCGCTCGACAATTATGCTCATCTACAAATAGGCGGTGAGGTGCGTGTCGTGGGCTACACCGAAGCGACAAGGGGTTGTAAACACACGTGTCTACACTGTCCGATCACCCCTATTTATCAAGGGCGCTTCTTCGCTGTGCCTGTTACCACAGTGTTAGCCGACATTCGGGCGCAAGTGACTCAAGGGGCGCGTCACATCACCTTTGGTGACCCTGATTTCTGGAATGGGCCAACACACGCTATGCGCATTGCTCGCGCTATGCACCAGGAGTTCCCCAACGTTACCTTTGATGCCACGATCAAGGTCGAACACTTACTCAAGCATCGCCACCTTTTGCCGGAGATGCGGGACCTGGGATGCATCTTCGTGGTCTCCGCCGTCGAGTCGATGAATGATAACGCGCTTCTCCATCTCGATAAAGGGCATACATCCGCAGACGTGGTAGAGGTCTTTGATCTGATGCAACAGGTGGGCATTCCCCTTCGTCCTTCACTCTTACCATTTTCTCCGTGGGAGACGTTGGAGAGCTATACAACACTGCTCAATTTTTTCGAGGAACATCACCTGGTCGAACACATTGACCCGGTGCATCTCTCTATTCGTCTCCTGATACCACCAGGCTCCGCATTGCTTGCTATGCCTGACTGTCAGGAATGGCTCGGTGAACTTGATTCTTCGGCTTATACTTACCTCTGGCAGCATCCTGACTCGCGTATGGACGACTTGCAGCGGGAGATTGCGGCACAGGTAGAGCAGGCGGAAATGCTGAAGGTTGACCCTGTTGAGACATTCTTCCAGGTCAAGGCGATGGCACATGCCCTACAGGGAGATGATTTTTCTGTGTCTCGTGCAGTACACCGCTATGGAGCACCTAAAGTGCTGCCGCATCTCACCGAGTCGTGGTTCTGCTGAGCAGAGCCGACTGCGGACCAGTTAGGTCCCAAGTAGTAGATAAAGGACCAATGTCTTGAATGGCTTCTCACCAGTCTTTAGCATACGTGCCGTAAGCCCCCTGCCCTTCCAGACAGGGGGATATAAGGCACAACGTAAGCGACTAGATATCCTTAACTTATCTAGTACCAGTATGCTATAATCTTTATATGACATACGAAACAAAAACAAACAACAACATAGCGCACATCTGTCGTTATCACGTTGTCTTTTGCCCGAAGTACCGACGTAAGGTACTGGTCAACGGCATAGATGAACGCTTGAAAACTATTATCATGGAAGTGATTGAGAAGTGGGGGCAAGAGTTCATTGAGATGGAAGTGATGCCCGACCATGTGCATCTGCTTGTGGGGTGTGACCCGCAATTTGGCATTCATCGCCTTGTCAAGTACATCAAGGGCACGTCAAGCCGATACTTACGCCTTGAGTACCCAACCCTGAAACAGCGTTTGCCCTCGCTCTGGACAAACAACTACTTTGTTGCAACTGTGGGGGGGGTGACTCTGGAAATGTTGAAACGGTATGTAGAAACGCAGAAGGACAAGTAATGCGCAAAGCGTATAAATTCAGATTGCATCTCAACAAGAAACAAGAGAAGACGCTGTTCTTTACCCTCAATCGTTGCAGGGAGCTTTATAACGCCGCTTTAAGTGAAAGAAGAGATTCATACAGGTACACGGGGAAGGGTGTCACCTATTATGAGCAGAAGCGCGATCTTCCTGAGATAAAGGACATACGAGAAGAGTATAAGGATATCCATAGTCAAGTCTTGCAAGATGTGCTCAACCGTCTTGAGAAGGGGATGCAAGCGTTTTACCGCCGTGTGAAAGCGGGTGAGAAAGCAGGCTTTCCACGTTTTCAGGGACGCAACCGATACACCAGTTTCACCTACACGCAAGGCGGCTATACGCTTTCAGAGAAGCATGTCACCTTGTCGAAAATTGGCAAGATACGGGTCAAATTGCACAGAGAGATACAAGGAACTATCAAGACAGCAACCATCAAGCATGAGGTCGATCAGTGGTACATCATTTTCTCATGTGATATTGCAGATGAGCAAGGAGGAACACACCTTCCCTATGCGGATGACGCTATTGGGATAGACTTGGGACTCCTGCACTTTGCAACCCTCTCGACAGGTGATACCATTGAGAACCCGCGCTATTATCGCAAAGCACAAGCAGACTTGAAGAGGAAACAGCGTAAACTCTCCCGATGCAAGCGTGGCTCACACAGAAGAGACAAAGCGAAAAAGCAGGTTGCCAAAGCCCATCGCAAGATAAAAAATCAGAGGCAAGACTTCTTGCAGAAGCAATCACGGCAACTAGTCAACACCTATGAGATGATTGTCTTTGAAGAGTTGCAGGTTGCCACTATCAGTAAAGCCCCGAAAGCCAAACAGGATGAGAACGGAAAGTACCTTCCCAACGGGGCAAGTCAAAAAGCAGGGCTCAATAAAAGCATTCTTGATGCTGGATGGGGTCAATTCGTCAGTTTCTGTAAGAGCAAAGCAGAGTACGCTGGCTCCGTAACAGTGCTGACAGTGAACCCCTACAAAACCAGTCAAGTATGCAGCGCGTGTGAACGGGAATGTCCCCCCAAAGCATTGGACGAACGTACCCACGTTTGCCCTCATTGCGGCGTGGTGCTTGACCGTGACCAGAACGCCGCACTCAATATATTGAGGCTTGGAAGAAGCCCACAGTTGCCGCTTGTCCGTGCATGGCAAGTTCCGACTGTCGAAGCCCCTGCTTTCTAAGCATGGGGTCCTTCACATGAACGTGTTACTTATGGTTATCTACTTGTAATGGCTGTATAAAGAATTCAAGTAGCTCTATCTCTATTGGAGCATGTTGACACAGAGAGGATCAAGGTAACACAACATGGAAGATGCGACGAAGAAGATTACTCGTAGAGAAGCGCTCCTAGTGGGCGCAGGAGTGGTCGGGTCTCTGGCAGCGTTGTCGAGTGGGACACTCCCAGTGCTGGCGCAACAGACCGAGGTATCCACCCCCACTACTGCGGCAGATGATGCTGAATGGAAAAAAGTCCAAGAAGTGTTCGGGGTCGAGGGAACGATCGAGCCAGGCGATGTGCTCATGATCTCAATGGGACGCGAAGATCTCCACCCAAGCGTCCGTGGCATCCCGCTCAAACCCGACTTCTCGTTCGACACTGAAATCGACTTCCAGCACATTAGCGGTGGAGCGATTGTAAAGTATGAGTTTGTCTTGCTCGACACTGAAGTCAACCCCGTCGTAGATGCCCTGTTTACGCAAGACTTGCGGCCTGCTACCACAAACATCAACGCGCTGCACAACCACCACCTTGAACTGACTCCAAAAATCAAGTATATGCACGGGACAACCATCGGAAATGCGGTGCAGATAGCCAAAGCGCTGCGCAACGCCTTGTCCCATAGTGGGCAGCCATTTGTATCGAGCAAGCCAGGGAAGACTGGACTACCCAACAAAGAAATCGAGCAGATTCTCGGTGGCATGGGCATGATTTCGGACAGTGTGCTCACCGTCTCGGTGGAGCGGCAAGAGACGTTCAAGGAGATGGACATAGTGCTCAAGCCAGCGATGCAGGTGGAGTCAACCATTTACTTTCAGGCGATTGGCAATGGGCAGGCAGCGACTACAGGAGAAATCACGGTGTTGCCGAGCGAAGCCGATGCAGTGACCCGTGCATTCCGTCGATATGGCATCTACTTCACTGCCCTGCATAATCACGAGTTGTTCATCCACCCAAATGCCTACTACCTCCACTTCTTTGGTACTGGTGACCCACTGGCATTGGCACGGGCAGTGCGTGCGGCTCTCAACCATACGAATAGTAAGTACATGTAGCCCGGCGGGCGATGAAGTTCGTGAGCATTTCCACCCGATCTTCTCAAAGATGGTCTGGTGGATGACCTTCATGTAAAACGACCAATAGACAGGGTCTCAGGCCATGGCTTCTTGGGCTGACCAAGCATAGATAATTCGGTCCTCTCCTGAGTGTGAGCAGCCTTGGCATAATAAGGCCGCAACCTGCGGAATAGTTAGCAATAGAGGTTGAGGAAAGACCGCTCCTCATGCCTCCAGACGCAGCAACCCTCGCTCCAATGCAACCGTCACCGCAGCGGTACGATCCGAAACACCAAGTTTCTCAAACAAATGGAGCAAATGTGACTTGATAGTTGCCTCACTCAGGTGCATGCTGCGGGCAATCTCCTTGTTACTTGCGCCGCGTGCCACCAGGCTGAGTACCTCCACCTCGCGGGCGCTGAGGGCCTTCTGAAGAAGCGGGGTCTGCACCTGCTGGAGGAGCCGGCTCGCCACCGCAGGAGCAAGAATCGCCTTCCCCCTGGCTACTGTGCGAATGGCGCTGAAGAGCTCCTCTCTCTGAACGTCTTTGAGCAGGTAGCCGGTGGCGCCTGCCTCGACCGCACGCAGGATATCCGCATTACTCTCATACGTCGTCAGAACCAGCACCGACGTGTTGACCTGTTGGGCTCGAATCTGGGCGGTCGCCGCCGCTCCATCCAGTTCTGCCATCCTCAGATCCATCAGCACGACATCAGGGCGCAATTGGATTGCTAGCGCGACCGCCTGCGCACCGGTGCTTGCCTCGCCCACAACCTCAAAGTCGGGCTGACTGCTCAACATGCCCTGCAACCCCGCACGTACCACCGGATGATCGTCAGCAATGACGACACGAATGGGCTTCATAAACGCTCCCCCTTTTCAGATACCGACAGCGGCGTATTGCCCAGAGCAGGCAGCGCCACAGCAATTGTCGTCCCTTCGCCTGGCGCGCTCTCAAGCGTGAGCGTCCCCCCCAACGCCTCAATACGCTCGCGCAACGCTTTCAGCCCAAAACCGCCGCTGGTCTGGGCAAGAGGAGAAACAGAGATATGAGACGGGTCAAAGCCGACGCCATCATCCTGCACATCCAGCACCACCATATCTTCCATATACGTCAGCGTCAATCGAGTCGACCTGGCCTGCGCGTGTTTGCGCACATTCGCCAGTGCTTCCTGAGCAGACCGCAGCAGGGTCACTTCGATCTCTGGGCGCAGAGGTGCGGCTGTCCCCGTCATCATCGCGCTCGCCTCCACCCCGCTCTCCTCGCTCCAGCATGCGGTCAATGAGAGCAGGATCTCAGGGAGAGCGGCGCGTTCGAATGCTTCAGGCTGCAAGGCCCAGAGCAAACGCCGAGCCTCCGTCAGGTTCTCATGGGCGATGCGGCCCACCTGCTCAAGGGTCCGTTTGACCGCACTTCCCTCAGCAGGAGGGGAGGCTTCCACCCCCTCAATCTGCATCAGAATGCTGGTGAACCCCTGGGTGAAGGTATCATGGATTTCACGAGCCAGGCGTTGCCGCTCCTGCATGATGCCAGCCTGCCGTTCGGCCAGGGCTAACTCCTGGCGCGCCGCCTGAAGTTCATCAATCAATTGCCCTTGCTCCCTACTATGGCGCACGAGCGTATGAATAAACAGCGCCAAGCACATGCCGACAATGCCCGCACCCAGCGTGAAGAAAAACCCCTCATCCCAGGCTCCTCGCCCCGCCGCCTGTCGCCAGAGGGACAGGGCCAGCAGGATGCAACCACCAAGAAGATTCCAGGGCAGCAACAAGAAGACAAAGGTCTGCGGATAGAGACCGAGAAGGACAAACAGATAGAGCGGCTCCAGGTCTGTCAGGCCAAACCAGATAGCCCAGCCGATCGCCAAGTAGCCTAATGTGAGCAGCGCATGTCGCTGCCAATAGCGCGGAGAGACCACGATACAGAGCGCGTACCAGATCCCCAGCAACACTGAGAGGCTCAGGAGAGCAAGAGACTTCTGCCAGGAGGAAGCCCCCTGTGTGAAGGAAATACCCGTCGCAATGATGAGAGACACATAGAACAGCCCATACCAGAAGAGCATCCAGGGCTGCCATATCTCATCACGCGAAGTCTCTAGCGGTTGCTGCCGAGAAAAGTCGATCATAAGAGACAGTATAGCAAAGCGACTGAGAAAAATCATCCCCCAAGTGGTTAGCTTCTCGCTCCACCGGATAGATCTCGAAAAATAGACAGGTGGTCGATGACAGATCCAGACGGTGTCCGGTATCATAAACAAGAACCATTGACATCAAAGGAGGTTTTTCCCTATGGCTCCCAGACACGCTCTTAGCGCGCTCCTCGCTGCGCTCATTGCCCTGCCGATGTATTATATGATTGACTCGATGTTCACTAAGGGCTTCGAGACAAACACATTCATGGTCGCCCTCATCATAGGAGTTGTCACCTTTCTCATCACGTTCGCCATCGCTTCTTTTGTTGGCCGCTCAAAACAAAGGGCTTGAGTGCTGGCGCTTTCAAGCGCTCCTGGATGTGAAGAGGCCGATGGAGAGCGGTCTGCGAACCGCTCTCCATCGGCCTCTTCAAGCTTCCTGTCCCCCAAACGGCCAAATGACATGTTTCCCGCTCACGCCAGCGCAATTTGAGAAATATTGACAGACTACCTGTACATTGATATCATTTGTTCTAACTAGTACTTTCATGATACATATCCAACCTTCTCTCGCACTGGAATGGCATGCGGGTGTACAATAGACAATAAGGTCTCCTTAGTCCGGGTGCGCGTCGTTTGTTTGCATGAAGGCGTGGAGGTGGCATGCCAGAGGCAAGCTCTACCATGCAAAAAAGTGGCGATTACTCTACTTGCTTATAAATCAACGAGTTGAAAGAGACTGTAGAGTGACGAGAGTCAGAACTGCATTTTCCCTCCACCTTCAGCGCTACTTTACACACGTTTACTGCATGTACAGAGAAAAAATACGCCAGAAGGTCTTTTTAGAAAGGGGTACTATATGAAACGGGAACAGATCGTTGAGAACACAGTTGTACAGCACTATGGTCTGCCCTTAGTAGAAGGCACACTTGCTGGATTGATAGCTACTGTGCCTATGAGCATATTCATGCTCGCCGCCCAACGCGTACTGCCTCAATGGCAACAATACGCGTTACCACCCGAAAGACTTACCGATAAAGTTGCCAAGTGGATAGGGCTGAGGAAACATATGGATAAACCACAACTCCTGGCAGCTTCCTTCGTCTCCCACTTTGGCTTTGGAGCCGCTGCGGGAGCCATTTACGGTCCACTGACGAGGATCGTACCTCTCCCCTCCGTCCTGAAAGGGATCGTTTTTGGTATCGTGGTTTGGTTCGCAATCTATCGTGGCTTGCTACCAGGCGTAGGAATGTCAGAAGCGGCTGCCAAGGAGCCGATCCATCGGAACGCGCTCATGATTGCTGCCCATGTCGTGTGGGGAGCGGCAACGGGAGTGGTGACGACCCTGTTAGAAAGGCTCGTACGTTCTGTCAACCTCTCTGCATGAGCCAAGAAGAATCATCCTGCATGTCTCTTTTCCTGCTCTTCCCAGTGCCAAACAAACGACATAAGCTGTCGAAGGTGGTCCTGGCATCTTCTGCTTGCAAGCATGCCATGTACGTCAGGGTCATCCATATTGCCCAACTCCGGGACCTGTTGTTGTCTGAATAGACATGTTATGTCCCACCCAGTGCGGCAACAATCTCGTCAGTGGAACAGAGACGGCCAACATTCATCGACAGTATGACCCGCTTTCGTCAACGTAAGGAATAAGGTTGGTTCAGCAGCCTTGACCAGTTGCCGCCACTGATCGACTTTGCGAGGTCCACAGTACAAACATGTCCAACTATTGCACCGCGCACGCATCACCTCGCCTGTATCCTCATTGATGAACCGATGCCGTAACGCCCAAGCATCAGGGCAGAACAGTAAGGTACTCAGTCCGTGAAGTTCCGCAAGAGCCGCCTGCTCATTAAGAGAGACCCTTATAGAATCATTATGAAAGGTTGAGTTTTAATGCGGAGGCAATTCGATCACATTGGAGGGTTTGTGCTGAGTGAAAGCTCGATAGTGCCCCGCTCGGTGCTGGCGGTGGATTTC
>JAABUZ0100000697.1_pt1 | contig 77490 bp, 77 predicted proteins | sample 5562091 | NCBI WGS metagenome assembly JAABUZ01 (sample SAMN12813069, study PRJNA571459) | rock metagenome | isolation source: Antarctica rocks | place: Antarctica: Victoria Land, Linnaeus Terrace sud | collected 2015-12-21
TATAGCAGGGAAACTGTCCAGGGGACGGTGTGCATTTCCAGCCTCGGCAGAAAAGCGCTCGTTCCGAAGAAGGCGCTTCCTCTCCGGCCTAAAGGCCGGGGTTTCCCCGCGCCCAAGATTCTATGAAGCGAACGTAAATCGCGGGGAGGATTGAGTCGAGGGACGAAATGCAGATTTTTGTGCTATGGGCTTTGCGTTGGGTTTTGGCGCTGATAGAGGCAAAACGAATTGGTTGCCATGTGAGTCAGCGTAAACTCCACCCCCTAGACTTTTGGCAAAGCCCAGCACAGAAATGAGTTTTGGCTTATTCGCATGAACTTTTCCATCTTGTGTAATAAGGATGTAGTTTTCCTGATTTTTTGCTCGCAAGCCAGTCATAAAGCGACCCAGCAAAGCACGTTCCGGCCCCTGAATGGAAGGATCAATTTTGGCTAGTACCTGGACTGGGATGCCGGCAAGAGCCGGGTCAGTGGGAACTTGAGCATGACCGAGACAGGGCATCAGGACCAGGCCCAAAGACGCAACGGCAATCTTGTTGTTGAGATTCATTGAGTAAACTTCCTTTTATGTCAGCCTATCTCGGCTGAGGTTCGCAGAGTGCGCTTTCCTACTAATGTTTATACTGCGACACACAATTGACTATGGTTTCTAATATTTTATATCTTAAGAAGGGTGTACATAAACATCCTGTCGAACTCTTCTTGCAAAATGAACGACTACAAAAATTGCAGAAGTATTCTCATTTATCCGATAGCTATATTAAATCAACTTAATTACGTTTTATCATACTCTCTCGTTTCTCTCCACCATTCTGAGGAAAGTTCTATGCAGACAACAGCCCAGACCGATGTGTTTGTCCGAAGCGGCCTCGTTTCCGAGGAACAGCTCACGCAGGCCATCGAAAAACAGCGCCAGCTCAAAACGCAGGAACCCGTCGGAGACCTGCTGGTTTCGATGGGCCTGATTACCGAGCGTGACCGGGTGCGCTGCCTCGGCGAGCAGTGGGGCGTGCCGTACTTCGACCTCACGGAAATCCAGATTCCCGAAGACGTCATCTCGGCGGTCACGCAGGAGCTGGCCCGGCGGTTCAAAGTGGTTCCCATCGAGCGCAGCGCGAAAAAGCTGACGCTTGCGATGAAGAACCCGCTGGACATCTTTGCGATTGACGAGATTCGGCTGATCACGGGCAAAGAAGTCGAGCCGGTCATTGCCACCGAAGAAGACATCATCAACGCCATCTCGGCGAACTACCGCACGGAAGTCAATGTCACGGAAGCCGTCGCGGGCGTCATGCGGGATTTAGACGAAGCGACGCTCACGATTACGGCGGACAATGGGGGCGGCGACGACAACATCTCGATTGACCAGCTTAAAGAGCTGTCCGGCGAAGCGCCCGTGGTGCGGCTGTCCAACATGATTATCTCGCGCGGCATCACCGACAAAGCCTCGGACATCCATATTGAGCCGGGCAAAGACGGCCTGCGAATCCGCTACCGCGTGGACGGCATTTTGGCGGACGGCATGACGCTCCCGAAAAAAGCGCAGGCGGCGGTAACGTCGCGCATCAAGATCATGGCCGACATGGACATTTCCGAGAAACGCGCCCCGCAGGACGGGCGCATCTCGGCGACCGTAGAAGGCAAGCCGTATGACTTCCGCGTGTCCACCCTCCCGGCGGTCTACGGCGAAAAGATCGTCATGCGCGTCCTGGACAAGTCCAACATCTCGGTCGGCCTGCACAAGCTGGGCCTGCTGCCGTACACATTCGAAATGTTCGAGTCGATGATCCAGCGCACTTACGGCATTATTCTGGTCACGGGGCCGACCGGCTCCGGCAAGTCAACAACGCTGTATTCGGTGCTTGCCAAGCTGAACTCCGGCGAGAAAAATATTCTGACGATTGAAGACCCGGTCGAGTACGAGCTGTCCGGGATTACCCAAAGCATGGTCAACAACCGGGCCGGCATGACCTTTGCCGCCGGGCTGCGCTCCATGCTGCGGCAGGACCCGAACATTATCATGGTCGGCGAGATGCGCGACCAGGAAACGGCCATGATCGCCATTGAAGCCGCGCTCACCGGACATTTAGTGCTGTCCACGCTGCACACAAACGACGCGCCCGGCGCAGTCGCCCGGCTTCTGGACATGGGCGTCGAAAGCTTTTTGATTGCGTCGTCCATTGCCGGCGTCCTGGCCCAGCGCCTGCTGCGAACCGTGTGCATCAAGTGCAAAGAGCCGTACTCGCCGCCCAAAGACGCCATCAAGCGGCTCGGCATGAATTTAGATATTCTGGACAAAAGCGAAGTGACGTTCTACCGGGGCCGGGGCTGCGACACCTGCAAAGGCACCGGCTACAAAGGCCGCGTCGGGGTGTACGAGCTGATGCCCGTCACCGACAAAGTCCGCGAGCTGATTTTGGCCCGCGCGTCGTCCTATGCCATCCGCGAGGCGGCGGTGGAGGCGGGGATGCGAACGCTTAAAGACGATGCGATGGAAAAGATTTTGCTCGGCATGACGACTTTGGAAGAATCGCTGCGCGTAATTTACGCGGGATAGTGCAGGACAGGGTGACTATAACAGCCGCTTCAACAGATCGAGTAGACAAAATTCTCGAAGAAATTCTTGCCGGTGACAATGAGCTGGGAGCGCTGCCCCAGGTCGTCATGCGCGTCATTGACCTCACGGCAGACCCGAAAGCGACCCCGGCGGATTTGGAGCGCATCATCGGCATGGACCAGGCGCTGGCGGCCCGGCTGCTGACACTGGCGAACTCGTCCTATTACGGCCTGCCCTGCCGGATTTCCAGCCTGCGCGAAGCCGTTGTGTTTCTCGGCTTCAAAGCCGTGCGGAACATGGCGATGACCATCACCACGTTTAACCTCTTTTTAGGCCGCTCCGACACGGAGTCGCTGGCCCGGCGGGCGGTCTGGCGGCACTCGGTAGACACGGCCCAGTGCGCGAGGGCAATTACCGGCCTGCTGCCGCCGCTCCTTCAAGAGCAAATCGGCGTGGACCAGGCGTATACCGTCGCTCTGCTCCATGACATCGGCAAGATGGCGCTGGACCACAGCCGTCACACCCTGTTTGCCGCCATCGTCACGATGGCCGAGGCCAAGCATCTGCGCTATTCGCAGGTGGAGGCCCAGGCGCTGCCGTTCCACCACGGCGAGGTCGGCGCGGCGCTTGCGGCCCTCTGGAACCTGCCGCCGGTGATTTGCGAGGCGATTTTGTTTCACCACGCGCCGCGGGCGGCGGAGCTGAACCCGCGCCTCGCCGCGACCGTGTATCTCGCCAACGAAATCGTCCATTTTTTGCAGGACACGCCGCCCCAGACCGATTTCGGGGTGCTGCAAGCCGCCTGCGCGGACGCCCTGATCCCCTTGCGGATCAGCGAAACCGGCCTGCACGGCATGGCGCGAGCCTGCCGGACGGAGCTTGACAAAGGCCTCAGCGGCATGGCGTTTTAGGCCCGCATGACGTTTTAGGAAAAAAGTCTATGATTAACAACACTGAAGATTTGCTGCCGCTGGGCAGCGCCGGGCTTTCCAGCCTCTATCAGAGCGGCCCGGTGCCGTCGGCCCATGACACGCCGGAAGATTTCGGGGACTTCTCGGCGCGTGTCGCAGAGACGTTCGGCAGCGTGGACCTCCTCATTGCAGCGCGGGCCGAGGCGGAAGAAGCGGAAACCCGCGCAAAAGCGACGGGCGAGACCCCGCTGCCGTTCGCCAAGAATGGCGCGAAGTCCCAGACTTCCGTGGACATCTCCGGCGGAACCGGCGGCAAGCTGGACAGCCTGCTCAAAAGCGTTTCGTCCGGCCCGGCGCTTGAGCCTGAGTCGCCGGCCCTGCAAAGTTTTTTGGGGAGCGATCTTGCCGCGCTCAGCGATGCGTCAAGCGTCCAAACCACGCTGTCCGCTCGCGATTTTCTTTCCGGCGCACTGGCCGGAGGAGACTTTGACGAGAACGCTTCGCGCATGGTCGTCGGCGGGGAAATCCGGGCGCTGGGCGACGTTCACATTGACGAGCTGCTGAAGCTGACAGTCGAGTCAGGCGCGTCCGACCTGCACCTGTCGGTAGGACTGCCGCCGATGGTCCGCAAAGACGGCAAGCTGGTTCCGTTGCCGTTTGAAAAGGCGGATGAGCGGGCAACGCAGCGGATTATCTTTGACATTCTCAACGAGACGCAGATCACAAAGTTCGAGCGCACGCATGAGCTGGACTTCTCGCACGGGGTCAAAGGGGTCGGGCGGTTCCGCTTCAACGTCTACCGCCAGCGGTCGTCGGTCGGCGGCGCGATGCGTGTTATCCCAAACGTCGTTCCGAGCATGGAGCAGCTCAAGCTGCCCGCCGTCTGCCGGTCGTTCACCCAGAAGCACTCCGGGCTGATTCTGGTCACAGGCCCCACGGGTTCCGGCAAGTCCACTACCATTGCGTCCCTCATCGACATCATTAACTCGGAGCGCGAGGCGCACATTCTGACGATTGAAGACCCGATTGAGTACCTGCACTCGCACAAGAAAAGCATGGTCAATCAGCGGGAGCTTGGCACGGACACCGATTCGTTCACCAACGCCCTCCGGGCGGCCCTGCGCGAAGACCCCGATGTCATTCTGGTCGGCGAAATGCGCGATTTGGAAACCATCGCCGCCGCCATCACGCTGGCCGAGACCGGGCATTTGGTGTTTGCCACGCTGCACACCCGGTCGGCTCCGGCGACAATTGACCGCATTGTAGACGTGTTCCCCGCGCATCAGCAGGAGCAGATCCGCATTCAGCTCTCCACCAGCATTGAGGCCGTCGTCGCCCAGCAGCTGCTGCCCAAAATCGGCGGCGGGCGCGTCGCCGCCATTGAAATCATGGTGGCGACCAGCGCCCTGCGAAATTTGATCCGCGAAGGCAAGTCCTACCAGATTTACTCGGTGATCGAGACCGGCCAGCAGTACGGAATGCAGGCCATGGACCGCGTCCTGTCCGATCTGCACCGCAACGGCACCGTGACCTTCGACGAAGCCGCCTCCCGCGCCATTGACCGCGAAAACTTCCAGCGTTTGGTTAAGGGGTATTAACCCGGCTTTCTTAACTCCGGCTCCAATCTTCCACTAGGAGGCCGGGGATTTTTTGAAAGTCGCTGGTATTACAGGTAACAACCGTGAAGTTCAAGACGGAAGCATGGGCCGCCAAACGGCAGTCCATTTTACCGACGCGCTTGACGGAGGCATTGTAAGCGCGATAAACCTCCTCCGCCGAATTTGTGTAAGGGGCGAGATTGAAAGCGCGAAGCCTTTCAATCAAGCGCACGAAATAGCGCGAAGGCGTTTCAATGTCCGTGCGCTTTCCCTGGTCACGGGCGGTATTGATCGCGCTGAGGGTGCCGCTTAACATTTCCTCGGACGTAATTGAGCTGACCCAAACATGTTCCGGGGGTGTCTGCTCCAGCCGGCGAGTGACGAGCAGGTTCGCCCGAAAAATCTGCTCCAGAGTATCGGCGTCAAGCAAAAACATAGAAATTACGCGATGTTCTCGTCTGCATCCATCTCACGCCGCCTCTGGCGGATGTTCTCCATCATCACATCCAGCATGGGATCATCTTGGAATGCTCCAATGACCGAAGCCCAGTGACTGTGATAAGAATCCTGCTCCGTTTGCATCGGTTCGGTGGTGTTTGTCGCTGTGTCGGTGGCAGCGTCCATCGGGTCAATCACCGACAAAGGCGGCTTCTCTAGCGTAGTTTCGTTTGCCATGTGTTTTTCTTCCGCTTTCATGATACCTGCCCCAGCATCATTTACGTTCCGCCCCTGTTCCCAAACCCATCATCGGCCGGGCGAGGCTGCAATCCTGCGCCGGTTCAACGGTGTAGAGGAACAGGAGGCCGGATGGGTGAACCCGGCGCATCGCCCGCATCGCCTCTGGCGAACTCGGCGCAACGGCATAGTCGCTGCTGTCAACATGAATCGCCACAACCTCCCCGAAATGCTCAGGCTCCAGCAGCGTCTTGAGCTTCCCTTCATAGATTTCAAGGCCGCGTCGGGCAACCGCATCGAGCGGCTGGCCGTATTGATCGCGCTGCTCCAGAGGTGTATGAGCCAATGACATAATGTATTTCCTCCTGATCCGATTTTTCGCCGCCGAAATACCGAACGAGTATACCCGAACTGAGGCCCACAAGACTTCATGTCACATTTGACGAAGCCGCCTCCTGCGCCATTGACCGCGAAAACTTCCAGCGCCTCGTCAAAGGCTGCTAACCCTGCACTTTCGTATGATGTAGGGGCAGGGCTTGCCCCTGCCCTCTTTTCCTGCCCTTCTTTCTTTTCTGTGGTATACTTCAAGCAGGCGTTCAGCCTCAATTCCTGGTAATCCAAGAGCAAGTTTATCGCGATAAAAGACTTAAATGTGCAGCGGGTTAAGGAGAAACTACATGGCAAATGTTTGGCGACTGATCGCTCATCACGAAAATGCGGCGGATGTAGTCGCGCTAATTCGCAAAACCGGGCAGATTTGGATCGGCTGGGGTGAGACTGGCGACCTGATGCAATCCTCCTATCGCTCTGGTTCCGACATCTCCCGTGTGCTGCACCAAATTGACCCGACGCGAACCAATTCTGGTTTCGGCGGTGCCAGCCTTTGGCGGTTTTATCACGACATGCAAATCGGCGATTTGGTCATCGTGTCCTCCAAACAGGGAAAACAACTGACAGCCGAAGTGACAGGTCCCTACCAATGGCAGTCTACGCCCGGCCCCGCGCCCTTAACACCCGGCTACCAGCATCACCGAACTGTTCGCATTACCAGCCTTGACCCCAATACGGTGTTCACTCAGGCCGGCGGCATGGCAATTGGGGAAAACAGCCGATGGACGCTATTCCGCTGCGCGAAGTCTGTTGTTCCCTGAGTCACATAGTTTCAAGGTAAATTGGTGTATAATAGCGAATGTAAACTTGAAAGCGAACAAATGTTCGCTAGACAAACTGAGAGGATAGGAACTCGGATCAGCCGCGAGCACGGGTTCCACTGCTTTCTCAGCCGACTCGCAGGAGCGCTCCATGACAAAAATACAAGTTACGCCTCACTCGGAAGGTATAGACAAGCTGCGCGAACTCGTGCTTTATGTCTGCAAAGCCTCCGAAACCGACGAAGCCTTTGGCTCCATTAAACTCAACAAGTTGCTGTTTTTCAGCGATTTTCTTTCTTACATTGAGCATGGCGTTTCCATCACTGGACAGGAATACCAAAAGCTAAAGAACGGGCCTGCTCCGCGTGTGATGCTGCCACTCCTGAACGATATGCAGACAGCGCAGCAGCTCGCAGTGGCAAAGCGCAGCTATTTCGGGCGCGTACAAAAAAGGCCGCTCGCCTTGCGCGAAGCAACCCTTGCCCGTTTTTCAGGCCAGGAGATTGCCTTGGTGGATTATGTCATGAGGACACTCAAAGGACACAACGGGATGGAAATCAGCGAACTTTCTCATCAATTTACCGGCTGGGAGCTGGCCGAAGAAGGCGAAACCATCCCATACAGCTCCGCTCTCTTGCAGTCAACCCCACTCACTTCGCAAGAGCGCCAATGGGCGCAGGAACTCGACATGACCGGCGTGGAGGAACTTCTTTGCGCTTAGGCAGAGAGGCGCTTAGGCAGAGACAGGAATGGCAGCCTTAACCTATCAGATCAAGAAGCAGGAGCGGTTCAGAAGAATTTCGGGCAGCTATTCCAGAACAAGAAATTGCTGAAGATATTCTCAAAGGCCTCTTTCTCGCGCTTAGGCATTTTCCCGAAAAAGGTATCCCAACAGGCCGTGCAGTTCCCATGCCGGTTTATGCTTGGCGCATCCAGGGCACCGAACGGAACCCGCCCTTAATCGTCTTTTATTGCTTTCAGCATCCAACCGTTCTGCTTCTTTCCGCCCGGATCACCGAGCAGGAAGAGGCATAAGAAGGCTTCTTCGTCCGAGAATATTCTTGTGTTTTACTCACGCTCTAAGTCTTTCAACCCCATCTGACTTTCCAGCATAACTTGAACAGAAAGACACTTCCTCCTGCCCTTCCTGCCGGAGCAGAGCGCCAGGTTGAAAGTGACGGAATGAAAAGTGGCAGGAAAGGCCCGGAGGCTTCCACGGAAGCCTCCGGGCTTTTTTACGGGAAGAGTGAACTCGGAAGGAGTTTGGTGGGTTAGACACGAATAGGGCGGGGAATAACGAACCTGTCAAAAACAGAAAGATTAAAACACGGGCTTGCCCGGAGGGAGCGTTTGCATGGAGATCGCAATTGTCGGCCTCGGACGCATGGGCATGAACATGCTGGAGCGGCTGGCCGCAGACGGACACACCGTTTATGGCTATGATACGGACCCGGCGAAAATGCCGGACGTGGAAAAGCGCGGCGGCAAAGGGGTCACGGACCTCGGCGAAGCGGTCAAAAACCAGAAGCAGGAACACAAAGTCGTCTGGATCATGGTTCCGCAGGGCAAGCCTGTAGACGAAACGATTGACAAGCTCAAAGCCGTCCTGGGCAAAGGCGACATTATCATTGACGGCGGCAACTCGTACTTCAAAGACTCCGTGCATCGGGGCAGAGCGCTGGAAGAGTCCGGCATCCACTACTTGGACTGCGGCACGTCCGGCGGTGTGTGGGGCCTGAAAGAAGGCTACTGCCTGATGTACGGCGGCAACCCGGACGCGGCCAAGTTCTGCGAGCCGGTCTTTAAAACGCTTGCTCCCAAAGACGGCTATGTGTATACGGGCGCTTCCGGGTCGGGCCACTATGTCAAGATGGTGCATAACGGCATTGAATACGGGATGCTGCAATCTTACGGCGAAGGCTTTGACATCCTTCATGCCAGCGAGTATAAGCTGGATTTGACCAAAATCGCGTCTGCATGGCGCTACGGCAGCGTTGTCCGCTCGTGGCTGCTGGACCTGCTGGTGCTGGCGTTCCAGAGCGACGAAAACCTGCAAAAAGTGCGCGGCTACGTCGAAGACTCCGGCGAAGGCCGCTGGACCATCCAGGAAGCCATCGACCATAATGTCCCCGCGCCGGTCATCACGGCGTCGCTGTACGAGCGGTTCCATTCCCGCCAGCCGGAAAACTTCGCGGCCAAAGTCATCGCGTCGCTTCGCAATGAGTTCGGCGGCCACGCAGTCAAATCTGCCGAAGGCACGGTGCATGATGCAACAGGCTCCGGCGAGTCCGTGGTTTACAGCGGCACGTCCGACAGCACCGCCGACCAGATTCAGCCGGGCGCGTCGGCCAGCGAAGCCGCGGAAACGATTGACGCCACGGATGCCAGCGAAGCAGTCAAGGGGTAACGCAGTTACTTGGAAAAACTTTGGGCGAACCTGCACGGCGGCAGCACGCATTTCCCGATTGGCCTGATGATCGCATCCGCGCTGTTTGATGCGCTGGCGTATTTTCTCAGCCGTGAGCCGTACAAGCGGGATTTGCATGCTGCCGGGTTTTATACCCTGCTGCTCGGTGCGGCGGGCTGCTTTGCCGCCGTGCTGTCGGGCCTTGCAATTTCGGCCTGGCAGTTCTTCGGGGCAGGGAAACTGGCAAAGCACCATGACTTTGTCTGGCCGGCGTTCGGCCTGATGATCGCTCTTGCGGTCTGGCGGCTGGTCGTGCGCGGCGAGGCGTCCCGGCCTGCATTCGGCATGTATTTGCTTGTCGCCGCGCTGACGGCCGTGCTGATGGGCGCGGCCGGTTACTGGGGCGGCGAGCTAATGGGAAGTTAGAGATTAGAAAGTAGTTTATTGGCGCGTGAACTCAAAGGATTAGTGGCTGGCCTTGCCGCCGGCCTCGGCGTCGTCGGGGCGTCCTACGCCGTGTCGGCGATTGCTTTGCATGGACAGACCGCCGAGGCCGTCGCCTCGGCAAAACCCGTTGCCCCAAAAGCAGGAGTGCAGCCGGCCTCGGCCCAGCTTGTCGCGTCCGGCGCGGCGCTCTACAGCAGCCTCGCCTGCGTGGGCTGCCACGGCGCACAGGCGCAGGGCGGCGGCATCGGCCCCACTCTGCATCATCTGGGCGACCCGGATGCCAAAGTCGCCCGCAATATCGAAAACGGCTTTCCAGGCAAGATGCCCGCCTATAAAGACCAGCTGACCCCAGTGCAAATCAATGCGCTTGTCGCTTACATTCAATCTTTGGAGTAAATGGAGTTTCTATGACTACGCAAACAACCGCGCCCAAACCGGCGGAACAGGCCGCGCCTGATCCGCTCCTGATCGAGAGGCCCATCCCGCCCTGCTGCCTTGTCATCTTCGGCGCGACCGGGGACCTGACCCACCGCAAGCTCATCCCCGCGCTGTTCTCGCTGGAAGCGCAAAAGCTTTTGCCGGATCATTTTAAAATTATTGGGTTCGCCCGGCGCGAGTTTTCCGACCACTCGTTTCGCGATGAGCTGCAAAGCTCGCTCCAGGAGTTCGCGCCCGATTTATGGAAAGAAGGGCAGGAAGCCTGGCAGAGATTTGCCAAGCGAATCGTGTTCCACCGCTCGGACTTCGACAATGCACAGGGCTTTTCGTGGCTGAAAGAGCGTTTAGATAAGTTTGACCAGTCTGAGGGAACCCAGGGCAACCGCCTGTACTATCTCGCAACGCCGCCGACGACCTACAGCATGGTCATTCAGCAGCTTGGCAAGGCCGGCCTTGTCAAAGCCGGGGCCGACAAAGACAGCGCCGGGTTCACCCGCATTATCGTCGAAAAGCCGTTCGGCTCCGATCTCGACAGCGCCAACGCTCTGAACGAACAGCTCAAGCAGGTCTTTGACGAAGACCAAATCTACCGCATTGACCACTATTTAGGCAAAGAAACCGTGCAGAATATCTTTGTCTTTCGGTTTGCCAATCTGCTGTTCGAGCCGCTCTGGAACTCTAAATATATTGACAACGTGCAGGTGACGGTCGCGGAAACCGTCGGCGTCGAGCAGCGGGCCGGCTACTTCGACCACGCCGGGGAGCTGCGGGACATGGTGCAAAGCCACGCCCTGCAAATGCTGGCGCTGATCGCCATGGAGCCGCCGAATACGCTCAGCGCAAGCGACATCCGCGACGAGAAAGCCAAAGTCCTGCGGGCGATCAAGCCGATTTTAGGCGACGACTGCGGCGAGTGCGTGGTGCGCGGCCAGTACGGTGCGGGCAGCATCAGCGGCAAGGATGTCCCCGCCTACCGGGATGAGCCGAATGTGCCGAAAGACTCGGTCACGGATTCGTTTGTCGCGCTGAAGCTGGAAATCCAAAACTGGCGCTGGGCCGGTGTGCCGTTCTATGTCCGGGCCGGAAAGCGCCTGCCGGAACGGGTCACGGAAGTCAACATTACGTTTAAAGCCCTGCCGACGGTGCTGGTCGCTACGGCCGACAAGAAGCCGGAAGAGCCGAACGTCATCACGATCCGGGTTCAGCCCAACGAAGGCATTTCCATGCGTCTTGGGGCCAAGCCGCCCGGCCAGAAAACGGTCGTTCAGCCCGTAGACATGAACTTCACTTACGGCACCTCTTTCGGCCAGCGCATTCACGATGCCTATGAGCGCCTCATCATGGACGCGCTTCTAGGCGACCCGTCGCTGTTCACCCGTGACGACGAAGTGGAAGCTGAATGGGGCCTGATCACGCCCGTCTTAAAGAACTGGGCCGATCATCAGCCGCCCGCCCTGCCGAATTATGCCGCCGGAAGCTGGGGGCCGGAAGCAGCCGACAAGATGCTCACCGATTCAGGCCGAAGCTGGTGGAACCGATAAGTTACGGAACCCCTCCCGCTCGTTCCTCGCTCCCTCCCCTGTTAGGGAAGGGCAAAGAGAGCAATGCGGAAAGAGCGGAGACAACAGCGTGAGCGCCTGCGTTTTGTATCCTATCTCTATCCCTTCCCTAACAGGGGAGGGAGCGAGGAACGAGCGGGAGGGGTTCCTTCCCGAAAGAAAGAGAAAATTATGCCGACAGTTGCCATTGAAGGCCGGGACACATTTGAGGTCGAGAGCGGCAAAAAGCTGGTTCTCGCCATTGAAGACTCCGGCTACGACATCCTGCACCGCTGCGGCGGCTATGCCCGCTGCACCACCTGTAAAGTCCACTTTCTGAGCGGCGAGCCGTCCGAAATGAACCCCGCCGAGCGCGAAACGCTGGAAGAAGACGGCCTGCTCGGTCAGTACCGCCTGTCCTGCCAGGTGCGCGTCACCGGCGACATGACCATTGACCCGCCCGACCGCGCCGGCGACCGGGGCATCCCGGCAGGCGAGCGCCCTGAAGATTAACGCGGAAGGTTAGCCATGCCAGATGCAAAATTCGCTTTGCTGTATGACGACGCCGTGCTGAATCATCAGCCGCCGGAGGGACACCCCGAACGCCCGGCGCGGGTGCAGGCCATCATGGACCTGCTGGAACGCGAGAAAATGCTGGAGCGGCTGACGCGGATTTCTGTGACACCGGCAACGCGGGCGCAGATCGAGCGGGTGCATACACCGAAGTATCTGGACTTTGTGGAGCGCGTTGTTTCCGAAGGCGGCGGGTATTTGGACGCGGGGGATACCGTGGCGTCGGCAGGGTCATGGCGGGCGGCGACTGCGGCGGCGGGCGCAAGCATCGGCGCGGTAGACGCGGTTATGGCAGGCGGCATGGACGCGAGCTTTGCGGTCGTGCGTCCGCCGGGGCACCATGCGCCGCCGGACCGGGCGATGGGCTTCTGCATTCTCAACAATGCCGCAATCGCCGCCGCTCATGCGATTGCCGAGTACGGCCTGGCCCGCGTTCTCTTAGTAGACTTTGACGTGCATCATGGCAACGGCACGCAGGACTGCTTTTACGCTTCGCCCGAAGTGCTGTATTTCTCGACGCACCAATCCCCGGCGTATCCTTTTACTGGGGCAGTCGAAGAAACCGGCGACGGCGTTGGCGTCGGCTACACCGTCAATGTTCCCTTGCCACCCGATGTCGGCGAAGCCGGGTTCTTGCAGACATTCGGCACGATCCTACGCCCACTCGCCCGGCGCTTTCAGCCGGAGCTAGTAATTGTCTCGGCAGGCTATGACGCCCACTGGCGCAATTCCCGCTATGTGCAGGGCATCCGCGAGCGCCTGACCGTGCGCGGCCTGACTGCGCTGTCGCAAAGCCTTCAGGAGATCACCGATACTTACTGCCCTGGTCGTTTAGTCGGTATTTTAGAAGGCGGCTACGATCTGGAAGCGCTGGCGTATGGGGTTCTCGGAACCCTGCGCGTCTGGCTCGGCGACAGAGAGGTTGACGACCCGCTCGGCCCGCCGCCGACAAGCGCCAAAGAGCCGGACATCACGGCGCTGCTGGAAGAAGTCAAACGGGTGCATAGTCTATAAAGGCTTGCAAGAACCCCTCCCGCCTCGCTAGGGCTTCGGCTCCCTCCCCTGTCAGGGAAGGGCTTTGGAAAGTGCAGGATTATCTTGTAGGGGCGCTGCTTGCTGCGCCCTCTTGTCTTTGCTGCGCCCTCTTGTCTTTGCTGCGCCCTCTTGTCTTTGCTGCGCCCTCTTGTCCTATCTAATGCCCTTCCCTAACAGGGGAGGGAGCCGAAGCCCTAGCGAGGCGGGAGGGGTTCCGACACGGCAGGGGTACTAGAACCGGTTTGCCATCAGCACCGAGCGCGGGACATCCGGGGCAGGCTTGCCGAACAAAACAAGGGCATGGGGAACGGGGCGGCTGGGAATGCCCGGCGACGTGTGGCCGGTGACGAGGATTTTCTTGCCGTACACCAGCGATGTACTGAAGCCGGAGTCGAGCAGGACGGCTTCCCGGACGCCGATGGACTGCAAGGCCAGCGCGAGGTCCGCAGACGGGGTGACATAAGTCGTCGCGCCGAGCGCGGGACGGCCATCCGGCAGCAAGCAAAAGAAGGCGCGGCGGCGCGGGTCTTCCGCGTCGTGAACCTGGAACATGTCAATCTCGGCGCGGCCTGCGGCCTTGCCGCTGTGAACCAGCCAAACACCGCCGAGAAAGGCATCGGTCAGGCCCGGCAGCCACGACTCCAAATCTTCCTGCGTTCCCATCGTCGCCGGGTTGTAGGGAACCAGCCGCGTCTGGTTTTTGGACAGCAGCACCAGCGGCCGCCCCACCAGCAGTGCCGTCCGGTCCTCGGGATTGAACACGGCTTTGGCTTCGTTGCCGCACAGCGACGGGCCAATCAGCGCATTATCGGTTCCCTGCACCGAGGCGTTCACGAAAAACGTCCCGTTGAGGCCTGCCTGCGCTCCCGCTTCCTGCACCATCTCGCCCACCCCGCAGCGCAGCGAAGAACGGCGCGTCTGCGGCACGCCGCCTTCAATGAGAATAAAAGGAACACCCCTTTCGCGGGCGTGTATGACAAGAAGCGGCGCGTGCGGGTTTGGAAGATCGGTTCCCAGTTGGGCGTCACGCAGAGCCGGTGCCGAGAAGGGCTGAACAGGAGTGGAAACGAAAGCGGAAACTAAGTGCGGGGAGGGGATAAAGTAAACGAGCGCACAGCCAATGACGCTCAAAACGAAAGCGCTGCTGAACGAGCGCAGGGCTGTCCATTGGCGTTCTCGCAGAGAATTCTTATTTTGTAATTGCATAAATTTGAGTGGGTATCTCGGAGGAAGCACGCGGGTTCGGTCAATTTTCGCTGTCATGGTGGACTGTTTCGATCACATAAACAGTATACACCGGATACACGCAAACTGTCAAAGTGAAATGAAAATAATAAAATAGCAAAAGAGGAAAACAAGAAGGAGAGGGATGTGGGCCGGCTGGGTCTCGAACCCAGGACCCTCTCATTAAAAGTAAGATGCTCTACCGCTGAGCTACCGACCCGCACCGCTATAGTACCCAAGACGCGAGTGAAAGTCAACCGGAATGCTTCCGAAAACAGAAGCGGGAGCAGATATTTTTCCTTCAGCAGATGGCCCCCCAACCCCCAATAATAGGAGAGCCATACGGAAAAGAACCTCACCTCGGAACTCCGTTCCGATACGCAGTCATCAGAATGATATACGCAGTAATGCGTAGCATACCCTCTCCTTAAAAAGGAGAGGGTGGAATCTTGCTTCCGGGTGAGGTATCTCCTAATCTGGCTCCCCAGAATTCAGGTTTTATTGGGGCGGGGGGGCTTCTACGGCTCTAAAACCACCTTGCCGGTCGTTTGGCGGGCCGAAATCGCTTCGTGCGCTTTTGCCGCCTCCGCCAGCGGGAAGCGGGTCACATCAATCTTTAGCTTGCCGCTTGTCGCCCAGCCCAGCATTTCTTCCACGCCGCGTCCCCATTCCGTGACGTTGGCGTAGGCGTTGTAGCCGCGCAGGGTAATGTTCTTGCCCTGCATTACCCGGAGGCGCTCGGTGGTCAGCACGCTGCTGCTGCCCGACTGCGCCCCGTAAACCAGCCAGTGTGCCTTTACGGCAAGTGTATCGAACGCCTCACTTGCCAATTCTCCCTGTGAGTCGAGGAAAACATGGACGCCCGCCCCGTTCGTCTCGGCCAGCACGTCTTTTGACCAACCCGGCTGCGTGTAGTCAAACACGGCGTCCGCGCCGAGCGATCTAACAAAGTCATGCTTGGACGACGACGCCAGGCCGATCACTTTGCCCGCTCCTTTGAGCTTTGCGAGCTGCACCGCCAGTGACCCCACCCCGCCTGCCGCGCTGGGAACCAGCACCGTTTGACCGGATGACAACTGGCCTGTTTCCAGCAGAAAATACGCAGTCAAGCCCTGCACCAGAAGCGCGGTTGCCGGCGCGAAATCCAGCTCGTCCGGCAGCAGATAAACATTCGCCGTGTCCAGGGCGGCGTGGGAAGCATAGCCGCCGCTCGGCACAAACGCCATCACCCGCGTGCCGCGCTGAAAGCCCTGCACGCCGTCGCCGCGCTGCGAGACCACGCCGGCGACTTCCAGGCCGGGGCGGGCCGGGGCAGCTGCGCCAGGCGGATACAGGCCCTCGCGAATCAGAATGTCGGCGAAGTTGACTCCTGCCGCCTTGACTTCAATCACGACCTGTCCCGCCGACGGCATCGGGGTATTTTCTTCTATCAGTTCCAGCGTTTTCGGGCCGCCGAACTGCTTGACTTCGATGACTTGCATAGATTTCTCCTATTCCCTTCGGTTTCCCCGCGAACGCAGGGAAAAGAATGGGTAACAGTGAATAGATACCCAATCTCAACAGATACAACATTGGAGACACATTCACTATGGCGGATAAACCGAATTTCGGACTGACGGGGCTTGCGGTAATGGGGCAGAATTTGGCGCGGAACGTCGCCCACAAAGGTTTTCCCATTGCGGTGCATAACCGGACCACGGAAAAAACAGACAAGTTCATGGAAGAGCATAGCAGCGAAGGCGCGATAGTCGGCTCAAAGAGCGTCGAAGAGTTTGTTAATGCCTTGCAGACGCCCCGCGCAATTATGATCATGGTCAAGGCCGGCAAACCGGTAGACGACGTGATCGCCGAGCTGAAGCCCCTGCTGTCTAAAGGCGATCTGCTGATTGACGGCGGCAACTCCCTGTTCACGGACACCGAGCGGCGCGTCAAAGAGCTGACCGACGAAGGCTTTCTCTTTCTCGGCACCGGCGTTTCCGGCGGCGAGGAAGGGGCGCTGAACGGCCCCAGCATCATGCCGGGCGGCAGCAAGGACGCTTACAAGATTGTGGAGCCGATCTTTACCAAGATCGCCGCCCAGGTCGACGGGACGCCCTGTTGCACGTATATCGGCGACGGCGGCGCGGGCCACTACGTCAAGATGGTCCACAACGGCATTGAGTACGCCGACATGCAGCTCATCGCCGAATCATATGATTTGCTCAAAAACGGCGCGGGCCTGACCAACGCCGAGATGCACGACGTGTTTTTGAAGTGGAACGAAGGCGATTTGAACTCGTTTTTGATTGAAATCACCGCCCGGATATTTGAGAAAAAAGACGACCAGGGCGGCGACGCCGATTTAGTAGATATGGTGCTGGACAAAGCCGCCCAGAAAGGCACCGGCAAATGGACGGCCCAGAACGCGCTGGACATGGGCATTCCCGTCACCGCGATTACCGAAGCCGTTTACGCCCGTGCGCTGTCCGCGTTCAAAGACCAGCGCGTCGCCGCGTCTAAAGTCCTTCCCGGCCCGTCAGGCAAGATTAATGGGGACCGTCAGGCGTTCATAAACGATGTCCGCGACGCCCTCTATGCGTCTAAAGTCGTCGCCTACGCCCAGGGGTTCGAGCAGATGCTGGCGGCGGCCAAAGAGTATAACTGGACCCTGCACCCCGGCGAGATCGCCACCATCTGGCGCGGCGGCTGCATTATCCGCGCCAAGTTCTTGGACCGCATCAAGGACGCTTACGACAGCCAGCCCGACCTCGCCAATTTGATGCTGGCCTCGTACTTCACCGACGCCATCAAAAACTCCCAGGACGGCTGGCGTCGCACCATCGGCAAAGCCGCCGAGCTTGGCATCCCCATCCCCGCGTTTTCGTCGTCGCTTGCCTACTACGATGGCTACCGCCGCGAGCGCCTGCCCGCGAACCTCATCCAGGCCCAGCGCGACCTGTTCGGCGCACACACCTACGAGCGCATTGACAAGCCCGGCCCGTTCCATTCCCAGTGGGCCGACGAAAAGCAGGAAGAAAAAAATAAAGCCCAGCACGGCGTCGAAACCACTGGCTAATCACGGAGCGTCAGAGGGAGCGGCAGCATCTATGAAAATCGTACAACTGGACATTCAAGGCTTCCGCTCCCTCAAAAACGTCTCCTGGCGTCCCGGCGACCTCAACGTCATCATCGGCCCCAACGGCAGCGGCAAATCCAACCTGCTTCGGATGCTGGAGATGATCTCAGCGTCAGCACAAGGCAAATTAAGCAGCTATGTTCAAGATGAGGGTGGAATAAGCGCGATTTTATGGGACGGTGAGGCAAGCGAGCTAGAATGGAAAATCAAACTGTCCCCCAGTATTTTACCGGCTTTGCTTGTTCGCTCCTACTCAGCACACTTGATGCGATCAGTTCTTTCAAGTTCTCACATAGTTCGAGAAGAATTGTTATCAACAACAACTTTTCATGTCGGAGAACAGGATGAAGAGGCAACAAAGCTACTAATATCTAGGTTTACAAGCAATGCTGTTTATTATGATGATAATAATAGACAAGTACATATTCCGAAGGGTGTAGTGTCGGAAGAAGAAACTGTCGTTTCTCTTGCGAACAATCCTATGGCGTTCAACAACAAAATACTCCCGCTGATCGCTTCTGATCTAGGAAACCGAAGTATCTACCATACCTTTCGAGTAGATCGAAATGCTTCTATTCGCCACGCCCCGGTATCACGCCTAGAAAATCGCGTTTCACCCGACGGTCAAAACCTCATCAACGTCCTGCATACTCTCTACTCAAACGACCGGAAGTTCAAGCAGGACATGAATGATGCGATGTTTGCGGCGTTTGGCGCGGACTTTGATGAACTGATTTTCCCGCCTGCCGCTGACCAGCGGATACAAATGCGGGTGCGGTGGAAGACGCTGAAGCGGGAGCAGTCTACGGCGGATTTGTCGGATGGGACGCTGCGGTTTTTGTTTTTGATGACCGTGCTGGCCTCTCCCAACCCGCCGCCGCTGATTGCGATTGATGAGCCGGAAACTGGGCTGCACCCCTCAATGCTGCCGATCATTGCGGAGTTTGCGGTGGAAGCGGCAACGCGAACGCAGGTCATCTTCACAACGCATTCCGATCAATTCCTAAGTGCATTTCGGGATACGCGACCAACCGTGACCATTGCAAAATGGGAAAATGGTGAGACGATGCTTAGAACCATTGACGGCACAGTTTTGGATCATTGGCTCCAGGAGTATACGCTTGGCAGTTTGTTCCGCTCCGGGGAATTAGAGGAGATCGAATGAACTTTGTCCTGCTGGTAGAAGGGAAAACAGAGGACAAAGCGCTCAGGCAGTTTTTGCAGAAATGGCTGGATCAGAATCTTGCAGTCAGAGTAGGCATCAAGATTGTGCGGTTCGATGGCTGGTCGGATTTAGTGAAGAATGCGGCGGCGAAAGTACAGTGGCATATCAACAAGTCCCCAGAGAAGGATCACGTCATCGCCGTAATCGCTTTACTGGACTTGTACGGCCCGACATTCTATCCCAGCGGCAAAACATCTGCTTCAGAACGCTCCCAATGGGCAAAAAACCACATGGAAAAACAGGTAAGCCATCCTAAGTTTCGCCAGCACTTTGCAGTCCACGAAACGGAAGCCTGGCTTCTCAGCGAACCGTCAACCTTTCCGAGGGAGATCAAAGAGACCCTAGAAGGCAATTACCCGCCGCCGGAGCAAATCAACTTCAACAAACATCCAAAGAAGCTTCTAAACGAATTGTATCACACGCGGCTCAAGCGTGGCTACCGGGAAGTGACAGACGGCAAAGATTTATTCGCGAAGCTGACTCCTTCAGTCGCCTACGCAAAATGTCCGCACTTAAAGGCTCTGCTGGACGAGATGCTTTTGCTTGCCCAAAACGCGGGGCAATGACCGAAATGGAACAACAATTTGGATAAATGGATATTTTCGCTGAAGCTCAGAAACAGCGCGGGGGTGCTGACGGCGCTGTTTGCGGACCGGGGAGTTTCGATTGAAAGCCTTTCGGCGCAGGGGGGCGGCAAGTCTGGAACGGCGCAGGGAACGGCGGTGCTGACATTTGCGGCGTCGGAAGCGCGGAAAAGCCATTTGGCCGGCTGCTGGAGCGGCTGGCCTCGGTGCAGGAAGTAACCGATGATGCCGAGTATTTTGTGCGATGTCGTGTCGGAGGCGGAGGGCCAGACGCTCGCTTTGCTGCTGGGTCCGCCTCCGGCGCTCGATGCGCTGCCGGCGGAGCTTGCCGCCGAAGACGCCGTTCTGGAAATGGACTCGACGGTGATCGTCGTCTAGTTTAAGTCGCCGGAACGGGGCGGCGCTTGACCAGCACGACGCAGAGGCCGCCAGGAGGGGCGGGGCGGAACTCGACGGCATCGGCCAGCGCCTGCATCAGCGGCAGGCCGCGCCCGCCGAAAGCTTCCGGCTCCGGCATCACGGGAACACGCTGCGGGGACGGCAGGCCGAAGCCGCTGTCGGTGACTTCCACATGCAAAGCGCCTGCGGACGTGCGCCGGCCCAGCACCTGAAACTCGCCCAACTCGCCGGTCGGGGAGCCGTGGCGGACGGCGTTTGTGACGGCTTCGGTGACGGCGGTCTGGAAATCTTCGGTAGCCGCCCGGTCGTAGCCGAGAGTCGCCATCCAGTGGCCGAGCGCCTGCCGCACTTCAATCGCGTAATCGGCGCGGCTCGGAAAGTGGAAGTGGAACAAGTCGTCATTGCCTTCTTCCCAGGCAAGTTTTGGGGCTGCCGTTCTTTCGCCCGGAGTGCCGGGCGCAGAGGACACGGCCAGACGGCGAACGACCAGCAGAGCCATGTCGTCCTGCGGCCTGCCGCCCGTCCAGCGCATCGCGGCCTGCTGCAAATGCGCGGCTAGTGCGCCGGGCCAGGCTTCAGCAGGGGCCGCCTCGACAAGCGCCTGTACCCCGCCAATGTCAAGCAGCGCGTGCTTATCCGGGTCCCGCGCTTCCGTCAGGCCGTCGGTATACAGAACCAGCGAGTCGCCGGGCAGAAGCGTATCCGTTTCCTGTCCGTAAGCATGGTCCGCCAGGCCGAGAATGGGGCCGCTGGCATGGAGAAGCGTGCTGCCGCCGGCGGTCCGCTTGATCAAAACCGACTCATGCCCGGCGGAGGCCCAGGACAGCCGCCCGGTCGCCGGCTCGAACACGGCATAAAAGAGGGTCACGAAATGGTCGCCCAGCCCCGCCAAGTCGCTGCACAGCATTTTATTGAGGCGCGTCATCACGAGGCCCGGCGCACCGGCTTCAGTCGCAAACGCCCGCAAAGAATACTTCACGGTCGCGGTCTGCACCGCCGCGCTGAGACCTTTGCCGGACACATCGGCAATCACTAAAGCCACGCGGCCATCCGGCAGGGCAAACGCATCGTAATAGTCGCCGCCGACCTGCGCTTCTTCCAGCCCGGCCCGGTAGTTCGCGGCCAGCGCCAGCCCCGGCAGCTCATCCGGGATGTCGGTTAAAAACGCCGACGACAACATGTCCGCCACCCGATGCTCCCGCGCATACAGCCGGGCATTTTCGAGCGCCAGGGCCAGAATGTCGCTGACGGCGCAAAGAAAAAGCGTTTCCTCCTGATCCCAAACACGCGGGTAGTCCGTCTGCTCGGCGAGAAACACGCCGCTAAACTGGCCGCGCAGGAAGACCGGGCAGGAAATCCAGGCTGTTTCCGCATCGGGACCGACTTTGGAGACGACTGCGGACTGGCCTGCCGCCCAGCGGTCTACAGCCTCCGCCGGCCAGTCCGTGAGCGCCGTGGTGCCGGTTTCAGGAACGACGCCCGAAGCGGTATACTGCTGCGGCGCGGCTTCCAGTGTGTCGCGGCCGGAATTGAAATGCAGGAAGCGGCAGCGGCCGGCGCTTAGGGCAAGCCGCACCTGCTGAGTGACGATTTGAAGGATTTCGCCGCTGTCCAGCGAGACGCGCAGAGCGCTGCCGATCTTATTGATCATCGCCTCGCGCTCCGCCCGTGTCCGGACTTCGTTGAACAAGCGCACGTTTTCCAGCCCCACCGCCACGCGCTGTCCCAGCTCAGTCGCCAGCGCCAAATCCTGATCGTCATAAATGCGCCGGCTGCCGGTCGAAGCCAGCGAAAGTGAGCCGGTAATCTGGCCCCGGACAATCAGCGGCACGCACAAATAAGAAGTGGCTCCCAGCGCCAGCAAGCTTTCCCGCAGCGCGTCATCCTGCACGACTCCCTGCCGGACTTCCTCGGTAATCTGGGGAAGGAGCTGCGCCGCTCCTGTCCGCAGGACATAGCCGGTCCCATAAGCCGCCTCCAAGTTCAACGGGGCCGAGGGGAAAAGACTTTGCGAAAGACTTTGCGCCGGGGCGGCGTCGCCGGAAGCGGACGGGGTCATAATCAGCGGGCGAACCAGACCGTTCGGGTCCAGCACATGAACGGCGCACCAGTCCGCAAGGTCCGGCACGACTAAGCTCACAATCGTTTCCAAAGTCGTTTGCGCGTCCAGCGACGCGGAAAGCCGCGTCCCGGCTTCCGCCAACAGGGCGGTGCGCCGCGCTGCCTGCTTGGTTTCCGTGATGTCGCGGACGGTCACAATCGCAAGGATGGCTTCGCCGGTTTTGCTGCGAACGGGGGTGCCGCTGTAACTGCCGATCCAGGTCCGGCCCGTGTCGCGGCGGCGGATTTTCACTTCATAGTGCGAAAACTTTTCGCCGCGAAGAACACGAGAAAGCGGCCAGTCATCCAGAGAAAGAACAGAACCTTCGAGGGAAAGCAGCTCCACGGTTTCACTGAACTGAAGCAACGGCATCTGCGTTTCTTCTACGCGCTGAAAGCCGTGCATCGCGAGGGCCGCCGGGTTCATCGCCAGAACATTTCCGGCAAGGTCACTCACCACCAGCCCATCGGTCATGCTGGTCAAAATCGCTTCCGTCTGGCCCTGCTCGGCAGCGAGATGAAGCAGAAGATGCTCGCGCTCCGCGTCCGCCAGACCGGCCTCGGCCTGGACTTCCTGGACCCGGCGGATGTGGCGCAGGCTCTGCGCCAGCAGCTCCGGCGACAGCTTGGCTTTCGCCAGATAATCGGCAGCGCCCGCCTTCATCAGCTCCGCCGCGACTGAGTCGTCCCCATAGCCGGTCAGGACAATCACCGGCACAGCGTGGCGGGAGCGAACTTCGCGCAGGACTTCCAGGCCATCCGCACCGGGAAGCTGAAAGTCCAGCAGGACGGCGTCGAACTCCGCGCAAGACAGCAGCTCCAGCGCCTGGCCGCCGCTTTCGGCTTCCGCGATCTCCACGCCCGGTTCGGCGGACAGCAAGGCACGCCGGGCGGCCTGCCGGTCCAGCGCGTCATCGTCTACAATCAGTATACGCATTGATACGCCTCAGTCATAGTGGAACCTCGCTTAATGTCCAATACCTGTTGAGCGTCGCCATCGTTTCAATGAAATGCGCCAGCGTCACGGGTTTTAGAATGTAACCGGCGACGTTGAGCTGGAACGCTTCCACTTTGTCCCGGTCTTCATCGGAGGTCGTCAAAACAATCACCGGAAACAGGTTGAGCGCGGGGTCGCCGCGCAGCTCCCGCAGAAACTCGATGCCGTTCATTCGGGGCATGTTCAAATCCAGCAAAATCAGCCGGCGCTCCAGCGGCACCTGCGGCGGGTTTCCCTCAGCGCCGCGCAGCATGTCAAGCGCTTCCAGCCCGTTGCCGGCGACGAAGAGCGGGTTCAAGACGTTGTTCTTCTTGAACGCCCGCTGGACATTCATCACGTCCAATTCGTCATCTTCCACCAGCAGAATGTTCAGCATTTTTCCTGCCATTGTCGGTTTATTTACCCCTTAAAAATTAGGCCAGGTGAACTTGAATATCGCTCCCTGCCCTTCCTCGGACTCTACCGAGACCGCGCCGCCCTGCCCTTCCACGATCTTCTTGACCAGCGCCAGCCCGACGCCGGTGTTTTCGACTTTATCCCGCGCTTCCAGCGTTTGAAAGATAACCCAGATGCGCTCCTGGAACTTGGCGGCGATGCCCGGCCCGTCGTCGCGCACCGAAAACTCCACCCAGTCGCCGACTATTTTGGCCCCGATATGAACCTGGCCGCCCGGCTTGTCGTGGTGCTTCAGGGCGTTGCTCAGCAGGTTTTGGAACACTTGATACAGCCGCAGGCGCAGCGTGTGCAGAATCGGCATTTGCTCGTCCATGCTGACACTGATGCGGGTCGGCGGCAGCAGATCAATCACTTCGGTCAGCAGCGCTTTGACATCCACCGTTTCCAGCGGCGCTTCGGTCCGGTCAATCCGCGAATACTGCAAAATCGCTTCAATCATCGCTTCCATGCGGTTGACGCGCCCGCGCAGCAGGTCAAACTGCCCGGCGACTTCCGGCGGGACCATGCCGTCTAAATCTTCTTCAATCCAGCGCGACAAGTTGGAAATGCCGCGCAGCGGGGCTTTCAAATCGTGCGACGTGACATACGCGAACTGATCTAATTCCGCGTTGCGCCGCTCCAGCATCTGGGTAGACTCGGCCAGCTCTTCGACCCGCAGGCGCAGAGATTCTTCCGCCTGCTTTCGGGCGGTCACATCTTCCGACAGGGCCACAACCTGCGCCGGGCCATCGCCGGGAAAGCGTGTCACCCGCAGATTGTACCACTGTGCGCCGCTTGGCCCCGGCAGGGAGTATTCCAGCAGGAACAGCGGCATTTCGCCCGCCAAAACCGCCCGGATGCCGTTGGCGGCGGTCTCCGCCAGCGGCCCGGTTTCCAGAAAGTCCCGCCAGGCCGCGCTGCCCGCCGTCACTGCGCCGTCGCTGTTGAGTATGGCAACTTGGGCCGTAAGATTGGCTTGTATACTGCTCTGCATAGATTGGGAAGTCTCGTTGGCGTTCACTGTGTTTGCAATTCGTGTTATATGATACCGATTTGCGTGGGAATAAATTCCTACGCTGTGGGGCGCAGACGCCTACTGTCCACCTTCGTGGACAAAGAGTAAGACAAAGAACATAATGCTCTTCTCTTTTTCGACGAAGGTCGAAACTAGGCGTCTTCGCCCCGCAGCGTAGAACTTCAGTTCCACGACTCTTTGGCTCACGCTCTTTATTCCCACGCTTCTCCGCTTCTTTTATAACTTACCAAGACAAACGCCCAGCAGTTCCAAAAAGCGGTCAATCTCAGCGGGCGTCACGCTTAAATTAGGACGGGTACGAATGCTGTCCGCGCCCGCGCCGAGCAGCAGCAAGTCATGTTCCTGCAAAGCGATCTCGGTGAGACGCCCCCGCCTTCCCGGCCGGCTGACCGTGAAGCCCTGATACAGGCCCATGCCGCGCACGTTGCGAATAACATTGGGGAACCGCGCCTGCAAGCCGCGCAGCCCGGACGCAAGCTGCTCGCCGCCGGAGGCGGCGGCTTCTATCAGCTTTTCGTCTTCCACAACGCGCCATTCCCGGCAGAAACGGACCATGTCGGCAAGACTCCCGCCCCAGGTGCTGTCTAAGACCCCGATGTCTCCGAGCGGCTCCCGCATGAACAACGCGCCCACCGCAAACTTCTTGCCGACGGCGACCGCGTGCGGCGGATATGGCAGCTCAAACTGGTCAATCGCAAACAAAGTTCCCGTCGGCCCCGCCGAAGTCTGGACTTCATCCACGCCGAAGCCGACATCGTACTTCTGGCAAAGCGCGGACAGCCCCCGGAACCAGGCGGGCTGGGCGGTTCGCTGCCCGCCCGCGCCCTGGATCGGCTCGACAATAATCCCGACAATCTCGTGGCCCATCTGGGACAGAATGCTTTCGATCAGCTCCAAGCTCTGCCGGGTGCGGGCGTCGTTCTCGGCGGGCGGCGCATCGGTGTCAATCGCCGGAAACGGCACCTTGATATTGCCCGACGCCGCCAGCCCGTGAAAGTCCTGGGTGGCGACCGGGTCTAAAGTTTGGGTCACTTGCAGCGCGTACACCGTGCGTCCGTGAAACGCCTGGTCAAAGTAGAGAAACCGGCGATTCGATGACCCGGAATGGCCGCCGCGCTTCTGCCGCTTGGCATTGTGCCAGGACAGCAGATATTTCAGCATATTTTCAACGGCTTCCGCACCGGAATTGACCGCATACACTTCGCGGTTCTCCGAGGCCTTCATGCTCTGCGGGGACAGCCGGTGCAGCAGCCGGTAATAGGCCAAACATTCGGCGGTCAGGAAGTCGGGGTTCGCCACTTTATTGTTGGCCGCAAGCGTCAGCGATTTTAGATAGTCCGGCTCCTGAAGCCGGGGATGGTTGTGGCCGATGAGCTTGGAGCCGTAATAGCCCGCCCAGTCGAAAATCGTTTGCCCGTCCACCGTTGCCAAGTTCATGCCACGGCACTGCGCGAGGTCTACCGCGAACGGCCACGGGTGATACACGACGTAGCGCTGCATCTCCGCGATCATCGCCTGGCTGATCGGTCCGGGGTAGCGCGGCGGCGGTGAAACGGCATTGTGTTCCATAATCCCAGTATAGCATATCGGCCCCTTTAGGTGGGCAGCCAAAATGCCGACAATCAGCCTATGAAGATATTCAGCAGCAGAGACGAGTCGCTGGCGGGGCGGCTGGTCATCATCACCGGCGCTTCCAGCGGGATTGGCTACGGCGCGGCCCGGCGACTGGCCCAGACCGAAGGGGCAAGAGTGGTGGCCGTCGCCCGCCGCCGCGTGTTCCGGATTGAAGCGCTGGCGGCCCAGGTCCAGGAGCAGGCGGGCGAAGAGCGCTTGTTCCCGCTGACCACCGACATGGCGGACCGGGCGCAGGCGGAGGCCGTGGTGCGCCAGATTGAAGACAAGTTCGGACGCATTGACGGCTTTATTCATGCCGTCAACCGTGTGTTAAAATTGCCCGCACTCGATGTCAACGACAAAGAGTTTGATTTGACCATGCAGGTCAACGTCAAAAGCGCCCTGTACGGAGTCCAGGCCGTCGCGCCCGTGCTGCGCCGGCTGGGCCACGGGGGCATCGTGATTTACAATCCGACTCCGCAGGAGACCGCCGATTTTGTCGCCTCGGAAGCCGTCTACACCGCTGCCGCCCATGCGCTTTCGGCCCTTGCCGCCGGCTGGACCCGTCAGCTGGACGGCTCCGGGGTCGGCGTCCGCGAAGTCGCTCCCTCCCCGGACAGCGGCGCGTCCGAAGGGGCCTGGGGCCGGGCCGGCGCGGCCCACGATACGCTGCTGGTGTCCGCCCTGCGCGACGCCCTCAGCGCCTCGATGCCGGAGCCTGCTCCCGCCAAAACTCCCGCGCCGTCGTTCCGCCCGCCCGCCGAGACCCGCCCGCCCCAAGTCCTGCGCTCCCACGGCGGCCTCGTGCTGAAAGAGTTTTAGCAAGAGTTTTAGCGGCAGATGAACCTTTTTGCCCCAGCCTGCGTCTTTTGAAGAACACAGGAGACAACTATGCAGAAACCTAACTTGCTCGCCCTTGCCGCTCTTTCGCTCTCTATTTTCTCCCTGGCGCTTGCCGCGCCCCTTGTTCCGGCGTTCGCGCAGACCACGCCCCCGCCGCCTCCAATGCACAGCCCGCACGGCGGCGGTGGACGGCTGAAAAAGCTGGCCGACGAACTCGGCCTCACCGACGCCCAGAAAGCGCAGATGAAGCCAATTTTGATGAGTGCGCGGCAGCAGGCGCAGGCGATCAAAAAGGATTCGACACTCACCCCGGATGCCCGCACTGCGAAGCTGAAAGCCCTGCGAAAAAGCACTCGGCAGCAAACAATGGCGGTTCTGACCCCCGATCAGCGTGCCAAGCTGAAGTCCATTCGCCAAGCCAAGCGCGAAGCCAAAGAAGGCGTTCCCGAAGCCAACTAATCGCAAAACAGTCCCTGTCCCGGCAATGGAACAGGGACTTTTGTTCTTTCTGCCCTACATATTATGCTCCGCACGGATCGCCGCCAGCAGTCCATCCGCCGCCACGTCCACTAACTCATAGACTTCCGAAAATCCGCCGGTCAAATATGGGTCCGGCACCTCGCGCAGCGGCAGATGCGGCGCGTACTCCAAAAATGGCCGCACCACGGCGCGGCCTGTCCCCATCGCCCGCACGTTCGCCAGGTTTTGCGCGTCCATTGTCAGCACATAATCGAAGTCTTCCAAATCTACGGGCGTAATCAGCCGCGCCGCGTGCGTATAGTCAATCTTCCGCTCTTTTAGAAGCGCCCGTGTCCCCCGGTGCGGCGGCTGCCCGATGTGCCAGTCCCCCGTCCCCGCCGAGTCCGCTTCAATCTCTTTTTCCAGCCCTGCGGCCTTAACTTTAGAAGCAAACACCGCCTCCGCCATCGGCGACCGGCAGATGTTGCCGAGGCAGGCAAACAAAACACGCACCATAAATTTCTCCTGCTTATCGCTGTTACGCTTATTCTTGTTATATAGTATAATGATACCGGCTGGAACTTCCGTAAAGTTGACCTTTTGTGAGGAGCTGACAAGATGAACTACGCATGGCGCTTATTTTTCACTGCTATTGCTACCGTCTGCACAACTGAAACTGTTTACCACCTCAGCAGGTTTAAGTATGGGCAGAATTCTGTGTTCTCACAGCCGTTCGATTTAGTAAACTTTACTGTCAAGATGGTTTGGTGGTTCGGATGCTGGTTTTTCTTTCTGTGGATTTTCAGTAAGTTCAGCGTAAATCATCTTAAGCAGCAGCCAGGCAAAGATAGTACCAAGCTTTAAAGGCATGGCCCCGTCGTACTGAGGCTGATAGTCAGTGTATTCGTAGATTTTGAAGTATTTCTGGGCTTCTCGATTCCGCAAGTGGTATAATTAACCATACCCAAGTCGTTTGGGAGTGCAGGGAGGCAAAGTGAAAGTACGAGATGTCATCAAGCGGATCGAAGACGATGGCTGGTACGAACTTCCCGGCAATGGCAGCAGTCATCGGCAGTTTAAGCATTCTGAGAAGAAAAGGCGCGTAACTGTTGCAGGGCATCCGAGCGACGAAATGCACCCAAAAACCCTCAAGACAATTTGGCAGCAAGCAGGACTCACTCCATGAAAAATTATCTTGTCCTCTATGAACCGGGTGACCATAATTGGTCAGCGTTTTGCCCAGATGTACCGGGATGCGTCGCAACAGGCAAAACGCGGGCGGAAACGGAGCGGCACATGGCGGAGGCACTCACTCTGCATCTGACAGGGTTGCAGGAAGATGGGGACACCGTTCCTGAGCCGTCCGGCATTGAAGCCGGTCATGTGCCGGTGCTGCTCCCAGAAGCGGCAGGCACGGCATACGAGCGGGCAGCCGTTGCGGCGTAGCCCCAAAAAACTTTCTGTACTGGAAAGGCCGCTGTCTTTGTGACAGCGGCTTTCGTGTCTTGCATCAGGCTCCAATTCTCAGCTTCTTAATCTCCTGTGGAGCATACTTACAAAACACCATGTCAACGCCCCCACCCGACCACACGGTTCCCGCACCAAACCCATTTCCTGGCAGCAGTCCGCGCAAGCTCATTGCGCTGACGCTGAACACGCATCTGCCGCCGCTGTCGGCGTTTACGCCGACAAAGGACATCCGTTACCATCCGCTGTTTCAAGGGCTGCTGTTTCCGTGGGTCTGGCGGGTCTGGACCCAGCGCTTTACGCGGGCGGGCCACTACTTTGTGGTAGCGACGCTGTTTTTTATGGCGTTTGGGTCCATTTCATTGGATCAGCAGTTTTATGTACCGTTTACTTATGCGGTCGGGCTATGGACGGTCGCGTATCTCGGCATGTGGCTGGGCCGTCCAGCGGTGACGCTGACGGCGACGTATGCGGACCGGGCGCAGGCGGGGGAAACCGTGCAGGTTGAGATTGAGGTGCAGGCGCTGGGCCGGCGGGGCGTGGGGCTGTCGGTGCTGCCGGACCGGCTGCCGCCGGAGGTGGACGCGGCCCTCGAAGACGGGGCGGAGCTGCCGCCGCTGGAACCGGGCGAAAAAGCGCGGGTGCGGCTGGCGCTTGCCTGCCGACGCCGTGGCGTATTCCAATTGCGCGGCTTCCGGGTGGAAACGGCGCTGCCGCTGGGACTGATGGTCGCGCAGAGCGTGTTCTCGGAGCGGCGGACACTGCTGGTCGCGCCGCGCTTCACGCCGCTGTCCCGAATGGACATTCCGCGTGGGCGGCGCACGCAGCCGGGCGGGACAGCGTCGGCGTTCCAGCTTGGCGACTCGTTTGAGTTTATCGGCAGCCGGGAGTACCGGGAAGGCGACCCGGTCCGCAGCATTGACTGGCGGGCGACGGCGCGGCTGAGTCGTCCGGTCGTGCGGGAATATCGGGAAGAGTTCTTGCAGCGGGTCGTCCTGCTGCTGGACACGCATCTCCCAATGCCGCCGGGCCTGCCCCCGCCCGCGTCGTTTGAGAGCGCCGTATCGCTGACGGCGGCACTCGGCGACTATTTAGTCCGCTCCGAGTTTGCGCTGGACGTATTCGCCGATGGGCCGACGGTTCACGCGCTGAATGCTGGGCTGGGCGCGGCGGCGCGGGACCGTATGATGGATTTGCTGGCGGCGGTTGAGGCCGACACCGGGCAAAGCAAGGGGCCCGATTTCGAGACGCTGGAACAAGAGCTGACGGCGCATCTTGGGCAAATTACGCTGATTACCTGCGTCCTGCAAGACTGGGACGGAGCCAGGCAGGAGTTTGTCGAGCGGCTGCGGGACTACGGCGCGGGCCTGAAAGTCGTGATTGTCCGGGACACGCCCTGCACCCTGCCGCCGGGCGACCTGCCGGTTCTGACCTCGGCCCAGATTGCCGGAGGCGTAGACGAGATTTAGTTAAGACCCCCCAGCCCCCACCACTGTTTAAACGGGGCGGGGAGCATGAGAAGAACCCGTTAATAGGGCGCACACGGATTAACAGGGCGCACACGGGGGTACGCCCCTACTCTGAACTCCCCCATTATTGGGGGCTGGGGGGTTCTTCTGCTCTACAGCCTTCGGCGCATCAGGAAATGCGGAATACCGGCATCATCGAACTCTTCGCCTTCAGCAGCAAAGCCAAGCCGCTCGTAAAACGGGACGGCGTAAGTCTGCGAGTCCAGCAAGGCCTCCGCGAAGCCGCGCCGCGTGGCTTCGTCTAAAACGAACTGCATCAATGTCAGCCCCAAGCCCCGGCCCCGCGCTTCTTTTATGACCGCAACCCGCCCAATCTTTGCCAGCCCATGCTTGTCCAGTAAACGGGCCGTCGCCAAAGGCGTTTGCTCGGCATCACGCAGCAGGAAGTGCGTTGCGCTGTCGTCATATTCGTCCATTTCCAGCTCCAGCGGCACGGCCTGTTCTTCAACAAAAACAGCTTTGCGGATGTCGTAGCAGGCGTCCCGCTCGGCGGGCGTTTGGACAATCGTAATGGTGCTTGGTAGATAAGTCATAAAAGTGACAACTCCTCATGGCTAAAGAATAAATCCTAAAGCCAGGGGCTTCTATCGACTTTACGAACGCATTATTGCCCTAATGCGGTTTTTCTTGCCCTAACAACAGGTTAGTTTGCAAGTCCTGTCCTTGAGAACTGCCCGTGCAGACTTTATCGATATTTTCTGGCGTTCACGTTCTTAGCGTTCTTGGTCTTAGGGTTCCTGGCCGAAGCGAAAACCCAAAACAGAAAACGCACAAACGGTCTATCTCCAGGGTACGGGAGGTGCATGACGGGTGCAGAGAGCAAAGACGATTGTAAACATTATACCCGAAAGGCCCGAATATCATGTCCTCAGAAGGACATGGAGCCTTACATCCCCGTGGCTAAAGCCAGGGGCCTTTCGGCTCATTTATGGTAAGTGCTTTCGGAACCCCTCCCGCTATACCTTTGGCATTACTGCGTATCTGTCCCTCGCTCCCTCCCCTGTTAGGGAAGGGCAATAAAGAGCAGGGCAATAAAGAGCAGGGCAATAAATGGAAACGCTCACGCCATCGGGCCGAAATCTCTGGCCCTTCCCTAACAGGGAAGGGAGCGAGGGACAGATACGCAGTAATGCCAAAGGTATAGCGGGAGGGGTTCCTAGTCCTACTCCACAAACCGGAACTTCAGCAGCGCCCAGGCGGCGTCAAACGCATCGCGCCAGCCGATTTTCTTGCCCTGCGCCGCCGTGCGGGCGGCGTAATGAATCGGCGTCTCATAGATTTTATAGCCGCGCTTGATGATCTTTGCCGTGACTTCCGGGCAGAAGTCAAAGCGCTTGCAGCGCAGGGGAATGGCGTCCAGCACAGGCCGCCGGAACATTTTATAGCAGGTCGCTTCGTCGGTGACATGGGTTCCAAAGAGGGCATTGGTCAGTTTGGGCAAAAGTCTTCGGGCGTAATAAAATTTGTCACGGACTTCGTGGTTCAGCCGGGCCGCTTCGTGGGACAGGCGCGTGCCGTAAACGACAGCCGCGCCCTGAGAAATCAGCGTCAGCATCGGCAGGAAGTCCTGCGGATCATACTCGCAGTCGGCGTCTTGAATAACCACCACGTCCCCGGCGGCATGGGACAGCGCGGCGCGGATCGCTGCGCCCTTGCCGGCGTTCTGCGGCGCGTAAACGATTTTCAGGCGTGAGTTGTGCAGGATTTCCAGCGCGTGCAGCCGGGCGCGGGTGTGGTCGGTCGAGCCGTCGTCCACGACAATCAGCTCCAAATCAGCCGGCACGGCAAGCACCGCGTTTATGATTTTCTCGACCGTGTCTTCCTCATTGTAGACCGGCATCAGCACCGAAAGCATAAAGCCATTATACCAGAACCACTCGCTAACTACTCGCGTCGGCGGACGCTTGCTTGACAAAGATGGCGCAGATGCCTATAATATGATTGAAGCACTATGGCTACAACCAGTTCAAAACCAGCCGCGCCGCGCCCGTCACCCACGAGCGGCAAGCGAAAACCCGCGCCGAAGCGCAAGCGAAAACCCGTCTGGGCGCGGATTAAGAAGTTCTTTTTGGCAGTCACGTTCTTCGTGATGCTTGTCATCGTCGCGCTCATGGGCGTGATCGCGTATCGCCTTCACAGCACCCCAGGCACGATTGATCTGGCCTTTAACCCGCTGGGCATCACTTATCTTTACTCCTCCGACGGTACACCGTTGGCGGAGTTCTTTACCGAGCGGCGCAAAGTCATCTCCATTGACGACATGCCGCAGAACCTGCAAAACGCGACCATTGCGTTTGAAGACAAGCGGTTCTACCAGAACTCCGGCATTGATGTGCGGGGCATCGGGCGCTCGCTTTACAGCAACTTTGTCCACAGTGACCTCAAAGGCGAAGGCGGCAGCACAATTGCTCAGCAGCTTGCCCGGAACATGGGGGTCGGCGGGCTGACCCGGCAGAAGTCCTACGGGCGCAAGTTCAACGAGCTGATTATCGCCCGCCAGATCACCAATAATTATACCAAGCAGCAGATATTGGAAATGTATCTCAATCAAGTGAACTACGGCAGCGGCGCGTATGGCGTCGAAGCCGCCGCCGAGGTTTACTTCAACAAGCACGCCAAGCAGCTTGATCTGGCCCAGTGCGCCCTGCTTGCCGGACTGCCGAACCGGCCCGCCGACTTCAACCCGTACAAAAACAAAGACGCCGCCAAAGGCCAGCGGCAGCGGGTGCTGGACCAGATGCTGGACCAGAAGTATATCACGCCCGCCCAGTACCAGCAGGCCGCCGCCGAGCCGATTAAGCTGGCGGGAGCCAAAGCGCCGGCGCAGGGCAGCCAGGTCTTTCATGCGCCCTATTTTGTTAGCTACGTTGTAGACCAGCTGCGCCACAAGTACGGCGCGGAGCGGCTATACGAAGGCAATCTCAAAATCTACACGACTCTGAACTGGCCGATGCAGCAGATCGCCGAGCAGGAAGTGAAGCAGGGCATCGCCAATGCTCACGAGTACGGCGCGGACCAGGGCGCGTTAGTTTGTCTGGACCCGCAGACCGGCGAAATCAAAGCGATGGTCGGCGGGACGGACTACACGAAGTCCCAAATTAACTACGCCGTGCATGGCCGCCAGCCCGGCTCGTCGTTCAAGGCGGTTGTCTATTCGGCGGCCATCAACGACGGCTCGGTCAAAGAAAGCACGACGGTATTGGACGCCCGGACGCCGTTCGGCACGGGCCACGGCGTTTACGTTCCCAAAGACGACAACGGCTACTCCGACCGGCGGATGGGCCTGCGCGAAGCGATGGCCCAGTCGGTGAACGTCGTCGCGGTAAGAGTACTGCATCTGATCGGGCCGCAGGCCGCCATTCGCTACGCCCGCATGATGGGCGTTCATGCCCCGCTTGACCCGGTGCTGTCGCTGGCGCTTGGTTCCAGCCCGGTCTCGCCGCTCGAAATGGCAAGCGCTTATTCGACGTTTCCCGACGGCGGCAACCACCCGGAGCCGTCCGCCTGGACACGGCTTGACGATGCCCAGGACAACATCATTGAAGATGTTCCCCCAGACATCGAGACCCACGTTCTGCAAAAGGACACTGTTGCCCAGCTTGACGACATGCTGCGGGCGGTGGTCACAGACGGAACCGGCAAAATGGTCGCGCCGCTGGTTCCCGACGCGCGGGGCAAAACGGGAACCACCCAGGAGCATAAAGACGTCTGGTTTGTCGGCTACACGCCTCAGCTTGTCTGCGCCGTCTGGGCCGGTCATCCGATTGACGCTACGCCCCGCCATGCGGCAGGCTACGGCGAAGCGATGGAAAGCAACGCCTTCGGCGGGACCGTCTGCGCCCCGATTTGGGCCAAGTTTATGAGCCGCAGCCTGCCGATCTTCCATGAAGCGCGGGTTAAAGAGATTGCGCTGGAAAAATCCAAGCAGGCTCCGGTCGCAAAGCCCGTGACGGCGGCGGACACAGCCACGGCGATTACAACCGGTCCCGCCGATGCCGCATCTGACGGCGCGGACAATTATTCCGCCGACGCGCGGCCCCGCCGGCGCAGAGCGCATCGCGGCCAGACGCAGGACAATCCGGCGCAAGACAATAACGCGCAGGACAATCCGGCGCAGGATAACGGCGACGGCACGGTCACGGTCAACGTAGACGACGCCTCCGGCCTCGTGGCCCCGGAAGGCTCGCCCGGCTCCCACTCGGAAGCCTTCACTTCGGGAAGCCAGCCGACCACGCTTTCCCCGCAGTACGCCGCCGGGACGCCCGGCGCGGGCCGCCAATCCGGCTCTTCCGGCGGCAGCGGCGCGGCAGACAGCAGTACGCCCGCGCCGGACGCTTCCCAGACAGGCGACGGCACGCCCGCGCCGCCCCGCCATCACCATCGCCATGCCGACGCGGGCGCGTCCGGCGGCACCGTGACCGTCATGGTCAACCCGGAGGACGGCATGCTTGCGACCAAGTGGTGTCCGCAGCAAGTCTCCCGCACCTATTCACGCGGAGAGCAGCCGCATCGGTACAGCCGCATGTATCCCCCGCCGCCGGGCGAGCAGTGATATGAGATTTGTTTGGGACACGGCAAAATCCATTGCCAATCTTCAGAAGCACCGGATTTCTTTTGAGGAAGCGGAAACCGTTTTCAGCGATCCGCTTGCCGTAACGGTAGATGACCAGCAGCATTCTGAACAAGAACTGCGAGAGATTATTATCGGCCATTCTGACTTCGGCAGAATTTTGTTTATCAGCTTTACAGAACGCAGTGAGGGCATTCGCCTGATTGGCGCTCGTGAAGCAACGCGCCAGGAGCGAAAAAAGTATGAAGACAACATTTCCCACTGAAGTGACGCCCGACCAGGCACTCCCAGACAGCTTAGTCGAGGAGTTGATGGCGGACGATCTGCTGCCGGAGTATGACATTGATTACAGCCAGGCGCGGCCCAATCGCTTTGCCGGGCGTGAAATTGCACCGAGGACCGTCGAGCAACATTCAGATGTTATTGCTGTCCTTAAAGCAGAGGAAGCTGCCGGGAACAAGTGAAATGGCTGCATGGGAAAATGCTGATCCACCAGTTGATCGGAGTGTCATTGCCGAAGTGGAAAATGCTTGGGGCATTAAATTTCCAGAAGATTACGTGCAATGTGCGATGGTCAATCACGGAGGCCACCCCTGGCCCAACTTGTTTTTTTCAGGCGAAGAAGTGTTCCAGACGCTTTTGAGCTTTAAGCCCCCGCACCCGTGGCAGGCTACCAACCATGACCGCATTGTTGATGATTACGCGATGCTGGCAGAGCAAGGATTGTTGCCGGATAAAGTTTATCCTTTTGCTTACGATCCAGCCGGAAACTATCTCGCTTTTGATTATCGCACTTCGCCAGACAAGCCTAATGTTGTTTTTCTGCTTCACGAAAGAATGGATGCAGATGACCATTTTACGGCAGTTCCAGTCAGCGCTTCGTTTACCGAGTTGATTGATAGCTTGACGGCTGGCAATGATGAGGAAGAATGACAGTTGGACATCGGCAGTGCTGATGCAAAATCCCCAAGTTGCGCTGTTTACTTAGATTACGCCGTTTATGATCACGATCCCGAAACCATCTTTAAGACCCCCGGACCCACGGCAGTCGCCGCCGTCGCGCCAGCAGACGCAGCGGGCGGCGGCGCGGCGGGCGTGGGTGTTCGGCGTCGTGATTTTTTTGCTGTTTTTGGTGCTGGCCGCCCGGCTCTGGTTCCTGCAAATCGCGCGGGGCGATGACTTTCGGGACGCGGCGGCGGCGAACCAGGCCCGGCGCATCCGCACTCCTGCCCCGCGCGGCGTGATTACCGACCGCCACGGCGTCCTGCTGGCCGCGAACCGGCCCCGATTAGCCATTTACGCCGTGCCGGGCGTTGCCAAAGACCCGGCAGTGCTGGGCCGGCTGGCCGCGCTGCTGCACACGACACCCGCCCTCATCCAGCAGACAATTGACGCCGGACGGATTAACCCGTATGACCCGCTGCGGATCGCGCTGGATGTCCCAATGGCGACGGTGACGCAGATTGAAGAAAACAAGCCGTACCTGCCCGGCGTCAGCACGGAGCCGGAGCCGGTGCGCTGGTATCCGCACGGCACGCTGGCCGCGCACCTGCTTGGGACAATGGGCCGGATCAACGAAAGCGAATGGAGCAGCCTCAGCGCCCAGAAGTACGACGATGGAACGCCCGCCTATTCCAAAAACGACTTTCTCGGCAAGACCGGCGTTGAATCGGCTTACGAAAGCTACCTGCATGGACAACCAGGCGGGACGGATGTCCAGATTGACGCGCATGGCCGGACGGTCCGCGCGATGGAGTCGCAGGACGCCGCGCCCGGCGGCACGGTGCAGCTTACCATTGACGCGCCGACGCAGGCTGCCGCCGAGCGCGTCTTTGCGGAAAACCACTTTGTCGGCGCGGCAGTCGCGCTTGATCCGCGCACCGGCGCGGTGCTGGCGCTTGCGTCCGCGCCGACGTTTGATCCCGGCCAGTTTGCGACCGGGATCACCTCCGCCAACTGGAAGCCGCTGCACCAGAACCCGGCCCATCCGCTGATTGACCGGGCCATCGGCGCGATGTATCCGCCCGGCTCGACGTTTAAGCCCGTGGTCGCCGCCGCCGGCTGGCAGACCGGCGTGATTACCCCCAATAGCCGCGTCTACTGCACCGGCGCGTACCACCTGGGCCGTGCCCGCTTCGGCTGCTGGGAAACGCACGGCGAGACCGATTTCACGAAAGCGATTGCCGAGTCGTGCGACGTTTTCTTTTATGTCTACGGCCAGAAAGTCGGCCCGGACCGGCTTTCATACTATGCCAAGCAGTTCGGTTTAGCCGAGAAAACGGGAATAGACTTAGGGGGCGAAGACATTGGCTCTATCCCGTCGCCTACCTGGAAGCTGAAGCATTTTCACCGTCTCGGCCCGGAGTTTGACCAGTGGTACGGCGGGGACACGCTGCATATGTCCATCGGGCAGGGCGACGTACTGACCACGCCGCTGCAAATGGCGCGGGTCACGGCCACGCTGGCAAACGGCGGGAACGTCTTGAAGCCGTATGTGGTTTCAAAGGTCATGGATGCCAGTTCGCATCAGACACGCTATCAATGCACGCCGACCGTTGTTCGTCATATCCCGGTCTCGGCGGCCAATTTAGAGCGAGTGCGAATGGCGATGCGGATGACGGTCACGCAAGGCACGGGCAAAGTCGTCAGCTTCCCCGGCGTCGCCGTCGCCGCCAAAACCGGCTCGGCGCAGACTTACGGGAGCAGCCTGACGCACGGCCTGTTTATCTGCTTTGCGCCGTACAACCATCCGACCATTGCGATTGCCGCGATTGTCGAGCATGGCGGCCACGGCGGCAGCACCGCCGGCAAAGTCTGCCGGGCCATGCTCCAAGCCTATTTTCACCTGAAGAACAGCGGGGAAGAGTCGGCTAAGAGTGATTGACAAGAACGTAACAAAGCAGAACAGAAGGGCGAAGACAAGCTTCGCCCCTACTTTTTGTCTTATTCTTTGTCCGCGAAGGCGGACACTGGGCGTCTGCGCCCCACAGCGTAGGACTTCAGTCCCACGCTTTTTCAATTTCGGACAGCGATTAACAAACCATGCTTTACGAACTACGCCATTATGACATTCGCAGCAGCCGGGGACTGGAACAAGTCACGCAGCGGTTCGCGGATCATATTCTGCGGATTTGGACGCGCATCGGCATTGAGCCGGTCGGTTTCTGGTCCGTGATTATCGGTACTCCCATGCCCCGCCTGACGTACCTGCTGGCCTGGGAAGATTTGGGCCGGCGGCAGACGCTCTGGGATATGTTTGAGGCCGACCCGGAATGGCAGAGGGTAAGGCAGGATACCAACGCCGAATGGGGCGGCAGCCCGATTCACACGTTTACCAGCTCCATTTTGAAGACGACCGAGTATTCCCGGCAGCCGCGTATCGGCAACCAGCCCAGCCGGCTGGCCGGGGGCGTCTTCGAGCAGCGGACTTACTGTTTCGACGACATGGCGCGGCTGGCTCAGGCCGTGGCGTGGTTCGGCACGGAAGGCGCTCCCGCGTTTGAGACTCACGGCATGTTTGCGATGGCTTTCTGGACAACGTATATTGGCGTCACCCCTCGCCTTACACTGGTGCTGATTTTCGAGAACTTAGCCCACCGCGAGCGTGCCTGGGCCAGCTTCTACACTGACCCGGACTGGCCCAAGCGCCAGGACGGCCTGTATCCGGGCGGCGCTCCGCTGTTCACCCAGATCGAAAGCTGTGTGATGCAGGGAACCGAGTTCTCCGGCTGGAAGTAGAATGCTTCGGCTTGAGTGTGAGGAATTTGAAGAAACGCCCGGCTTTTCTTGTAGGGAAGCCGGGCGTTTTTGTTCTGCCGACCAACAGAAAAACCCGAACTTTTACGAGTTGGCATGATTCCTGCAACGCTGGTCTGTTGATAGGAAGCGCGAATAGAAAGTCCCCCGATGGCATCTTTATTAAGCCGGCCGCCTTCCTCTCACACTGCTGCGGGGCCGCCCCCGCAGTGGCGCTTTGTTGTCGGCGTGTCTGCATTCTGCGTTTTTTTGGCAGCCCTCAGCCTTCTCTTTTACACGCTCCCGTTTCACTACGACTCATTTTTCTTTGGCCTGAATGCCCCTGGAATGCATCAGTTTCAGCGGCATTTCGGGCTTGATGGGATACACTCCTGGAACTTTCGCTGGTTTTCGCGTGCGTTCCGCGCTCTTATCGTTCTGCTCTGGGCAAGCTATGCGTTTTTTGTCGTGACCGCCCTGCGGGGGGCAGATCTTGCGGCACGGCCTTTAATTCTGCTTGTTGCCGCTGTCGCGGTCGCCGTGGCCGTGCTGAGTGCGCCGCTGCTGTCAACCGACGTGTATGCCAATGTCTCCCATGGCCGGCTGTTTGTGCTGTACGGCCGGAATCCCTATGTGTTCGGCCCGGAAGCGCTGGCGCATGGCAATGATCCGGTGGCGCGTTACCTGACCTGGGATGCGCCGACCATCTATGGACCGCTCTGGACCTGGATCGAAATCGGGATCGCGGCGCTGCTGCGGCACGGCGGCGTGTGGACGCAGGTGATCGCGATGAAGCTGGTGGAAGCCGGGGCGCTTGTGGCGGCGGCGCTGGCCGGGCGCAGACTGACGGCGCGGCTGATGCCGGGCCGGGAGAATGTAACGCTGGTCGCCATCGGACTAAACCCGATGCTGCTGCTGGAAGGCCCCGGCAGCGGCCACAACGATTTGGCTTGCCTGGCGTTTTTGCTGATTGGAGCCGCGCTTTTTGCCGACAAAAAGTATTTTGTCGCGGCCCTCTGCCTGGGCCTGTCCGTCGGCATCAAGCCGGTGACGCTGGCGCTGCTGCCGTGGGCGCTCCTGGAATACTGGCGTGTCGAACAGGGGCGCTCCCGGCGGCAAAAGCTTCCGGCGCTGCTGATTGCGCCGCTTCTTGTCCTGCTCCCGCTCGCGCTGTTCTTCGCGCCGCTTTGGGACGGGCCGGCGACGCTGGCCTCCGCGCAGCTTCGCACTAATTACGGGCAGGGAACGGCGTATCTGGCTCAGGCGGCGGCGCTGCACTCCTGGTTTGCCGGGCATGGCGTTGGGCTGGGCCTGGCATCCCTGCTGACATCTTTGGTTCAAAACCGGCTGCTGGTCCTGCTGTACGCGGCGCTGACCGTCTGGCTCTGGAAAATGCCGCGCACCGGCGGCTGGCTTCTCGCCTGGGCGGTCTTTTCGCTCGGCGTGATGTTTTTGTTCCTGAAGCCGGCTTTCCCGTGGTACATCACCTGGTTCTGGCCGATTTGCCTGCTGCGCTGGGACCGGCTTCATTTGAGCTTGTCGGCGGCCTGCTTCGGGTTATCGCTGCTGATGACATTCGAGTACGGCGCTCTCAGCGACATCGGAAGCCGGCCCAGCCAGTACTGGATCAAGATTACGCCGACAGTGCATGGCAATTCGGTATCATTTACGCCTAAGATTTAGAGCCGCAGACGCAGAAAATCGCCGACGGTGATGCCGGCGTCGCTTGGATGGCGCAGGCGGGCGTCTTCGCTTATGGTGTAATGGTTGCGCCGGCCTTCGCGGGTGCGCGTGACGATGCCGGCTTCTTCCAAATCCGTGACGATCCGCTGCACGGCGCGTTCGGTGATACCGATGCGCCCCGCCGCCTCGCGTAGACGCAGGTCCGGCTCTTCGGCGAGGCACAGCAGGACGCGGGCATGGTTGGTCAGAAATGTCCAGGCAGGTCCAGCCATGTCAAGGATTCCCCTGCTGCGAAAGCGTCCGTTGCCAGAACGCGAGGTCACTGACTTTGTAGGCCAGATGCGCTTTGGCCGCCGCGCGGTCAACGCCCGGCTCGGTGCCGATATGCACCTGCTGATCCCCCACTTCCATCCAGAAGCCGCCGCGCCCGGCAAGAGAATCAGGCTTTAGAACTTCCGGCAGGCCCAGCACGCCGCAGTAGAACTTTCGCGCTTCGTCTTCGGCCCCTTCGGGAACGGTCATCTGAGCATGATGAATGCGAAGGATCATCGCTGCGCCCCCAGCCAAGCCGCCGACGCTTCGGCTTCTTCGCGGGTCAAAGCATGGCCGCCCGGCTGCCAGTTGACCGCCACTTCCGCGCCTGCCGACCGCAGCAGCGCCGCCAATCGCTCGGTTTCCGCCGCTGCGACAAGTGGGTACTGACGACCCGCGCCGATAAAGACAGGTGTTCCGGCCAAATCCGGCAAAGTGTCCGGGACAAGCGGCACCATCGGGTGCAGCAGAACAGCCGCTCTCAAAATGCCCGGATGCAGCAGAAGCAGAGCGCCCGCAATGTTCGCGCCGTTGGAAAACCCGGCGGCGGTGACACGCGCCGGGTCGAACCCATACAAAGAAGCGGCGTTTCGGACAAACTCGGCCAGCGCTCCGGCTTGAAGGATGAGATCGGGGACATCCAGTATGCCTTCCGACAAGCGCCGAAAGAAGCGCGGCATTCCGTTTTCCAGCACTTTACCGCGCGGACTAAGCAGGTTGGCGCTTGGGTTCAGCAGCCTGCCGAGCGGCAGCAAATCGTTTTCGTCCCCGCCGGTGCCATGCAGCAGAAGCAGGGTTTCCGCGTCTGCGCCGCTCGGCGCGGGAACAAAGTGGTGAACGAAATCCAGCGTGTTCGGCGGCATCATCTTAGCTCCGGCAGACGAAGGGGCGGCAGTTGGGCCATAATCTGCGCCCGCATCGGCGCGTACTGAGGCGGCAATTGCAAAGTCTGTCCAAGCGTCTCCGGCGACTCATCAATAGCGAAGCCGGGCGGATCGGTGGCGATCTCAAACAAAATGCCGCCCGGCTCACGGAAGTAGATGGAATGGAAATAGTCCCGGTCCATGACCGGGCTAACCCCGTAGCCCTGCCCGGCAAGGTCGTGCAGCCAGGCGTCCTGCTGGGCGTCACCCGGCGTGCGCCAGGCGACATGGTGGATGCTGCCGACAGCAATCTGGCCCGACACGAGGTTTGGCGCGAAGATCACGTCGGCGAAAGTCGCAGGATTGTCGCCGAGCGCATAGCGCGTCCCGATCCCCTCCGTGCCTACTCCGGCTGTTATGACTGGCCGGAAGCCGAGCGTTTCCGTCAGCAGCAGGACCGTTTGGTCCGCGCTGCTCTCCGGCAGGGTGACAGACCGCACGCCTTTAATGGCGTGTTCGGCAGGCACGGGGCCGTGAGTCCAGCCCTCGCGGGGATCATCAGAAGTCGGAACCAGCTCCAGACGCATTCCGTCCGGGTCGTGGAACGCCAGCACGATTTCGCCGAAGCGGGTTGAGGGGCCGTTGAGCATGACGCCGCTGGCCGTCAGCCGCTCCCGCCAGAAGTCCAGCGAGTCTGCGCCAATCGCCAGCGCCGCCGCCGTGACTTGGCCCAGCCCCGGCCTGCCGCGCCGCCCATGCGGCCAGGCAAAGAACGTCAGCAGCGTGCCGGGGCTGCCAGCGCCGTCACCGTAGTAAAGATGATAGGATTGCGGATCGTCAAAATTGACGGTCTGCTTGACCAGGCGCAGGCCAAGCACGCCGGCATAAAAGTCTACATTTTGCTGCGGATCGCTGGCAATCGCCGTGACATGGTGAAGACCAGTGAGCTGCGGGTTCATAGGTGAGATGCTTTCCTGAAAACGGTACCGCTATGAAAATTTACTCTAAAATCTACTCTATCGCGGGAACGGGCTGATTGGTGTCGGAAACTTTCGGCAGGGGCAGAAAGCGGCCCACCGCGAAGCGTCCCGGTCCGGCGATCAGCAGCGTCAGCGCCATGCCGATGACAAGCAAATGGTACTCGTAGCCTTCCCCGGCCTGCTTGCCGTACCAGTTCATAAAAAATCCGTTCGGCAGATGCACTTTGATAATCGCGCCCAGCATGATCACAATCAGCGCTGCCGCCGAAAAGCGCGACAGGAACCCGACCACAATCCCCAGCCCGCCGAAGAACTCGCCAATGGCGACTAAGTAGCCCAGCGGCCCCATCATCTTGGCGAAGTTGACAATGCCCGGCCCGCCGAACGCGCCGAACACAAGCTGCGCCCCATGCACCATGAAGACCAGTCCCAGCGCCAGCCGCAGGCATAGAAGGGCCGTATCAATCGCAGACGAAGAACGCTCCGTCGCGGCGGTGGTCGATGTGTAAATACTCATGTTGAAACCCCTCTTTTTGCGGTATAATTTATGCACTGCATTGTTTTTTAATCTGTAAAGGTATTGGAGACAGACATGGAACAGGAAGAACACGGCCCGGAGATATTCTGCCCAGTCAGCGCCGCGCTTAACCTTCTCAGCGAACGCTGGACTTTGCATATTGTCCGCACCCTGCTTGGCAGCAAGAAACGGTTTAACGAGATCGCCCGCGCACTTGGCCTGAACCCGGCCACCCTGCGCGAGCGCCTGCGGGCCTTAGAAGAAGAAGAAGTCGTCACCCGCACCGTCGTGAGCGCCATGCCCCCGCACGTCGAGTACGCGCTGACCCCCAAAGGCCAGGCTCTGAACGGCATCTTTGAGGACATGGCAAAGTGGGCTATAGTCTGGATGAGGCCCAAAGGTTCCGAATGGGTAGACCCCATCAGCGACGACGCTGCGGATTTAGCGCCGGACGAGAAGCAGCAAGTGCGTTAAGGATTCAAGTCGAACAACCGCCGCAGCCAGTTCAACAACTGCACGGCGTCGGCAGCGTCAGCGTTTAGATAGTGTTCTGAGATCGCTTTTCCCATTGGTAGGCCCGGCCTTTTTTGCCAGGCAAGCCAAGCGTGAACATGTGCCTTAATGAAAGCATCTTTGAAGAGTCTTTCCTCTTGCGGTATCTGCTCTACGCAGAGCCTTGCTCGTTCCCACAGCGTATCATGCGAAGGCAGAAGCGATGCAAAGAAGTTTTCCATGCTGCCTGCCTCGCGATTGTTGGGCATAATCCAGATACCGACACGCGGTTTCTCATCGGGTGTTTCTGTATGTTCCAGTATCAACCCTGTTGAGGCCGCTTGCTTAGGCGCGGCGTAACCGGCCTTGATGAGAATATCGCGCAGACTTTGCCAGCGAGCCGCAAGATTTGTATCCGCATCTACGACCACGCCCACTTGCTTCAAGTCCCCTGTAATCCTCAAAAGCTGAGAAAGATAATCCAGGACGTTTTGTACCCCTTGTCGCTCTCGAAAAACAATCTCTTGTCCCCGTGAGGTTCTCGGAGCAGAGCCATAAGGCTCCAATCGGTACGTTCTCTGTTGGTCGATTCCGTGCGCCGTCAGAAGATGCTGGAAAACATGGTAATCATCATCACCCTCGACCAGCATTAAAAATTGATCGGCCATCCTTAGCGCACCTCAATCTGCTCACGGGTGACTATCGCCAGTTCCATCTCGTCGAATGTCACCGCACCGATGCCGGCCTTACGATTTTCCAGCCGGACAAGCACGCCTTCTTCCTCTTGGTTTTCCTCCGCCGCCAACTGGAACGCCTGAATGCAGTCCCAGCTATGGGACGTGGCGAAGACCTGCACATTCAGGCGATGCGCGACTTCAAAGATGAGTTTCCACAAATCCGGCAGCACTGAATAATGCAGCCCTGTATCCACCTCATCAATCAGCAGCATTCCATCTTTGGCGTTGACAAGCGCCAGCGCAATCCCAAACATCCGGTTCATGCCCTCGCCCATGCTGCGAAGTGGAATAGGTTCATCAACACCTGCAACTCTGATTTTCGCAACACGTTCTCCACTTTTGCTTTCGACTCCAACGAGGTTCAGAGCTACTAGATCGGGGCCAATAATTCGCAGAGCAGAAAGCACGTCGGCTTCTGCGTCAGATAAAGCAATAGTATCCCAAAATTTGTTTATCAGGCGGCTTTTTAGTCCGTCGGCTTGAACAGTTACAACATGACGTGAAGTGAAATAGGCGGGTGTAGCTGTGAAAAACAGGCCAGGAAACTCTAGGTTGAGAGGATACCGACTACGGAAGCTAGAGCCTATGCCGACAAGGACAAAAGGCGTTAGAACAGCATTCACCGAATTGTCAGCAATGGATTGACTTTTGTCAGACGTTGGGAGCCACTCAACTTCGATTGTAAGCGTATGTTGCGCCGAAGTTGTGGGGCCAATGGCGATCTTGTCTTGGTTCTCTCGCACATCCTTGCGGCCATAGAATAAATAGCGTAATGCCATAGCGCGTTCATAGGATGATGTCAGTGTTTCTTGTACACGTTGATTGCCAAAACCCACAAGTTCATTTCTATTGACTAAGATTTGTAGTAGTTCTGTGATTTCACCTGCGTTCAGATATATATCAAGAGCTTCCAGCACGCTAGACTTGCCGACGTTGTTTTTGCCTACTATCAGATTGACGCGGCCTAGCTTTTCAATTCGCAGGTGCTTGAAGGCGCGGAAGTTTTGGATTTCGAGTGAGTCTAACACAAGTGACATAAGAGGCTCCAATTAGTGCGACTTGGCTTCAATCGTGATGCTGCCGCCGTCTACGACATCCATAATCACGCGGTAGCCGTACAGCAGGGACATTCCGATAAGCAAGATCGGCTTTTCTGCGCCGTCCCAGATCACAGTCGCGGCGTAGGTCTCGAAAGCGACGGCATAGCCGTCCGCCAAAACAAACTCCGCAGACTCCCGGAACGGCAGGCTCAACGAGGCAATCAAATGCGGCGGCAGCGTTAAGTAGTCGGTGCCGGTGTCAATGACGGCTTTAATTTCAGCTTCGCCCCCGGCGGCATCGTAAACCGTGAGCCGAACCGCTTCTCGATCAGCGTTGATTTCTCCAGTCATCATGAGGCTTATGCTTTCACCGGAGAGCGCGACCCAAGCCGTCCGAGGGCAGGGGCACCGATCCGCATGGCGTACAAGGGTGCGCCGGGATACTTGGCGGCGGCACGGTTCGAGGCCGTCAGATGGTCCGCATCCATTTCGTAGCTGTCCGTGTCCACATTGATGACCAGCACCTTTCCTCTATTATCCGGTTCTACCTGCACCCTTATCTGCTGCTCGTACAGTGCTCTGCCGCGCTGCGCGATCTCCGCAGGGTCTGTCTGCATGGCTTCTCTCTGCATGGCTTCGGTCTCCTTTGTAGTTCTTTCTAAAGTAAAGCATTGTAGCACCCGGAACACGGAGCGTCAAGGCGTCGTCTTCTACTGAACGATGCCTGATGAGGTATACTAGACAATCAGAGACGCGAAGGCGCGGGGGAAGCAAGTTTTTATGTGCGGAATTACGGGGTATGTCGGCGGGAGAACGAACAGCGTGCGGCTGACGCTGGACAGCTTGAAGCGGCTGGAATACCGGGGCTATGACTCGGCGGGCGTGGCGGTGGTGAAGCCAGGCGACGGCGAAGTCACGGTGCTGAAGAAGAAGGGCAAGCTCGGCAATTTAGAAGCGGCGTTGGACGGATTGGACAAGTCGGGCGGCACGGTGATTGCCCACACGCGCTGGGCGACCCACGGCAGGCCGAACGATGTCAACGCGCACCCGCATTCCGACTGCTCCGGGCGGATCGCGCTCATCCATAACGGCATTATTGAGAACTATATCGGGCTGAAGCAGACGCTGACCGAGGCCGGGCATATTTTTAAAAGCGACACGGATACGGAAGTACTGGTGCATCTGATTGAGTCGCATCTCAACATGGCAGGGTCTTTAGAGGGCGCGGTGCGGGCGGCGCTGTCGGAAGTCACCGGGGCGTATGCCATCTGCGTGGTGTCTACGGAAGAGCCGGACACGATCTATGCCGCCAAGACAGCGTCGCCGCTGATTATCGGCCTCGGCGAAGGGGAAAACTTTCTGGCGTCGGACATTCCTGCCGTCATGGGCTATACCCGGAACGTGCTTGTGCTGGAAGACGGCGACTTTGCAAAAATCACGCCGGAAGGCGTGACGCTGACGACGCTGTCCGGCCACCCCTTGAACCGTGAAGTCTTTCATGTCACCTGGGACGTGAGTACGGCGCAGAAGGGCGGCTATCCGCACTTCATGATCAAAGAAATCTATGACCAGCCCCAGGCCATTCGGGACACCCTGCGCGGGCGCATCACCGAGACGCATGGGGTGGCGTTCCCGGAGCTTACGCTGCCGACGAGTAAATTAGTAGACTTTAACCGGATCGTGATTGTCGCCTGCGGCACGGCCTACAACGCGGGGCTGGTCGGCAAGAACTTTTACGAGCATCTGCTCCGCCGGCCTGTGGAAGTGCAGGTCGCCAGCGAGTTCCGCTATAATGACCCCATTGTTGACGCCCAGACACTCGCCATTATTATCTCCCAGTCCGGCGAGACGGCGGACACGCTGGCCGCATTACGCGAAGCAAAGATCAAAGGCGCGACGACGCTTGCCGTCGTGAACGTCGTCGGCTCGTCCATTGCCCGCGAGGCGGACGAAGTGCTGTATACCTACGCCGGCCCGGAAATCAGCGTCGCGTCCACCAAAGCCTACGTCACCCAGCTCATCGGCCTCTATTTACTGGGATTGTTCATCGCTCAGGAAGAAAACAAGCTGGGGCCGGGCGTTGTCGCGGCCTATGTGGAGCAATTACAAAACCTGCCGGAGCAGGTTGCCGAGATACTCGCCGATACCGGGGACGTGCAGGCGGCGGCAAAGCAGCTTGCGCGTTCGTCGTCGTTCTTCTTCTTGGGACGCGGCTTTGACTACGCCGTCGCGCAGGAAGGAGCGCTGAAGCTCAAGGAAGTCTCCTACATCCATGCCGAAGCGTATGCCGCCGGGGAACTCAAGCACGGCCCGCTGGCGTTGGTAGAACCAGGCGTCACCGTGGTCTGCCTGGCGACCCAGTCCGCGCTGTACGACAAAATCCAGTCCAGCGTCAAAGAAGTCAAGGCCAGGGACGGCGCAGCCCTCGGCATCGTCAAGATCGGCGACGAGGGCTTGGACGAAAACTTCGTAGACATGGTCCTGCGCGTCCCCGCCACCCATGACACGTTCATGCCCGTGCTGGCGATTATCCCGATGCAGCTACTCGCCTACTACATCGCCTCCGAGCTAGGCCGCGAGATAGACCAGCCGCGCAATCTGGCAAAATCCGTCACGGTAGAGTAAACAGCAAATGCTTTCGGCCAGCAGAAACCAGGATGGGCTGACGGACCGAGAAATTGAGCGATGCCGTCAAACCTGGGCTTTTCTTGGCGGGAACGGCTGCTGCATTCTGGATACTTCCGAGGCGGGGCGGCCCGGCTCACGCACACGGTTTAATCAGACACAATTTGTGGTTTATCTAGGCGCGGACGTGATTCCAGGCTTTGGCATGAGCGCGAGAAGCAGGATGTCTGAGGTGGCTTGCCTCGCGCATGAACTGGCTCATGCCGAACGGTTTCGCATGGGTATTGACCGGACGATAGACCGTCCCGACGTTTTTCTGGACGAAGCCGAGGCCAGCCTTCACGCCTCGTTTAGCAAAAGCCTGGGTTTTACTGACCACCTAACATTGGTAGAAGATGCACGGTCGCTAATCGCCGAGTGGCAAAAAGAGACTGCAAATAGGGAGGCAGAAAATGAAAGTTGACCCATCTGGAGTTGTCTTTATTGGAGAGTGCGAGATACAAACGCCTTTCTGCACAGCGCTGGAGCCTGCGCCGGTTATGGCGATTTGGGGCATTCCCATTCGCCGGCGATTTGATGCCTGCGGGCCATGCTTGGAAGAGATGATCCGGCGCGGCGAGTGGGAGATTCAAGGGGCGCAGATACCGCGCAAATACGATTTGGCCGTTTACGGCAAAAATGAGCGGCTTCAGATTGTGGTGGATTTGAAAGACCATCCCTACAAGCGCGAGGCGGATATGGGAGCCTGGGCGACGCGCATTCGCCGTAATATGGTCCGGCATGGCGCCGTTCCCATTTACGTCTACTTTTTGCTGGCGGTTTATCCCGTGCCGTTCTATTTATGGCTCCCGGACGACGCTTCGGACGCGCCGCCGCGCTTTCGCATTGACGTTCAGGCGCAAATGCCTCGCTTGGAAGAAAGCGAAGCCGTTTCCGATTATCAGCAGCAGGTGGACGCCGTCCATGCCTGGCTGACAGCTTTAGTAGATACCCCCGTACTGCCGGAAGCCGAGCAGGACACCTGGCTAAAGCAGTCGGGGCTGCACGAGGCGATACAAGGCGGAACGATTGTCCGGCGGGCTGCACCGGTCGAAACCAGGGAATTACAAGCAGCTTGATTAGCATTAAGAACTTGGCAAAACTTGTTAGGGTGGAGTAAACTCAAATCATGGATGAAAAAGAATTAGAAAAGACAGATGGCTTTAGCCCGGCAGAAGTAGAGGCCAAAACCGGCTATCTGCGCGACTATATCAGCGGCCAGACTGTCAAGGCGACGCCAGAGGAAGTGGAGGCGGTTCAGATTTTTGCGCGGCGACTGGTCGAAGATTACGGCTATGCAAAGGAGCAAATCCAGACACGGCCTCAGCATCGGGTCCGGCGCAATCCTTCGGATGAAGAAAAGTCATACCCTACGGACATCGCAGTCTTCAAAGATTCAGAGCATAAGACCGAAGACGACCTCTTTATGCTGATAGAATGCAAGAAGAAGTCTCGAAAGGATGGCATCGCGCAGCTCAAGCTTTACCTGGACATGAGCCGCGCCGACATCGGCGTTTGGTTCAACGGTGAAGACCATCACTACCTGCGTAAAGTCTATCAAAAGAACGGCAGTGTCGCCTACAAAGAGCTGCCGGCCATTCCCCGGCAGGGCCAGCGCTTAGAAGACATTGGCCTGTATTTTCGGCGTGATCTGAGACGGCCATCCAACTTGAAGGCTGTCTTTCGTGACATTCGCAATCATCTTGCCGGCAACACGACCGGCATTACACGCGATGAGTCATTGGCCCAGGAGATCATTAACCTGCTTTTCTGCAAAATCTACGACGAAATCAACACCGGGCCGGATGAGATCGTGACTTTTCGCAGCGGATTGGACGAATCTGCGTCAGATGTCAAAGCGCGTATTGTCAGCCTCTTTGAGAACAAAGTTAAAACCGAATATGAAGATGTCTTTGCTCCCAAAGACGAAATTACTTTAGATGCAGACAGCATTGTTTACATTGTCGGTGAGCTTCAAAGCTACAGTGTCACCGAGGCGGAGCGGGACGCTGTTGGGGATGCCTTTGAGGTTTTCATCGGTCCGGCTTTGCGCGGCAGCGAGGGTCAGTTTTTCACCCCGCGCAATGTTGTCAAGATGATGATCGACATTTTGGACCCGCAGCCGGGGGAATTGCTGATTGACCCCTCCTGCGGCTCAGGCGGCTTTCTCATCATGGCATTGGAACACGTTTGGGGAAAAGTCGAACTCGAAGCCCAGCAGAAACAATGGAGCGAAGTGCAAAAAGACCGGCGAAAGCGAGATGTCGCTACTCGCTTCTTTCGCGGCTTGGATAAAGATTCGTTTCTCGCCAAAGTCACGAAAGCCTACATGGCAATTATCGGGGACGGGCGCGGCGGCGTCTTCTGCGAAAATAGCTTACTGCCGCCGATAGAATGGAGCCATGCGACCCAGGACAAAATCAAGCTCGGTTCTTTTGATGTCATCCTGACAAACCCGCCGTTTGGAGCCAAAATCCCGGTGGGCGGCACAGGCGTTCTTTCGCAGTATGACCTCGGCCATAAATGGACAAAAGATAAAGTCACCGGCGAAATCCAGCGGAGCAACACGCTTCACGATGACCAGCCGCCGCAGATTTTGTTTCTGGAACGCTGCCTGCAACTGCTGAAACCCGGCGGACGCATGGCGATTGTTCTGCCGGAATCAACCTTCGGAATGCCGACCTATGAGTATGTCGTCACCTACCTGCGCCAGAAAACCAAGATATTCGGCGTCGTTGCCATGCCGGAAGCCCTGTTCAAAACAAGCGGCAAGGGCGGAACTCACGCGAAAGTCTGCGCGGTCTTTATCGAAAATACGCCGCCTAAGCCCAGCGAAGACTACGACATCTTTATGGCGGAAGCAAAATGGTGCGGCCATGACTCACGCGGAAACCCGACAATCCGAACAAATGACAAAGGAGAAGCCATGTTGCTAGATGATGTTCCGACAATCGCTGCTTGGTATGCAGAAATGATGCACGGCATTAGAACCAACGGAAGCGCAACAGCAAGTCATTTGGGCTTTAAGATGAAGTCATCGGCGCTCACCGGCAACATACTAATTCCGAAGTATTACAATCCTGAGACAGCCGAAACTTTGGACACACTGACCGTAGACCATGATTTAATTCCTGTCCAAAAGTTAATCGATGACAAGGTATTACAAATTTCCACCGGCGACGAAATCGGCAAAATGGCTTATGGAACAGGCAAAATTCCCTTCGTCCGCACCTCTGACATTTCCAATTGGGAGATCAAAAGCGATCCGAAGCAGGGCGTGAGCGAAGCAATTTATCAGCAGTATGCCGCGAAACACGATGTTCGGGCAGGCGACATACTTTTTGTCCGGGACGGCACTTATCTTATTGGAACAGCCTGCATGGTATCCAAATATGATGGACCAATGCTATACCAGTCGCATTTGTTAAAGCTACGCTTGACCGAAAACTCGCCGATAACAAGCGCGTTGCTTCTCGCAGTTTTAGGAACGCCCATTGTTCGCCAGCAAATTCGGGCGAATCAGTTTACCGCAGACATCATCGATAGCATTGGGCATCGTTTCAATGAGCTAATCTTACCCATTCCTAAAAGTCAGGCGAGGCGAGAAAGTATTAGCCGAGAAGTTCAAGAAATTACGGACGAACGCGGGCGACTGAGAGAGAGAATACGCGAGATTGGTCTTGAAATGGCAGGCATCAGCAAATTGTCAGAGGAAGATGAAGAAGCATTAGATGTTGCTTGAAGTCATTAGCGAAGTGAAGCTTAGTTTATGAAGAAAATTGGATTGATGGGATGCGGGATGATTGCGGACTTTGGGCATATCCCGGCGATTTTGGCGACGCAGGGGCTGGAAGCGTGGGCGGTCTATGACCCGGACCCGGAACACGCTTATGGCTTGCAGCACAAATACGGCATTCCGCATGGCTACACGATCAGCTCCATGTTCTTTGAGTCCGGCATTGACGCCGTTGTGGTGGCGTCCGCCGCGCCCGCGCACAAGCAGAATGTGGAGGAGGCCGCCCGGTACGGCCTCCCGGTGCTGTGCGAAAAGCCGCTGGCGATGACGGATGACGATGCCGCGTCCATGATCCAGACGATGGACGACGCCGGGCTGATGCTGTCCACGGGCTTCTGCTACCGTTACAGCGCGGTCGCGCAGAATATCAAGCGGCTGGTGGATACCGGCGCAGTCGGGGAAGTCCGCTCCCTGCGGCTGGTCTACATCTGGAACCTGCACGGGCGCGACCGGGTCACGTCGGCGGGGGAGATTATCGTCAACCCCTACTTTCACGGACGCATGATTGAAGGCGGGCCGATTGTGGACTGCGGCGTGCATCAGATAGACCTTGCCCGGTGGTGGCTAAACTCGGAAGTCGCGGAGTTCCAGGCGGCGGGCGCGTGGGTGGAAAACTACGAAGCGCCCGATCACATGTGGCTGCACATGGATCATCAAAACCGGGCGCACACGATGGTGGAAATGAGCTTTTCGTATGGGCATACGGTCCGTGACCCGCGGTCGCACTTCTCGTACCACTTGATTGGAACCGAAGGCGTCATCCGCTATGACCGGGACGGCTGGGTGTTTGAGGTGCGGACCAAGCACGGCACGCACCGGCTGCCGGGAGCGAGCGAGAAAAACTTTGAGGGCCTCTACGTCGCCTGGGCAAGAGCGCTGGAAACCGGCGATGCGTCCGAGCTGCCGACCGGCTACGACGGCCTGCGGGCCACGCAGATTGCGCGGGTGGCGACCGAGAATGTCATTGCCCATCACCATAAATAAAGCGGTCCTATCAAATAAAGCGCTCTCATCAGCAAAAAAGCGCCCCTGCCGAATATCGGCAGGGGCGCTTTTCGTTTTGTGTGGTGACCCGGAACTAGTGGGTCATGGGGGTCATGGGCTTCATGGTGGAGTGCATCATGGCGCCGCTGTGCATACCATTCTTCTGCATCATCATTTTCTTATGCATCATCATTTTCTTATGCATCATCATCTGCTTGCTGGTCATCTTTTTCGCCATCATGGGCTTCTTCATCATGGGATGGCTCATGGTGGAGGTCTGCGCGATGGCAGGGACGACGGCAACGGCCGCGATGGCGGCGACGGCGAGGACTTGGCTGATTAACTTCATGGAATGAAGCCTCCTTGGGTGTATTTCACTCCCTACAGCGTTTTTGCTAAGGCGAAAAGTTCCGGCGAGATTACTTTCTTGAAATAATTTTTCGGGAACCTGTTTGGCAGAGGCGCCGTCATAGGAAAAACGCTTTCCAGAAGCAGAAACCATTCCAGAATAAACAAGAGGAACTTACCCATGACACAGACATTCGCCAAATGCCCTGCCCTACTCCTGCCCGCTCTTGCCGCGTGCCTGCTTGCGGGCTGCAACGCGCATACCGACAAGCTCAGCGACATTGACAACAATCCGTCGGCCTATGTCAACAAAGATGTCACCGTGGCCGGCGAAGTCACTCAGGTTTATGAGCTGCCGCTCGGCATTGCCAACGTCGCCGCGTATCGCATCAGCGACGGCACCGGCCAAACCTGGGTCATCAGCCGCGCCGGTGCGCCGCTCAAGGGCGACAAAGTGGGCCTCAAGGGAACCGTCCGCCCGGAAGGCCGGGTCGGAGGCGAAGTTCTGACGAATATCATTGAAGAAAAGCAGCGGAAGATCGAGTAGGGGCTCAGTGCAGGATAACCTCACCCCGCCTCGTTCCTCGGCGCCCCTCTCCTTGTTAAGGAGAGGGTGAAGAGCAGACAGGGACAAATGTCGAGGGCTTTTCTTCGTCTTTACTGTTCTTACCCTCTCCTTTCTTAAGGAGAGGGTCGCCGAGGAACGAGGCAGGGTGAGGTCTCTTAACGGGGTGAGGTCTTCTTGGGGTGAGGTTCTTAGCCCAGCATTTTTTCCATCGCAGGCCGGGTCATGCGGTACAAGAACCACTCTTTCATGCGCCGCGCCCCCATCCGGTCGTACATCGCCTGCGCGTTTGTGTTCCAGTCCAGACACGTCCATTCCATGCGCCCGCAGCCGCGCTCCTGGGCCGTCTGAACGCAGCGGCGCAGCAGGGCATTTCCAATGCCGCGCTTGCGGTACTCCGGCAGCACGAACACGTCCTCCAGATACAAGGACGGCTGGGCCAGAAACGTGGAATAGGTTTGCAGCAGCAGGGCATAGCCGACCGGGCCGGGCGCATCGTCCACTTCCGCCAGCATCACCTCAAACTTCGGCGCGTCCCCAAAGCCATGCTCAATCAGCCGCGCCTGCGCCGCCGCATCCGGCGGCGGCAGGTTTTCGAATTCCGCCAGCGCGATTATCAGACCAATCACGGCCTCCGCATCCGCCCGTTCCGCCCGCCGCAATGTAATGTTTGTCATAATTTCATCTTCCTCAACATGTCTCATCCGCTTCGTTATCCTGGATTTGCCGATCAATTTCTTCCGCGTGAAAGCGCACATAGTTCCAAGCGTTCGCCAGGTCTTGAGCGCGTAGCGTTGGATAAGCTTGCAGCAGTTTCGCCTCACTTGTTCCCAGACGCCTCGCCTGTTCCAGCAGCCAAACCGGAATGCGTGTGCGGACAATGCACGGTTCGCCGCCGCAGACATTCGAAATGCTTTCGACACTGGGGAACGCATCGCCGAAGTCGCGGGCGACCCACTGCAAAATCTGCGCTTTTTCCCCGCGCGTCAAGCTCGGCAGCAGTTTTTCGGCTTCCTGAATAGCGGTCATTGTGTACCTCTATTCGCCATTGTTTGCCGATTTCCTGCCGAGCGCGAAATCTATTCGTTCCTGCAAGGGCGGATGGGTGAAGAGCCAGAACTTGATGAACGGGGGCGGGTTTGGGTCGCTGAGGTTTTGCTCGGAGATCGTGACGAAGGCGCGGGCCATCGCGGGGCCGTTGCCGGTGACCTTAAGGCCGTAGGCGTCAGCCTGATGCTCGACTTCGCGGGAAACGCCGTTGGTGAGGGGGGCCAGCAGGAACGAAAACAGGGAAACGGTCAGGAGCAGCGCGGGCGTCGCGGCGTAGTCTGTCAGGCCGTCAATCTGCCAGCGGGGGCCAAAGCGGCGCAGCAGGCTTTCAGCGAACTTCTGGGCCAGCGGCAGGGCGAGCAGCAGGCCGAGAATGGTCAGCAGGAAGCCCCAGTAGAGGTGCTTCAGGACGTAATGGCCCATCTCATGCCCGACAATGGCAAGCACTTGGTCTTGCGGCATTCGGGGCAGCAGGATCGTGTCCCAGAGAACGATCCGGGCCGATGAGCCGATACCCGTCACATAGGCGTTTGTCTCGTTAGTCTGCTTGCTCTTGTCTACAACGTAAATCGGCGCGTTGGGAATGCCGGCTTTTGCGGCAAGCGCCTCAATCTGCACGCGAAGCGGGCTTGGCGGAAGCGGCGTAAACTTGTTGAACAGCGGGTCTACAATCAGCGGCGCGGCGAAGATGCCGAAGGCGATGAGGGGGATGAGCGCGGCCCAGAACCACAGTGACCAGCGGCGCGGGGAGCGGCGAATGAGCCGGAACAGCAGCCACAAGACCGGCACGGTCGTGGCAATGCCGACGCCGACGCTTTTGAAAACATCTCCCAGCCAGCCGCCGAAATGCTCCGACGACAGGCCGTAAGCATGGGGCAGCCAGTAGCCGCTGTACCATGTCAACGGGGCATGGAGGAGAAGCAGAACCAGCGTCAGCAGCAGGTAGTAGCCGAGCAGGCGCAGCAGCGAGAACCGCAGCGGTTGGACCCAGCGCCGCAGACGCGCGGACAGGCCCGACGCCAGCACGCCCCACAGCGCGAGCAGGCTATAGGCAGTTCCGACGAAATACAGCGCGTAGCCGATTTCCGAGTACCGCTTCATCTGCGCGGTGACGACCGGCGGACGCACGTCGGCATGAGCCATCGGCGCGGCATGGACCGTGAGCGGCAGAAGAACGAGGGCGAGGCAAGCGGCAAGCAAAAAAAGGCGCATAGACCCAATACGCGGTTGCTGGCGTGAGAAGTGCCAATTTAGGTACAATGGCATATATGGACTCAGAACCGCGAAAATTGGTATTCGCCCCGTTCGGCGCAGACATGTTCGGCGATGACATTCTGCTGTTCGAGCAGGGGATTTTGCTGGCCCTCGAAACAGCGGTGGAGACGGCGGGCGGCTTCTTGTATGCCGACGTGCATGACGCGCTCGGCGGAACCGACAAGCGCGACCACCCCGTGCCGCCGCTCACCGAAAGCGAGATTAAGACGCTTGCCGCCAAAGCCGGCTGCGGGGCGTTTGTGGACGGCTTGCTGGCCTGCGAACGCCGCGCCGACACAGGAGCGCTCACGCGGATTACCGTCTCACTGCGCGTCTTTTTTCCCCAAACCGGCGAATTCGCCGCGCCGGACAGCCTGACTCTGACGGCGTTTGACCCGGACGCGCCGCCGGAGACATTGGCGCTGGATTATGATCTGTGGATCGCCTTGCAGTACCGCCTATGTTTAGAACTGCTGGAAACTTTAGGCGTCAATGTCCCCTGGGCCTTCACCACGGACACGCTGCAAGCCACGGCGTCCTGGCCCGCTTACGTCGCGTTTCTAAAAGGCAAGCGGAGGGCGCGAACGCCGGAAACCAAGCTCGGCTATTATGAGCAGGCCATCAAACACGATCCCGACTTCTTTCTGGCCCTTTACAATAGCGCCATGCTGTATAAAACTCAGACTGACTACAACATGGCCCGCAAGCGCCTGTCCCGCGCGGCGGCTGTCACCGAAAACCCGTCTGATTTGGGCGACGTTTACTTTGAGCTTGGCCTCGCGTCCATCTATCTCGGCGATCCGAAGACCGCCCGGAACTTCTGGCAGAAAGCCGAGGAATACACGCCCGATAACCCGGCGCTTTTGGTCAACATGGCGGGGACGTATGAGCAGGAAGAAAACTGGACGGAAGCCATTCGGCTGAATGAACTCGCGCTTGAAAAGTCCCCCGATTACCATAAAGCGCTGGTCAGCTTAGGCCGCCTCCACGCGATGTTTGGGCGTCTGGACCAGGCCATTCCCCTCTATGAACGCGCTTTAGAGCTGTCGCCGGACGACGCCCTGCGCCGCTCCGTCCTCGGCGGCTGCTATCTGGCGGCAGAACGCGATGAAGATGCCCGCGCCCAGTTTGCGCTGGCCGTCTCGCTTGACCCCGGCAGCGAACCCGGCCTGTACGCCGCCCAGGAGCTGCAAAAGCTGGGAGCAAAACCATCGGGGGAAGACGAGCCGAAAAAGAAGCGCTGGGGGCTGTTTTGATACCAAGCAACGCGGACGAGCTGAAACGCTGTATTGAAAACGCATTTGCGGACACGATTTATCCTGGTGACGAGAACATTGCCACAGACCCCAATCATTGCGATGAATGCCATGAAACGGATAATTTTTTCCGTGGCCGGCATTGGCAAGAGCTGTCAGGAGTGGATCAAAAGCTGCAAACAGGTTGGGGCGGGTTGTCGTTCTTGTCGCCTCCTGCCTGGCGCTATTTCATGCCGGCGTATCTGCTTGTCGGCTTAGGCGGCGGAGAATACGCCGAGGATGCTTCATGGTCGGCACTCTACGCGCTATTACCACAAGAAGGTGATCTTGCCGAGTATTTTCAGGAGCGGGCGTCCGGCTTCTCCCCAACACAGCAAAAATGCCTTGCGGCCTACGCCGCCGCGTTCAGCGAGGTGGAACCGGAAGACGAAACAGGCCAAGCCGCCGCCGCTTATTGGAAAGAAAAAGCATTTTCCTAGTTCCGTAGGGGCACCACTTGCCGCGCCCGCTTCTTGCCGCCCTGCTATCGTTTTGCCGATTGGCCCTCTTTTTGGCCTGTCTTGCGGACGCGCTGCGCCCGGTCCCGCTGCTTGGCCCGCGCAAGCGGCGAGCCGGAGTTGGAAGACGACTCGGCGGAGGGAGTGGAAAGAGCGGCGCGTTTTATGCGGGCAATGTCTTTTCGCTCGATTTCGGCGGCATACACCGCCGAGACTTCTGCGCCGAGCAGCAAAATCATCATGGAGTAGTAAATCCAGAGGACAAACGCGATCAAGTTGCCGAGGTCGCCGTAGACAGATTGTTTGGGATTCAGCAGAAAAACAGACAAGCCTTTTTTGGCGATCTCAAAGGCAATCGCCGCCGCCGCGCCGCCGACAAGCGCCGACTTCCAGGAGATATTCGCGGAAGGAGACGGCAAGAACTTGTAAATGACGGCATACATCAGGCCGCTGACAATGACTGCGCCCAATTCAACCAGGCCGGACGCAATCGCGCCTTCAAAGGGAATCGAGTGGGCGAAGGAACTTGCCGAAATCACGGCAGAAAAGGCGGTCACGCCAAGCGACAAAATCAGCAGCAGGCCAGCGCCGACAAGAAGGCCCAGCGCGACGCCGCGCAGGACAAACCAGTTGCGTTTCTCTTTTGTTTCCCAGGCCGCGTTCATGGCGGTCGAGCCGTTGACGAAAATCTGGATGGCGGCCCAGACGATGCCGAGAAAACCAATAATGCCCGCGACGCCATGCCCGTGAATGATATTCATCAGCGTCGGACCGGCGTGGCCCTGCATGTCCGAAATCTTTGCCTGCTGCATGAACCGCAAGACTTCTTTGTTGGCTGCGCCCGGCAGAATGCGGGTTGCGAGAATGGACTGGATTTGCGCGACAGCCTCATCAGGCTTGTGGGCATACACCAGGCCGAGGCCCCACAGGCCGACCAGCAGGAGCGGGACCAGCGCAAGCACAAGAAAGAACGCGAGACCGGCGGCCAGCAGGCCGCCGTTGTCCCGACCAAACCGGGCGAACACGTCCATTGTGAACTTCACCAGAAAGATGCGCTGAAGGCGGGCGAGAATTGTTTTTAGGAAGTTCATAATGGTTAGCCGGGACGGACCTGGATGGTGACCGGGTCGGAGACGGGGTTGCCGCCGGCGTCAAGCTGGGTCGCGGATATGGTAAACACGGTGTCCCGGTTTAAGCCGAAGAGAGATTTGACTTGTACCGAGAAGTCGTCCGCTTCCCAGTCGCCGTTTTTGTCCACGGAAACGTCTTTGCTGCCGCTCTGGCCGCTGACTGGCAGGATGCCGCCGAGCGCTTTGCTGGTGTAGGTGATCGCAACCCGAACAGTGGAGTTCGGGAGGGCGCGGCCTTTGACGGTCAGCGGCGCGGCGGCATCCACAGCATCGTTGTCTTTGGGCGTCGTAATCCCCGGCGCAGGCGGCGGCCCGGCAGCAATAGTGAGATTATTCGCCAGGTTCTTCGTAACCGTGGTACCGTCGCGGGCCGTGAAGCGGGCTGAGACCGGCGCGTTCTGGACCGTGTCGCCCGCTTTAACGGTGTATTCCCCCACATATTGTCCCGGCGTTTCAGTTTCTTTCAGCGGGAGGCTCTTAACCAGGCTGCCGAGAGTGACCTGCGCTTTGCCGCCCGGCAGGGCGCTGAGTGTGAAAACGATAGTCGAGCCGGCCCCAATCGCCTGACCCGCGGGTTCGTTGGTCGTGAACGACTGGACGATCTTGCTGGTCGAGACTTGAAAACTCCAGCTTGCCTGGGCCGTGTTTCCGGCATTGTCGCTGACGCTCACGCTGACGGTGTGCAGGCCGCTTGCCAGCGCGGCGCTGGGCTTGTAAGTAAACAAGGTGCCGGTCGTCTCGGCGCTTGCCGTGACATCCTGCCCGTCTACCGCGATGCGTGTCGCGGACGGGTTGATCCCGGTTCCCGGTCCATCCATGAGATTGGCATAGATCAAAGGCTGATCACTTTCTACCACAGCGTTTTGGGCCGGGCCGAAATCGGTAATCTTCGGCGGCAGGGTATCAATGGTCAGCGTCCCCGGCGCTTGAATCAGCGTGCTTTCAACGCCTCCGGCGACCAGCCGTCCCAGCACGGCGGCGCTATGGGCGGAAACATCCTTGCCGACGATGTAGGAGCCTGTGTAGACGCCCGGCGACGTTTCGTGCATGGGAACGGTGTCAACGACGCCGGGAATGGCGAAGGCGGCTTTGCCGCCGGGCGTGCCGCTGAGGGTCGCCTTCAGAACATCGCCCGCCCGCAGCGGCCTTTGCGCGTCCTGGGTAAACGATGTCACTTCGACAGTGGATACGTTGCCGCTGAGAATACCGGCGTTCGGGTCTGCCGCAGGCGCATTGCCGGGCGGCGTGGGATTTGGGTTTGCCGCCGTCGAAACGGCAACCCCATACCCCAGGCTGTTGGCGGGGTTGGTGCGGACAACCACGGTCTCATACGGCTTGATGTCGCTGAGAGCGACGACGCGCCCGCCAAATGTAATCGGCGCATCGGCGGCCAGCTCAATCACCCGTCCGCTGTCCAGCGTCAGCGCCGCATTGCCGTTTGCCAGGTGGCCGATGCTGACAAGGCTTCCTTTGACCTGTCCAAACGTCGCGGTCACAACCGTTGCGACACCGTGGTCGCCGCGCTGCACGGAAACCTGGTCGCCCGGTTCAATCTGAGACAGCGGCACTTCCGTGGCGGCCTCATTGTCCATTGACCGCAGGATGATTGTGGAAGCGCTCAGTGGAACTGTCGTGTTTTTGCCCCCGACGCGCACAGTCAGCTGTGTCGGCGTCGTGTTCGTATACAGCCCGGTCACTTCCCCATTGATTGTTGTATTCCCCGGCACGACCGGCAGCGCGGCGAGGTGCGGATCAATGGTCTTGATCGTCACCGTGCTGAGAACGGGGTCCCAGGCAACCGATGCGCCGAGCGACTGCGAGATAAAGCGCAGCGGAACCAGCGTCGTGCCGTTGATCAGCTCCGCCGGGACCGGCAATGTCTGCGGCTGGCCGTTGACGGTGGCAGTGAGCGCGCCGAGCGGCAGGAGAATTGCCGTCGCGCCTTTCTGGCCGTAGACGGTCTGCGACGCTTTATCAAAGCGCACGGTCGCGCCGAGCGCCTCAAAAATGCCGCGCATCGGAACCAGCGTTGAGCCTTTAATCTGCGTCGGCGGCGTTCCGGTGAATGTCAGTTGCGTCCCGTTCAGCACCACTTTGATAGGCGCTTGCGTCTGTGCAATGGCACTTATTGGCAGCGCCGCCAGTAGCGACGCCAAAGCAATCTGCGTTTTTGTTCGTGTTTTCATTAGTCCTCTCAGTTTATCCCGTTGCCAAGTGTCCTAAACTGCCAAGTATCTTAAACGAGAAGCGTCCGCATTGGGTACAATGGTTCCGTTATGTCAGACCTTCTTTTAGACCTTCTTATTGTTGGAGCCGGGCCAATTGGGCTGGCGGCAGCCTGCGCGGCCCAGGATGCCGGCCTGGATTTTCTGATACTGGACAAAGCCGGCCCCTGCCAGAGCTTGGTGGAGTACGCGCCCCGGCAAAGCTTCTACTCTCCCGCGTCGGAGCTGGAAGTCGGCGGCATCCCCTTCCCCATGGCCGCCGACGAGAAGCCGCGCCGGGAAGACGCTTTAGCCTACTACCGGGCGGTTATTACGAGCCGCAAGCTGCCGCTTCGGACCTGGGAGCGTGTCCAATCGGTTCACAAAGACGGCGAGATTTTCACGGTAGAGACCGTGCAGCAGCCGGACGACGCCTGGACCAAAAACTACACAGCCCAGTTCGTGATGATTGCCAGCGGCGTCTGGGACCAGCCGCGCAGTTTGGACATTCCCGGCGTCAGCCTGCACAAAGTTTCCACGCATTATTTGGACCCCACGCCCTTCCTGAACAAAGACTGCCTGACCCTCGGCGGCGGCAATTCCGCCGCCGAAGTCGCCATGTCCCTGGCCCGCGCCGGGGCGAAATCGCGTTTAGCGTTAATCGAGCCGTCGTTTGATGTCTGCAACCTGCGCCCGTTTGTCCTGCGCGAGCTTCTTATCTTGGTCGAAGAACAAAAGATTGAAGTCTTTTTCGAGACCGAAGCGACCGAAATTACGCCGACCGAAGTCTGCTTGAAGTCCCGCGCGGACGGCAGTTTCCAGAGCATTCCCAACGACTTCGTGTTTATTTTGATCGGCCAGAACCCGGACATTCCGTTTCTGGAGGCCGCCGGCATCGCCGTTAGTCCCGATGACCGTCGGCCTGTGTATGACCCTGAAACCTTCGAAACCGGCGTTCCGGGATTGTATGTCGCCGGCAGCATCGCCCGCGACCAGCACATCGTCAATGGCCGCCCGAACGCCGTTGGGATAGTGGAAAGGATTACAGAAAGATTAAGGCGATAGAAAGATAAGGCGTGGAACTGAAGTTCTACGCTGTGGGCGAAGCGCCTAATGTCCGCCTTCGCGGACAAAGATTATGTCACGGTTCCAATTCTGCTTCCTGTCCGCGAAGGCGGACACTATGCCTGCGGCATTACTGCGTATCTGGCGTCTGCGCCCCATAGCCGAGCAATTCATTGCCACGGCTCTTATTGCCACGGCTTATCTCGCAAGGAATTTTTATGCTGACAATGCAATGGCCGACGGTTTTGGCGGCGTTTCTGGCGTCGCTGGTCGAGTTTGTCGAGGCGCTGACCATCGTGCTGGCGGTCGGGGCCGTGCGCGGCTGGCGTCCGGCGCTTGCCGGGGCCGTCGCGGCAGCGGCGCTGCTGGCGGTGCTGGTGGCGGCGTTCGGGCCGCATCTGGCCCGGCTGGACGCGCATGTCTTTCAATTGGTGCTGGGCATTCTGCTCTTGCTGTTTGGCCTGCGCTGGCTCCGAAAGGCGATTCTCCGCGCGGCGGGCGTGGTGGCGCTGCACGATGAAGAAAAAGAATATGCCGAAATGGAAGCGTCTCTGCGTGGCAGCATTGTCCGGCCCGGCTTTGACACCGGCGCGGCATTGGCCTCGTTCAACGGCGTGTTTATTGAAGGCATTGAAGTCGTCTTCATTGTGATTACGATGGGCGCAGCCAGCCATCAGCTGATTCCGGCGACACTGGGCGCGGGCGCGGCGGCGGTCTTGGTTGTTCTGCTGGGGATGATTGCCCGCAAGCCGCTGTCACTCATCCCCGAAAACGCGCTGAAACTGATTGTCGGTGCCCTGATTTCGGCCTTCGGCACGCTTTTGACCGGGGAAGGACTAGGGCTGACCTGGCCGGGCGGCGTTTGGACGCCGCTGCTGCTGTCGCTGGGCTATTTTCTCGTCGCCGCGCTGGGATACACGCTGGCGAAATCGGCGCGGCGTGAGGTGCAAGCATGAAGGTGCTGCGGACGATCTTGGAAGAGCTGATTGGCCTCTTCGTAGACGACTGGGCGTTTGCCGGGCTGACATTGCTCTGGGTGAGCCTGTTTATGTTGCCGTTTTCGCGGACGCTTGGGGTATGGGCAGGGCCGGCGCTGTTCGCGGGACTTGCGGCATTGGCGCTGATATTCGTGGTTCGGAAGGCGCGGCGCTGACTGCCGGAAACAAAACCGGACTGTTTTGCGTCAAGCAGGAATGATTTCGGGCAAATCTGAGGTATTCTATACTATACTTTACCAGATATTTCCGTCGCCGCCCGTATCGCAAGGACATCCTCCCGCATGCAAATTCGCACGATCCAGCACGCCGTTCCCTCCAAAAAAGTCACCAATGATGATATTTTGGAGACTTTTCGCCGCGAAAGTGAGGGACGCCTCTCGAAATCCGAGATAGACAAGCTTGAAAAGCAGGTGCGCGAAACACTTGCCACCGCCGGAACGGAAGTGCGCTATAAGCTTAATACCGGCGAGAAAGCCATTGACTTTGTCCTGGCCGCAGGTCGTCAGGCGCTGGCCGACGCCAAAATCGCGCCGGGCGACGTTGACTTTTTAATCTACACCGGCGTTGGACGCGGCTGGCTGGAGCCGGCGATGGCAAACGTCATTCAAAGCGAGCTGGGAATGCCGAACGCGACCTGCTTCGACATGCTGGACGCCTGCGCGAGCTGGCTGCGCGGAATGCAGATCGGCCACAGCCTGATCCAGAACAAGACGTATAAATGCGGCATGATCGTCAACTGCGAAAGCAGCCTAGTCCGCTCGTTCTGGTCGTCGGAGATCAAAGACTCCAATGACCTGAAGCACCGAGTCGCCCAGTTTACCATCGGCGAAGCGTCTACCGCAACCATCATTACCGACGAGAACCCGAACGACGATTTCCGCTTTTTGTTTAAGAACTTCGGTGAGCATTACAAGCTGTGCATGATTCCGCTGTCCAACATGGCCGACTTCATGCCGTCCGCGCCGGATGCCCGCTACGCGACTTCCCAGTTCTTCTCCCTGTCTCGTGATTTGGTCGTCACCACCGTCAAGAAGATTGCCGAAACCTACTCCAACGACCCCCATTTCCGCTCCGGCTGCTACGACATTGCCTTCGGCCATGAAGCCAGCCAGAAGGCCAGCGAAGTTCTTGTGAAACATATCGGCCTGCCGAAAGGCGTCTATTACAGTGTCCATCCCCGCTACGGCAACTGCGTCTCGGCGTCGGTGCCGCTCGGCATGAGTCTCGCTCAAAAAGAAGGCCGCCTGCGCCGGGGCGACAAAACGCTTATCGTCATCGGCAGCGCCGGCGTCTCCGTGGGTTTGGCGTCGTTTACGTATTAGCCTGCAAGTTGTCATATACGTCCGCGAAGACGGACATTCTGCACTTCAAAAGCCCCGGTCTTCCAGACCGGGGTATTCTGCTTCTGAGTCACCTAAGATGCGGCAGGCAACAGAAAAACAGCGAAAGAGACAGCAACGGTCGCTAGAATGGCAAGTACGAAATCGCTGGCCTTATACTTTTTTGTGGCTGCTTTTAATTGGTATGTCCATTCAACGCATTTTTGATAAGCGTTCGCAATGGCCTTTTCTACTGAGGTTTTCTTTGCCGCCTGGCGTTCCAATTTGGCATTCAGTATGGGAGAATATTCTTGGAATTTGTCTCTACACATTTATCATAGCGCAGACGTGGGTTCGCATTCACAACTACCGGCGCGATTTGCTTCTGGCGGAGCAGTTGGCCTTGCAGAAGGCCGCGAAGCCGCCGGAAGGCTCCTGGCCCCCGCCGCCTCAGATTTGACCTACCTCCTTGTTCCTTCGTCACAGGGTCCTCCCTAAAGGGAAGATTAAGAGAGTAAGCACGAGCTTGCTTTTCTTGTCTTCATCCTCTTTTCTTCATCTTCCCTTTAGGGAGGACCACAGCGAAGCGGTGCGGTAGGTCTCCGAACCGTTTTTGCCGCTCCTTCCGTTGTATATTAGGAAGGAGCTTTTTTCATGCCCGCACCCAAACGCCGCCTCTTTGCGGCAATCTTCGGCCTTACCGTCTTCCTTGCGCTTCTCCTGCCCTACCTGCGGCCTCGCACGGTGCCGCGCTATACCGTGACCGACCTCGGCGTCCTGCCCGGCGACGCCGTGAGCAGTGCGTCCGGCATCAACAATCACGGGGAAATCGTCGGCTTCAGCATCAATGCTTCCTACACACAACAGCAGCTTTTCCTGGTTCGTGGTGGCCGGATGAGCAGCCTGGGCCGCTATGACTCTCACAGCGAGTACGATGGCCCAGCCATCAACGACAGCGGTAAAATCAACCGGAAGCAGCGCATCGGCAGTGCTGCAAGCCCAGCGGGCTATAAGCGAAGCCTGCCGCATCATGCTGTTCTTTACAGCGGCAGCCGGAAAATAGATTTTACCATGCCGGCAGGCTGGACGATGGCGAACCTGAATGGCGTAAATGGGCAGGGGCAGGTTGTCGGCATCTGCTGGCGGCAAACCCTGGGGAGCCGCTCAAACTGGGGTACTTTTGTTTACGACAGCAAGACCAAAAAGTTTTCCCTGCTGCCGCTGCCGTCCGGCTGCCTCAACGCTGAGGTGAACGGAATTAACGACCACGGGCAAATGATCGGATATGCCTGGCAGGGCGGCGACAGCAGCCAGGCTGTACTTTGGAACGGCGGCCAGCCGTTCTTGCTGGCAGGGCTTCCGGGCAGGGACGACAGCACTGGTGGAGCCATTAACAACCAGGGCGATGCGGTCGGCTCCGCCGGGTCCGAGCCAAACGCCGCAGGGCAGTTTGTCAATAGTCATAACATCCGCCTGCGCCTTCTGGTGCCGATTTTCCGGCGGCAATGGGAAGATCATGCCGTGCTTTACAAAGGTGGCCACGCGCAGGATTTGAACACGCTCATCCCTGAAGACGCCGACTGGACGCTGGAACAAGCAAACAGCATCAATGACCACGGCCAGATTGTGGGCAATGGCCTGCACCACGGGCAGGAGCGGGCGTTTCTGCTGACGCCAATGCACTAGTTTCCCAGGAGCTTTCATGCTGATTTCTAAACGTCGCTTCTTCGCGGCTGCCCTCGGCCTTGCTGTTGTTCTCGCGCTGTTCGTGCCGCATCTGCTACCCCGCCCTGCGCCGCGCTACACCATGACCGACCTCGGTGTTCTGCCGGGCGATACGATTAGCTGGGCGACGGGGATTAACAACCAGGCCGAGATTGTCGGCTTTAGTGCGACAAACTACTTTGACTCAGGGCATATTTTCTGCTGGATTAATGGCCGGATGACAAATTTGGGGCCGCTTGACAGTCCCAATATCTTTCACAAGCCTTGCGTTGATGACAGCGGCAAGATCAACAGAAAGCAAAGTGTCAGCAACGAGCTTGGGGTGATGAGCTTTGGAAGGACAATTCCCAAGCGTGCAGTTCTGTACAGCGACGGCAAGCAGATAATTGTCAGCACCCCGCCAGGCTGCGTGCGGGCGATGCTGTGCGGCATCAACACATCGGGGCAGGTTGTCGGAAGATGCCGGCGGCTGACTGCTGAGAGCAGCCTGAGCAAAGAAGCCTTTGTTTACGACACCAACACGCGAAAGATAGTATTTTTAGCGCTGCCGCCCGGTTTCAGCGAGGCCGAGGCTGAGGCGATCAACGACCACAACCAGATTACCGGCTGGGCGCGGCAGCCCGGCCAATCAGGCTTGCGGGCTGTGCTTTGGAATGCCGGACTTCCGGCGGCAGTTCCCCTGCTTCCCGGAAAGGACAACAGCAGCGGCGCGGCCATCAACAACCAGGGCGAGGTAGTCGGCTCGGCGTGGTCTGAGCCAAACGCGGCGGCGCAGTATGTCAATGACCATCCGCTCCGCTGGCGGCTTCTCGTGCCGATTTTCGAGCGGCAATGGAAAAACCGCGCGATGATTTACAGAGGCGGCAAGGCGCAGGACTTGAACACGCTCATTCCCGAAGACGTTGGCTGGACTTTGGAACAAGCGAACAGCATCAACGACAAAGGCCAGATTGTCGGGCAGGGCCTGCATCACGGCCAGCAGCGGGCATTTTTGCTGACGCCCAGATGACCTACCCCGGTTCGTTCCTCACCGCCCCTCCCTAAAGAGAAGGTAAGAAGCAGTGACAAGAGGGCGCGGGCGACCGTCTGCTCCTTCTTAATCTGAAAATCTTCACCTTCCCTTTAGGGAGGGGCGGTGAGGAACGAACCGGGGTAGGTTCTTGACATTCCCCCGCCCTTCCTTTATACTTGTCTCAATGCTTACTTATCTTATCATTGATGCAAAGGACACTCCCCGATGAACCAGGCTCCTAAAGAAGTCATACTTGTCGCCAGCGGCGATCTGCGCCTTGCCGCGAACCAGACGTGCGAGGACGCGCAGGCGGAGATGGAAGCGCAGATTGCGGCAGCCGTCGCAAGAGAAGGCTGGACACTGAAGCGGGGGCATCCGTATGACGCCGTCAAAAAGCACGGCTTTATTGACGGGCAGAAGTACGGCATGGAAGTCTTTCTCGGCATTGACCCCCACGCGCCGGTGATTGTCGCGGAAGCGGTCTGGCATTATTCCCATCACGTTCTCGCCGGCCTGATGAGCCATCAAGGGCCGATACTGACACTCGCCAATTGGAGCGGCGAGTGGCCGGGGCTGGTCGGAATGCTGAATTTGAATGGGTCGCTGACCAAAGCCGGGGTCAAGTACAGCACGCTGTGGAGCGAGGATTTTACCGACTCGTTCTTTGTCAACGGCCTGCGGGCCTGGCTCCGGGACGGGATTGTGCGGCACAACAAAAGCCATGTCTGCCCCTATGACCAGGCCGAAGCACCCGCCGAAAGCATCACGGTGGGCCAGGAGTTTGCGGCGGCCCTGCTGCACCGCAAGGCGATTTTGGGCATCTTCGACGAGGGCTGCATGGGCATGTACAACGCCATTATCCCCGATGAGATGCTGCACGCCGTTGGGGTTTACAAAGAGCGTTTGAGCCAGTCGAGTTTATATGCCAAAATGCAGACGGTCACGGACAACGAGGCGCACGGCGTCTATCAGTGGCTCTTGGATCACGGGATGACGTTCCAATTTGGCCCGGACGACGCCACCGATCTGACCGAAGCGCAGGTGCTGGGCCAGTGCAAAATGTATGTCGCCGCCGTGCGGCTGGCCGACGAGTTCGGCTGCGCGGCCATCGGCATCCAGTACCAGCAGGGATTGAAAGATTTAGCCCCGGCATCGGATTTAGCCGAAGGACTGCTGAACAACGTCGAGCGCCCGCCCGTCACCCACGAAACCACGGGCGACGTGCTGTACGCGGGCCGGGCGCTGCCGTGCTTCAATGAAGTGGACGAATGCGCCGGGCTGGACGCTTTAGTGACGAACCGCCTGTGGCGCAAGCTTGGCTGGCCGCCGGAAACGACGCTTCATGATATTCGCTGGGGCCGTCAGTACACGGGCGAGGGGCGGGACGAGTTTGTCTGGGTCTTTGAGATATCCGGGGCCGTCCCGCCCGCGCATTTTCAAAATGGCTACAAAGACGCCAGCAGCGAGCGTCAGCCGCCGATGTATTTTCGAATGGGCGGCGGCACGATCAAGGGCGTTTCCAAGCCCGGCTGGGTCGTCTGGAGCCGCGTCTTTGTCGCCGGCGGCACGCTCAAAGTAGACATCGGCCTCGCTGAATCAGTCGCCCTGCCCGACGCCGAGACCGAAGACCGGTGGGCGCAGACCACCCCGCAGTGGCCGATCATGCACGCAGCTCTCAAGGGCATCTCGCAGAACCAGATGATGGCCCGCCACAAAGCAAACCATATCCAGGTCGTCTATGCCCCCAGCAGAGGCAACGCCCGCCACGGACTCTACGCCAAAGCCGCCGCGTTCCACGCCCTCGGCCTGGAAGTGTCTCTGTGCGGGGAGATTTGAGCGCCATGAAGCCAGGGATAGTTTTGGCGGCAGCGGCGCTTCTCTGGCCGCCTGTGTTCTGCGGCGCGGCCCCAACTTCGCCCCCTCAAAATACAAACGCCAACAAAAACATAAAAGCCAAAGACTTCATGGACACGTTCGGCGTGAACATTCACTTCGGCCAGAACAATTACTGGAACTTGCAGGCCGTCGCCGACGCCTTGGGCAGCATTGGCTTTTCGAGAGTACGCTGCGACTGCAAAAATGCGTCCGATGTGGCGAATTGGAATGCACTGGCGGCGAAAACAAAGTCCTATTTCCCGGACGGCCTGAAAGCGGATGTCTTAGTTACGGGTTATCTGAACGCTCCCAATGTGACATTGACGAGCCAGGAGCGCATTATTCCCCAGATTGCTCCGCTTTTGGAAAGCATTGAAGGCCCGAACGAGATCAATAATTACTTCGTCGGCCACGGGACACATGGGCCGCTCGATGTGTCTGACCAGACCCAGAACTACGCCGCCAATTCCCTTGCCTGGGCGAAAGCGCTTTGGGCCTGGAAGTCAAACTCGAAGCCTCTTGCGGACGTTCTGCTTTTTGCCCCCACCATCGCAAGCGGCCTGCCGGAAGAATACGCGAAGCTGCCCGACATCTCTGCTTATGTCTCAGCAGGAAGCATTCACTTCTACGCCGGAAATGCACGCCCGCCGTCAAACTTTGGCGGCGGCAATTTCTCTGCCCTGTGCGACTGGTATCACACTGCCGCGACGCCTGCGCGGCCCCTGGCACTGACGGAATGCGGGCAAACGACGGCAAGCGGGCCGGGACAAGGAGGATGCGGCGAAGCGGCTCAGGCCAAATACATTCTGAACCAGATGTGCGATAGCATCGCCAAAGGAGTTCACCGGGCCTACTTATATCAGCTTATGGACGACACCCCGGACGGCGACCCCACCGGCAGCGGCGGCGCGGAAAGCCATTTCGGCCTCTTTGATTACCGCTGGCGTGCCAAGCCTGCCGCGCTGGCCCTGGCGAACGTCAGAGCCTTACTCCGTGACGGCACCACCCGCTTTACTCCTGCTGTTCCCGCTTACAGCATCACCGGCCTCACCCATGCCGGCAGTGCCGGAAGCAGTTTTTCGGTCAGCAAAAGCGACGGCAGCACGTTTATCATCGTCTGGAATGAGCCTCAGATTTGGGATCAAACTGCTAACGCCCAGTCACACCGCCGGCCGACAGCGTGACAGTGCGCTTTGGCAAAAAATATGCCTATAAAGTTTTTAATCCCCTCAGCGGCTTAACTCCACTCGCCTCCGGCCACAACTCGCAAGTCGCCGTAGATGTCACCGGCTCTCCTATTTTCATCCAAATCATGCCGCCCCATTAGGACTGTAGAACGCTTGCGTTGAAAACTCCTCACGAAGCGGCTATAATACAATTCACAAGTCACGACGATAAAAGCCTCTTATGACACTGCTCACCTCAACTTTGCCTTTGACGGCGGATGCAAGCAATCAGAAACTGCGCGGCGGCTACTATACTCCTGAAGTTATTGCCACCTTCCTTGCCGGCTGGGCAATCTGTTCGGCTTCTGACGAAGTGCTGGAGCCAAGCTGCGGCGATGGTTCACTGCTGGAAGCGGCGGCACTGCGGCTGCTCCAGCTTGGAGCGTCGCCAGCGCAGGTCAATCGGCAGCTCCGAGCGACTGAATTATACGAGTCGGAAGCTATTCTTGCCCGTCGCCGTCTGGAAAATCTGGGCGTTCCAAGTGATGATATGATAGCGGTCTCTGACTTCTTTTCCTGTGATGACCAATCTTGGGGCATTATTGGCAGGCAATGCGATGTTGTGATTGGCAACCCCCCTTTTCTGCGCTACCATTCGTTCCCGGAAGACCAGCGGGGCCGCGCCTTTCGCATCATGCAAACCGCAGGTCTGAGTCCTAGTAAGCTCACAAACTCCTGGGTGGCTTTTTTAGTGGCGACCAGCCTGCGCCTTCGTGCGAATGGGCGTCTTGCAATGGTCATTCCGGCGGAGCTTTTACAGGTCAAATATGCCGAGCAGACACGCGCGTTTTTGGCGAAGCACTTTGGCGCAATTACCATTGTCACGTTCCGGCGTCTCGTGTTTGCCGGCATTCAGCAGGAAGTGGTTTTGCTGCTGGCGGAGAAAAGCCCGGAGATTGACAGCGGGATTGATGTCGTCGAGCTTGATGATGCAGACAGCCTGGCGGGCTATGAGGTCAAGCTGCGCGGCCGGCATCATCTGAAAGCTATTGACCATGCCGAGGAAAAATGGACGCAGTATTATTTAGAGGAGCGCGAAATCGGGCTGCTTCGGTCACTCAAAACGCACCCCACGCTGACACGGTTCGGACAGGTCGGATGCGTGGATGTCGGCGTCGTGACCGGCAATAATTCTTTTTTTGTTTTGACGGAAAGCCAGGTGCAAGCGCAGGAATTGTCGGGCTATACTCTGCCGCTGGTGGGACGAACGGCGCAGCTTCCGGGCCTTATGTATACTGAGGCGGATTGGCAGGCGAACCGGCAGGCGGACGTTTTGTGTCATCTGCTCAATCTGCCGGCGGCTGACTTTGCCTCGCTCTCAGAACCGATGCGCCATTATGTGCAGACCGGCGAAAATGCGGAGATGCACATTGGCTTTAAATGCCGCAACCGCAGATTGTGGTATATCGTTCCGACGCTCTGGTCCCCCGATGCGTTTCTATTTCGGCAAATCCACGGCTACCCCAAGCTGGTGGAGAACCGGACCCAGGCCACTTCCACCGATACAATCCACCGCGTTCGGTATCATCAGCCTCAGCAGGCCGACCAGATCAGCATGGCGTTCCTCAATTCTATGACATTCGCCTTCGCCGAGGTTTTAGGACGCTCCTACGGCGGCGGCGTTCTGGAACTGGAGCCGAATGAAGCCGAGCAAATTCCAATTCCCTTTTTTTTGGATACTCAGCTTGATTTGGAAGAACTAGACAAGCTGGAACGTGGCGGGCGCATTGATGCAATTCTAGACATCACAGACAAGAAGCTCTTGCAGGGCAAAATGGGACTAAGCAAAAGCGAGGTCGAACTGCTGAGAGCGTCATGGCGCAAATTATCGGGGCGGCGTATGGGACGCAAAGTAAAAGCAGTCAAAAGTGGAACAGGAGTCTGATGGCGAAGCTTGTAACGATGCCTCCGCTGGAGATTTCTCAGCCGAAGATGGCGCAGATTGGTCAAGCCTGGACTGCAAACAACGGACGCCTGAGCCGGACACCTCCGAACTCATCCGGCGATCTCGGCAAAGTTTTCGATACAGCAGTGGGTGTAGCTCTGGCGGTCATGCTCGGCGGCAGACCGATTGTGATTCCTAACGCAAACTCTCTCACGCCGTCAGAGCCGGATTGTGTCGAAGTTGGGCCAGTCCGCATCATTGGCGGGGTGCGCCCGCAGAACTTCGATGTCGGCTACCGACCGGACGGGGTTCGGTTTGCTTACGACACGAAAACCCTGAACGACAGCGACAGTCTCAAGAAGAATTGGCAGAACATGATTAATGACTTGTCAACAGAATCGGTCACGGTACACAGTCGTTTTCCGCACGCCGTGGTTGCGTTTTTAGTTGCCGTCCCTGAGCCATGCTTGAATGAGCCGCAGCGGTCCGCGATGGTGGAGACACTGGAGCGGCTTGCACGACGACTGAAAGTAGCGGACGCGGACTACATGGCGGAGGCCATTTCGCTGGTGGTCTGGAACCCCGATGACGGCAGCAGCAGCAGCGAAGTTCCCGCCCCGGCATCGCCCTTGCGGATTGAAAAGTTCTCGATTCAAGTTGAGACCGCTTACGTGAGCCGCTACAAAGGCCTGCCGCCTCACGCGGCCTAGCACTCATCGCACTCTTATAGGAAAGGCAGACTATGCACCACTTTACGAAGTCTCTAGCCGCGCTCGGTCTTTTAGCCCTCCCGCTGGCAGGCTGTACGGCGCAGACTCATCCCGCGCAGGCGCAGACGCCGCAGAGCGTTGTGATTGAAGCGGCTCACCCGGTGCAGCAGCGCGGTTCGACGGGCGAGGACAAGAAAGCGGCCTCGTTTTATGGGCATGTTCTCGGCATGAACTGGGGCGGACATGCGGGGGATTACGCGGACTATGACTTCAAAGAACCTACCGCCGTTGCGCCCGTGCTGCTGACCATTCGCTATGCCCGCGAGATCGCGGGAACAAGCCGGATTGAAGTCAGCGTTGACGGCAAAGTCGCCGGCACTGCCGCCATTTCTTCCACCGGCGGCTGGGGAGACACGGCGGGCCAGTTTGCCACCGTGAGCGTGGCTCTGCCGCCTCTGTCTGCCGGGGCGCACCGGCTGCGGCTCACCATTCCTGCCCCGGCGGGCCCTCAGCTGCCTGCCAAAGCGTCGGCGCAGACACTGCCGCCGGTTCCGGTGCTGGAATTGGTGGGCAACCGGACCGACAAGAATACCGTAGGGCATGGCAACAACGTCGCCCTGTATACCGGCTCGCCGTCCTTGTTCTTTTACGCCACCCAGAACATGACCGATGTGTTCAGCGCCGCCGATGGCCGGACACTGAAGTGGTTCCCGGACTATGTTCTGGTCACACCGGCGGGCGGCGCGGACTCGGATGCCGGGAACGTGACTGTGGACCGGCTGGAAATCGGCCCCGGAGCGCCGCCTCCACCCCCGGCAGTGGACAGCAGCGGCGTGTTCGAGCAGCGCCAGGTCTGCGTGACGACAAGCGATGTGGTCGTTTCGCGCGTCTTTGTGACCAACTTGACTGCCGCCCCCATCACGCACCGAATTACCGTGCAGGGCGACTGCCGCCAGTCGGCGGACTTCCGGGCGGGACCGGGCGCAGCAAAAGAAACTAGGCGCGACGGCGATGTCGTGCTGATGACCGATCATAACGTCTTCCCCGGCAAGCTGCCGAACGGCCTGACAATGGCGATCAGCGGCAGCCTTCCGGTGGTCAATGCCGACACAGGCACGCCGGGCGCATACACGCTGGGCTACGATTTGCTCGTGCCGCCGGGCCAGACACGGTCGGTGGTGCTGGCCTGCGCGTTTGACCGGAATGCGGACCGGGCGACGGCAAACTTGAAGGCCGCATTGGCGGAGGCCGACCCGCTGACGCAGAACCGCAAGGACTGGCAGAAGTTTTACGCGACTGAGGTTCCCGCGTTTACCTGCTCCGACCGTGGCCTGAGCGAGCTGTATGCATTCCGCTGGTTCCTGCTGCTGTTCTCGCGGGCAGGCGGCGATCTCGGCTACTTCAAGTATCCCGTAGACATGGAAGGGCGGCAGGCGTTCCAAACCTACTGCTGCTACAGTGCGCCGTTTATGGCCTTCGATCTGAACTGGCAAACCAATCCGAGCGTCGGCTTCGGGCAGATCGCCAATCTGCCGTTTGTCGCCTACGACGACGGACGGTTTCCGTTCTACACAACGCCCCAGACGAACATGGTTCACGTAGACCATGCCTCCCGCACCGGGCAGTCGCTCATGCCGTGGGCGGCCTGGAAGTTCTACCAGATTCATGGCCGAAAAGATTTCATTTCACAGATTTATCCCGGCATGAAGAAAAACATGGACTGGTGGATTTCCGACCGAGACCCCGACCACAGCGGCCTGTTCCGTATTGACGACCAGCTCGAAACGGGCATGGACGACCTGCACCGCCGCTGGAAAGGCCCTGTCCCGGCCCATTACCAGGCGATTGACGCGACTTCCTATGCAATCCTGAACCTCAAAGCCGTCGCCAATATGGCGCGGGTTCTGGGCAATGCCAAAGACGCCGCGTATTACTCAGGCTATGCCACGAAATCCGTCCATGCCCTGAACACGGTGCTGTGGGACCCGGCGCTTCAGCGTTACCGGGACCGCAGCCCGGACACCGGCGAGCTGAGTACCTACAATGCCATCACGATCTTTTACCCGATGTTCGCGGACGCTCTGACAAAAGCGCAGCTCCCTGAAATCTCGCGGTATCTGCTCAGCCCGAAAGAATACTTTACGGCCTACCCGGTTCCCGCGCTCTCGCAGTCCGACCCGGAGTTTGACCCGGTGCATCGCTACTGGGCCGGGCCGACCTGGCCTGCCACCAACTCGCATGTGGTGGAAGGGTTCGCCGAGACCGCCAAGCGCCTGGACCGGAGCAAGCTGCCCCAGGCCGCAGAGTTGTTTCACCGCGTGGAAGCCTTGCAGCTTCGGCCGCGGGCGGACTTCTACGAGCATTATAACTCGCTGACGGGGGAGCCGGAAAGCGGGTTCCGGGACTACATGCATTCGTGGTGGATTGACTCGATTATCCGCCAGGCGGCGGGCCTGACGCCGCAGGATGACGGCAGTTTAGTCATTGACCCGCTGCCGCTGGGCTTGACCCATTTTGCCCTGCGCGGCGCTCCGTATCGGGGCCACAAGGTAGACGTTCTGTGGAACGAGCCGGCCTCCGGCAAAGGGCTGACGATTCGGGTAGATGGCGTCGTGCGAAGCCGCGCTCCTAAGTTTGTCCCCGGCGGCCCGCCGCTAACGCTTTCTGCGGCGGCAGTCAGCGGCGCCCGGTAAGGGCGCACCCCCGTGTGCGCCCTCTTAATCCGTGTGCGCCCTTCCGGTTTCCATTAGGCAGAGCGGAGGAGAAGGGCAACAGAGGAGGAGGACAGGCACGGGGGCCTGCCCCTACATTATGACGCCCACAGCACCCGAACATCAATGACGCGCATTCCGGCGGCGCGGGCGGCGACAATGCCGGGGTCGCCGTCTTCGTAGACGATGCAGTCTTCGGGGGCAACGCCCAGAAGCTCGGCGGCACGTAGAAAGATGTCGGGGGCGGGCTTGCCGTGGACCACGTCTTCGGCGGTGACGACGGCGTCAAAGAGGGGGCGCAGGCCGATGGCATCGAGTGTCGCATGAACGACCGAGCGCAGGCCGCCGGAGGCGACAGCCATCGGCACTTTGCCGGCATGGGCGCGGGCGATATCGGCCACGGCACTGATTTCCACAATCTTATGCAGTCCTTCGACGTACATCTTTTCTTTGGCTTCCACGGTTGCCGGAATGTCCAGCGCGTAGCCGAAGTCCCGGTTCAGCGCCTCAATAATCGCCGCCGAAGTCACTCCGGCGTTCTGGTAAAAGCGCTCTTCGGTAATGTCGCCGCCGCCGGCCCGCAGCGCGGCCACCCAGGCCGCGAAATGCCCCGGCATGGTATCGGCCAGCGTGCCGTCGCAGTCAAAAATCAGGGCTGAATACGGCTTGGCTGGTGCAATTTTGTCCATAGTTTCATAGGTCATATAGGATTATAGCAGAGACGCGCCGTTTCGGGAACAGTCTTCGGCTGCCGGAGCGTAATCTGGCAGTGATAAGATTTTCGCGATCTCCGTGGCTTTGGCCGCTTGGCAGCGGCCTCGTGCTGGCGGCGGCCATTGCACACCCTCTTTGGACCATCCGGTCTGCCCAGCTCACCGGCGATTTTCTCAGCCACACGCTGTACCAATCATTTATTGGGCTGGCGGTGATTTTTCTGCTCTGGCGCGGGGTGCGCGGGCAAAAATGGCTGCTTTGGTGGCCGCTGCTGGCGGCGATACTGACTCCTCTTTGTGTCGAGGGCCTCAAGCGGCTGACGCGGCTGCCGAGGCCGGACGGCGACCCATCGGGCTTTCCCAGCGGGCATACGACGTTCGCATTCGCGCTGGCCTGGCTGCTGACGCGGGCGTATCCGCGCGGCACTCCGCTTTGGTTCGCCGTGGCCGTTTCTATCGGCTGGTCACGGGTGGAAGGACACGCGCATTTCCCCTATCAAGTGCTGTGCGGGGCGTTTCTAGGGACGGTGATCGGCTGGGCCATTAGTCACAAGATCGCAAGTCCGCCGTCGGGGGCGAGGGTTGCGCCGGTGACAAAATCGGCCAGCGGGGAAGCGTAAAACAAAACGATGCCGGCCACGTCGTCGGGGGTGGCGAGGCGGCGCAGGGGAGTGAGCGCGGCGACGCGGGCCTTCTGGTCGTCCGGCAGGCTTTGAGAATAATCGGTCAGGGTCATGCCGGGGGAGACTAAGTTGACCGTAATTCCGTGCGGGCCGAGGTCACGGGCCAAAGTTCGGGTGAGGCCGATTAACGCGCTTTTCGCCGTGGTATGCACAACGTATTCCGGCGCGGGCCGCTGCACCAGCGTCGCCAAAAAGTTTACGATCCGTCCGCTTTTTTGCGCCTTCATCATGGGAAGCACAGCCTGAATCGGGTTCACCGTCGCGCCGACCACGCCGTCGAACTCCGCCCGGAAGTCGTCCCAGGTCGCCGCCTCAAAGGTGAGATCGGCAGCGAAAGACGCGGCATTGTTGACGAGTATGTCAATGCGGCCAAAATGCGATAGGGCATCGGCAGCCATTGCTTCTGTCGCAAGCGGATCGGTCAAATCACACCCCAGCGCCAGGCCGCCGATTTCCGACGCCAGCGCCTCGGCGGGTTCCCGGCTTTCCCGGTAATGGACCACGACTTTCGCGCCCTCGGCGGCAAGCCGGCGGG
>JAABUZ0100000698.1_pt1 | contig 77370 bp, 82 predicted proteins | sample 5562091 | NCBI WGS metagenome assembly JAABUZ01 (sample SAMN12813069, study PRJNA571459) | rock metagenome | isolation source: Antarctica rocks | place: Antarctica: Victoria Land, Linnaeus Terrace sud | collected 2015-12-21
GGTTTTTAAACCATTAAAAAAAAAAAAAAAAAAAAAAAAAAAAAAAAAAGGGACGTGGTATATGATATATGATCAGGTCACGCTTTATGATATAATGCCTCCTCCGGAGCGCTTAGGAGGATACGGGGATTAGCATCAAACCATCTACTTCCAGCTAAATCAGAACCCTTCCACGGCCCCCCAAATCCCTCAATCCATCAAACCCGACTACATGCCTTCGCCCTCCCCCTCCTATCCCTGCCTACTCCACCCAACCCACTCCTACCCCGTACCTCCTCACTCCTCGCTCCTCGCACAACCCTCCCCTCCTCCTCCTCCTCCTCCTCCTCGTCCTCTCCCACTCCCACTCCACCCACCTACCACAACTATCACATCTACCCCCTCCATTCCCCAATTCCAATATCCCAGCACCCGCCCACTCACCTACTCGTTCTCATCCCTCCCATCACAACCCCCCCCCTGCCCTTAGAGAACACTCCCCTCCCTACCTCCATAACCAGCCGCACCCGGGGGGGGTTTCCGTCCATGTGTGCGAGCGGGGCTACTGGTACCTTTTAGGCTAGGGACGGTGCTGGGGAGGGAAGGGGGAAGGGGCGTGGATGGATAAAGGGAGGAAGGAGGAGAGGTAGGGTGGCGTGAGGGGATGGATGGTGGGGAGGGGAAATGTTTGTTGCGTTGGAGGAGCGTGGTTGCTTGGCTATAGGGGGGGATATGTTTGTGGGAAAGGGTAGGGATTGCTTGGGAGGGAGGGGGTCAGGTGTACAGCTTTCCAACGACTGCGTGGTTCAAAAGACCTTTTGTCGTCCGTCCTGAGCCTTGGCTAGATAAATAGAGTGCCCACTCGGGCAGTTGGTTAAGGCCCAAGACGTTATTACAAGTAGGAGGGGTCACCAAGAATGCTTTTCTCTAAATTGGTATCCTCTGCTCTAAACACCTCTATAGTCGTATTCATCCCTGCCCGAGAAGTTTCCCTTGCACCATCAATCGATCGGTGTTGTCGTTGATGGTTTTGCTGCGTCATGGATTCAGTCAATTAGACATGCCTCTTTTCCCTGTTCGTGATTTCCTTAGGTTCAGCACCTCCGCTTGGAGAATTAGGGCACCATTCTAGACCTGCCCCATAGTAACCATCTTCTTGCGCAGATAGTTCTTGTAGCCGCCAATCGACCCGTCCCAGCGGCGAATGGTTTTGTTCTCGCACACCATGATGTCTTTGGCGATTTTGTCGAGTAATCTGGCGATTTCAGTCTTGTCAGCGCCTCCGCGGTTCCAAACTTTCTCTAAGAGACAAAGAGGTACTTACCTGAAATCGTGCGAGACAACCACGACGCCTCCACTAAAGGCATTGATAGCGTCGGCTAGGGAGTCAATGGTTGGAATGTCGAGGCCGTTCGTAGGCTCGTCAAGAAGCAACATGTTCGGTCCGTCAATGGCGAGGAGTGCAAACACAATCCTGGATTTTTGACCTTCGGACAGAGTTCCCATTAATGCCGTTTGCGACTCCCCAGACAGCCCGTATCGCCCTAGCTGCTGTCGCCAATACTGATAATCCTGGTTTTTGTCCGAATACTTATCTCTTACAAAGTCCAGCGCCGACTTGGTGAGATCGAGCTGCTCGGCCGAATGCTGGCTGTAAACACCCAGTTTCAGATGCGTGTGTCGGCTCACCACACCCTGCGTGGGTGAGAGTTTGCCGGTCATGAGACGAAGGAGAGTGGACTTGCCCACACCGTTGGGGCCTACGAGCGCGGTTCGAGAGTCCATGTCTACACCTAAATCGAGGTGTTCGTAGAGGTTGTCCTTTGCTTTGCCGCTGTAACTGAATGTGACGTCGTCAAAGGAGAGGACGGGCGGGGGAAGCTTCTCGACGTCGGCGAAGCGGAAGGTGAAGACGCGATCTTGAGCCACGGCCTGAATGAAGCCGTCCGCTTCCATCTTGTCAAGGATTTTCTGGCGGGATTTGGCTTGTCGGACCAAGTTCGCGTAGGTACCGGCTGAAGAGATAAACTTCTTGATATGCGAGATTTCCTCCTGTTGCTTGGCGTACGCCTTCATCTGGTTCGTCTCCTGCTCTCCTCGAGTTTTGATGTAAGAGTCGTAGTTTCCACCATAGTAAATCAGCTGGCGCATGCGCATGTCGATCATATTTGAGCAGACGCCGTTAAGAAAATCCATACTGTGGGAAACGAGGATTAGGGTGCGGTCCCATTTCTTGAGGTATTCTTCAAGCCAGACGCAGGCTTCAAGATCAAGATGGGCGGTTGGGTCGTCGAGAAGGAGGAGGGATGGTTTGACGAAGAGGGCTTTGGCGAGGGCAACACGCATTCGCCAGCCTCCGGACATGTCTTTGGTTTGCTTGTGGATCGTCTTTTTGTTAAAACCGAGACCTGTGAGGATAAGAGAGGCGCGGGTTTGAAAGGTTGAAGGGTCCATGGTTTCCATACGCTGGTTCCGTCAGCACCAACTACCATAAGTTTTGTAAGAAGCGACATACCTCGTAGAGATCTTCCAAGACCGGGTCCTCTGGCCCGTTTTTCTCTAGGATCTCCTCTGCCAACTTGTCCAATCTTTCCATCTCGTTTTCGGCTTCCCTGACGACCCATTCAAGAGCACCAAGATCGCTGGGAGGAGCGCCCTCGTTCAGCAGGTATATGTCCACTTGTTCTGGAATCGGAAATTCCCGCTTGTCTATTGCTTTGAGCAGTGTCGATTTTCCGCATCCGTTCTCACCTAGTAAACCGTATCTTCGACCGTAGTTTAGTTCGAGCATAGTATCGGTGATCAAGACTTTCCCGTGGAACACAAGAGATACAGAGTTGATTTTGACATCCCGGCTGGCGGCCAAGGATGCCAGTACACCGGTCGTTACTCGGTCTGACAAGCCGTGTTTGTCCAACTGCTCCGTAAGTTTCTTGACGGTCGACATATTTTCAGTGGTGGTGGCAGGTTGCTCTTCTTCTGGTAGAGCGTTTCCATCGCCATCAAGAAGGGGTGGTGTCTCGTCGCCATTCATAGAAGATGCCGAAGATACATTCTGCGAAGTAGCTTTTGACGACAGTTTTGATGCTGCCGTTTTCTTCTTATCAGCACCTTTCTCGGCGCGCTTAGCCTGACGGGCGGCCTTTGATGAGGAGATCATTGCGGTTGGTTGTGCGTTGAGAATTTTCGAGAGTCGAAATTTTGAGTCTCTCGTTGGTGGTGGGGCTTATCGATTGGCGTTGGAGGCCTTTTTGGCGCCCCGAATATGACGTTGGGGTTGTTGCAGAAAGCAGTCGACCGAGTCGCAACGATACTCTGCGGTCTTCCACAACGTTGAATGGATCACTTCCTCTGCTTCTCTGCTCTTCCGGTAAGGAAGCACACTTTCAGATCGATTTATGTGTGATTCACGCAAATTCTTCTAAGCCGCATTGGTCCCTGGACCCTTGATCGTACGCTAAACCCAGAACGGTTATTCAGATAGTCTAACTTGATTCGCATTAGACTAGCCCTAACCCCTTCGTTACGTTGTTATCATGGTATCATGTGACATGTCAACAGCTTCATATATTTACAAGATCCGCTCAATAAACTGGTGGCATCTTGTTGCTCCACAGCTTTCGGGCGGTGAGAACTGGTCTTGTCAGATCAACAGATGAGATTCCCCCTCGTGCTTGGCAGGGCTGACTAATTAGCTCTCCAAAAAGCGCTCCAATCCTTTTAGGGGGTTTCCGTGTGTCATGGCTCCTTCCCATTCGTATGTTAGCAAGTCTTGTCTGCATTTGTCTGCCTCGGGACCAGCATCGCTTCCGGTCCTCCTGCGGTACTACGACAGTACTAGAGAGTATGGATTATTACAGCTCTGTGCATCTGGACGGATGAGGGGTGAACTCAGTAACCTTCTCCTGAAACGTTGCAGTGATTGGTTCCAGGCGCCTTCTCATTATGCAATTGGTGCAACTCGTCCCTTCTCTGTTTCTGTACTTCATGTCTCCTTCGTTTGTTCCTCTTGTCTGTGTCGTAATGGGACTATCAAGGCTGTCGACAAAAAAGGTCGACAGTATGCCTCTCCTAGAGGCTTCGGATTTCGACTTTGATATCGATCGATATCTGAACCGTTTTGTTCCTCGCAATAGAGTACACGTTCTGCCTCGTTTCATATCTCATTTTCTGGGCTTTCGGCTCAAGCCTTACCAAGAGCCTGGCAATGTTCTTATTGCATGGTGGTCGTTTATTGGTGCCTTTGTGGGCATTTCCATCGTGGCGTGGATCTTCAGGGTACCTGTGATTGCTAGCCATGGAGTACCTACAATAGTAGCGAGTTCGGTACGGATTTGCAGAGCGTCAAACCCACGTAAGACACTTGCTGACTTCTTCAGGGCGCTGCAGCGATTTTGGAGTATAACATGATTCACTCGCCCGCGGCACAACCTCGAAGTTCGGTCTTTGGGCATTTGCAGTCGGTTATTATAGGCGTTGGCATGCAAAAGCTCTTCAGGATGAGCGGCGATTTCGACAGCCTGCGCTGGCTTGGGGGAGCGCTGTCGGTTGGCTTGGCATCAGCGTCGATGGTCTTAACAAAGTGCGTGTATCCTCCAGGTGGTGCAACTGCTTTGCTGGCAGTGGTGGATCCGGCCGTACAGCACCTTGGCTGGTATTTGGTGGGCCTCGTCATGCTGAGCACGACCTTGACACTCGTGTCGTCCTTGCTGGTCAACAACATTCAACGTCAGTACCCGACCTACTGGTGGACGGCGGCAGATATTAGCAAGAGTAGGAAGGACATGCATACCGAGAAGTTTACGGGTAGCAGCACAAGCTCTTTGGAGAAGGGTCCGGAATACCTGGAAGCAACCAGTGGCTGCACCATCAGTATTACAGAAAGTGGTATCGTTGTTCCTAGGCATGTAGACCTGAGTGCCGAAGAGGAGGCCTTGCTCGAAAACTTGAGAGATCGTCTTGCCGATGGTATGCCCACAACTTCGGAAGCAGCAGTTCGGTCGTACAGCACAGCTCAGCAAACAGCAGAGGATGAGAGAAGAACCGATCCTAGAAATCGTACATGACCATATCACTTTTCATGATTTGTGTATCAAGGATAGACGTCATGCTCTAACATAGAGAGTGCGAGGCGCATAGCATCAGCTTTGGTCAGCTAGCGAGTGGAAGCTCAGTCAGCTTTCAAGCGGAGCGCCCTCTCAGGAACTGTCTGAGTCAAAGGACGGCGCGAATATCTATGTAAGGGTCGAGTAAACCACTCGTAGCCAATGGTTACCGAAAGCTCCGGAGGGATTGAAGGATGAATATGGACTTGGCTCGCTTGGATTGGCTTGCTGGATGACTAGCGATTGCTCAACTCAGAGCACCACAGCCAAATAACAAAGCCAGAGTAACGACGGGCGATCACCCAAGCGAGGGCCTCAAGGTAGAAAACGAAGACGGAGTATGCACCCCATACGATCAGAGCTTAGGAAGAAAAGGAAGAACAAGCCGTGAAAGTAAAAGACGAGGAAAAGCTTGAGCGGAGTGCTTTAGGGAGCACCCAACCCATTAGCCATAGCGGAGTGCCATTACACAGTCCTAAAGCGTCGTTTATAGCTCATAGATCTATACACTTACCACCAGGCTTGTCTTCCTTGCAATGCGTAATTGCCGCAAATGTAACCCTTCATACCCCGTGCTTAAATTGACGAGTCTATACTGGCACTAACTCGACACCAAGGCAGAGAATGAAGACGAAGCATCAGATCACACAACCATAGCCCCAGGAAGAGGAAGAAGAAGAGAAGAAGAAGCCCCGCAAGACCCGAAAAGGGCAAAAACGGAGAAACCTATAAGACCAATTCCCCAGATCCCACCCGCCCACCCAACCACAGCTCAAAACCCATCACATACCATCCCCCACCGCCACACCCTCGCATCTGCAGACAAACCCCTTACATCCAGTACCTTGAATGCTACCTATCATAGGCCCCAAGACCGCGTGAACGAACCCACCGCCCAACCGAAAACACATCCTCGATACCTCCATAAGTACAACCAGTGTCACCGCAATCTTCATCAAATATCTCCCACAATCGGTAATACTGCACAGCCTCGGCCAATCCAGCCACTATACCTTTTGAGCTATTACCAACACCCCTCTTGTTAACAACAGGCAATATAGCAGTGGCGGCCAAACGAAGAGACGCCATTTCAGCGGAGCGCCAGCTTAACTTTTTGTGAGAAACCAGGATCGGGTATGGGCGCGTGGGGTCGCTCTTAGTCATCTGTGCTGTGGAGTTGTTGATACTAACTTTTGGGGGGAGTCGAATTTGGAATTTGGTTATTGCGTCTGCGTTCGGGGGAGGTTTTATGGGGCGTAATATTTTCGGTGGGGGGTGGTGGAGTGTGGAAGCTCTTGGAAGAGGAATTTGAGACGAAGGCGGAATAGAGATGGGAATGGGTATGCAGAAGTAGACTGCCATCTGTACATTATGCATAGCAGAATCATCCCATTTATGTACAATTAGCCTAACACTGAGAACTCCGCCCAATGCTCTGTTTCCAAGGGGGAAAACTATGCACAATTCTATACAGCTACCCGGAAATACTCAACGCTCCATTTCGCGCTCTGGGCCATCAGTGCCACTTTCTTCGTCATCCTTGCTCTTGCTTCTTGACTTCTTGAGACGTAAGAACTCCCCCAACGCGGCGGTAACACTCTGAGATCAGCCGGGATGCCGTGTCGGGCTAGCCTCGACAGGATTATCAGTGGGTTTTAGCGGCGAAGAGTCCAAAGCTGAATCTCCGGCAGAAGACTCGTTCCCAGTTCGATGCGATCTCGATGTCCTCAGATTGGAGAGATTTGGCCGTCTTCTGGGGTTCACGCCTCTTCGCAACGAGTCGGCTACGACGGCGCTTAAAGAAGAAGATAGAGGGGACATCAGGGGCGCAGGTGCCAAGAGCGACATTGAGGCCCTTGAGAGTGTAGATGGCCGATCTGGCCTCGACCCTGACAGACGTCTCTGGCCCTGTATTTGCGGCGTGGAAGGGTACGAGCGTTGGGCTTCGGAAGGTAGGAGGGGTGATGATATGGTATTTTCTAGAGGTCGAGGTCTTGAGGGTGGAGTCAGAAGACTGTCAGGAGATTGCCACGGGTCTTTCAACAAGGGTGATTCTTGACCGTGACTTTGTCGGAAGAGCGGCCTGGACTGGGCAGAGGAAGCATTCGAAAGTAAGCTTTGAGGGGTCCGAGGCTGGGAGCTACGATGCTGCTGCCGTGATGGCCGCCGTGATCCTTTGGGAGATTGGTCAAACGTGATGCTAAGCGATGACTGCCGTCTGGCACGGGCGTCTTCATCACTACAATTTCCTATCTCGTCTTGATATCTCTCCTCGTCGACAAGGCCAATAAGGTTCTCCTCATCATCTTCCTCTTCGTCATCGGCAACATCTGCCCCTGCTCTACCGCTGGTGATGAGATACACACCCAAAAATGTTAATAAACAGCCACCAACGAATTTAGCCACCCGATCCACCGTAGCAGACTCAAAATCGCGGTAGAGAACCGCACTTCCTATGATGACTGAAATAGTAAACAGGACAAACTGAGTAGGTATCACTTGTGTAGAGTTGAAGCGTTGCAGAGCGCGGTTGACGTAGCGAATCTGAAGTACGGCCGTAAGAACCAATATAACAATTAAAAGATATATGACAGGAAAGGTGAAAGCGCGCCAAAGAGTATCCGAGAGCAGTGATGCAACTCCCTTCGTAGAAAGGGCCGTGTAGCCACCAAACAATCCAACCAGTCCCAGGTCTATAAGGATCGTTTTATGTCCATATCTTCCACTTGCCCACATCAAAACAAGTATCAATCCAGCGGTAACTCCCAGGTATAATTCGAATTCCCAACGGGTAATTGCAGCCCAAAGCTTATGCGGTCCCATCTTCGTCTCGGTATTCTTGGCACTTAGGACCACAGTGACGGCCCCAGCAACTGCCACTACAACGCCCAGCGCGTCTCTTAGCCGGAATCGCTCTTTCAGCAGTAACGGAGCTATTATACAGTTCGAGACCAGTGCGACCACACCAAGAGGCGATACGATAGAGGCCGGGGCAAATCCGTATGCTAGAAAGTTCCCCGCTTCACCTACCGTCATGAGCAATATGCCACCCCACCAATACGGCGAACTCAAGTATGTTTTTCCATCATCACGGCGTGGCTTTTCGGAATGCTTGATCGAGGAGTCAGATGAGCTTGGAGAATGGAGAGACGTCTTTGGCCGGACTGTGCCATCTATTCCGTTTTGAGGGTCACCATGGTCGTCGGAAGGAGCACTGAGGTTGAGCTGTGCTCTTTCTTCGGCGATCTTGCTTTGCTGTGTGCCATAGCTTCCGGCCTTGTTCTTGTTGAGACCATTCCGAGACTCTCCATAGCCATGATCCTTCTCTTGATCCAATCGTATATGGGCATAGCGTTGAATGTTCAGAGCAAAGGATATAAGAATGTTTCCGACAATTGCGGTTATAATTCCAATGAGTGATGACCACTCTCGGATCTTATCATTGACATTTCCATCCCTGGCAACCAGAAGCACCGCTTCCGCCATCGAGGGTCCCCGAGTCCACAAGGTGTTATGGTTGTACTAGGGATGTCCACTTTCAAATTCTACAACTGCCCTCGTGGGTGGTGTCAAGACGGACCCAACTTCATTTTGAGAAACGAGGTGAGAATGCCGGTTCGCCGTGTAGTAGAGTCATCTCGTCGTTGCTGTTGTCGCTGACGCTTCCGCTCGAGCTTGGTCGGAGGACTTTCTGGTTCGGTCATCGCATTGCGCTAGAGCTACAGTACGCTAAGCTTCTTTGGATGGCTGACTAGTGGCTGCAATCCCTGGAAACTCCCGTCTTCACCACTTGCTTTCTAAAAATTGCATAAGCTGTGAGGCAAGCATTGTTCACTTCACCTTTCACTACTTAATGTCGCAAATTCTTGATTAAGGATAATCCACCTTAAGAACAGCGTGGTAGAACATTGATTAATCAGTGCTTACAGACCCAGAGTTTATTGAACGCTTTTCTCGAATCACTAGGATCTCCGTCAAACTGGCGTTCAACTATAAGAAGCCTCAGCATTCCCTTGTAATCATCTTCTGTCTCTCTCTTATACCAGTCTTGATACATTTTCTACTTCCATCTCAAACTTCCATGTCCACAATCAAGACAATCATGTTCAAACCCCTCTCACACGCAAAGATTGTACCTCGCCGCTCTGCCGAGCGTGGCCACTCCAACCTTGGCTGGCTAAATAGCTACCATACCTTCTCCTTCTCGCAGTATTACGATCCTAGCTTTCAGTCGTTTGGCTCCCTGCGTGTCTTGAATGAAGACCGAGTCGCACCCAAAAACGGCTTCCCGACCCACCGCCATAGCAATGCTGAAATCTTCTCATACGTACTCTCTGGGGAGCTCACGCATCGTGATTCAATGATCGGAAAGAGCAAAGGTACCGTGAGCAAAGACGATTTCTACCGTATGAAAAGAGGGGATGTACAATTTACGACCGGCGGGAGTGGGATTGCACACTCAGAGGAGAATGAGCATAGCAAGGACGAAGTGCATTTCTTACAGATCTGGGCACTGCCGTGGAAGCAGGGGCTTCCGCCGACGTACCATACTATGACCTTTCCGGAAGAGGCAAAACGCGAGGGTTTCGTCACCATCATCAGTCCCCTGGAGGGCGGGCCGTCAGCTACGGCTGATGAAGAAAAGGCGGCAGTGCCGCTCATGGAAGGGACTATCCCGATTCATGCTGATTTGGTAATGGGGGCTTCTATCATTGCACAAGGGTCATCTGCTGTCTGGACGATCGGAGGAAAAGACGTGGTAAGATCAAAGTCCGGACGTCATGTCTACGTGCATCTACCCATGACGAAGAACGGAAAAGCAAAGATCCGATTGTCGGGGAATGAGGGAGTTGAGCTGGCCGAAGGCGATGGGGCCTTTGTGTCCAACGTCAATGCTGGGGATGAGCTTCATGTCGAGTCAATCGGAGATGCTGAGGCTGAAGTTGTGGTACTTGACTCGAATTAGGCCTTGGAATGAAAGGAAGGCTGGCTCTTATGTGAATACAGCGTTTTTCGTTGAATAGGCATCTTGAGGATAGCCGGTTAGCAAGCTCAGAAGCTGCAGATGGTGTGCCTTGGTGTTGAGCGGTGGCTAACGAAGAATGGAGTTCTAATTCTGCTAATTGATCTGAACGTAAGAGCACCATGTACAATAGCATCGCTACCGCTGACCAGCCGAGTCGGACTAGTTAAGGGAATAAGCTGAGCATAGATTCCATGTTCCCGCCTCGCTGTCGTTCAGTTTCGTGGGTAAGGCTCGATGTCTATCAAGCCGATGCATCTTGCCTCCCTTATGGACCTTACATTATTACCACCTTAAGCATGTCTTATTTGCAGAACCTCCTCGGCGTGTCTTGGCTCTTTGAACCTTTGCCACAAGGTTGTATCGAAGGAGTTGAGTACATCATAACAAGGTAGTATCTAAGGTACTACCCAGGAACTGCCTCGTGCCCTCACCCCATCGTTATGAAGCCGATCAATAGAGATTGCGGGGAATATGCATCGAGATCCACGATCCTCAATGAAGCATACAGGCTGCATAAGGTGCCTTGACCTTAGCCCCGTCCTCCCTCAAGACGATCCGATAGGCTGGAATAGGAAGGTTACAGCTTGTGCATTCATTGCTCTTGCCCTTGTGAGTGATTGCAGCAGAGAGTACGGACTATGTTACATGTTAATGAAGTGCCAAGGTGATTTGGTTTTACTGCAATCACTTCTCTCAATCACAAGAAGGTAAAGTAGTATCTATATATCTATATGAACGAGCAAGCTCCCCCGCAGAGGCTGTCCTAGAACGGTGCCGGCTAAACAATCGACATGAAGGTCATTCTGTCAGCTCTCGCTCTCTGCGTTTCTCTCTCCTCAGCTGTATGGCCTATACCATCCCAGTACTCAGCAGGAACCTCTGTACTGTGGATTTCTCGTGACGTTCAGTTTTCCTATTCTGTTTCGAAGATCGCTGTGAGGCCCCCGCCGCCAACTTTGAGATCAGGCACTGACCTGTCCCTTCTCGCTTAACGTAGACCCGCCCTACACCTCAAGCCAAGACCAACGCAACCGTCAGCCCTTTAAAGGCTTCAGATGTCGTTCAACAGGCCATCGACCGCACAAAGCACACCGTCTTCACCGAGAACTTCATACCCTGGAAGTTTCATCCCCGCAACTCCAACTTTGAGCCTTCTAGTAGTGCTGCAAAGACCTATATCAGCAAGGTTACAATCACGCAAAATGCAACGGATCCAGTCGACGTCTTCAAGCCTCTGGCAGGCAACGTGGACGAGAGCTATACCCTGAACATTGCCACAAGCGGGCAAGCGACAATTACAGCCAGCTCGAGCGTTGGCATATTGCGTGCGTTGGAGACATTCACTCAGCTCTTCTATCAGCACTCCGACGCAGGCGTCTATACCCCATATGCTCCGGTAGCTATCAGCGATGCTCCCAAATTCGTCCACAGGGGCTTGAACCTAGACGTCGCTAGGAATTACTATGCACCTTCCGATGTCATGCGAACCATTGATGCCTTGGCCTGGAACAAGTTCAACCGTCTGCATCTTCATGCGACAGACTCGCAGTCGTGGCCTTTTGATGTCCCAGCGCTACCTGAGCTAGCTCGGAAAGGTGCCTATATGAAGGGCCTTTCTTACAGTCCTGGGGACGTAAAAGACATCCAAGAATACGGGGCTTACCGAGGCGTGGAGGTCTATGTTGAGTTCGATATGCCCGGTCATACTGCCTCGATTGAATTTGCGTACCCAGATCTCATCGCCGGATTCAACATACAACCCAACTGGGGCACTTACGCCAACGAGCCTCCATCAGGCCAGCTAAAGCTCAATTCTCCAGCTGTGTACAGTTTCCTCGATAAACTGTGGAAAGACGTACTACCTCGATTGTCGCCGTACAGCTCATATTTCCATACCGGCGGCGATGAGCTAAACTTGAATGTATATCTCTTTGATGAAACTGTAAAGTCCAACCTAACATCAGTCATCCAACCATACCTGCAAAAATTTGTAGATTACAATCATGCCAAACTCCGCGCGGCAGGCCTGACACCCGTGGTCTGGGAGGAAATGCTACTGGTATGGAATCTGACGCTCGGTTCGGACGTCGTCGTACAGACATGGCTCAGTGACCAATCAGTTGCTGATACCGTTTCCAAGGGCCACAAAGCCCTGGTCGGTGACTACAACCTCTGGGTAAGCTTCCCCCTATCTCCAAACTTCCCCCGACATTCTAACTCATACTTCCACAGTACCTCGACTGCGGCAAAGGCCAATGGATCGATTTCAAACCCGCCAGTGCCGCCGCCGCCTACCCTTTTCTCGACTACTGCTCCCCTGTCAAAAACTGGCGCCTCATCTACTCTTACGACCCCCTCTCCGGCGTTCCCGCCAACAGCACCCACCTTATCCTTGGCGGCGAAGTCCACATGTGGAGCGAGCAGACCGACCCCGTCAATGTCGACGATATGGTGTGGCCGAGGGCGAGCGCCGCAGGGGAGGTCCTGTGGAGTGGAGCGAAGGATCCGGTGACGGGCGGGAATAGGAGTCAGGTGGAGGCGAGCCCGAGGCTGAATGAGATGAGGGAGAGGATGGTGCATAGGGGGATTAGGTGTGGGCCGGTGCAGATGGTGTTTTGTACGCAGAATGGGACGCAATGCGCGTTGTAGGGTTTGGAAATGCGGCTCTTGTCAATATTCTGGTTCAACCGACATTAGGAGATCCCTGCTTTGGGGGCCCTATAGATGTTGTAGATATACAAGCTACAATTGCAAGTTTTTAGCCCACTCAAAAATCCCATTCAGAAGTGAACCGTGTCGTAGCAAGCTTGGACCTTGTATCTACCTTCGATCGATAATCCTCAACATCCATATTCATGCCTCCAACGCATCACGCAAATTGCCCATTGCAGCTACCGAAACCCCCTCGCAGTCTCATTCCTTTTCTATAAACTAATAAACGCGCCTCCCCCCATACCGGGGAACCATCGTCGTCCGTGGAAGGCGAGGGGCGAGATGTGTAGGGGAAATGGTTGGGCTGAGCACGAAACTGGAACGACTGCGGGAGAGGTGGTTTTGACAGGAAACCACCAAATCCACCTTCGTCGCGTCGTAGTTGTTTTCAGGTTATGGCGCACATCACTCACAGGGAGGCATTCAGAATGACTGGGTCGGTGGAAATGATGAGCTCCCTAAGCGTTACCCTGTATCCACCTCTGCCAACAGGCCCACCCTCTCACACACCCTCCGCCTTCACCCTCTCCCGTTCCAAATACGCCTTAATCTCCCTCGCCAACCCGCCCAATTCCCCCTCGCCCCCCTCCACCTCCAACCCCTCCCGCACCCACCGCCCCGCCTCCTCCCACCGCCCCATCTCCACCAAACACTTCCCCCTTCTCCACCACGCCTTCCCGTTCCCGGCGCGCTTGCACTCCACGCTCGTGCCCGCGTCCGCCGCGCCCTCGGGCCACATGCCCGCCGCCATGTATGCCTGCGCGCGGTTCGCAAACAGCGTGCTCGCCTCTTCGCGGACCAAGCCGGCGGGTTCCCAGCTGGGGCGGCCGAGCGCCATTTCGATGCCGTAGGTGTAGAGCTTGATTGCTTCGTGAGGGAGGGATTTCTTCAGCGAGGTGTTGCCTTGCTCGCGCATTTTTTGGATTTGGGCGGAGCGTTTGGGGTTCGTGGGGAGGGGGGGTGGGGGGGTGGTGCCAGTGGGGAGGGAGAGGAGGGTGCGGTGGAGGGTATGTAGAGTGGTGAGGTGGGGGGTTAGGGAGGCGGAGGGGGAGGAGAGGGCCTTGGTTGTGGGGTCGAGGGTTAGGGGGAGGAGGGTGAAGGTTTCGTCGGGAGGGAGGTCCATGGTGGAGATGGGGTGGAGCGGGAGTTGGATTGCTGGAGGGTTAGGCCAGGTGGTCGTGAATATCGAGGTGCTTGCTGCGGACTGGAGTATTTCTCCGAGGGTTCTCCCCAGTGTTCCCTAATCGATGATGGTCCTTGTGGGCAATTGTCGGTCGAAGACCTAGGTTGAATAATAAATTAAAGGTGATAGTCTTAGCTTCGCTCGAGCCAGACCATTCAAGTCTGAACAGCACAAAGACTGGCTTAGACGCTTGTGGTAAGCTTGACGCTGTTCTGTGACACGCCTTTGCTTTGGTAGGAACATGAAGCTCCCATCGATAGTTGTTCCAAACGGGGCCAAGCTTAAGATCCAGCCACACCCTGAGTAGAATAGGGCTGACAGTCAACATTCAAACACTTCGATTCTCTCCTTATCCTTCTTGTCGCACAACGTCGTGGATGTAGAGCTCGACGAACGATGTACGCCTCAGAGAGGTCGATAGTACCGAGTGTCCAACTAGAAACGTCTACAGTAAAAGTACTCGATTGTGCCAAGACCTCCATTTATTCTGGGAGGAAGCCTGGAGTTCTGGGGCCGGGGAATTGCTGACATTGCATGCAAGCTACTCTAGATAGATGATAAAATAAAAGTTTCAAGTGCCAAAAGCGACTTTGACAACCGGTCTAGAAAGACTATGGAGCATCATACTCCGTACAAAGCCTTCGGTCTTTATGGCAATCCCCGACGGAGTTTGCTGAGTTGACTGGCCTTGGGGGGTGGGTTCGAATAGTGGGACCAAGGGCACCGTCGACCGTATCAAAATGAAGACGGGTGATCCATCATTAGGATTTCTTGCACTATACGGATTAAGATCTTGAAGAGTCATAAACGGGCTTTGCATTCCACCGACTTCCATTCTTGCTTTCATGCTCACCAATACCATCATGGATGGCCGTGCCACGCTACACGCGGTGCATTACCAATCACCACACCCAAACCTCTCCTCTGATAAGTGTTGAGACAAGCTTTTATAGCACCCCTCGACTATCAACTTCACCAATCTAGCGGCTTCATTGTTGATTACAAAACAGTACAGTTGTTGGTCATTGATGCTGGAATACTGATCGGCCAGGATGAGCTTGATAATGTGATTGATGCTGACAAGATGCAATCCAGCTATAAAGTATATGATGGCTGGACTTATCTTGTTGCCGTCTCAATCACATACTCTCATCTCCACTCCTTTCACTTTCCCAAGGCTGAATCCTTCTTCGCCTTGTTCGGACTTGTCCACCAATCCTCCTCAAGACTGCTTTATCCATTCCCCCTTCACTCTCTCCAGAGCATACCGTATTTCACTAATGGCCGACTTGATACGTGAAGCGCCAATTGGGCAAGTCATCAGGTGGCTCACCAAGGCCAAATACCTCAAGTATCCCGAGGAGCGTCTAGGTTTCGAGCTTCCTGCTACATACAACGCGGTACTCAATCAAAAGCCCGGGTCAACCTCTGATTCAGAGCCGCCCATCCCTCTTGTAATTGAAAAAACAAAGTCAAACTCTTCGAGAAATCCTCTGGGCGAGAAGGACAGCTTGGAGCAAGATCCGTTAGATATCGAACGAGCAGGTCTCCGTGCAGCTACTTTAACACGGACAAAAAGCCGACAGCAGACGACCCCATTCACTGAGGAGCGGCTTGAGGTCGAGGCTGAGTTGGCGCTTGAGCGAACGAAGACAACACCAATCACTCCCCAAAAGACTTCAGATGGCAACATCCTGGTCGACTATTACACGACGGATGACCCGGCAAACCCGCAGAATTGGTCGAACAAGAAGCGCGGCTTTGTCACCTTCGAGATATGCCTTTACACATTTGCCGTCTACTGTGGCTCTGCCATCTACACATCCAGCGAGCTCGGCGTCATGCAGCATTTTGGCGTCAATCCCACAGATGCATCACTACCTTTGGCTCTCTACGTCCTAGCTTACGGCATTGGACCTCTTCTCTTCGCTCCATTGAGTGAAATCCCTGCTGTCGGTCGTAGTCCCGTCTACACCATCACGTTCCTCCTCTTCGTCATTCTCTCCATCCCCACCGCCCTCGTCAAAAATTTTGCTGGCCTTCTCGTTCTCCGCTTCCTTCAAGGTTTCTTCGGTAGCCCTTGTCTCGCTAACGGCGGTGCAACAATGCAAGACATGTACTCACTCCTGAAGCTTCCCTATGCCCTGACCGTCTGGGTCTCAGCCGCCTACTGCGGTCCCGCCCTTGGACCTCTCCTCTCCGGCTTTGCCGTTACAGCAAAAGGATGGCGCTGGTCCCTATGGGAGATCCTCTGGCTTGCTGGCCCCGTATTCGTCCTCATGTTCTTGTGTGTCCCCGAGACCTCCACTCCCAACATCCTCCTCCGCCGCGCGAACCGCCTCCGCAAACTTACTGGCGACAATCGCCTCAAATCCCAAAGCGAGATCGACCAAAAGGGCCTCAAAGCTTCCGCCGTATTGATAGACGCCCTGATCAAACCCATCGAAATCACAATCAAGGACCCCGCTATCGCCTTTGTAAACATCTACACCTCCATCGTCTACGGCATCTACTATTCCTTCTTTGAAGTCTTCCCGCTTGTCTACCCACCAATGTACGGTTTCAGCCTTGGTATGATTGGCGTCGTCTTCACCTGCATCCTTGTCTCCTGCTTGCTCGGCATCGCCGTCTACGTCAGCTACCTCTACTTCTACCTCGTCCCGGACATCATGAAACGCGGACTCCGCGCCCAAGAATCCCGCCTCGAGCCCGCCCTCTTTGCTGCTTTCGGGCCCCCGATCGGGCTGTTCATCTTCGCCTGGACCGCGAACCCAAATATCCACTGGATCGCCTCGGTCATCGGTATCACAATCTACGGCTCCACGGTCTTCGTCGTCATGCAATGCATCTTCGTCTACGTGCCCCTAAGCTACCCGCAATACGCCGCGAGTCTGTTCGCCGGCAATGATTTCTACAGAAGTGCGTTTGCGTGCGGGAGTATCCTCTTTGGGCGGCCGTTGTTTATCAATTTGGGCGTGGGCAAGGGGGTAAGTCTGCTAGGGGCGTTGAGCACATTGGGCGTGGTGGGCATGTTTGTGTTGTACTTTACTGGGGCGACGTTGAGGGCGAGGAGTAAATTTGCTGTTGCTGGATGAGTGGATAAGGAGATGATGTGAAAAGGAAAGAAACGGAAAGGGAATTTGGTATTTGGGGGGGTCTCTGATTTAGCTTGTGATACCTCGATAGACCTTGTGCCAGTAATATAGTCCAAACTTCCTCAATTCAGTAATACAGTTGCAACTCCCATATTTCCCCGAGCCTAAGTACCACAATGAAACCACCTCCCTCACTCAAATGCACAAAGCTTTACTCCTCGGCAATTTGGTTCTCGCAAAAACAGAGAACAAGCGCGATCTAATAACTCACACCTCCCCACCTCACACCCCTCGATCTAATCCCTTTGGCAGATACTCGGACTTCTAAAAACCCCCAAAGTAGTTTGTGAGACGGGTTTTAGGATCTGCGGTCCGAGTACTTATCTCGGGGTAATATGCGTGGACGACCAACTTGGGGTTCCGCACCTACTGTACCTCCAACGATACCTAGGGATGGGAGTAGATTTTTTGGAGAGAAGGAGGGAAGCGCGGGGGCGGTGGGTTCTGGTAGGGTTGGGGTTGGGGGGTTGGGTAAGTCTCGGTTCCGGGAACGAGGAATTCCTCCGATGCTGCTTTTGAACGTTTGGAAATAGTAAACCCCCCTTTATCTCTTCAAAGACGGGGACTTTGTGTTTTTACCCTTCTTTCGCGGTCTTTTCTCCCCATTTCGCCCGTCCGCTCAGCCCCCTTCTATGATACTTATCCCTTCTTTCGCTTCTGTTCCTCCTCCTCCCCCTTCTCGTCCCATCCCTATCCCTTACGAATACGCAACCCTCGCCTTCTCCTCCTCTCGCCCTTTCTCCACACTTCTTCCGTTCGCAGCAATCTCCGTCACCGTTTAAGCTTCATCCCAAAAAAATATATATATACTGACCCAACTTCCCGGAACTGAGACAGTGGGAGCAGCAGACACAGTCGTATTCTGTTAAAGTGATGATGGGAGAGAAGGAATTTCATGAGGAGATGGGAGTGGATTGTGTGGGCGGATAGGGGGAAGGAGCTGCGGAGCTGGAGGGAGGGAGTTGGGGATCCTTTGGATTTTGAAGGAGCTTCTTTCTAACGGGGGGATGTAAGTCGAAGGGGCAAACGGTAAGCTGAATGGAGTAATGGGAGGATTGAAGGTTCGAACAGAAGAGATGGTGTTGTGGCGTACGGATAACAAGGCCATCAGCATGCCGTACCGCTCACGGTCAAATTTCGAAACTTGCCGTAAACATCGTATACCATATAATCATAACATACACTACCAAATATCAACAAAGTCCTCTCCTCAAACAAACCAAAATAAATACACCGCCCTAAATAGCCCTACTCGCCCCATCCTTATTATCCACCACCCCCACCCTCATCAAACTGGCCTTCTGACTCGGCGTCGAGCAATAGCTCGGCGGCACATCTAACGCTGGATTTTTCAAGAAGAAATTCCTCGGCCGTAACAGCAACGTCATCGGTTCCGCGGGCATGATGGGGTAGTCCTCTGGGCTGGGGAAGTGCGTGATACCGAAAGTGTGCCAGAGCACAACGTCGGTGTTTTCGATATTTTCGTTGGGGTGCGAGGCGATCCATTCGGGGAGGCCGAGGGAGGGGTGGCCGGAGGTTTGGGGGACGTGGCGGCCGGCGGGGTGGAGTTGATCATCTTGGTCTATAGATAGAAGGGAGGTGTTAGTCAAGATTGGGAAGTAGTTCATGGGAGGTTTCTTACATTTCGTTACGTGGATGGCGTGTCTGGCGAACCCAGCTCGTTTCCAGACTAAACCGCCCTCTTTCGGGAGCAGGGTTGGGACTTCTCGGCTGACGAGCTTGTAGCTGACGGGCTTGTGGCTGTAGGGGTTGACCTTGTTTGTGTTCGCCATCTCCCATGTTCGGCTTGAGCTTCCATCATAATCTGCCATGGCTTCTGTAGGAGTGGTGTACTTGGTCTTGTGAGCGTAAAAGGCATTTCCGTGCTTGTTCTCTTCGCTGCCAACTTCGCCGGCTGCTGCCTTGGCATCTACTTGAAAGATGGTGTTGTTGGGTCCATCGATGTTTGGGTCTATTCTGAGGCAGAAGAGATGCTGGTGGTTGTGAGCGTTGACTCCCGGGTAAACTTCCGTTCCCCATCCGTGGATATCCTCGCCAGGGTTCATCGCATAAGTGTTCAGGATTCCAGTAAGCTTGATCTCAAGCTGTACTGTACCGTCTTGATGGAAGGTCCAGTATACGCAGTATTCGTAATTTGCAGCCGTGAAGACATGAGAGATGAGAAGTTTACGACCACGGGTCACGATAACCGAGTCATCACGAAAGTCTGTATGCTTGAACAAAATGCCGGCGTCTTCTTCGTGTATGCAAATAGCATTCTTGATAGTCTGGCTTGACCCTGCCCGGTTCACAAAGTTGGCATCCATGTAGTGAATAGCACCTTTACAATCACAGCCTAGGGCCAAACTGTTCGTCATGTAGCCACCTCCATATTCGCCAAGATCGAAGGCGTGCTTCCTCTGATGCGGGTGCTCAGGATTGCCATAGGGTACGACCATTTCCGCAAGAGACAATCGGTAGAAAACGCCTCTTTCGTTGCCTTTATCGTTGTATGTAATATTATTCAATACGATACCTTCCCGGTAGTTGAAACCAACATGGACTTTCCAGTTTTGCCATTCAATGATCCTCCCATCTACCTTGAAGGACACCCCCTCGGGTTGTGTAATATTGATTGGCTTCAAATCCTTGCGATAGCCACCCTCGGCTTCAATTGCTGCAGGGTGGTAGTTGTTTGGTGGAGCTTGATTGACGGATCTTCGTACGGATGGTACGTCGATATGGACAATTTCTTGAGTGTCTGCATTGAAGATTGGGGTGAAGTCAAGAGGAAAAGTATATTGGCTGTCGTCAACATGCGGTCTGTAGTACATCAAAGCTTGCTGTAGTCGCACTTTGTTGCCAAATCTCTCGTCGAAGCCAATCGTCCAAGCTGTCACTGGTCAGAATCAACCCAAGTCCCCGAGAGATTTCCTACGTACGATCGCAGTACACTTTGTGCATGTCTTCTTTGGGTATCCCAATGATTTGGCATTGCTCAATGACCTTGGGATCGACTCGAACAACATGCTCAACGACCTGGAGATCTTCCATTGTAATCTGCGAACCATTAGCAAAGCCCAAGCGAACTATGAAACCATATCCTCATACCAAAGGTTGTACGCCCTCCGTAAATTCCCACTGGATAATCTTCTCTTCGTCCAAGTCGACTAGTCCATCGTACACCTTGCTACCCTTCCCGATAGCCACTACATCTGCAACACGGTGAGGACGAACTGTATGATCTGGATCCGCGAGCCATGGTAGCATGTCTACCTTTCTAGGCTCAGCGAGTGTAACCGCATTGTAGTACAGCGAGCCGTGCTCCTTCCGCACAGTGCCCACTGCCTTTTCGATCTCAGAGGCCGACAGAGGGTCGAAAGGGTGCGGTGGTGGAGTTGTGCCAGTGACATGTTGGGCTACCTGCTTCAGTCGCTGAAGGACCATCTTGATTTAAGTGCTGCTGTTTAGTCAGTAGGAGAATCTTTAGATTGAAACGTAGTATTTAGAGCAGTGTGAGCAGCTTTCAAGTGAAGGCACAAAGTCAATTGGGGGGGGCTCTTGAGTTGTCTATATATGCAATCCAATTAACCGCTGATAATGAGAGACGTATCCAGTTCCCGATTGAAGCAGTGAAAAGAGCAAACCAGTGTCTAACTACCTTTTGCCCCTCCACCCCTCATCTGCGAGCTAGTACGGAGTAACATGTAGGTGATATAGGAAGATCGATAAGATTTTGGTTGCAATAGCAGGTGGGGATAGATTTGCCAAATGTGGCTAGCACTACAAATTCATGGGCAAATACTCTTCATATGGGACTCCACTAACGTTCATGTGCGGTAGAAAACACGGAATCCTTTCAAAGAAGCTATAGATACCACTTCAAGACTCCCGCTAAAATGTACTCGGAGGAACAAGGAAACAACCCTCCTGAAACGCCTCCGTACAGGCTACAGCCATGCCACATATCAAGAAGAGTACGCCTATGCCTTCGCAAAGCGGAACCCTCCAAAGACTCCACCACCACCACCAGGAGTCAAAGATCCCATACCTCCTCCGTTGCCCTGGTTCTGAACTGGTGTGCTTGCCAAAGCTGTATGGGTGGTACCTGGCGTGCTTGGCGTTCCGTTATTTGAGTAGATTGTTGCACCATTCAAGTTTGGTGTTTCTTCATTATGATATGTATATGGTGTAAATCCCGAAGGAACCGAAGATGCTGGGTTTGCGCCCATACCATTGAGTCCCCATACTTGGCCTAGATACTTGTCGTCATCAATGGTGCCATTGAATATCTTTTTTCGGACATCCCAAAATATCTTGCCTGTGAGTAAACTGTCTGAACCTGCCTGATGTGCTGTGCCAACCCGCTTGATGTCGAGCTCGTCTGCGAGATCTTGTAGCCCTGATTTTTGACCAAGACCGTTAAGTATGTTCACTGCTGCGGCTGACAAAGGGGTATCGTTGACGGCTTGATTCCGTTGGGCGTGCTTTATCATATACTTGATGTCATATATCGAAGGGAAGAAGATGTTAAGGAGTTTGCGATACTCCGTCTCATCATCGGGTAACGGTTTGCAAAGCATGAGCTTGACAAGGTAGCCGAAGTCGTATCCTGAGTGAAAAGATATCCAGCGGACATCCTCTAGTAGTACAAGACCCGATGTTATCAACATTGCGCCAAAATCAGCCGGGTCGATGCCCATCTTCTCATGCTGATCCAAGTCCAAGCCTGCTTGAGTCAGGAAATCAATCGAGTCCTGGTTGTACATATCCTCTTGCATCGAGAATACGAAATTAAATTGCCATGTACACGGGCAAGGAATAAGATTATTCTGATATGTCGAAACGTTCATTCCTGAAATATCTGTTGGATGGGTAGGCGGCATTTCACCATCTTGGGAGAAGAGAGTAATTCCAAGCTGTATAACTCGAAGAAGATCGACGTTGCAGCGGAGAGTTTGATAGTGGTAGTCTGCCTTGGTGGTGAAACAACCCATCGGTCGAGCGACAATACCCGGAAACTCGGTGTCCTACGCCATAGGTGAGCCCTTTTAACAACCAATACTGCCAAGATCAGAACCCTCAGACTCAATAGTGACTTACCATGCTGATGTAGGGATACTTCTCTACCAGTCCTCGTAGTATTTGCATCTCCTGGGCTAAGTTGTTCCGCCACACGTCCCGTATCCTACCTTTCATCTGTCCTTTTCCCCCTCCAACGCCTCCACTACTCCTCCTCATAGCCTCCCGTTGTGCCTGTTGCTGTTGCATTTGGGCTCCATGTGCGAATCCCATCACGGCGGCATGACTTGCAAGCCCTGTGCCTCCACCACCAAGGCCACCTCCTGATCCGAAGCCTGAGGCCAGTCCATTGGTATTACCTGTCGGGGCAAAAGGATTCATGCCCGAGTTTGCATTAGTTGGGGCAAAATTGTGGTGCGAATTGAAAGAGGGCGGAGGGAGACCGGCAGAGCCTGGAGGTTGATGCTGCGACGAGTGGTGTTGAAGTGATTGTTGTAGATGTCCGAAAGGTGCCCCTAATGCTGGGGGTCCAAATCTGCTAACTGTAGGAGGCATGATGTATGAGGTTGACTCGAGGGCGGCGAGTAAGTGCTGGGTCGAGGACTTCTTGAAACAATCATTGGACCCACAGAGATGGCTGTTCTTGAAGGGTAATTGTTCGCAAGACGAAGAACAGAAGCGATAGTCGATACTGCCTTAGCTTACTTAACTACTGAAGTGCTGTTATGGTTTTCGCAAGTCCACGAACAATAGTTGCGAACGACAGGACAGTACGAGGGATCCCGCAATCTACAGTACTAGCGTTGTCGATCACTTACGGAGCCGCCTCTTGTGCGACATTTACCTTACCTTACCTTAACACCATTAGATGCGTGACTTTGACGGACTCATGAAATTGAAGAAACCCTGTACTACATCTTGAGTGTTGGTGGGCTACCTTGATGAATATTCTTCTACATTAGTGTCTCCCTGTGTTGCTGACCTGGATCATAGCATCATGGCGCCTCCTCGAGCCAACCTCACCGGTTTCGATGTCCGCAAGCTTGTTGCATCATCTGGCACCCCTGCCAAAGATCCGTGGGGAAGAATGTATGAGGCCTTTAGACACAGTTCATTCGGCAACTACTATCAAGCATTTTCAAGGCAGAGCTAACGGGGTCTTCCTGTAGGGAAACGTGGAGATACACAGGGCCGTTTTCAAGATTCAATCGATTCAAGGGTGCCTTCCCTGGCCTGGGTATAGCTACGGTAGCCTTTGCAGCGTACTGCGGCTTCGAATATTTGTTCGTGAAAGACAAACATCACGGACACGGGGAGGCAAGTGGTGGCGAGGGACACCACTGAAAGGGTTGTACCTCTGTCAAGATGGAAATCACAAGACAACGTGTACTATATCAGAGATGGGATCCAACTTTGGTACAACACTTTATCCTACGTATACACCACCACCTCTACAGGTACCACTCCCTCCTGCAGCTGGGAAGGTAGATATTGTCAACGCTCGAGCATTGACCTTCATCACCTCATCAAAATTTGGTGGTACATTAAGCACACACATAAGCATGCACATTCATCTTAGCGATATCTTCATCTAAAACGCGAAATGCACCAGACACGTTCTTTTAGGCGCTTCCAGAGCACTTTGCTGGCTATACTAAATATATCGTCTTACCACTTCACCTTGTAAAGTGCATAAGAAACGTTGCGAACTTAGCTGCTTTCGTCTGCATCGTGAGGGGGCCTCCTTCGCTCCTGTTGCGCCCTTCCCCTCTCTCCCCCTTCCTCGTCCTCTTCCTCTTCCTCTTCCCCTTTCCCTGTCTTCTATCTCTACCCTACCCCCACCCTCTGCTTGTCCCACAGCTCCATGCTTGTTCTACAGCTTCTGTCATATCCTTCCTTGTAAGCTTATTTACATACGCTGTCGACGAGGGATTAAGCAAGCCATGAAGCTCTTCGAGAAGCAATGATGGCAGAGACATGACGACAGCGACAGTGACATTGATATAGCGGCGACAACAAGATCAACTGATGAGCATGCTGTAGATGGTGAGAACGTAAAGGTGTTGTTTCGGTGGCGCCGCTTAACTGATTAGGCGTGACAGGGTTGGCGAACATACAGGATTGAGGATGTACATAGCAATATTAGTTTCTTGTTCTATGCGAATCTACAGTAACAATTCAATCGAAGCGTGCAATGTTCATACGTCCGTACACCGCACTTAGCTCATTCTTCGCTTAGTACTCACCGGCCATGTAACCAAATCGGCCACCTAACCAAATTTCAACCAATATTCAACCAACAACCTTCAAAAATCGATCAATATTCAACACAATGGCTTCTACCTACATAGCTATTGAGAATCGAATCAAGAAGGCTATCAACGCCTTAAACACACGTCAAAACCCGAGTCAAACCGAAATTGCACGCGAATTCGATGTACCTTTGCGGAGGCTACGATCCAGGCTGGCTGATCATTCACCCGCCTCAGCAGTGCGAGGGTTGCATAACAGAAAGCTAAAGTCTGATCAGAACTTAGCTCTACACACATGTATCAAAAGATTAAATGAATTGAGCCTACCAGTGAGGTTGAACATGATTCAATTCACGGCAAACGCGTTGATCCGGCAGAACTATCCCCGATGGGTCTACCCCTTCTCATTGAACTCTCAATGGGTCAAGCGATGGTTGAATCGTCAACCAGATCTTCATAAAGCGAAGAGAAAGCCTCCAGCCGTTGCACGAAAGAATGCACATAATTTTGAGCTTCTGAAAGCTCATTTTGGTTCTGAATAAGATGCGAGAAACTCAGCTCTCAGCTCGCTCTATTACATCTTCATTCACAACATCATTCGATATCTGAAAGACTTTTACTACTAGAAAACAGCTGAAAAGACAACAAGTGAATTTACTTTGCTTCGGCTATGAACCCAAACTTCATCAAAAGTTAGTCAAGTATATCAAAGAAGTCAATGTGATGATTCGTAGAATTGAGCTATTGAAAGTCAAAATAGCAGCCACGGAAGCCGCTATCAACGCTTGAAATATATGTAAAGATCAATCTGCTCAGGTCTTACAAACGGGAGGCATTCTATACGTCAAAGAAGCTCGATCTATGACCTGTAATAGGCTAGATTTAGAGAATTTGAGGCAAAAGGCCCGCGATGAGCGTACCGAAAAGCAGTATATTAACGAGCTAAAGAAGGTTTATAAGAGTTGTAAGATTTATATTAAGGTATGGCAGATGAAAGAGAAGGCCTGAAAGGCTTTGTATAAGGTTGCTTTGAAGGAATTGCTTGTAATACAGCCTTTTCAGAAGTAATATGGTTGAAATTTGGTTAGGTGGCCGATTTGGTTACATGGCCGGTGAGTACTTCGTCACTACTGTAAGCGAAGAATGAGCTTTGTGCGGGGTACGGACAGCCGGTTTCGTCGAAATTGATGATAATCTCTTTAAACTCATCGAAATGAGTCTTTAGTACTTTCGAATCATGCACGTTCTTTCTTTCAGCTGCTTTGAAGAGATCTGACCGTCGATTTAACCATCGTGTGGTTCAATTATCGCTCCTAACTGACAAGCCTAACTCATTGATTTTGATTAAGTATTGCCTTAAAGCTGACTTCTGATCAGGTTTTAAAGCTCTGTTATGCAGTTCTCGTACTGCTGTTTTGAACTGATAATCTCTTAGTCTAGATTGAAGTCTTTCACATGAAACACGAAACTCGCGCGCAATTTCTGCTCGATTAGGATTTTGACGCGTGTTTATGACTTCAATAGTCTTACTGTCTTCTGAATGTGACCTTCGATGATAGCGTATGTAGAAGTTATTGCGTGGTATTTTGGTGGATTTTTGGAGGTGGTGGATCAAAAATATGAAGGTTTAGTGGTGCATGGCCGAAAGTGGTGCATGGCCGTATAGCACTAAGTGAAGGATGAACTTAGGCTTGGCACAATAAAAACCAACCCGAAAGTACCTACCGTAGGCCCCGGAGCTCCCCCGCGAGCTGAAACCCGGGAATGACGACGCACACCGAGTTACTACTGCTGGTTACGCTGTTAGTTGGCGATCTCCGCCCCCAAGGGCTGAGCCACGCTATCCGTACCCCGTACCTCCGTACTTTCGCTCCAATAAGCGAATACTTGGAGCGAAAGTGCGGGGTACGGGGTACGGATACAGACTAATACAGTAAGGTAGTACTCGTAAATACTTCGCTCTCACAAGCTCGTGTTTCATAATACGCATTATTCTGACGATCTTGTTCCGCGAACATTGAGCTGTCTGATCATGCTCCATTCTTCTTCTTCTTGAAGATGGGCAAGGTGCTTGTGTGTGACATGTAGAATCAATTGGTGCTGGCGGTTGATTGATTCTGACCGAGATTCCTATCTGCACCCTTTTCTTGAACCGTCCTGATCCTATCTGCACCCTTTTCTTGAACCGTCTTGATCCTATCTGCACCCTTTTCTTGAACCGTCTTGATGCCTCTTGATGCCAAAGGATCTCTGGAACCATGTTACTCAAGAACAGAGGAGCATTTGCGAGGTTGCATGGCGATCGCAACACAGCCTCCGTAAACAATGACGTGTTCAATTAGGGGTGTTTCATGGATAGGCAGATGTTGGATATCAGTGCTAGTAGAGAGAAAAGTAAGACATTGCTCTCCAACGCCTTGTCTGAGCTATGCTCTACGAGTATATAGTAGGACAAGTCCCAGGTCAAATTCCTTGAAGCCTTGTACCGGACACCATCATCTCCTTCGCACATTAACACCAAAAGACGACCCCAGAACAAGGAGAACACAGCCCTGCTTTTTCATTTCCGCTGAAAATGAATTTCAAGTGGATTTCGCTATGCATCGTCGCTCAGCTTGGGCAGACGCTTTGCTACCCGTCCGGAGATCTGCAAACTACGAATCCGGCTCTCGGTGCAAGGCAGATCTTCGGTAATAACTTCATATGTTGCATGGGAGATTGTGTATACCAGCTTGTTGGCAACGGCGATCCCCATCAGAACTACTTCCATAAACAAGTCACCCAAAACGTCAACTGCGGCTCTGCAGCCGGTTGTGCTGTGACAAAGCTCGAAACCTACACGATATCGTATAGTGTGGATGTTCACGGCGTCGTGCCATTTATAAACGGAGGCTTCACTGTCAGTGAATCCTGGACGAGTGGGGAAACTTATACTTGTAACGGGACCCCTGGCGAGGCCCTCTGCGTCTGGTTGAAAGTCGCGCATACTGCGTACACGATCAAACTTCCATCTGATGCCAACCCTTCGTGTACCAATCAGCCGTATGGACCGTTAGTGATAGAGTCTCCAAACACGGACAATCAAGGCGGAGAATACTACTGCGTTACTGGGAGTGCTTGTCGGGGACTCGGTCAAGGGTACTGGGAACGCTGATCAGGTATGCTCCATCAGCCCATATTGTTACTACTTCCAATCCGTCTAACTTCTTCAGATGGGAAAAAAGCGTTCAAGGACAATGGATGTATGGTTACTCGGAAGCGGCTATGGAATTTTACCTGCTGCTCAGCATTCTGTTTAGAGATTCCCGTTGAGCGGGTTGGATGGAATTGTTCAGTCGAGGAGCTCCTCGCTGAGCTCGGACCTGAGGACCAGTACACCTTGAACGTGTCATTAGGGAGATTTTCTCGTCCATTTTTTTTATGTTATCAGATTACCTGTCATAACAATTTTGTATCAGAAAACATTGCTGGGGTTTTTTATAGGGTAAAGTGTTCGTACAACATCCTATATTACATGTACACCAGCAGCTCATTAAGTGGGGTCTTATATGAACTGCGTTTAAGCCTTCAGTTGCTTTCCCATCGCCCTCGCTGTTGCACTCACCTCACAGGCTGAAGTAGAACAACAACCAGAAGCAGTGCAGCAGGTCGTAAAACAGGCAAAACGCAATAGGGGCAAGCTGAGGGTAGGGGCAGATGTAGGAGGAGGGAATGACAGGGTGGGGCACACCCGGAGGGAGCAAGCGCGTTCCCCCTTGTGCTTGGAATCTGGATGGGGCTATCTCTGAGATACATATGGAATCGTGAAGAGGTATGAAAGTTATGCGCTCTAATCCCAACCCTCCTCAGTCAAAGGGCGTGAGGGGGTGGTGTAGATTGAGACCATATATTCTCGAGTTGGAATTTAGTTTATAGCCAGCAATAAGCGGTCCTCGTCAAATTTTAGTGGTGGAATTTGGCGAGGACCGCTTATTGCTGGCTACAAACAGCCGAGAAAAAGCTCGTTAATTATTTCCCTTTAATCAATACGGCCTGCCGTAGTACGTGAAATCCATCATATGTGCCGAACTCTCCAGACAAATCTATACCACGTAGTTCAATCCTCCCGTTCATCCAAAGCTCTGGGCCTTGGTCTTGAAAGAATCCCGAATGTAGCAACGTTCAATGCTAACCCGACAGAAATAGTAACGAAAGGTCTTACCGCTCTGCCACAAAAGGCTGATCAGTGGTGGAGATAGAAGCCTATCTATAAACCCACCAGGTAGCACCCACATGTGGACGGAACCACTCAACTACGACAACTACCGTACTTGCTAAAAGTGGAACCTTGCGCACTATCCAAGTCTAAGTATCGGGGCTACAACGGACCCATGGACGACGACTTTACGGTGGAAGACGATGAGGCTTTGAAGAACTTTTTGCCGTCTGGTTTTGGGAAGCAAACTAAGGAGACCGATGTTGCACGACAGATTGAGCGCAGCAAACGTCAAACCCTCAAAGACGTGGATGAGATACCTACCGCAGCCGTGAAGGACGAAGAAGGTGATGATGGCTCCGACAAAGATTCAGAGGACGATGGGTCTGAGGAAGAGGACGAATATCCCGTGTCTCATGAGCTCGTTCTTAAGACCCACGAGCGGACAATCACCACCATGACCGTTGACCCTTCCGGTTCTCGATTGATCACCGGTTCCACGGACTGCACGGTTAAGTTCCACGACTTTGCATCCATGACTCCGACTACACTACGAGCGTTCAAGTCTGTAGATCCAACAGCAACGAAGACTTCTGCAAACACAGAAACGCATCCAGTCCATCATGTCGAATTCAATCCCATCTCTCCCAGTCATGTACTCGTGGTTACTGCTACTTCGCAGGCTAAGATATTCAATCGGGATGGCGAAGAGCTGGTTGAATTTGTAAAGGGGGACATGTACCTTCGGGACATGCACAATACTAAAGGTCACATTTCCGAGATTACTACAGGAGCATGGCATCCTACGGACAAAAATCTATGTGTTACAGCCGGTACGGATAGTACGCTCCGAATATGGGACGTTGGCTCGAAAAGGTCACAGAAAGAGGTGATTGTACACAAGTCGAGGGCGGCCGGATCTGCAGGAAGAACAAGGATGACAGCTGTGGCTTGGGGCTCTCAGGTCCAGGGGGGAAACAGTCTTCTCATTGCAGCAGCGCTTGATGGTAGTCTTGTAATGTGGGGTGGGGAAGGACCATATTCAAGACCTGCTGGGGAGATAAGAGGAGCTCATAAAGCAGATACATGGACCGGAGGCCTTGACATCAGCTCTGACGGGAGGACAGTGGTCTCTAGGGGCGGCGACAACATGATCAAGCTATGGGACACAAGGAAGTTCAAACAGCCCGTCAGCAGTGTTGCACACCTATCGACGTCTGACCAGTATGCTAACACAGATATCCGATTCTCTCCAACTTCTTCGTCTATCATCACGGGGTCAGCCACGGGCCATCTTCATATCTTGAATCCAGCAACTCTCAAACCTGAGCTTGTCACCCCTGTTACCCCAGGATTTCCGCTTCTTACGGTACTGTGGCATGAGAAACTGAACCAGATTCTCACAGGCTCAGCAAACGCCGAAACCCACGTCCTCTACAACCCTAACATCTCAACCCGCGGTGCAGCAATGGTCATGTCCAAAGCACCCAAAAGACGGCACATTGACGATGACCCCAATCTTACAACAGATCTCTCCCAAGGCTTGTCAGGTGAAAGCATTGTCACACCCAACGGAGTTCTTACGGGGACGAACCAGGGTGCTGCTAGCTACGCCGCTCGCCATCCCACAATCGGTATGACAGCCTCTGGTCGTTCTCGTGATCCACGACGACCACATATACCCATGACAACCCCATTCGCCAAGAGCCAGCCTGATGAGACACACATCAAGAACAATATACCATTGAGCTCAATGCGCGACGAAGACCCACGGGAGGCACTGCTCAAGTATGCCGAGAAAGCAGAAAAAGATCCGATGTTTACCAATGCTTGGAAGCAGACCCAGCCTAAGACTATCTACGCGGAAATCAGCGATAACGACGAGGAGCCTGAGAAGAAAAAGCCAAGACGGCTGTAAAATCATTTCACACCCGCGATTGCAGTTGCTGCGTTTCAGCAGGCGTTCAATCAAGGCTGGCAATACCTGTGCAGTGGAAGGAATCAATTTGGGGGAAAACCCGATTCAAGCTCCATGGCCATAACGAGATGTAGAATACAGAGATTGCACGCGAATTGGCTATCTGTCATTACATCCCGGGATGCTTCAGTCTAGAGAGATTCTCTCTCACATGCAGTGTGCATGTTAATCCCTTTGGTCTGGAACCAGAACGCATGTAGTTCTTGTCGGCGGTTCTGAACCGCAAAGTAGACTACCCTCTTATAGCTTCCGCAGTACGATTCTTCGGATTCCAATCTCATCGTCGAGCATGGCTGACGATATTGCTAGCTCGGCAAGAAGTGTGTGTAAGTCGAAGAAGCGAGAGGTTTATGGCCGTATAAGACTAACCGACGCTTGTTGAGGTATTCTCGCATCCTACAAAGCTTCTCCTTGCTCATTTCAATATGGAGGAGTCTCAGACCGACCAAAAGTGTGTTTTCTTACAGGGGATTGATCTATAAGATCTGTAAGGAAGGGCCCTTGGACATGTGAGGACTCGGCAGTTCGAGCTGGAGTTCTGTTGGTAGCCTTTACTACAAAGAAGCCTATGCGCTTCCAAAGCCTCCTCTCCACACCCCCCATCTCTCTCCACCTCGCCATAAAGCTCTTTCTGCCTAACCTCCTCCTCCTTCACTCATATACAAAATACCTCAGCAAATACCTAAGCTAGCCAACCTCTCAAGAATCTTGCTCTCATCCTCAGCCCACATACCCCTCCACTCCCCACTCCCCACTCCCTTTCCACCTCCACCTCCACCTCCCAGTCACCCGCCTCAACCCCCCAGACCCCTCACCCAAAGGCCAATAACATGGCACCGCAACCCCGCCCCTCCACCACCATCCACGCAACCCCCACCCCCTCGCAACCCCCACCCTCCATCCCGCAACAGCAGCCCACCTCCTCCCTACCCGCCATCCCACAGACCCTCTAGCAGCACCAACGCCCTCGCGTCCGTAACCAACCCATACTCTCCTCCCCATGGCCATCCAACCCGCCCCAGACTCCCTAATCCCATATACATCTCCTCCAGAAACCGCACCTGCGGTCCTGGTCTCTCTTTAACCGCTAGCATGCCGTCGCGGATGTCGACGCCGGTGACGGGGTTGGTGTCGCTGGTGGTGGGGTTGACGGGTGGTGAGATGAGGTCTGTTTTGGGTGCGGGCGGGGTGGGCGGGGTGGTGGGCAAATGGGGGGCTTGGAGTGCAGGGGTGGGTGGATGGTTTGCTTACTACAGGGGGTGAAAACTGGGGAGGTGGGTGGGAATTGAAGGGTTTGGGACTTGGTGGATGTGTCTGAGGGGTAGATAATGCCCGAGGGCGGATGATGAGGGGTTCAGAGGTCCTAGTGTGCTGGACAGATGGTGCCTGGCATTTGACAGTTTCGCGGTCCGGTCTCCTAACGGGGCGTGGGTTCTGGAGAAGGTCGGTCGATTGGTTGGTTGGTTGGTTGCGTGTATATGTAGAATTCAGACTATGGGTGGTCAATAAGAGATGAAAGGGGAGGTAGGCAAAGGTTTGATGGATCGAGATAGGAGGAATAGGAACAGGATAGCATTGAGAAGATCTAGTGATTTAAGATTGTTGTGAGAGAAGTCAATTATGATACTCGCATGGGACATTCAAAGCAGCGATTGTTCAAAAAGGTAGAGAGAATTAATAGGGAGCAGGAGAATTTGGAAGGGCAGAAAAGAAGAAAAGTTGCCGTCAGTTTAATCTTGACATCCATCAATGGGGGACAAAAGTCATAGAACAGTAAGCGGCAAGCATATCTGCGGTCAAGGTTTCCCTATTAACCTAAAAAATAGCATTACTTTAATTCATATTCCGTGAGCTTACAATTCAGTGTATCTGGGTAGCTGTTTGCGTCGTCTGGACATTGATAGATAAATCAGATGTCCTATTCATTTTAGCCAATAGAATTAGTATACAAAGATGCTGACTTGAGCCGAATATATATTAATTATACTTGTAATGTCCTCTCCTGCTCGGAACTTCGTCTCGCCAGCTCGATCAGTCGAATCACCGCACTGGCGCTCTCTGGTTTGACCGGAACCTCACCCCGCCCTGCCAATGCCTTGGCAAATCCGCTATAGAATGTGCTGTAAGTCAAGGGTTCGTTCAGTTGGCGTACCTCTCTGGATGGCTGGCCATCTTTGATTGTCGTCAAGAAACCGTGGCTTTTGCCTTTTTCGATCCCAAATTCCGTGTCTCCAGGTTTCTTTCCTGCCTTGAGGTGATCTTCTTGAACATCCATATGGTACTTCATGAAGCTTCCCTTCTCTCCTCTTATCCAATACCGTAACTGCTCGACTTCTGGGCTGACAACAGTTGCTTTTATGGTCGCGACCATGCCGTTATAATGCATAAGTATGATACATGAATCCTCGTAGCCGCCTGGGTTATTTGCCCTATGGGACCCAACAAACCCTGTAATTCGGGATGGCATTCCGAATAGCACGACCACCTGGTCTATGAGATGCGTACCCAAATCGTAGATGGCTCCACCACCGGGTAGTGCTTTTGTCTTCCATCCACCAGTTGGTGGGACTTCTGGTTTATGGCGATCGAAGTGCGTTTCGAAATCTACAATCCTGCCTAGAGTGTTTTCCTTATAGAGTTCAGTGACTGTCAGGAAATCCGAGTCCCACCGGCGGTCTGAAGGATCGTCAGCGAATGTCAATCCACGGATACCGGATAGGTTTACTTTGGTAAACAGTTAGAAGACGCTGGTGTTTCTTGGCAATGGCAATCAACTCATCACATTCTTTTGAGGTTGGCGCGAACGGCTTTTCAACAATGACTAGACACTTGGGTCAGGGGCCTAGCTATCATGGACCAAGGGAAGGACGTAATACCATGTTTGCCATGCTCCAATGCCATCTTAGTCAACTCAAAGTGGGTTTGTGGTGTAGTTGTCACAACTACAACTTCAATCGCAGGATCTTTCACCATCTCTTCAGTCGATCTGAAGCTCGTGATCCCCGGATGGTCCTTTTCAGCGTCATCGTCGGCCTTAGGGTTCCTCTGGACAACCGCATAGAGCTTGAACTCTGGAACGACTGTTATGAGAGGTATATGGAAGACTTTAGCAGACATGCCGTAACCGATGACGGCGGTGTTGTGTTGTTTGGCCATCTCCATTTTCTCCGTGAGCTTGAGGTTCCGTATTTCCAAGACTATATCAGCCAAAGTCCTTGCAGTAGGAGAGGAGATGAGAGATTCCTGGTGAGGAGAGTATGATAGCAGAGGGTTGTTCCATTCTGTTGATTGACGGGCCCCACTCACCAACGTTGAAGAAATTTAGTTGTTCAAAGGACGAGGAGGAGCGGGACAGATGGGCAAATTTTTGCAGTAGAATACGAGTAGAATATAGCAGTATCTAATCTACCTAGGCAACGCGTAGTGTCTAGTACGGAAACCAAGAAAACCCAACCCCTTGGTGTCTTGGACTCCTTATTTCCCACTCACCAGAGCAGGCTCGTTCGCACAGCCCGGTTGAGGTGGCCTCGAAGCGAGAGTCGTTCCTACCACGGGATCGAAGGGAGGCGGTAAAAAAGCCAGGGTCAATAATGGTAAGCAATTGAATCACTGAACGGAGAATAGTACCAGAAAGACCCCCGAAATTCCTGAAGAGAATGCTTGGATTACTGGACGCCGTAAGAGTTAGAAATGAACATAGACCCGATTCGTCATAAGCACTTGTTTTTACTCAGTCGAGCAGACCTGGCGAATCATGACTGGGTGCGGTTGATTGAGCAGAGGAAACGCAACATAAGAGAGTCAACTTTGGATACACATGCTGTGAGCGACATACTACTCTGCGACGAATTCCGGAAACTTGAGGTTGAGAAAGACCAACTTCCCCCAATGATTTCACCTACTTGGACTACTTTTGGCGTCCTGTCGCATCAATCAATAAAGAATCGTGGACAACCGGATTATTGTCGAATACAGTGACCGCCTTCAGAGGATTGTTGATCCTCAGTAGTGTGGATTGATTGGAGGTGGTGCGCCCTCCTCCAAGCCTTCAATCACGCTATTGAAGCCACTGAACGGACGGTCTTTACAAATCGTACCTTCGATGGAATTTTTCCTTGAGCACTACGGAGGAACAACCAGTCAACCACGGATTATGATCTCGAACGAAGCAAGCTTCCAAAAATTTAGTGCGCATCTACTCACGTTACTGGTGTTGTATTCGATCCTACCATTAGAGACTCAATTCATAGGCATTGTTGCATAGAAGCATGGCATTGGCCGCTTTAGGCACTCGGGAAGCGGCAAGACAGCGGCAAGGGAGCGGCAAGGCAACAACGCTGTGGGCACTGCTCTGGTCCTCTACCTTTCGGCCACACTGCTGACATCCTCGTCAGTGCCATAAATATCAGCCAAGGCTACTGCCCATGGCGCTTCCCCATCCCGACGATAGTGGAGGGTACTGCCAGCTAACTGATGGAGTGGAACAGGGCTCCCGAACGACGTCTGTCGAGTCCCGTGGTGATTACAGGCGTCGTTAAAGGATCTTAGGGTTACATCACGAAACATCACTTGTGCCTCGACGGAGGGGAAGCCGGTCGATCTCCTTCCTTTTCGAGAGTGTACTCTGCATTAGTCCCCTGGCTGTGCCCCATATACTCTTTTGGCTGATAAGAATGGGTCTCTTAGAAGAACTGGCTTTCGTGGACGCTGACGAGGACCACGACACGATTTCACTGCATCACTGGGGACTTGGAATCGGCTCTTTCTTCTCCACTGTTCTATAGCCGTCTGTAGACCGAACTTTTCATTTAATTGTTGACTTCGCTGAAGGGTTTTTGTTGTCACACTTGAACGCACCATGCCTAAAAATCTGTCTGAGAAGGTCGCCCTCCATAACTACGATATTGATCGGGTACCAAACATAGAGTCGGCCAAAGCCTGCCCTGAATCGCTACAAATCATATTCAAAGTGGTATATAATTCGAAGACCCTACAGATAGCCCACTTCGGGTCCGGTCCTGACAGGGAAGATCGTCGAGGTGTTTTTGACACTGACGCTGCTCATGACTATGATGTGCGGCTAATGAAACGAGCCTCTGACTTGATGATTTGCTGTTGTGACCCATCCATGATTCAATCGCCAGAGGCCGAGTGGATGAGCGACCTTTCAAGGCTCGTATTCCTCCCATTTAGACGCAAGGAGGAAGAGCAGCTTGATATAAAGCGTCCATTCCATCATTGGTATTCCACAGTGCCTTTCCAGTCGACAAAGCTAATGAGGTCCAAGTCTTGCCTGCCGGCGTAACTTTCCACCTGGGAGCCGTCCAATAATCAATACTTTGTACACAGATAGATCCCGGGCAAATCTAGCACCTAAGCCTCAACGTGGAGAATCACTGCGTCCCGATTTTGAGCTCTGGTATTGAGTCCAAATCCATACGGTCTTAAGAACCTTCCACTAAGCATAATTATTCAGTGAATCTGGAGACCAGCATTGCAATCTACCAAACCTTGACATAGCCAATCAACTCTCGTACAACGATGATGACGGTCACGTGGCGGGTGGAAGTACGAGGTGATGCAATAAAGTATTCGGAATGGCCACCGTACAACGTAGGGGGCCAACGTAAAATCAACGTAGCTTATTACATAGGCCTTTATATCTATCTTTATGCGCGCTCGATCGTATTCGATTTCTTTTGATTCATTAAAAAGACTTAGTTCAGGACTATAGCTGAAGTCGCTAATAATCAGGTTTAACTCAGTATTGATCATTATGTGTGATTGCAAAGTTTTGATGATTAAATTTACGCAGGGGTTCTATTCTACGGTCAATCAAAACATGTCGCTCAACGAACACGTTAATTGCAGAAGCGTCGAGTGGATCAAATCTTTAAAAAATTGATGACAGTCACTTTCATGATTAGATGTATATTATAATATCAATCACTTAACGTTTCTATATGTATTTGACGTTATTGCCCTTATATGTAAATATTTGCAATCTTTGTTGATGTTCGCGTATAGTGCAATTGCGGTACGGTGGCCATTCCGAATACTTTATTGCATCACCTCGTAGCTACCAAATCCCAGACGCTACCCTTGGTCTTTGCACTTATATTCTGAGCCAAGCCCCTTGGACCCAAAGAGAGGATTTGATAAACAATGACAGGGTCAAGCTTTTTGACAATGTAGCATTAGCGGAGACTCTCAAACATTTTGAACTTCAAGGTCCTTATAGGAATGTCTCATCAAATCCCTTTATTCCTATGTTCGGCTTCGGGTTGTGGGAGGCGAAAAAGTCAGACGCAGGAAATCATACCACGACATTCCGTCAGTCTGCCAGAAAAGTGGCGACCTTGCTACGTTGGCAGCGCAAGATCTTCGATACAGCAAGATGTGAAGATTGTTGTCCGTTCGTCTGGTTTTTCTCCAGTGTGGGACCAGACTGGGAAATATGGGGGTGCTACGAAACAAAGAAACCCCGTAATGAAGGCTATCAATATGTAGGTGTCGTATCCACCCTACACTCGCATGGCTGATCAGATGAAAGCCTATGGTCCCGCTTTGGCGCGGATGCTCAGAAGATGCAGACAGCGCCTTGCAGCTTCTCTATATTGTTGACATCATCAAATTCTGGGCTGAATACACCTACAAACCGACTATTGGTGCTTGTTTGAGTCGTTTACAGGCCATCAAGGCTAATGCACTTCCGGTGCGGCTGGAGGATACTCTATGGAAATCGCAAATCGCAATAAATGTGGCAAATACGCCGTGGTTCTTCCATCAATGGAGGCCACATGAGGCGAGCTCTGCTTGTCGATCTTCTAATGACAACCTGGACATTCCTCTAGCTGATAGCCCCTTCGGCCATCGTTCGAGCGATCAATCTCGTTCGTGCGGGCCTAGGCAGTCTTCACGGCGAAGGAATCAACGAAATACGACTCCAATTGGTGAGCACTATATTATCCCTGAGATCGAAAGCTACAACTGGATTCTGGATAGAGACCCTGGTGAAGGCGACCTGCTGTTGATTCGTATCAATGGTGATGGGAAAAGGCAACGTCCTGTTGTTTTCTTCAAGCTGGCCCGTGGAAGTTCCGCGTGGAATGACCGCAAAATCATCTCTATTCTTGCAGATGAAAAGCAGCGACATAACTCGGATGTTCTGCCAAGATTCAAGGTGGATAAGAAGGGCCGCGATTATCTCTGGAACTGTTGTGCGGCAGAGTACCGCCATATTAGAAGCGATACTCAGTTTTGTGCAATCTTACCCCTAAAATTGGAAGACTACGAACGACAGCGCCTGAAGCCAGATGAGAGTCAGCTCTTTGAGCCTCTGGAAACTTTGCTGGGTATCCCAGTCCTCCTTGCCGAGATTGATCGTGCATACGAACAATGGTGCTCTTGTAACTGTCCTTGGAATGATTACAGCCCTGACATGATTCAATGTAGTAATGCTAAGTGTAACCTCGGATGGTATCATATGAAGTGTGTGGGCCTTGACGAAGATGATGATTTAGAACATTGGCTGTGCGATACGTGTTGCGATATCCCCGACCACGAACAAACAGTTATAAACTCTAGAGAGTACGACGACACCGTCGAGGCCAGTTCTTACCGAGTGCAACGTACGAGAACTCTTCGTCGTGCCTGGAACAAGCATGCTTGGCCAAAAGCAGACGAAGTTCTTCGCAAATACCAAAAGGTCGCTCTAAATCTGGACTTAGTCAAGAGCTTTGCACTTCCTATACATCGGGCGGGGGTAGAAAGAGATTCGGCACCCCCAAGATACTGGGCTCTGTCTAAACACAAACCTCGAAAGCTTATCATGGCCAGTTCTCGTGCACAACAGCTTGTCTACCATCGAAAAGTTGCAGATGAGGATGACGAAGATAGCCCCGGTGGCTCAGGCGAAAACGAGATCTTCTCTGATGATGAGGCCGTAGATGGCATTGACGATGCTCTCGATAATATGAACATTGGCCGGCGTGGCCGTGGCTGACGCATGACCTGACATATAAGATATAGCCGTACTATAAGAGGTTTTGGATACGAAATGTGGTTCTGGTTGACTCGTTTCTAAGATAACCTATTTACTAGTTAAAAAACAGTATTTTCTGAATATCGGGAAGATCCTCCCGAATAGTAGAAGACATGTCCTGTTTCTACATAGTTCTTTGAGGCACAGAATATGGCTTAATCATAGGAATCATAAGTTACCCCTGGCTAAAGCGACGCGGTATTGATGTTTTATCCCTCATTCTACTCGTCGGTTCGTTACCGGATCTAACTATAAGATGGTCCAAGGTGCTTGCATATAAAAGGTGGTTACAAGCAGTCTAAACCCAGCATCCTTCACACAACATTACTGTCCTACGTACCAAACAGGTAATGCGGTATAAAAACGCCAGTGGGATATTGACACTACAGATAGGTCGCTTCGCGAAAGCCGGATTATCCAAAGGGACACCATGCGTCCCCACATGGCGGAACCAGCTCCTTCCTACATGCTCCACGCCACCATGTCCATCCCCCATGCTCCTAATGAAAGCGCTATACTCTCCTCCAAGGACGAGAACGGCTGCCTGTGAAACCGCAGGTTGAGAGATGTCATACACGTGGACAAAGTACTAGATATGTCCCGAGCTGAAGCTCACTCAATGCCGGTTTTGGTTCTTAATAAAAACCACAGTCAGCGTTAGTTGGTGGGTACGAAGGAAGATCAAGAGATCGGAATAGAGCGAAAGAAGATGTGGAGGGAGCCTGATAGGGGCGAGTTTTCTAGTTAGGTATTTAGCACAGACTGATATTTACTTTGTATTAGTTAATATACACTTTTATCGCTATCGCGCGTTGTTCGACGTTTAAAGTGACGTTCACTCTTTGTTCGATTAAAGTTCGTCTTTCAAGTCTTTAAAAATAATTGAATCAGAATGCTTTCTACTAGTTCACACAGATAAAAAAATAACGCTTGATAATGTTTTGTTTCCAAGCTATCTGCCATCACAATACAGCAGTCTGAACACTTGCCTGACCCTGCTTGAAATCCTTTGACACTGAAAACTTCAGATAAACGGATACGAGCTTGAATACCACAGACGAGCATAACTCAAGCGGCCGGTACGTGCAAGAAGGCCTTCGCGGTGGAGTATACAAAGTATATCCGAAAAGAAAAGTTAGGAAGACATATGTGGTGGAGACTCGACTGAGGGCATCCAAAAGAGACACGAACCCAAAATACCCCTTATCAAAAAAAAGCTCCAAGAGTGTTTGAGGGGGTAGGAGCCGGGGCCCGATGTGAAACACATGAGTTTCCAATAGCTGAAAGTGATGCAGAAGGTTGTTGCATTTAAGGGGAAATGGGGGAGAGCAACTGGCCGACGAATGACATGGAGCAATATCATGGTTGGCACGACGAACCGACAGCCTCCAAAAAAAAAAGGACTTTACCCTTCACCAACTACCTACAACGGCTGGCCTTGTTGTTATCAAGTCCTACGAATCCACAGATTAACCCGTCCGGATAGGCTAGCGACCCAATCTATCAGTGTGTACTGAAGGAGGGTCGTAGACCATGCGCTCATAGCAAGCTCGTAAGCGATGGTAATTCGGTAAGTAAGCTGTGAGTCTAGGTTTTTTCTTTTCTTTTCTAGAAAACGGTTACATTGAGCTAGTGTCAGTGATTGTTGTCGTTATCTCACATGTAAGGTGTATTAAAGAGGCATGGTGCCAGCCAAATCGACAGTGCTCTCAACGATCTCGGTACGATCATGTTCGCGGCATGAAATCAGCTTCAAGCTAGGTAGCCAGTACAAGACTTTTCTCCCGTTGACGAGCATTCAAATGGGAAGACGCTCGCGTACGAGATAAAGTGGTCTCTGACATAAGCTCGGTTTGTCGCTCTATATACGCAGCACATTCCCAGTACATGCAGTCGCACCGCCAAAGACCTTCACCCTCGGCTCGATATCGGCGAATTGCTTCTCCACCCCACCGCGAGGCGGACCATCGGCTGTACCAAAGACGAGCTGAGCGCGCAGAACCCAGTTGGACGGCAGACTCCACTCCGCGTTGACGCTATCACCGAGATATTTCTGATAGTGTTGCAGATTGCAGCCGAGGCCTTCGGCGCAGAATGCCGTCCAGACTGCAACACAGTAAGTCGACGAATAATGCGGAGAGTACAAAAGAGAGAAAACAGGAGAGGGATCTAGTAGCCGCACTTACTAATGTATTGAGCCATGCAGTTGGAGTGCTCGACCCATTCGGGGAAGTTCTTGATCAAGTTGCCCAGCATGGGTGGCATGTTGTTGACGGCCTCGGAGTCATCGAAGAAAAGGACCTGCCGTGGGTGTTTAGCATAGCTCGCTGCAAATTACACATAGCACGGGTTCATTTGCCCTACCGTGCCGTACGACTTCTTGTAGGCCTTCAAATTGGGGACGAAGCGGGAGCTGAAGAGTTCCGGAGGAGTAGCCTTGCTACTGTGCTCGTACGCCATGTCCCATAGCTTCTCGTGGTCTTGCTGCAGCATGACGACGGCCCGGGCTGACTGGAGGTGGAAAGGACTGGGAGTGTGAAGAAGGGAGTGCTTAACGAGCTCGACCACGCGGGCGTCGGGAATAGTGGCTTCTTTCTTCAGGTCGAGGGTGGAGCGGCGGATGACGGTGGCTTCAAGGAAGGCGAGTTTGGACGTCATGTTAAGACTAGGTCGACCAATTTAGACTGGGTTGGTAATGCTGTTGGATGAGGATAGAGTAATTTCAAATTGACTAAGCTGATGATAAAAATGAAATCTGTTGCTGTGAATTGAAAAAGAAAGGGCAACCTCGATTTATATGATATATAATCCCCCGAGACCGAAGGAATGCCCTGAATCGAGGAACAAGGACCGTGGTGCTGGAGGATTCTAAAGTGATCTAGGTAGTATTTCATTCTCAAGGAGTTCGGGTTGATTACGCAGAAGGGCTTAGATTGAACATTACCCGACGTCTTAATCCCGTGATCAATCAGCACGTGATTAGGGTCTGATCACGCTAATACTGATCGAATGCAGTCAGCCCAGGGCCAGTGCGACGAGGCGTGTTCTAGAAGTTCGCCTTCTATTGATGCAGCCGAATCCAAATTCCTGGACAGAAGCCCCTTGGTTTTTCCATATGAAACGACTTTAGAGACGCAGCACACGATAGACAATACGAAGGATATCAACTTTCTTACTAAAAAGCGCAATAGTGTCAAACCAGGATGGTGATAGTGGAAAGTGAACGACTTCTTCGAGAAGAGCTTCGCAAGCGGAGTACAAATTCATTCAAGAAGTTAAATGAGCTGGCGTGGATGAGAGACTTCAACATACACATTCCTAGCTTTCCGACATGATGACAGATACTCTAGAGTATCATACGTATAAAACAACAGAGCCGAACTGACCTCCTCCCGAAAGAGGAATTGTGGGTTACCCCTGGTCCATACTCAGACCATTACTGAGATGACAGGGGAAACACGAACATCATTGCTACAGACGTCGTGCCGTTTTCCCAATTAGGGTGAACCTCAGAGGATGCGTAAAGCCAGATAAAGGCCTAGTCGAGTTCGGGTTTTTCACGGAGAAAAGGCATGATGTAAGCCGCGCCCTCGCTGGCCGGCGTGCCTTGACTGTAGCCAGAAGGAGTCATTACTGCGAGGAGGCTTGAAAGGCACGAAACTTCCAACGATGATGTGGCTAGGCATACCTAGGTAGTTGTTGGAATTAAAGAACCTCCGCCTCGTAGGGCTGAGGCCCGCTTGCTGCTGGAAAGCCTTCTAGGATAGGCAGCCTCCAAGCAACATACAACAGTATCACGATACAGCAGCCTGAACGCTTGCTTGTGATATTCTTTTCCACTGGAAACTTTAGGTGGCAGCGAATGTCATCATCCATATTCCTCTGAGCGCTATTCGCCCCAGCGTCGTACATCTAGCTATTTTCAGGATTCTTGGCAACACTTCGGTTTTCTCTGGATTGATAGACTCGCTAGGCCGTCCAAAGAATACGACCATCTCCCAGATCAAAGGGAATGGAATTTTAGCGTAACCCAGAGCTTGGCTGCATAAGACGCGTCTATGCTCTTCGATTCCGCACTCGGATAACTCCCAGGTGCTTCCGGTAAGTCAAGACCTGTCTTCTACCATTGTTGGGAGGTTTTAGGGCTGTGTGTGAACTGTCTACTCTCAGTTTTATTTGTCTTCCCCTACGCATCGGGTTATTTCTACGCCATCCTGGTAATTGTTAGCAATTCAAGTGGTCTTTGACAGTTCGTCTCTAGACTTACTGGATCCCCCGTTGGTTCGAAGCTATTGACCAGTTTACTTTCGTATACGAGATTCGGATTGCCTTTTACTTCCGTGCTTAGGTGCTCATCTCCTTCTCGTGCTTGATATTGGTTTTTGGTTCGATCGGCAAAACCATCACCCCCTCCATTTGTTTCCTCTGAGTCGTATTTTCGTCGCTTGTCCTGCACCCGGCTCCGAACATACTCCAGGTATGGAGGATTCCCTGGCTTGATAACGTTGTCCGCCGCTAAAACCGTTCCAGGTGTGACAAGCCCAAGATGTTCGCAAAGCTTCAGATCTGTAGTATATGCGGGCTTGTAGTGATCGAGGAACATTAGGTCGATATGGTCGATCGTTCCTTCTTTGTGTAGCCTTTTGATCGACTCGGCGCTGGATCCAACAACCACCTTGACAACATCACTCAAGCCAGCCAAATCTATTAAAGACATGATCACAGCCGCGAATTCAGGGTTCCTCTCCAGGCTGAAGTACCTTTTCCCTCCGGCCTCACGAACCGCATTGCCAAACAACAAAGCAGAGTACCCGATATAGCCTCCGAGCTCAACCATAACCTGCGGTTTCGCCTCTGCAATCAAGTTCGCCACGATCTTGCCCTTGTCGTCTCCAACATTCATGAGGTATTTCTTACTCCGACCGTATTCGTCGACGGCTTGCAGGACACGACTTGGACAGCCGCGGATTTGGTCAATCGACGGATGGTTGTATACGAAGTGAAGCAGCTCTATCTCTCGGCCGTCGTCGAACTAAAATACCGATTAGCACACATACGCGGGCCGACAAGGTGTACCGACAAATGCTTTGCCCTCTTCCTCTTGGGGAACATAGGCCTTGCTATCGTCGAACTTGGTGTGTTCGCTGTGTGACATTGTTGATCCGGGCATTCCTATAGCCTGATGCTGTAGCCTGCTGATATTCAGTGTTTCTATATATCGTCTTCCTACAATAATAATTATTCAGCTACCGTGAAGATTGCTTCTGCTGCAACTTGTCTTGGTTCAGCAGAGCTTCCATGATTTAACCATGACACAAAGGTAGGCAGTTGTCACATGCGAGTCAACTTACAAGATCCTATAGAGAGTATCCTTCGTCATCATCACTTTCTCCAAGTACCTTGCCTTGCCTACCTAGCCCAATTACTTTGTATTTACACTGTTACACACCGTACGTAGCCTATACTTGACGGAGTACTACGGAGGGAAGTACCGGGTAGCCTTAGTGGGCTACCTAGAAGCCGATCCACTCCAATGCCTCAATTGCCGCGAAGTGCCAAGGCGCCACGCAACCACGGTAATCCATCTGACCATCTTTGCTTTAAGTAACTTAGAGCTCTTTGTCCACCGCGGTTCTGTACGTTGAGGTCATTACTTCCTTTACTACCTACCTACTACCTCCGTACTGTCGCGACAGGTTACGCAAAGTAGGTAGGCTAGAAATCACCGCATATGCATGCTTGACATACGTTACCCAGCTGAACGCCAATACGGCACCAGTATTCGACAATCAAATCAAATCAAATCAGCGCAATCCTCTCCACACTCAACCCCTTGCGCCCTTTTCCGTAGCCGGCATGACTTCTAACTCTATCTATCCGAGATCTGACGCTGTATAGATCTGTGGGGCGTTACCCAGGTAAGCGAAAACATTTTGCTAGTGGATCATGATGTCAATGTACAACCACAAACTATCTGCTAGGTACATGATATCGACTCCAACCAGTGTTCCACTACCGACAATGAGCGGAGCAACCTTCGTCGGGCGAATGTACTAACCCACCAATGGAAAAAGAAAAATGCTCTTCTTGATTGGGGTGCCTACCACTGTTGCCAGGGGTTGGGGGAGGCCATGAGTTCATTGAGCATCATTTCGTGTACGCCATCCACCCTGGTCACCGCGAGCTAAGGCTGATTGAGCGAAATCTGTCGGATCCTCGAATTCTCCTGCTCTGGGCCGGTCCTTGTGAGAGTACGGAAGATGACAGGGGAGCCGGAGGCGAATCCTCGTCTTACTGGCGTTTCCTATTGAAACTCACAATTGATTTGAGTTAATAGGAGCATTTTCGTGCTAGGAGCGTGGGCCATGATTACTTCATTACAACGAATCAAGGATACCCGTGGCCTTTGATCCTTTGCTTCTTAATGGCTATCTTTCCCACATGTTAAGTTCTTAACTGTCTCTTCAACAACCTCAATTTTTCTTTGACCGAGCACATAGTATTCAACACGAGAACATTTCAACATGTCGGACTTTACAGCATCTGTTCTAGAGACTAAGAATGGTTTCCATGTCGATGGCTACGAGAAGATCTCTTACGACTTCACGTTTCTCGACGGAGTGTTCAACCCGGAAAACCGCCAATTGGCAGAATGTTATCAGCGTTGGGGCCGTGTATTAGCCGTCACTGACATGAATGTCTACAACGTCTACGGCGATCAGATCGAGAAATACTTCAAGCACTACAACCTTGAGCTTAAAGTTCACAAGACCAAAATTGGAGAGAAGGCGAAAACCATTCCGACATTCTTGAGCATTGTGGACTCGATGACCGAGTTTGGTATCTACCGGAAGGTACCTGATACTGCCTTTGTGCCCGTGGGGATCGGGTCACTAATGCGGAGTAGGAGCCAGTTCTGGTTGTTGGAGGTGGCCTTGTAACCGACGTTGCTGGGTAAAATTCGCCATTGCCAGAGATGATATCAAGGCACTCTCCCATCAATCTCCTAGGAGTTGTCATCCACTAGAGACCATGTGCTGACCCTTGTCCCTATGCAGTTTCGCTTGTGCGGCGTACCGCAGGAACACCAACTTCATCCGGGTCCCGACCACTGTCATTGGTCTAATAGACGCTTCGGTGTCGATCAAGGTCGCCGTCAACTATGGCAACTATAAGAACCGCCTTGGTGCCTACCATGCACCAATGCACACCTTCCTCGACTTCACTTTCCTACGAACCCTACCTACGGCGCAGATCCGAAACGGTTTTGCGGAGTTGATCAAGATCTCGACCTGCTCGCATCTAGATACTTTCAACTTATTGGACAAGCACTGCGAGCAACTTATCGCGACTGGTTTCGGAAGGACCGATGGTGCTCCGGAAGAAGTCCGCGAGGCTGCGGATAAGATCAACAAAGAAGGGATTCATGAGATGCTGAAACTTGAAACTCCGAATCTGCATGAGATCGGATTAGACAGAGTCATTGCATACGGTCACACGTAAGGAAAATACATATCAATCTTTGACACACCCGCTGACTTCATCATAGATGGTCGCCTTTGCACGAGCTAGTACCTGAGACGCCCCTACGCCACGGTCATGCTATATCTATAGATATGGCTTACTCGGCCACGCTAGCAAATTCGAGAGGACTCATCAGCGACGCCGAACATCGCCGACTTCTCAATCTCTTTTCGCGCGCTGGTCTCTCAATGGATCATCACATGTTCGACGAGGACATCCTTGATAAGGGCACCGCAGCCATCCTCAAAACTAGAGACGGCAAGCTTCGCGCAGCTGTACCAAACCCAATTGGGTCCTGCACATTCATCAACGACATTGAGGTGAAGGAGCTTAACACGGCTTTGCGGAGACACAAGGAACTCATGAAAGAATATCCCCGCAATGGAGAGGGCATTGAGGCCTACGTTGATGCCAGCGATACTGGATACACAGATAATCTCAAAACCGAGGCAGATGCCATCGAGACAGCGGCCGAAGCAGCTGGAAGTTTGAATGGAAATGGCCATATTCATGGTGGAATCGTTACCAATGGCCACACCAATGGACATGCCAACGGCCATGTCAATGGCGTCAATGGTATCAAGGGAAAGCTTTCCAATGGCCATGCAAATGGGCTTACCAACGGTGCGAATGGATTCACTAACGGTGCCCGTGCATAAAATTGGTGTGAACTATTAGACGGGTGGTGGTTGATGATAAAGTAAGGCGCTTATGACGGAGGGATACTTAGGAGCCAAAAGTTTCGTTTTTGGTAGTACTTAGATAGTCATTTTCTAACCATTCATCAAGTAATCCCGCCACTTCACATGATGATTGTGCAACACCGTTCTTGTATGATTAAATTGCTCTGTTGCGATATCTTCTCCGTGAATGAAGTGAGGTTAGAGTGAAGTACCTTGGGTAGGAGGTACTACCAACACAGCCGCCGAAATGACGTATGTATGTACCTCTACCAAACATCCAGCCATGAAAACATAATAGGCAGGTAGTGAGAAGAAACACAAGCTGCAACTCACCGAATAGTCACAATAAAACATCTCTTCCAGGTAGTCATTATATATTTGCAGTAGGTCATGATGAATTGCAACAACTTCAACTGACCATTGGCCGGCGGCATTGACGATCCACAATCCCGGTCAGGCTCCGCTTCTCGCCATGCTCGACGGACATTCCTCCTGGCGACTCCACTTCGCCCAGAATGCCTTTCTCATCCTCCTTAGCCTCTTCTTCTTACCAATCGACACCTTCATCCTTTTTTACAGCTATGCCTTACAGGCACTCATCACGCCGTATGCGACACGAAGGCGCATCATGCGCAGCTCAACAAGCTTCCGCCCAAAAACCATACTTGTTACTGGTGTGGGAATGGCGAAAGGCCTAGCACTGGCGAGAATGTTTTATGAAGCGGGACATGATGTTATCGGAGCGGATTTTGAACCGTACGGTGTACCGGTTAATGGCAGGTTCTCCAAGGCGCTGAAGAAGTTCTATGCATTACCAAAGCCCAACGATGAGGACGGCTCAGCCTACTACATACAAGATCTACTGAGGATAGTGAGAAGGGAGAAGGTAGACCTTTGGGTCAGCTGCTCTGGTGTGGCCTCGGCCGTCGAAGACGGGCAAGCAAAAGAGGTTGTCGAAAGGAAAACCCAGTGCAAAGCTATCCAATTCGATGTGAAGACTACTGCTATGCTACACGAGAAGAACACCTTCATTCAACAGACAAAGAGCCTTGGCCTTCCGACGCCTGAAACCTATGACGTCACGTCAAGAGCTGCAGTTCACAAGGTGCTGCATGGAACGAAGAAGAAGAAATACATCATGAAGAGTGTGGGAGTGGATGATGCGAGTAGAGGAGACATGACGATTCTGCCAAGACGGACTGTCAGCGAGACCTATAACCATGTCTCCAACATCGCGATCTCCAGCGAGAAGCCATGGGTGCTGCAGCAATACATCCAAGGGAAGGAATATTGCACACACGCTCTTGTGGTGAACGGGGAGGTCAAAGTATTTGTCGCCTGTCCTTCGTTGGAGCTACTGATGCATTACGAATCGCTTTCTCCAGAGTCCGCTCTCAGCAAAGCTATGCTCAAGTTCACCGAGGAATTTGTGTTTAGAACTGGAGGAGACATGACGGGTCATCTATCATTTGACTTCTTGGCTGAGGAAAATGCGACCGAAAAAGGGGTAGAGACGGTCCTTCAACCGATCGAATGCAACCCCAGAGCGCACACGGCAGTCGTCCTGTTTAATGGGCAAAGCGTTGAGATAGCGGAGGCCTACATGAGCGCCGTAAAGTCAAAGCTTCACGTAAACGGCAATGGAGTGTCTCACAAGCACCAGGTTGTCTCTCCAACGAAGCCGCCGAAGTACTACTGGGTTGGCCATGACCTGGTCACTTCGGTCCTTCTGCCGCTGATTCTGGTATTGCTGGGTAAGATGAAGGTCATGGAATACGCTCGCAGCTGCTCTACTTTCCTACAGCATCTCTTACTCTGGAAGGAGGGAACGTACGAGGTGTGGGACCCCTTGCCTTGGTGGTGGCTTTACCATGTCTACTGGCCTGGACAGTTTCTAGCCTGTATACTGCAACGGCGGAAATGGAGTCGAATCAATGTCAGTACGACGAAGATGTTTGAATGTTGATGGTGTAGTGGTATCAGCCTCCATACTTAGAACAACGTTCAAAGATAAAGTCCCACCGAGCTATCTGCTGTGGTATGTCCTTCCTTGGACTTAACGGAGTTATCGCCATTTCAGATTGGCGTAAACCCCTTGGACGTTCATTCCTGCCTCTCATGATTCTCATCCGCTCGGGTGCCTCGGGTGCCCTGACCCGGGGGCGATAATGTAAAGGATCTCCTGCACATGTGGATGTGGATCTCAGCAGCGAATAATCAGGGCTTGATATTCCCGAGTCACTCTACACCAAGGCAGGTAATAATAGATATGCAACAACGTGAACAGCTGGTGGGAATTCTCCGGTGTCCTGGAACGGTGAATGCATCCATGACGGACTCGGGCCTTTTCTGTGCATTGCTGCGGTAAATTCGATAAGGCTGATGGTTAGCTTCGCTGTTCGAAAAAAGCCGAGGCCGCGACCCCTCCACCTCACGTGAGTCACGTCCTCTCCCATTTCCCGTTTGCGGACGCAGGATTATTAAGATGTTGTTCGTCCACCAGTCCAGCTCATCCAACAGGATTGGTCCTTTAGCATTCATACCGTTTTCGCGCTCCGGCTCTTGCGGTAGTCACCCGGCTGGAGGAACGTAAAGGTATAAGTGCGAAGGCCGACTGCCATCCACTACCCGTTATCTATATAAAAGACCACCGATGAGCCTCTCCTTCAGACTTCAATTGCTGGATTTTCTCAATAAACGTCGTCTTGCCGTCAACTGATTTCCCCCGAACACACTATGGAAGTACTAATACTGGCCAGGCAGGTAAGTAATGCTCAGATGCCAATCAGAACGACTTGATCGCTGACGGTCTTTCCTAGGCCGCAAACCATGGCCCACCACAAACTGGTCCGGGACCATATGCTCCAACAACAGCCAGTCTTGGCGGCGTGCCTACTGTCGGCGTCGACGTCCCGGTCACCGCTGTCTTTTTGGTCCTGTTCCTGCTTGGTGCCGTCGTAAACATGACGATCTTCCAAGTCAACAGAAGGCGAGGGCACAAATTTCTAATGTCAGGAATGATGTTCGGCTTCTGTATGGCTAGAATAACCACCTGCGTTTTGAGGATAGTGTGGGCAAAATATCCACGAAACATACGACTAGCCATTGCCGCGCAGATCTTCGTCGCCCTCGGTGTCATTCTTCTGTTCGTAATCAACCTAATTTTCGCCCAGAGGATAACGAGAGCTTCTCACCCCAACAGCGGCTGGCATCCAATCTTTTCCCGCAGCTTCTTCGTTATCTATGTTCTCATCGTCGTCAGTGTTCCGATGCTCGTTACTGCTACCGTGCAGAGTTCCTATACACTCAATCTCAACACCAAGCGAATTGATCGAGACATCCAGCTTTACGGCCAAACGCTGTTTGCGATTGTGGCCTTCTTACCAATTCCGCTGGTCATTGTCAACTTTTTAATACCACGCAAGACCCGTGTAGAGAAATTTGGCAGTGGTCGCTGGCGATCAAAGATTACTGTTTTGCTCGCCGCCTCTGTTCTGCTTTGTCTCGGAGCGAGCTTTCGCGTGGGCACAAACTACAAAACCCCTCGGCCTCTCAACGATCCTGCGCCTTACCACAACAAGGCATGCTTCTACATTTTCAACGTCACTGTGGAAATTTTGGTGGTCATTCTCTACATTGCTGTGAGAGTGGATAAAAGATTTCACGTGCCAAATGGGAGCAAAGGCCCAGGCGACTACTCTGGCCGAAGTAAACAGGCGAATGAAGACAAACAGGAGGGAATGATAGCCCGGCGGATAAACACCGAAGACGAGGCCTTTGGCGATACTCCAGAGGGTTCGTCAGAGGATAGTAGCCAAACTCTTCGAGATGAAGAAAAGGGGGTTCAGCCGGCGGATAAGAGGACAGATATGCCGGAAGCGGAGAGGCGAACGGTACCGGGGGCGGAGGAAGCTGTTGCGAATGGAAGAGCGGTCTAATGGGATTATACTTGTTTCTATCGGTGTTCTCATCAGCGTTATACCCCGAATATTGATAGATGGTCATGACGAGAGACTATAAGTGTCTCGACACTCATGTACTAAACCCTACATTGCTGACCGTATGCCCTCGAACCCAGATTCTAGGGCAGTTTTGTTTCATCCATTGAACTTCTTGGCATTTCTATGAGTTCTACTATCCATCGTACAAATCCCCGTCTTGCAAGACTTGGAGATGAGTGATGCCTGGATTGATGATCCATGCATAAATCAGCCCTAAATCTCAGCAAGGCTCGGTAAGGTAGGATTCGCGGTTTTTTGCGTCAGCCTCAACCCAAAACATTGATCATGGGCCAGGGCTGAGCAAGCTTCTGCTGAAGCAATCGCTGCTTTCACCTGCTTCGTCTTTCGTGTATCCAACTTTACTGAAGCTTCTTGTGTCTAAGACAACTACATAGCCACCACATTTCAGGCTCCTTCGCTTTCTTTTTACCTACGGTTGATAATTATCAGGCAGCCTTGGACTGCTACCTTTTCTCTTGGGTTGAGAACAGTCTCACGATTATCGGGTTTTGGCTGGTTCTACAATCCTCCTACAGGCCATTAATAGGCCGGAGCACTCTGGTCCTGAACCCCCACCATGCAATTACCCCACAACTACCTGCACAAGGGCAAGAATGCTCTCCACGGACTCCAAGGGCTCGTCATCTTCCTTGGCTGGGCATTGACCATTGCAATTCTGGTGAAAGAAGGCCCTAGCGACAGCCGAACAAAATACTTCTTCGCACTGGTGAGCGCCCAATCTCCATTGACTTTTCAAGCAACTGATAGTCCGCAGTGCTGGTTCTGTATACCAGTCCTCATCTACCAAGCAGCGATACCGACATTTCAAAGAACGAAGCGCTTCGCAAATCCATACGCCTTTGCCATTCTCGATGTCCTGTTTACAATCCTGTGGTTTGCGGCGTTTATCGGCGTAGCAGTATACACAAACACAGGAATCAGCAACGGCGAGGCAAAAGACAAAGATCACAAGTTGAAAGGTTGCGCGGCATTCGATGGTGGCCCAGAGAGCAAATGCAAGCTCTCCCAGGCCACCATCGGCATGGGCGTTGTGGTTTTGTAAACCCCCCAGCCTTTCTCTATCCTCCATTCAACCATAATTAGCTAACACACCATCCCCCCAATCCAGCTTTCTCTTCCTAGCCACCAGCGCCATCTCAGTCTACAGCCTAATATATTACCGCAAAAATGGCTCCCTTCCCGGCGCCGCCCACGCCGCTGCACCCATTCCCGTCGAAGACCAAACCAAATACGCCTTCTCCTCGAACCCGCACGACGATTTCGACGAAGAAGAAGCCCTCGGCCCACGCTCCGACCGCCAGGACCACGACGACTACGAGCTCCTGCATGGCGATCGCGCGCACGCGCCCAGCCCCCTAGCCGGCGGCGTCGACGACGACACCGCCTACCATGGCGGTCAACGACCATACGACCATCCTGACCAACTCCACCCCGTGCAAGACCCGTTTCGGGGCCGGGCACCAAGTCCACTGGGCTACGACACGGGCGACACGAGCTACCACGGTGCCGGTGGCGTGGGGGCTGGTGGTGGCGGTGGGGCGTATGGCAGGCCGGCGGAACTGCAGGGTGGAGCGGGAGCAGGGGATCCGTTTAGGGATGGTTTGGCACTGAGTCATGACCATGGCGGGTATGCAGGTGGAGGGGGCAGTCGGCTGGATTTCCCAGAGGGGAATTATGGGCGGTGATCGTTTTGGTGGAAGGAAGGACTTTTGGGGGGAGGGGGGTGATGGTGTAAGGAAAAGTTAAAAAGGGGGAGGGGGGGGGGGTTCTAGGTGTAAAATCTCGCGGTTGCTGCGTTTGAGCGTTGGGTCATGTATTTGATATGAAAGCGTGCTGGGATCTAGTTCTAGTTAGATATACGCGTCGTAAATACGAGGTGATGGTATCGATGTGCCGCCTCGGACTTTTCTTTTTTTAAGGTAGGCTTTTAATGTGTGAGATATGTTGGCGGTTTTGTATTGCAAACTCTTGGCTTTGTGACAATAGCTTTAGGGAAAACGGGTTGGGGGGTTTTTGGAGCAGGTATTGGGTTAGATGGGCGATTTGCTGACTCGAGGAGCTTTCTTTGGGTCTCTCAAGCAGTTTCTCTTCGTACGAAATTTCTTGTGCGGTCTTCAGGGAGCCTGTTTCGCACTACATGCGATACCAACTGATCCGAATTCTCCATCCCTACTTCTTCTCTCCCCAGGACTCCATGTATCGATATACCACTCCTACTTACCGCCAACACTCGATAACCTATGTTGCCGTACCACCACGATGCTGTCTGAGGCGAGCAAGGACCTGGGTTGGCTGGTGTTTTAGGACGGGATGTGAAGTGGGGAGGGGGTGTAGCCCGCGTTGCGAAATCCCTTGAAGGCGGGCATCCATGCTCATCACTTGCTCGTACGTGTAGAGCTTTTGTTCTTATCCGGTGCGTAGGCAGGGGACATCTCCCTCGTCCAGATTGTTTCAATCCTTTAGTCTGGATCCTTTTTCGCGATGGCAGGCCCAAACACCTCCTCCGACTCCCTCTCCTCCTTCTCCCGCTCCAGCTTCCTCTTCTTAACCACCTTCTCATTCAGCCCCTCGTCCGCCTTCCCCTCCCGCTTCTGCGCCTTGTTGATCCCCACCAGATCGATTTTCTCGGGGTTCCGGCACTTGTACAGCTTTTTATCTATGCCCATCAAGTCCTTCATTTCCGCCTCGCCGGGGTTTGCCGACGCGGAGGTTCTGAGCAGGCCGGCGCAGGAGTGGAGCGTGGTGAGGAGTTTTGGTTTGAGGGGGTGGGGGGCGGGGAGTTTGGTGTTAAGGTAGAAGTCGCAGAGTGGGGGGTCGGAGATGAGAAGGGCCGAAAGCCAGATTTGGGAAGGGGTGAAATGGAAGTAGGCGTCTGAGAGGAGGGCGGAGGTTTTGAGGAGGTCTCTCGATTTGGCGTGGGCGGATTGGACGCGGGTCACTAGGTCTGCTGGGGTTTTTGGGCGGGGTTTGCCTTCTTTTGCCGGGTCGATCTTGAGCATTTCTTCTTGGAGCTGGGCTGGTGACGCAATGTTGGAGGGCCGCGGGTGGCCTTTGCCGTTTGCAAGGGCCATGAGCTCCATGACTCCGCCTTCGAGCCCACGCTGGGGGTGCCGGACGTCGAAGGTGAAGCGAAGGCCCTGAGTTAGGAGGAACTCGGGGGCTACGATGTCTTCCGGTGTTGTTTTCGGGAGTTTGGAGGAGAAGTTCCGAAGGGAGATGTAGTTGTTTTCGGTCTTTGTAGAAAGGAAGAGAGCGGAGGGCATTAGTTCTTTGGGGTGGTATGTCATGGGGGAGTTGTAGAGGTAGAAGCGCTTGAGATATTGGACAGCGGTAGCCTAGCATTGTAAAAGTGATCAGTAGAGCTCCAAGTAGAGACAGAAATAAGACATACCTTGACATTTGTGGGAAACTCGCAAAAGTCCGCGAATTGCATTGCTCGGACACAGTAGAATCCAACCAGTTTTTGTTCCTCTTCCACCGTGAGACAGTCCACCATTGGGGCCTGTTTACCATCTGTTGCATCTCCGTCTTTGCCAGTTGATTTAGCAGAATTCAATTTTTGAACAGCCGCTCTTACGCTGTCGGCCGCGGATGAGTTCGTGCTGGACCGGAGGGAGGCAAGTGACTCTTGCGTAAAGGACCATAAACGATACTGGGTAGAAGTCCGGTATATGTCGTCTTCCGCCATATTTGTAGTAAGTATGAAACTCTTACTAGAGCTACTTTTGCAGCTGATGAAGTGGGTAGGAAGTGTCTAAAGCCACATCAAGGCTGTATCGAATGTATCGAGCTTGTATATCTTCGACGAAGTGTAGGGACGAGTGTGCATAATTACAGTTTAGCAGAAACCATAATTTACACATTCGAAATATTGTTTGATTTAAGCAATTTCGTGGTGTAACAAACGGTTGACGGAAACAGCTTTAGCCCTAACCTCAAACCATCAAGGTTGTAGTAAATGTTAAATCCTGAAGGATCAATTCTCCTCTGTTTACCTGACACCTAACAGGATATAGAATGTTGAGCACCATAATCCACAAATTGGCCTACAGATTAACCTCGAAAGCTTAGATCACCCTTCGCATGCACCAATTCCATCTATGATACATCTCACTAGCAAGATATGCAACCGTCACATAATGCCACTCAAGCCCAATGTGTTCCGCCAGAACCATCGTGCACCATCTTGGTGTGGTTGGTGCTGCTGCTGATGGTGATGCTCGTAGCCGTATGCAGACGGGAAGCCTGACTCGGTCGTCGTGGGGGCTAGGAAACCTAACGATGCGGTAGGTCCGCCCATTTGCGTGCTGGTACCATTAGGGTAATGATGTCTCCAGTGGCGAGCCCCAACAACTGGAACAGCCGGGGTAATAAGGACTGGGACTGGGACTGGTCCGGCAAGGGCAGTACTGAGCCTGCTTTTAGATTGGATAGAGAATGGCTGGAAAGGGCCGTTCTGTTACCTGAGAACAAACAGAACGACGAGCAGTATGTGAGCTAGAAGAGCCATTCGTTGTAGGTAGTGCTTATAATGGTACTGGAGGGAGTCGAAGGAAGGAGATCTCATGAGAAATTATAACCAACGATAACGAGCTAATGGCAAGACGCCTCGGAAACGAAGGTGATAGAATTGCTTGTCAATTGCTGCGGGGGGAGAAAACGGCAGTCTTGCTTATAAGAAAGTAAGGTCGGTTGAATCACGAGCAAAGGAAAGACGCAGCCTATCGAAGATGTCAACACGCATACGCATTGGCCGCATCCGACGAGCAAGCCGGAACACTGTATTCTCATACGTGCCAAAAGAGAAATCGCGATCATCGTGGGGCCGTGAAACCTGAGACGGTTCGGTCTCAGTACATGTTAGAAAGCAGTCCGACTGATTGAGAGTAGGTGAAAATTGCCGCGGGATTTTCAGGATGTCAAGGTATGCTCCGTCGCCAGCTATCAAACTATGCACTATATCCCAGCAAGTCGCTCATTCAATTGAAGAACAATCAACGAATCACAAATTGCAGCCTGCTTGTCTCGTTATCATTGTCTCCAGTGGTCACATTGTTTATCACATGCTGCGACATCCGAGCCAGAGGACAATCTCGCGGGAACTGGCAGTTGAATTATCCTCATACGGAACACTACTGATGACCTGCCATAGTGGCCATTCCGACGGACTCGAGCGAGAGAATTCACGTTGATCAGTAGTCCCCAAAAGCTCTCGGTAGTTAGCGCAAATGAACATTGTGGGACCACTAAGACACCAAGTTACAGAAAAACGCATTGTCCGAGCGTCGTATTTGACACTTGAGGATTACGCGCATTGCTGAACCGGAGGGGCTTTGGCAAAGCCGATATTTCTCTATCAGGCAACTAGATGGTGTACCTGAAGTTCGGGTGCTTGTAGCCAAGCAAACCCTCATCTTCGTCTTGGAGACGATAATCTCTTCCGCCTCTTGCTCGTTTACGGTTCTCCCACTTAACGTAGCAAATGTGACCCGACGTTAATATCAGAGCTAGAACAAGGAATCCAACGTTGATCAAATGCCCAGTCTTATACTTGGGACTATTGAAGAAGATTAGCTTGTTCTAATTCCATAGCTTCTATGCAGGCTTACGCGTCTTTTTGCAAGTATGTGAAGGTCGCAATAAAAGCTGCGCAATTAGCAATAGCAATCTGGAAACCTGTTCCGGTGGCTCTGGTGTAATGCGGCGCGAGATTGTTGGCGAGCCTGTCATCTCGTCAATACATCGGCATTGTGACAGGGTAAAGTCAGCCTACCACGCCATTACTGCAGGTGAGCTCGGGAAAACACCTATATTCTTATCGTCAGTTCATGTACGGTCTCCAAGGTATACGTTTGAACTTGCCTGCTGCTATCAGAAACGTCCTACCGTCGAATCAGCAAGCATACTCTATAAGGGTAGAATAGTAGAGCATTAGCATACCCTCCGTAGTGGACCGCAGGTCTTGCCGGCACAAGAAGCAAAATGTAGCCAATGATGGCCATAGAGCAGCAAAAGAGCATGACTGGACCTCGCCCGACTTTGCCAGAAGTATATGTGCCCAGAAGCACAGCGATAAAGCCCGCCATGTAAGGCGGAACAGTGAATAGCTGAGCGGTTACGTTGCTGTAACCAAGACTTTTGATAATTGTTGGAAGAAATAAAGAAAATGAGTAGATGCTGGAGCCATTAGTGCGATCCTAGGACTGGGTATGAGTAAACTTGCGGTGTGATAATGGCAAAGAAGTTGAGAGATAGCACCACCGTATTGATATTCAGCAAAGCCATGCGAACCTAAAACACGTTAGCTCCATATGTAAACGCCTCCTCTGTATTCTTAAACCCCGGCTTCGAGTGGTCAATGCTGCGATGTACTTGACTTACCCAATGCCATGAAAACGTTTCCGATTCAACTTTCCAGGACGAACTTCCGCCATGCTCTGCTCTCATCCGCTGAACGGCTGCAGCTTTTTCTTCCTCGGTTAAGAACTCAGATTGACTGGGAGTGTGCGGGAGGAAAAAGAGTGTCAATATCCCGAATAATATTGTAATAGCCTACCAAATACCCCATAATATCGTCAGCATGGACACTTCAGGTCTATATAGCCATTCACCGGTGAAAACAAGGATTGAACGGACGGAATGAAGGTGAGAATTCATCAGCAAAACAAGGAGCGCAGTCAGGAAAGGGTAGTACAATCACTGGAGATTTCACTTACCCCTTCGACGATGAAGATCCACGGCCAACCTATTTGATCTCTGAGCAGCTTTCTGGCGGAGTGAACCGAAAAAACCCACGATTATATCCATGGTAATTGATCTCGGCCAAGCCAGTAGCAAGGAGTCCGCCAAAGGCACCACTCAATGGTGCGGCACAATAGAACAGCCCCAAACGAAATATCATATCGCGTCGTTCGTAAAACCTTCAACAAGTTAGACAAGATGTCTCTAGCGAGTTAAATGGCTTACATTGACAGATACAAGACCATGCCACCAAGGAGGCCACCTTCACAGAGCCCGAGGAAAAACCGACAAACCAGTAGACCACTGCCGCACATTGATATAAGCAGCGGCACAGAGCAAAGCGAGTAGAAGAAGGTAATATACCCGTAGTTTTTGACGAAGCCCATGCCTGATCATGCGTCTAAGTGTCAGCCCAGGTGGGTACAGAACGGAGAAGGCTTACACATTCCTACAACTCCCCATCCAACCATGAGCCCAGGTAGATAATACCCTGCGCCGAAATACTGAGGTATTTAATTATTCATTTCTTCAAAGATACCTGCGAGATTTACCTTCATGAACCAGTTACTGGGTACGTCTATCAGGATGTAGGGAACATAGAAGATCGTTAATGCCTTGACACCAGATTATTGAATTGTTTCAAATCCTTTCTTCATGCCGGACTGACGATATTGAACTTGTTCCCATCCAACTTTAGATCGGTAGTCAGGCCATCGATCCTGGCATTCCCAATGTTGCTTCTGTCGATGAAAGCCAAAAGCCAAAGGCCAAAGAGCCATGGAACGATATGGAAGTCGAACTTGCGCGTAATCCTTCTATCGAGTGCATGATCGATAGCCGGGAATTCCTGTCTTTCAAGCTGGACATTCTCAAGAGCCTGATGCCCGACTTTCTCGTCTCTGAAGTCTAGGGCTTCCGGACTGGAAGTTTCTGTTTCCATTCCGATGGCCATGATGATACGGCTGCTGGGTTATGGTGACCTGTAAAGATCGTTCCGGTCTTTGTAACACGAGACCAAGAAAATTGCATGCAGATTGCTAGGTGCTGAGAGGTAAAGGTCCAGCATCATACCGAACATCATACCCGGTCTTTCCCCGCATATTTCCCCATCCTTTAGCCCACAAACAGGGGAATACGGCATCTGTGGAATGCTCAGTTTCTTTAGTACGGTTACCATCTTGACGGTTGGTTGGGGGAATTTCACGACAAAAAGCCATCATTAAAGTGCCGGCTGTGCACAGGGTTGTACTTTAGTACGGAGTACAGTACCTAGTATGTCAGTGCGGTCAGCTAAATATTGGGTCATTCGGCCATCAAAGAGAATAATCAGCCGAGCCTAACAATGCTTTCGAGTATGCCTCCAATTCTTCTATGGCGAGCTCGCGAGCTGCCTGTTAAGAATTCTGCACGTTTCTGTCCAGCCATACCAATGATGCAGCCATACATAGCCCGATATTAAACTCCCAACGACCTAAAGCCCGCAATTAACATCAACCACATTTCGTACAGTGTGTATGCCTAGGAATTAGCAATATTTTATCGATGGCTGTCATGGTTCCCCTAGAAGCCTTGCTGTGATGTCCCCAATGTATGCTTCCTCCAACGGATAGTCCTCGCCATCGTTAGGATCAATTCCCACATAATCGAACGCTGCTACCACAAGGTCGAGGTCGAATCCCATCAGTACGAAGCGGCTGATCATTTGCTCGTTGTAACCACCATACCTGGGAATGTTAGTTCTTCACTTTAGCCTGCCGTAAGGACCAATATACGCACCGTGCTACTCTCTCCGCTTCTTCCTCCTCCTTCGACTTCTGTTGTCTCTGCTTTAAGGTCTCAGTTGTTGATCCTCCACTGCCTTCACCCCTCTCTCGTTTTGGCGCTCCAGCGTATTTTACGGCCCACTCCTGAGCTACCCGCTCGAACTCTTTCGGGTTCCGCATCAGCATACTCGCAACCTCGGCATCTTGGGGATCCTTAGGCTCTGGCGTGCTTAGGAGTGACTGAAGGGATAGAAGGGCGGATTTGATGGTAAGGACTGGGGACCAAGCAGAGGAGAGAGTATCAAGACATATGGCGCCCTAAGACCACCAATATCAGCTGCATTCAAAAGGGGCATGCAGGGCACATTACTCACCGTTTGGCTGCTGACATTTGGGTGCCACACTTTCGTATCGAACCTCATGGTTGGTGGTCGGAAGGGGTATTCGCCAGGTATCCTAACATCGATGCTGTATGTACCACCTTCGTATGGCGTGCCTGGCGGTCCTTTGAAAGAGCCCTTTAGATGTGTAAGATCATCCCCATCACCAACGGGGTTTGCGGAGATATTTGAGAGTGTATCCTGGTGTAGGTCTGCAATTTCCTTAGCAATACGGCGAGTACGGTTTGTAGCCATGGTAAGGAAGAGCAATAGTAAAGCCTGAGTATTCGAGAGGTCCAAAGTGACTTGAAAAAGCAGATACGGACGGAGGATGACCTTGCTGGTTCGAAAGAACTCGATAAATAGAGTACTATTAGTAGTAACAGCAAAGACGGTCTTCGATTCGAGTTGCGGGACAGATAAATTCAGTCAAGTACTGTATTGACTCTGCTTCGGACAGTGGTGCCAAGGTAGGAAATTTCCGGTTGCCTGGCAGTGTTGAGCGCCGGTATTCTAAGTGATTTGTATTTGGGAAACCTTGAACAATACTCGCAGCAGGATCGTAGTCACAGCTTTATTACTCAATACCTGACAAGTCCAACAAAAGTGAAGCAAATGGCTCTTGAGGCTGCCTTACCCAACAAGACAAGGGCTTGGTCCGGGTAATGCGTATTGTAACTCGGCAGAATTACTTTGACGTGGTTGGGCGGTGAGACCTGGTGAGACTTGCCGGCCAATCATAGTTGGACTTTCAATCCTCGCGTAGCACTTTTGGCCAGCCCAAGCTCGTATCATCCATCGACATCGTTCACCATATCGTCACCAACAAATAGCTATCCCTCTAGAAGCGTCAGTACCCTTACTCACAAGTGGGAAAGCTGGGTTTGGACGTGTTGTGCTAGTTATGGTGAGCTCACTGGTCCGCTCTACTCTTGGCCACAAGCTGATCGAGCACTTTACCTAGGGTAACAATACATCAAACCTGGGCGGCAACCTGCCCGGAGGTGATGGAAAGGATGATAAAGATAAGAAGGTAACCAATAATACGATCTCTCCCCCCGGGAAACGTCGATATCGGCTATTCAGGAATGTATTAGAGCTTTACTGATTTTTACGCTCTACAGAAGGAGAAGCCCAAGTACGAACCCCCTCCACAGCCAACCACCCGTATTGGTCGTAGAAAGCGCAAGGCAGCTGGCCCAAACGCTTCAACAAAGCTACCTATCATTTATCCGACTTCTCGATGCAAGCTAAAGTACCTTCGAATGCAACGTATTCATGACCATCTATTGCTTGAGGAGGAATACGTGGAGAACCAGGAGCGTATCCGAAAGGCAAAGGCTCAGAATACGACGACCCCAGCTTCAGCTGGTGGGGACTCCGATGCTCTGGATAGGAACGCCGATGAAAGGAGTCGGGTCGATGATATGAGAGGCAGCCCCATGGGGGTCGGCAACTTGGAGGAGATGATCGACGATGATCACGCCATTGTCTCGAGTGCTACTGGGCCAGAGTACTATGTTTCTATAATGTCATTTGTCGACAAGGACCTCTTGGAGCCTGGAGCTAGTATACTATTACATCACAAATCGGTATCAGTGGTAGGAGTCTTGACAGACGACGCAGATCCTTTGGTGTCGGTCATGAAATTAGACAAGGCTCCTACTGAATCATACGCCGACATCGGTGGACTGGAAACACAGATTCAGGAAGTACGAGAGGCTGTCGAACTACCTTTGCTCCACCCAGAGCTTTACGAGGAGATGGGGATCAAGCCTCCAAAAGGTGTCATTCTTTATGGTGGACCTGGAACAGGCAAGACTCTACTCGCAAAAGCGGTGGCCAATCAAACGAGCGCAACATTTCTTCGAATCGTCGGCAGTGAGCTCATCCAGAAATATCTTGGAGACGGACCTCGGCTGGTTCGCCAGATCTTTCAGGTAGCCGCTGAGCATGCACCCTCTATTGTTTTTATCGATGAGATAGATGCCATCGGAACCAAGCGATACGAGTCTACTTCCGGAGGGGAACGTGAAGTTCAACGTACAATGTTGGAGCTACTCAATCAGCTAGACGGGTTTGATGATAGGGGTGATGTCAAGGTTATTTTAGCTACGAACAAGATCGAAACTCTCGACCCAGCACTCATACGCCCTGGAAGAATTGACCGAAAGATCCTGTTCGAAAACCCAGACCGTATGTCTTCAAATAAAATGGTCCGTTAATGCCATATGCTAACTTCTTTACAGAAAACACAAAGAAAAAGATCTTCACCCTCCACACCTCTAAGATGTCGCTAAACGAGGATGTTGAGCTCGATGAATTCATTAATCAGAAAGATGATCTGTCTGGTGCCGACATCAAGGCCATCTGTTCCGAAGCTGGACTTATGGCACTGAGAGAGCGAAGAATGAGGGTTCAGATGGCAGATTTTAGAGCAGCGAGAGAGAGGGTAATGAAAACAAAGACCGAAGGTTTCCCGAATGAGCTTTATCTCTAGTTAGCAAGTTCGTAGTTGCAATAGCAAGGAATAGATTACATTCTACAGTCATAATACTTGGAAGTCGTTTATGTTGATGGTCATTGCCAAGCTCACAATGCTAGAATTCGTAGTTCTCCCACTCCCAAAAGTAAATAGTCGGCAAGTTTTCAGCAAGTTCTTATGCTCTTGAAGCATGAGCGCCAGACACCATGCTAAGAGTAGAAACATAAGCAACAAACACTATGCTAAGAATAGACATTGTATGCAATGTTTGGAGAAACGCTAGAAAAGCAGGGCAGCAAAAAACGAGGTCCATGTTGAAGCACGAGACAGCGACACTCTACCACACAACCGATCAATCGCTGCCCGACTCGCTGCTAGAATCGTTGCCCGGAGGCCATTCAGCTCCCAAGTACAGTTTGAACTCCTTTGGAGAACTCGACTTTTTGAGGTCATGCTTTACTTTCAAATGCGAAAGAAGCGCAGTCCGGTTGGTGAACATGGTCGTACTCGGACAGTCTGGATGAGGGCATTTCCGTTGGTCCCATCCGTCTTGAATCACGGCTTCCTTTGCCTTCTCTTCTTGCTTGTACGGTAATGCTGCAACACGTTGCTCGTGCGTCATGAAGTGCAATTTCTCCATATGTCGGAGGAGTTCCTTCTCCTTATCGAACAGCTTGCTGCCTTTGCAGTCTCTCATCGGGCAGTGCATAGGCTTGAAACCAGAATGGGAGTTACGTCGATGGTGAGTCCACTCAGACTGAGTCTTGTAGATGATGGTACCGTTACATTTCCCCTCCGCACACCTTCTATTCTCCCATAGGCTCAGACCTTTATGATCATGCCTGATATGTCGCTTCAATTGGGGATCTCCATTGAAACTTCTCGAGCAGATAGTGCCATCGTCAAGGATCTCGGTGCATGGAAACGGTTTGTTTCTCCTGGAGGCGTGTTCTTCTGCTGTGGTTGGACAGGTCTTCAAATGTACGCGCAAGGACTCGTCACAGTTGACAGTTGATTCGCAACCAAGGCGATGATGGGGACAACGAAACTCGAATGGTGTTGGTTCTTCTCGACTTTCTCCTCTTATTGCTTTCTCCAGATCTCCGTATTGCATCTTCGACTCAGCTTCGAGTCCCTCATCTCCATAGCCCATTTCTCCATTCGAAGCGATGTCCATGCGATCATGCTCAGAGTCTGGAGAATTGGCCTTATGCTCAATTTCTCCAATAGCCTCTTGATCCGGATCCGGCTTGATGTAGATCTTCTCGTCCTCAGAGTCCAATTCTCCAATATACTTCCCAGACTCTTTCTTGACCGCAGAGTTGTCCTCGAAATTGCTCGCTGCGAAGGAGAATACCGTATGTGCAGCCAGGGAAGGGAGATATGCCGGTAATGGCACCGGCAACGGCCAACAACGTCCTGACGCCAACTTGTCGTCTAGGCCGAGTTCTGTCGAGATGTAGCGGTCGCCGAGCATGGAGTAGGTATCTGGAGAATTGACGGAGGATTGCTGGAATTCTTCCCAGAGAATACGACGATATCGTTCATTGAACAAGATGAGAAGCTTTTCTCCAATTGCTCGTTTGTTGGCCATGGTGGTTTCCATGAAGATCGGGCACGTCTTCAAGGAGAGCCAAGCATTGCGCCGATCGCGTTTCATGGAAGCAAAGAGCGTTTTCTTTCCAGTGACCTATCACATTGATTAGCAGACGATTTTGAATTCTCCGAATAATGTACCTTGTCTGCAGCACTTTTTGCAACCGCTCGTTTGCGCCCTCGAGAGTTCTGAACATATCCTTCCTGACTTTGAGCCGTTTGGGGAATATAGGCCATCGCACGACCATCATTAGGCATCGCTTCATTGATCGCCCAACAGACTTTGTCCAAGATTGTTTGGGGAACTTGAGCTTTCTTGCGTTTGGCGTCTGGTTCGGTGCATTTTAGAAACCATTCCTGACATTCCTCGCGTCCTTGATCCCAGTCGCTTGCTTGTTTTTTTTCGGCTTTCGTCAACGTCTTGGTTCTCGGCGTCTGGAGAAATCAGTGTAAGGCTTTCATAGTAGACTGGAGAACTGTAGAAGACGTACCACACCATCTTTGCAGACTTTGGTGGGATGTGGCAAGCCGCGGAACGGGTTCTGGAGAATTACAATTAATGAACTGATATGTACATTGGAGAGAAGCACCATTACCTTGGGTTCATCGCTGGATGCCGAAACCTCTTTGGCATTGCGTGCCTGCTTTGTTGCCTTGGTTGCTTTGATAGCTTGGCCAATGGCGGTGCTCGCGGTCTGGAGAATTGCTGTTAGTTTTCTGAGATGTATGTGAAAATGGTGAGAAAGATACTGATTTGACACGAGATTTGGGGATCTGGAGAATTCAAATTAGTTAAGTGATCAGTAAGTGAGAATTTTCATAGACTGACCTTAGACTGCTTCTTAGAGCCAGAACCTGGGGCTTTAACATGGCCCATGATGATTGTGAGGTCGTAGAAGCCAGTCAAGTGAGGTATGAATGAATGAATGAAAGAGAGAATTTTCTTGAAGAAGAAGAGTGCAAAGTGGAAGGAACAAGGAAGGAAAGAGGAGGGAAGGACCTTCGAAGAGTGAAGACAAGGACGAGAGAAAGTAAGGTTGTTGTAGAAAGGCGAGGACTTCACTCGAAGCTGTGATGTTTGGAGAACTTGTCGAGGAATAGCGTAGCACGCCTGCCTCGAGAAAGCGTCTAGGAGAATAGGGATTCTGGAGGTTGTCAACTACCAAAACCGACAGATGTACCGGAGAAAGTCAACGAGTACATTGCGGAGCAGAGAGATACTCAATTCTCCATTTGCAGTAGATAGAAGCTGGAGATTCGGCTCCAGTATTCTCCAGCTGCTGCTGACGATCTGAGCAGATCCGACCACTTCTCTCCAGTTGCTGGGAAGGAGATGTATACAGCTTGTTCCAGTATCCTCCAGCTGTTGCTGACGACCTGCGCAGGTCCAGCCGCTTCTCTCCAATTGCTGGGAAGAGAATATGTGTAGCTTGCTTCCATATTCTCCAGCTACTGGTGGCGACGAACGTAGGTAAAGTCGATTCCAACTGATCACTGGGAAGGAAGTCTGTGTAGCTTGTTCCATTCTTGTCCACTTTCCGAAGAATGCTCTTCACTTGAATCTCGTGCCAGAGTGTCGAATTCTCCTTCTGAGCATGCTAGCTGGCGCGTGTGGATAGCACCCCGAAGCGGCTTTCCAAAGAATCGATGCGGGACCGATACCTTGAAGGAAACAGACCTATGAGGCAACATCCTCAGACGCCAGGATATCGTAACAGGCTTCAGGAATTGAAATCTCCAAAGCGTCTTTGTTAGCAGGAGAGGCATGGTTTGCGGAGTATCGGAGCATGAAAAATACTATTCTACAAATGGCATTAATTGCCCGACCGGCATCTACGCACGCTACGTCATACACCCCGGGCCCTCTGGTGCTCGGCCCTTGGCGATGACGAACGCTTATTATACTCTTTTACCGAGAAGCCGTAACGAACTACGTCATAGGCACTACATATAAATCTTACAAATACAGACCTGCAGGTTACAAGAATCCGCAGCGTCGAAAGAGCGAGGGCGAGCCGGAAGGATTGTACTTGTAATATGGTGCGGTTATTGGCAAGGGGCGGTGCTAGGTTAAAGCTAGAACTTCCGAATATCTCTTTCGCACGCTGTAGATTAGTTGAAGAAGCCGGGCTTTACAATAGACCCTTTTATCACCTTGAGCTTGGTATTCTCACAAGGATAAAGACAATGAGTTCTGTGCTGCCTCTGAATTGAACCTAACTAAATACGGGTTAGTAGCGAACAACAAATGTGACGAGCGTCGTCCACCATCCCATTGCAGTCATTTCATCCTAAGTCGATTCCAGAGGAAAACCGATGTTCAACATAACACATCATTTACCATGAAGATGTACGACAACGAAAGCTGACGATGAAGTACATCAAGCACAAGCTCCAGGAAGAGGTGCTCCCAAAAAGTAAGACAGCAGGCCTGCTATCTAGATTGTGAATAATGTTTCATCCATGTTACTCCAGCCCTCTGCCACGATCTCAGATATATTGAGTGCAGATCTCAGAAGTATTATACCAAAAATTCTGTGACGGCAACTAAACCACGGACAAAAACTGTGTCGTTCATCTCTCGTCAAGAAAGTGTGCCTAGTGCACGAGGTTTAGAGCTGTGAAGATGGAGATAAGCAATCACCAAGCTGCAATGACCGTGATCAATCAGTGTAATGTTGCAACTAATGGTGTTCCTTGTGAACTGGGATATGATCCATGTTTGCTCTACATCTTTAAGACTCAAAGTCTTCCTCATTGTTTTTGTTCGTTTTATGATATATATAGGTGTATACGTTCAGTCTTTGTATTATACATCATTACTCGTCATGTACCTTATACTGAGCCATATTCGAGTTCAAATGTTATGAAAAGGCTCGAGCAAGATCTCCGCGACGTACCACTTCTCAGTAGCACTAAGAACTTCCAGGTACAACTCATCTTTCAAATCCGTACTGGAGATTATAGTGTTGAGAGACTTCAGCATGCATTGGCTGGCAACACCATGGCCTCTCTGTTCACATCTGGCCGTCAGCACAAACGATTCATGGTTAGCTATTTAATTCGTTATCATGGCCACTCCATCCTTTCTTCTTCTTTCTTTCTACAATACCAAAACCTTGATTCATTAACCACAAGATCAGCACTGGAGATGGTAACTGGAATTTTCTGATCATCAAAGCCATCATAGGTTTACAGTATTGCTACTTCACGCTGCATATTCTATCAACCACCAACACTTGTCTTTGGGTGCTAGCACACATTATCAGCTTTTTCTCACATTCAGCTTTGGACTGTTTTACTTCCCGTCCTGTCGATAATATCGAGTTTGTCGGTCCGTATTTAGCTTTCCAGCCACGACTTTGGTGCTCAACATGAAGCTACCGTGGAGGATGTCACGAAATCGAAAAGGCAAGATAAAAGAGCATGTAAGTATTTAAGTTCGGCATGGTCAATTGTCCAACTGACAAATATAGGATACTTCTGCAACCACCGTTCCAGCAGCTCAGAAACCCTTCTTAAGCGTATTACGGTTGAAGAAGTTCTTTGGCAAGGGAAAGCGGGTAAGGATGTCTGTGAATCACAGCAGTACGTCAAAATCACTAAGATCTTGCGCATAGGGTGTTCACCAGCCAAAGGACCCAGGCTTTATCAAAGACTCCCCGGGTGTGGGCGTCTTATCAACTTCTTCTTGCAACCACGGAAGCATTTCAGTAGTACCAGTAATCTTGGATTCAAGCCACGTTTCTTTACCGCTAGAAACGGGTATTGACGCGGTAGACATCTCCAAGTCGGATACTGCCCTACCTCCCGCTACACAAAGTGTAAGTAGAAGGTTGCCCTCCTACACATCTCCAATCTCGTCATCAGTTCGGTCTACTAACGCCAAATAGGGTCTTTGTGACCATCCTCCGAAGTTTGACCCGGCCGGCGACGACTCGAGTCTCGATACTGTCATTCTCCGGCGCAAGGGAGGTGTACTCTCTTCGGGAGTGTCATCGAACGCAAGCGACTCGGATGCACGGTCTGATAAAATATGTATTGGTTGGCTCTCTGATATGGAGACTTCGTGGACGACCGACTCCGTCAATTCAGGTATGCCAGTTATGTTGCACACAGCTGATGATGAGTCTCACAACAAAGGAGGACAACTTACCTGCAGAGCTCAAGATGGCGGAAAGCCTTCTGAGCACAAACTCCCAGAGGGACCTTCGAGTAGGGAAGAACATTTGGTTCCCGTAGCTGAAGACGCGACATCAAAACTGGGGAAGCTAGCCAAATACACAGATCAGATTATATCGTCTAGTAAGGGGCGGTCGTATGCATCGGTCAAAGACTTCATTGTAAGTACTACCAATCTTCAACCGGGAAATCATCACTAAGTTAATGAAATTTTTGTGTTCGCTGGCTGATCGGAACTTAGGACCTCGTTGAAGATATCGCTGGACAAGACAATGAAAATGCGAAAAATCAGAGCCAATCGAAAGTTTGCAGCTTTGCCTCCCCGTGGAGACAAGCGAACTTCTCGAGTCCTACCAGACGCTTCGCAGAGGACTTAACGCTTTACGGCCGACCTGTCCTTTCTGTACGCCGGTGGGAGACCGTCAATCAAGTTCCACACATAAGACCTGGCCACGCGAGGGTGCTCTCCGGTACTACGATTGCGAACACTAATAACTCTCAAGGTCGCACCCCACCGCCACAGCTTAAGACTCTGCAATGTGACCAGCTTTTGTCTACTCGAGGGCAGCCCGTAGACGAAAGCAAGAATAAGGTTAGAGAAGAAATCGAAGAGGACGGAGCGCTTATTGGCATCAATACCATATCGCCGGATGTACAATGGGAGACGGTCTTGGAATCAAGACAAAAATCTCACGAGAATGAAATGGCCGACTTGAGAGAAGATCATGCTGCGGAGATACAGGAGCTGCGAGATCAAACAACCGAGCAGGTCCGGCGTGGCAAGCACAAGCTTACCTCCGCCTTACGCGCAAATAAGCAGTTCAAAGAGAAGAACGCAGAACTTCGCGAGCGACGGAATCGTCAGGCTGAGCAACTACAGCACAACGATAAGGCACTGCAGCAGGTTCTTGCCGACCATCGAGGCCTTCAACATCGCTTCGAGCAATGCGAAATGCACCTCCTGCAACAAAAACGTACTGATGCACCTGGCGTAAAGGTTAAGAGTGAAAATGCAAGTTTGGAACGAGTCATTGCACTAGAGGCTCAAGTCCAAGAAAAGGGCCAACTTCTCCATGTTGCACATGATATGAACTTTGGTTTAGCAGCCGCACTTGCCAAGGACAAGGCGGAGGCAGAATTCTACGCTGAGAAAGTATATGAGCTTACAGGTCGACTTGAAGATAAGCCTGCGAGCGACACGGAAAAGGATCGACTTCTCGAATATAAAGACAATATGTACAAAGATCTGGATATTCGTTGCAGCGAGATTATTGAAGGTCTCCAATCAAGAGTGCAGGACTTGGAGAAACAGACCGAACTCGACAAAGCCTGTAGCAGTGGGGCGATCATGGCCCTTGAGAGCAAGCTGGAGAGGACGACACGTGCCAACTTGGATTTGGAGGCAAGAAAAAACGCCTTCAAGCGTGTAATCAAGTCCGTTTTCGATATGCTCAAGCGACCTCAAGATAACACTAGAGCTTTGAGGTCCATGGATGAGATCAACCGCCTTGTTCATTCTGATAATGATTACTTGAGAGGGGTTTCCGAAGCTAAGGAAATGGAGATTTGCGACGCGGAAGTGGAAGCTACGCAGCTCCGAACGGCCATACGCGAATTTCGTGAAGGCGAAGACGTGAAGGCCCGGACCATCAGTACGCTTGAGGAAAGAACGAGGGCTCAAGCTTGCGAGCTGGGGCGCCTACAAGTGGAGGTTGATATTTTGCCTGTTGAGCACGAGGAAGCGCTAGCCAACAAAAACCTATGGCTATCGCATTACAAGCAGAAGGCTGAAATCTCAGACCAGGAGAAAAACACCTTCATCAACACCAGACTTGATCACTGGGTCCGCTGGTCTTTGAAAGGCAAGGAACGAGAGATTTCCCGTCTTGAGAACGAGGTGTCAGAGATACGCTCTACGAGTTTTCAGCTCCGTCATGAGCTACAGAAAATGGCGGACGTTCGCACGCAGGACGCAGCATACGCATATGTTGGCGAACAGGAGTCGCGGCTAAACAAGGAGCGCACTAGAGCTGCCGAAGAGGACGTTCGAATCCTTCGGACAGAACTCTCTGATCTCCGTGAGTGCCATCCCCCGATACGGAACGAAGAGGATAAGGACACCAAGGAGGTACTCAAGGAAGGCGAAGAGCTGCAGGAAGCACATGCAAAAGTGGAGGCTGAATCTCGGGAAGAGGTGATTTCGCTTAATGCACGCCTTGAGCAAGGGACTATATGGGCCCATGCTGTCAAAGACCTTGGGGGCCATCTCCTAGCCCGGATCTCAAAGCTTGAGAACACCCTTCAAATCTACGGAATCCAGGACGACGATGATCAGCGGGATACGTTGGTCGACCGTTACAACAGCCTCCTCGATTTTGTTGAGGACGACGAAGATGAAGCTGATGTCCCCGGAGCGGAGCATATCTTGGTCGACATAGACGATATCATGGCACAGAGTAGCACGGACTGCTCGCGAGGCATCCCGGCTGATGAGGCAACGCCTGCCGACGCTGAGGCTGGAGATTTATCCCCGGTGGCCGCTGGAAAAATGCCAGAGATTCCAAATAGTCGGGCTCACCGCACCGTTGCTGAGAAGGAGCGGGCTCTAGGGTTGTTCTTTAACAGCTATGGTCGTGCGAAGTTCCGATCCATTATTGTGCCACCGCAGGACGAAGCGGATGAGGATGGAACTCCGGGTCAAGAGGAGGAAGACTCCTTCCATATGACTCCAAGCGCCTGGACCCGAAAATACCCATCTAGTGATGAGGCTGGGCCTTGCAACGCCACAGATGAGTCTTTCTTCTGAGGGGTGCCCGTCGGTTAGTATGGGGTAAATGATGGAGTGGTCGCTGAATCTAAGGTCTCTCCCTCAGGAGTCTGCGCTGGGAAATGTCTCGAATGCTAGAATACCTCGGTTGATTTCGTACGTTACAATTTCCAAATTGCTTATTTTTCCGAACTTCTCCAGAGCGCGACTGGTATTTTGACCACTAAGGCGCGGGCCAATCTGTGGATCAATCTACATCACTTATGGGCAAAATCAAAGGCCTAAACTGTTTACCCAAACCACCGAGCTTTCTTCCCTCAAGAAGTCATCTATAGACCGGAATCATGATTCAAGAAAGTATCACTAAAGCTAGAGGGGAAGAGTCCCTATAAAACGTCCGAGTTTTGCCCTCTTATACATGCAAAAGTTTTCCCGAGTCCATCACAAGTATATCATCTTATATATATACGAATAATTTCCCAGGTCTCATTATAAACTACTGGATCCAAATTTCAGCTTCAACAACGTCAGAAGCAGAGTCACGAACACTTTCTTCAAGATGAATAAAGCGTCAACACAGGGTCAAAGTGTTGACAGACCAAGGCCATTACTTCCTTGGTTATGAAGCTAAAGAGGTTATGATTGGAGAAGAATAATACTTCAACACAACTTGAAGATACGACTGCTCGGAAAGTGTTGAAAGACAATAATTATGGGATTCAACAAAACGACTTTTGCTCTCTTCTCCCTATTCACCTCCGGTGTTATCAATAAATTTACCTCGACACAACTTTAATTATGTTAGCTGGATGGTTCACCTTATGGTACTTATACTCTCAATATTTCTGCAGATTCCTTCTCAGCTTCCTTCCTCATACAATCTCGAAAACCTTGGAATACTATTATCAAATACGACCTTAAGAGTTTTAAGCTTTGTTGATCAAGTTCATCATAGTTACAGCTACTGAACCTCTATTTGAAACTCAAGATACTGCGGTCACTACCTTATATCGCTTCTCACAGCATATCAAGTGACGAAGGCAATTGTTGTCCATTACATATACTACTCCATTATCTGTTGCAGATTATCTCTCAGACATCAAATAGCCGGAAGCATGATTTTCAAGTTGAAGAAGCCTTGGAAGGCTTTGCGGACCACGTGCAAGGTACTTACTAGCGAAGTTAGTCATCCAGACCTATATCTCAAAGATGACATACTGATCTCAACATAGGATGCACCTGAGCAGAGTATCAAAGCCGAGTCTTCCTCGCTTAGGAAGAAGATTAAGAATGTGTTTAGTAGAAAGAAGGTATGGATTATCCTGGTTGTAATATATATCAAGATTCATCTTCTAACCCTATTACGATAGCCCACATCTACAAGCTATAAGAATACAGGCTTTCCATCCTCCCGATCGAACTCAGATAGTAGAAACGCGGAAGAGCCCAAGGAGATTCTCTCAAAGTCTCAAGTGCTGCCAGAGTCCCCAAGCGATATTCAAGGTGCTCTTCGGAAGCAAACTGAGCGATTGCATTCAATAATGTCAATTGAGAACGCGTGCCAGGCTGTAGGAACCGGCGACTCGGGCGACGAGGAAGAATCCAGCCTTCCAGACACCCTGCCGATTGCAGTGAAATCATTAGTCGACGACCTCCTCTTCCCGAAGAAGAACCCTCGACTATGCCAGCTTAGAACCCTCTCCACTGACCGTCTCCAGACATTGTTCAAGGCCGGACATCAGAGGCACTTGTCAGGGGACACATTAGTTGGATCGAACGATGGGCAAACAAAAACCTCTTTTGTCCTTCCTGAATGCTCCGTACCCAACTCTTCTGTTCTGGACTCGACCGACGTGCAGTCAGAAGATAAGGAAGTCCAATCAGAGGACAAGGAAGGCCAGTTAGAGGAAAAGGAAGGCCAGTCAGACGACACAGAAGTTCAGTTAGAGGGTAATGAAAGCCAGCTGTACAGACAGTTAGCCTTTTACAATGCATCGCTCTATGACTCTGAGGAGGAACGCATCAGAGCAGAAGTCGGGGCCGAATGGAAGGCTGCATTCAAGTCCCAAGGGAGGAAACACAACCAGGATATCCTTGATGTTCAAGAGGGTCATATGGATGACCTCAAGCGGGTTGATACGAGATTCGGTGCTGTACAGAGAGAGGGACAGCGTTTTAAACACCAGAGAGACGACCTGCTGGTACAACTGAAGGTCGTGAAGGAAGAGCGTGATGAGCTCCAGGAGAGTTCCGACCTCGACACGTACTCGGACGAGAATGCAACTCTTCGAGAAGATAATGCCCGTCTACGTGGTTGGGTTGAGTATGGGCGGCAAATAGGGTTGGAGAAGGTGATGGGCCTTGAGTACAAGATTCAAGACCAGGAAATTACAATCAGCGCGGTCTTTCAGGAAAACACTGGGCTTCGGGATGAGCTTGCTGAAGTCGCTGAGGAAAAACGATTCTTGTGGTCCGGGCGCGCTGCAGACAGAGATGCGCTCAGAGGGGTCTTAGAACAAATGGGCCCGCTCGAGGAAGAGCTTGCCGAAGCAAGAGAGGAAATCTGTGCCACGAATGAATGCTGGGCTAGAGACAGTGAGACGCTGGACGAAATCTCTGAGCAAAAATACCAACTTGGGATTCAGCTGGCAGCTACAGTTGTGGAGAACAATGCGCTGAAATTGGCTGCTGTGGCACAGCAGCAAGGTATGCAAAACGGCTGGGCGGAGGGGCTGATCCATCTGGCTCTTCAGCTCTTGGCCCGTATGCAATCGTTGGACACGGAGCTGCAACGCCAGGGGTCTAACATGTACAACGAGGAGCGGGCAGCGCTCATGTCGTACTGCTGCGAGACTTTACACCCCCATGGGGTGAATGTCTCTGCGCTTACTGCCGATGACAAGGTCCTGATGGAAGGCGCCGTTCTCGTTACCGCCTCCCCAACGTCTTGAACCACCTCCAATCTTTGGCTTCAAATCAACAGACCAATCACTTAGAAGAGCCGACCCATACGCAGGGTAAAGCCCTTAGGATGGAGACATGGGGATCATGTTCGCCTACCTAGCTTGAATGGTTCCAATCTTCGACACCTCCAAGGCCCCGGGAGGCTATGCTTCCTTGGGTAAAGGTCAGGCTGGCGAGATCTCACCTTCGAGGACAACCCTCTCAGTATCTAGCAAATCCAGCTGCACTCTCGCACCAGCTCTAACGCATCACTTCGCTCCATGCCTCTTCATCAGCATCCGGAACCGGCCGGCAATGCGAAATCTCCAACTCGCCCTAACGGGCAAGCTCTTTTACTACCCCAACATCAGGATTTTCCTGCCCAAGGTTCTGGGAAATAGACGTCTTCCACGTCAACCCAAGCATTCCAAGCTTCGCAGACGCAGCATTTCCAGATCCCGTATCCAGCTCACCGAAACTTTACCACCTCGCGTCCCATGATCAATATTTTCCATTTCAGTATCCAATTTCTCAGAATATTTTCAGCAATGAATTTCCCGGCAAAACTCCGAGCCTCCTCTAAATCTCCACATCTCCTCCCGGCTTTCCCGTCATCATTACCAGCATCCGGAACCCACCAGCAAATGCGAAATTTCCAACTCGCCTTCCAGCTCACTAGCAAGTCGCATCCCTTCAGAACATGACCGCCATTTCGATCTCGGTGAATTGTTCAATAGCTACACGCCATTCCGCTCTCCCTCCGCATGGACCAACAGCATCATCTAGCGTGTGGAGAGCCTCTTGGGGTGGGGTTTTAGGATGGGGTTCAGAAAAAATAAGTGTTTATGTTTCCCACCAAATTCACTAGTAACCATCATCCTCAAAAATTTCCGAATCAGATTTTTCCATGCACTGATCTTTATCGTGTCGTCATCCCACAGCTTCCGAAAAGACTAAATTCCAAAAGCCTAAAAGGGTTATCTGGGGTTTTTTCTTTTCTTTGTCTGGGGAGTTATCTAGTTTGCATACATACATATCATAGCTCCTACGCGTACAGTAGTCAAAACAACCCTTCATACGAGTACATATATCATAAATCCCGCATGAATTAAAATCTCCCCACTACACTACACCACACCACATGCTCAAAAACTCCCCATATCTTATTCATCGAAATCCCAAACAACCACCCCGAAAACCATGAGCTGAGAAACGAGCGTTTTCCATCGGGAAAAGAAGCTGGGAGAGAGATGATAAATACCTCAACCGCCCAGCCATATATATATCCACCGGACGGAGGTGTCGGTCGTGTAGAAAATCAGATATGTAGTCTGTTTATATTACTGTAGTGGAAGAGATGGGGTGGTGTGGTGGTGGTCTACGGATGGATGCGGGTGCGGGTGCGGATTACTGTAGTTGGGTGGTGGACCATGAGTATGTAGGAGTTGCGAAAAGGGGGGGTGTGGGTTCTCTATTTACGGGGGGGACTTTGATTGATCCATCATGGATGATCGGGGGAGGTTTTGGGGCCATGGATGGGGCGGTTGTGCGCGGTTCGCAGGGTAGCAAAAGCGACGCTGATCATACAGTAAAAGGCAGGCTATCTAAGTGGTGGGAAAAATCGCTAAATGCCCGCTTTGGCTTGCTATGTACTGGATGCGTTATCGAAGAAGATGATGATGAAGAAGAAGAGGAAGAAGGGAATCATGTACAATCTCAGCCTAATATCCATTCGTCGTCCTACAACATGAGCTTAGCCTACTAGCCCAGCCCAGTGACGCCCGACACCGCCCCCTTGGCTCCGCCAGCGACATCCTTCACCTTGCCCACGTCGGCTGTTTTCCCAGCTGCAGTGCCGATATCAGCCGCCTTCTTGGGGTCTGGAAGATCCACACCTGAGCTCTTTCCCTTTTCGCCTCCGTGTTTCTTCTCCGGAGCGTGCTTCTTCTCCGCATGCCCGTTCATCTCTTTTTTCCTCTCCCCCTCGCCCCCCTGCGTCTCCTTCCCCCCCTCATCCCCCTGCGGATTCCCCGCCCCCGTCAGCGAATCCAAACTCAAGCCCCCAGGCAACGGCTTATGAATGCCCGGGATCTCCTTCTGGTTGAACCACTTGAGGATGTAGTAAGCACCCATGCCCCAGAGCCAGATGAAGGCGGCGGCGAAGGTGGTGATGAAGAGGGTGGGGAGGAGGATGACGAGGGCGACGCCGACGGCGAAGACGATGAAGACGAGAGCGCCGATGAGGCCGATGAGGAGGGCGGCGAGGAGGGAGAATATTACGACGGTGATGGTCATGATGATGAAGAGGCCGAGGGGCAGGCCGGAGAGGGCGATTTGGGAGAGGAGGAAGGACTGGGGGGGTTGGGGTTAGCATAATTGAGGCAAGGTGGGAGGCTTGAACAGCTGTGCACATGTAATGTGGTTCTCGGAGGAGAGAATGTGAGACAGGTGTATCAGGCGCATTTGAAAGGCTATGGAATTCGGAGGCTTACGGCAAGCGCAGGTTTCTCCGTAGCGAACTTCGAGGCCTTTGCCATAAGCTCGTTTCTTCGCTCCGGCGGCATCAGGCTATCTAGCCAGCTTTTGCCCTTGTTGACGATGCCTGTGACCGAGCCTTGTAGGGCACCGGTCATGCCACTGACCATTTCGGCCATGGTTGCTGTGGGCTGTTGAAGAAAATGCGGTAGTTAGGGGGCTGAGCGGAGGAAGGCGGGGGCGTATTTCTCTCGAGGCAAGTGCGCCGATGGTGATGAAAGATTCGTAAAGGTGATGGTTGAATTCGAGACAGAAGAGCCTCGAAACTATTCCTATTGATTATTTATTGTTTAAGAAGCTGTAGGAGCTTGTCACAATGGGAATTCTCGGTGGAGGAAAACAGGGAATCTTAAGCGCGTTCTGGCCACGAGCATGACGTCGGTTTGGTGATGGCCGCAGGCATTCCAGTCGACATTGCACAACGGCGAAGACCGTCCATCTCCGGCCATTATTATTATTTACTACAAGCCTTAAGAAACCGCCTTCCCACAATATCAAAGGACCTTCCTTACCTTAGCATCGGGAGAATAGGTACCTACTTTCCGTCGAGCACGAGACAGTCTGTTCGACAGTACCAAGCTCTCTGCAATACGAGGCGGATAGAGCCGGGAACGAATGCCCATCGACTCATCGACTCAGCTCGCTACACATGTGTCTAATCGGCGAACCAGTATATTGTAGGTGCATAAGGTAGTTAGTACGGAATACCTGAGGCCATGTCTTGAGCTGTCGATGCAGCGCAGAACACAGGCCAGCGAATCCAATCTGGATAGAAAAAGCGAAGCGTTCAATGACAGCAACAAACAGCAGTTGTTATCATGTCCAGCTATCTCTTTTTGTCTTGTCCGAGAAGGTCTGGCATCACGATGCAGCTCCAAGACACGACAAAGGGCGTTTCTTATACTCTTGTACTCCCCAGAGAAAAGTAAGAGACAACGTCCCGATAAGGCTGCGTCGAAGAGGTACGGTAGTACAGTACCCCGCACTAAGTCTTCGCGTAAATCGCGAAAACATGTTAAATCGCGTATCTTCAAAACAACTCATCTTCTTCAACTGCATCCACAATGCTCAGAAGGGCTCCGTTAACTTCAATTTCTG
>JAABUZ0100000699.1_pt1 | contig 77277 bp, 27 predicted proteins | sample 5562091 | NCBI WGS metagenome assembly JAABUZ01 (sample SAMN12813069, study PRJNA571459) | rock metagenome | isolation source: Antarctica rocks | place: Antarctica: Victoria Land, Linnaeus Terrace sud | collected 2015-12-21
TGAAGGTGGCTGTGGTGGTGGGGGGTGTGGGCTGTCCCTCTGCGAGCGCTGTGCGGTGCGGTTAGTCGGGGAATTCGACGGTGGGCTGGAGGGGCTGGTGGAGGCGATGTTGGTGGAGAACGAAGGGGGGATGGGGTTCGGCGTGAGGGCGGATGTGGAGATGGTGCTGAAGAGGGGGGAGGTGGGAAGGCGGCTCTTGACGATGTGAGTTGGGGGGATATGGAAAAGGGACAGTGGTCCCTGGATACTCCTCTGCGCTCGTTGGCGCACGATTTCGACTTTTGATTTTATTCTCCTATTGACGGGAATGGGGGAAGAGGTGTTATCTCGGCAAGCCCCCTGATATGGATGCGAACGCAGTGGCCTTTCGTTGGTTGGATATCTTAGCCTAAAAGCAGTGCATTCTTCTTGTTACATATCCTTCGACGCAGGCCTAGCTGTGGAACCTTTGACCATCCCTATTTGACGACCACTCAATCGTTACTACTTGTGCTCCTCATCGTCACTTTGGCTAAAACCTTTTGATCGCTTTCATATCTACTATATAACGTTCCGGGGTTTCTGCTGCTTGTTGCCCGTCTTCGATGTTATCCAACTATCATAACACCACCCTCTCCCTTTCCAAGCGTCTAAAAGACCTGGTATGGTACGTGCTGAGGGTTCAGCAAGCAAAATGGGGAATGTACGACAAGAGGTGGTGTTTGGCTTTTGTATATCCATGAACGGGCTTCTCTTACAAGTGCAGGGCTGCAGCGCGGATATGATTAGAGAAGGTGAGAGTCAGACTCGTAGATCTTTCCTTCGTCACGGTAGCGACGAAGAGGGGAGGGCTGGGTGAGCTAAGGCTATCTGTTGAAGGATCTCCTTGAACTGCTGGCTTGAATTGGGTGCTGATTGCACTCCTGGCAACTCCTGACCGGCTGTCTCTGGGATTCGAAGGCTACGCGATAGGTGTTATGGTTGTAGGAATAATTTTCTGCGAAGAGGATACTGAGGGATGCGCAGCCACTTGAAACGGCTTGCCAGCTTATATTTCATGTTGGGCAGAGGGAAGCAGAAGAACGATCGTGCTTTGTAGGCTTGTATGCACATTCTTGTTTTCCTTGCTTTTCTTCACGCTGTATCATGAGCATGAGAGATTTACAATAGATTCGATCCTCGTAGTATCGAGGATTCATTGGCGCACCAAGCGGACTGCCTATTGCTAATATGCTCCTGGCAGATGTACCCCAGCTTCACCAAGATGATCTACCGTCATGTAACTTGGGGGTCGAGAGTGATGGTGGTGGTACTCCGGGGGATCACTGTCGTCGAAAGAACTCGTTTCGCTGATCGCATCGTTTTGGTCATCACGGATAGAATTGTGTACTTCACGGATAGAATTGTGTACTTCATCTCCTAATCCAGCATCCGAGGCCGCAGGATTCAGAGTTGGTATTTGACTTGGAATGCTCGGACCCGATTCTTCCTGCTCAGGAATCTGTGGGAGGATCGGGTGATGCGGGAGCTGCCTCTGTGGTTTGGCTGTTCTCTTTGGTTCGCCATTAGGTATGGGGGCCATGCGGGCGTTGGATGTCTTACTTTTCATTTTGTGTTGTTTCTTCGGTTTTGGGGGTTTGACAGGGTTGTCGCCTTTGATCCAAATCCAGGCGGTGCGGGCGCGGTCTTTGGCGGATTTCCTTGGCGGGTTGTTGCTATGTGCTTGTGCTGGGGTTTGAGGGGTAGCTGAGGCTGGTGGTGGAGTGGGTGTTGACTGTGGGTTCGGAGCCTGAGGAGGTGGCGCCTTGAGGGTTTTAGGTTTCCTTGGTTTGATGGGATTATCGCCCTTGATCCATTCCCATGCTTGAGCTGATACGTCTGCAGCGCTACGATCACGCAGGGGAAGCTCTCGGTGGATTACTCGCTTGGGACGTTTGGGCTTTTTGGGCTTGATAGGATTATCAGCCTTGATCCATTCCCATACTTGGGCTACTATATCCCCGAGTGGCCGCTCCAGTAGAGGGAAATCTCGATGTATCACTCGCTTAGGACCCTGGCTCCTTCGTACGCGGAAGTCAGCTCCTCTCTCGCTCGTGTTGACTGCGTTTGCGGTCCTGTTCCTCAAGGAAGTTCATCAGTGTGCGGATCATCTTAGCTGATCTGTAGCATCATCAACGTACTCCAAAACTTCGCCATCTTCCGGAGGCATGACAGAACTTCGTTGTGCCTCCGATACCGTGGCAGGATTTGCTGTCTCCCCGGGCTGAGTGGCTGGACTTGATTCTTCCTCGGGCGGCGCGGCAGGATTTATTTCGTGTGTACGATGGCTAGTCGCGCTGACAAAACTCAAGCTTTCACTTTCAGCCAGCGATAATGCTTCCTGAGTGTGTTCATTCAATGACGCAAGGCTAGAAGAATGACTCCAGGGCGAATGATAGCCATAACTATCAATTGAGTCATGCGCAGAACTTCGGCCCCCGTATTGATGTGCCATACCGCAATAACAGGGTGATACACAAGTATGTGATGCATCAGCCAAGCCAATGGAGCCCCGTTAGGTGTATATAAGGAACCTGGTTTGCTACAGGTGTTTTCTGTGACTTGTCCGCCGGTGACAAAAACTGGTTCCGCATATACAGATTTGTCCGAACATGGTTTCTGACAACCCAAATTCAATGCTTTTGCTTCGCCTGCTTCGCCTCTGCTTCGCTTACCAGCCGATCAAACCTCATAGTTGCCGGCCAACCCTCGACGAAATCACTTAGTAGCCATGTCCACCATACGCTACTGAACATTTTCACCGCATGCTTCCTCAACCTCGATCGCTCCATGTATATCACCTCCGCAAGATGTATTGTGACCATTGCGTAAAACACAAGCGGCTGTATCTTATAGCAAAAATTCGCGAAAGCTGGTATATATTGAAATAACATTTCGTAGTATGGCGACCCGCGTACAAAATGTGCGCGGCGGCAGAACGTCATGTATGTCCAGAAGCACAGAGAGAAATTGACTAGCATCAGGCCAGAAGGAGGGACATATTCCTTGACCGTGATGGACGAACAGCCTAGGCCTGAGCAGGCTTCGTTATTCATGGTCACAAGCCGTGGACGAGCATCTGCCCATGAGTTCAGGGGTGGGTTCATTGGTATTCTGTAGGTCTTAGTGGTAAACGGGGTGGGGCTGGTGGAGATAACAAGATTGGAGAAGTCGATGGCGCTGAGAGTCGCATTTCGGGCAGAGAAGGCCGATACATGTTTGTAATGCCGCAAGAAGCAAATCAAGCTATCCTGGTGGTCCGCGTTCATGTGGTTGATTATGCGGGTCTTAGCAGCAGTATCTTTTGCAAGCTGGGAGTCTGCCATGAAGGTAGGGTCTGAATTGCGGAGGCTTATGGAGGTACAGGAAGATGCGATAAACACTTGCGATGCGTAGCTCTCAGTATTGTAATAGTAGAAGCAATCCTGTTGATCCCGCAGCGACGATGTCGACGACCTCTAAGACACGGCGCAACAATCGGGCCGAAGGATTGCTTGGCGTAGTTAGTGTCATCAAAGACGTCGTTATGGAAGGATCCCTTTTGCGACATGTACGATATGGATCCATCTTTGCCCAACTCAGACCTGGAGATGCAATGAAGTCCTCATACGGTGGACCTAGCCACTGCTTGCGGGAAACCCTATCACCTTCACAAAGCTCGGACTGAAAAATCAAAGTATGATCGCGGATTCTCTATCAGACTGCGCACTTCTGTAGCGGGCTCTATAGATACTCGCTACTTGTTTCGTTTCAACGTGCACCATCTTGATTAGATCGGGATCAGGTAAGACGAGACTTTCGTGCCGCTGCTGTCGCAAGATCCTCTACAACGGGTCGTCTGAACGGATCCTGCGCTTATTCGCACCACATGCGACCTTTCGAGCACCCGCTGACTCCCTCCGCGTCAGCATTCTCGGAAAATAGCGTCATTGCAAATTCTGTGGCATGGCAGTGCTGCGGAAAAACCTTCCTCAGAAGCGGATGACGCTGATAGACCGAGAAGGAACGTCTCTTCGGTTTTCCTGACGATTGGTCGGCTTCGGCTCAAGTATACACCCTCTTCTTCTTTTGCACTGGTATATATCTTCTCGTGCAGCCTCTTCAGCCAATGCTTCTCCACAACCGCGGTGTAAGTCTTGTAACTTTCTCACACTTCTCTGCTTGTCATCGTGCTTCAACATGAAGTCATCTCTCCTTTTGGTGACTGCCCTCTTCCTCCCAGATGTCTTTGCTGCCGCTATCCCATCCAAACCCCATCTGGCTGTAAAACGCTTTCCCCATGCCGACTCAGCTCAAGATGCCAGCTCCGTATCGGACGGCACCCTCGCCTACTTCGGGAAAGTTGCTGCTGGAGGAGACCAGGACCTAAAGCGCCGCGAGCTTCCCGAACACAAAGAGATCCTACCCCGTCGAGCCGGTCCCCTTATCGGCGGGCCATCCAGCACTCCCACCTCCACTTCTACGCCCTTCCCAACAACCACTCTCGCCAGCGCAGACGGTTACCTCCCCTCCAACCCCGCCCAGAGTTTCCACAACTCCCTCGTCGGTAGCCACCCCTTCTACGGTCACGGCCCCGCCATCGCCATACCATCGCCCACACCTTCATCATACATCGGCATGTACGACACCAACATAACCTTCGCCGTCCCCGCCGCCGGCACCGCCCCCCCCATTGCCAACGCCACCGCCACAATCTACGCCGCCCACACCGCCGACTGCCCTCCCCAGCCCGTCCCCGAAGCCATCGACTCCCACGGCAACTTCCTGCCCACGGACCAACAGCCCGGCTATAACGGCTCCGTCTCCACCAACGGCACCGTGCCGGGCAGCTGCTCCACCCCCACCGCCGAAACCCCACAAGACCAGGTCATCATCGAGGGCCACATGGAGGGCAACACCGAAGTCGTGGAGATCGACATCATCCCCCTCCCCGACAACTCAACTCTTAATACCTTCTACGGCGCGGGCTTCACTCCTAGCGGGACACCGATTTCGACGTATCTTGATTCAGCGGCAAGTACGACAAATGGGATGGGCGCGTCGATGAGCACGGGGACGAGCCAGCGCGTGCCGGATGCGGGGAACCCTGGGTTCACAGGGCCGAAGGTAAGGGATCTTCGTGCTGTCTGAGCGATTGAGCTGCGGGAGGTGCGTGCACGCAGAGGCTGACGAGGCGTTTCAGCCGGCGCATAAGACGGGGGGGCCGAGGCGGTGCGGCATGTTCTACTGTGCTGCTTAGGGTGAGCGTCCACCGGGCGAGTGGAACGCATGAGCACAGTATGGGAACGCAATATAGATAGAGGGTGGCAATGGTGCCAGATACCCACATTTCATTCCAAAAACTCGGAAACGAAATCAGCCAAACCACCCACAAGCGCTTGATGTCCGCCCCCGCTTGGATCTTCTCCCTTGACAACCTCATTACGGTTTTCCCGTTGACCAACCCTCGTGAACCACGCACCAAACAACAGCAATCAATCTCCAGCGTCTCTTCAAATGCGCTGCCTCCCATCCGCTTCTTCTACCATCAGTACTTGGATTTTTCGCCCACGGTAATCCTAACTCCCACACCGGAACACATACACCATCCTACACCATGCCTTTCGCAGTCGTTCATCCTATTCCAGTAAATCTCCAAACCCCTTATTCCCTCAAAGAAAACCCAAAAAATATCAACGCCTTTCCTCGAGAATCTATCGTAGCATCCATCATCCTTCTAGTGAAGAGTCCAATGGCAAATGGTGTAATCTCAGCAAGTCCGCCTATTTCCGCTCCGCGTTCCCCAGGTGGACCAACTAACTACTTGACTCATCAAACTTGCCAAAAGAAACAACTCCATACTCAACACCACACCCGATCGGCGCCCCAGAAGGAAGGGGCGAGGCGCACCCGCTCTATCTCAAGCACGAGAGTCTGTCCTTCCGCTATGGGCCGGTGAAGTACTCTAGTGTACGCTGGGATCTAGCATCCCAATTACCCTTTGCGGATGCAAAACGTAGCGTATGGAGCAGGAAAATCTGACAATTTGAATAGATGTTTCCAACGGTCCAAGAAGGTGGATGCTTTGAAAAACTCATCTTCATAAAAATTCATGCACCGCTCCGGCTCGTTATAAGCATAATGGTATCATAAACCCCATTCCAAAAAAACCCCCCAACCCAAGAACGCCCCGCTTAGAAGAACAGAACAAGAATCCAAAGCCCTTCAAACGCTGCCCAGATCGACAAACCCCACGGCCCTGTACACATCCTCCGTTACCAATCTACGACTTCCTCCCCCCCCCCCTCGCCTTTAGAACACACTCAACCCCACCCCCAAAACCACAGCCCCCAAGAACCCATGCGCAAAACTCGCTCTGAAAACCGCCCCACTCGACGGCGCAGCTGTACTCGAGCTCTGAGGCGGAGATGAGCTTCTCGCCTGCGTGGCGCTTGTGCTCGTGCTCTGTGGCGCCTGACTTGTCTGTGTCGTCTGACTTGCCTGACTTGTCTGTGTCGTTGTAGAAGCAGCGCTGGAGCTTGTCGTCGTGCTCGTTTGCATTGTTGATGGTGCGGTGCTGGTATCCGTCACGATGCCCGTTGGTACAGACGTCGTTGTTGTAACGCTGCCGGCGGATGCAGCAACGGTGGAGGTTGAGGAGACGTCGGCGGAGGCGGTGGTGAGTGCCATTGTGGTAGCCTGAGAAACGCTGTTTTGCAAAGATGCAGCGTTGGGGTTGGGCACAGGGACGACGGTTGGGAGTTGCGATTCTGTGGATGAGAGGGAGGAGCTGGCTTCGGAGGCGGCGCTGCTGAGGGAGGAGCTGGCTTGGGAGCTTTGGGCACTGAGAGAGGAGCCGGCTTGGGAGGTTGCTTGGCTTAGCGAGGAGCTGGCCTGGGATGCCTGGGCGTTGATTGAGGTGCTGGCTTGCGAGGCCTGTTCGCTGGCTGATGAAGTGGCTCGGGAGGCAGATGTGGCGGCGGCAGAGGGGGCGATGGTGATGGCGGTGGAGGGGAGGGAGACGCTAGAGGGTAGTTGCAGGGAGGTCGTGTAGCCGTGGACTGTGATGGGGACGACGGGTCCTGGGGCTATTGAGGGCTGCTGGAGCTGGTAGGACGCAGGGATACCTGCTGCTGCTGAGCTCAAGTCCGATACAGGCCCAGTGAGCGTTATGGTGGTTGTTTCAACGCTAGGACGTAAGGCAGTGGTGCTTGTAACGGTAGCACTGGCCTGTGTGATGGTCGTGGTCTCAACCTGGCCTCCCTGCAAAGGAAGTGAAATCACTATAGAGGAGACCGCTCCATCAGTCGTGTATGTGTAAAGAAGGGTTGTCATGCTTTGAGCACAGATGAGGGAAGGCAGCGCGGCCAAGAATAAGCGAGTGGTGAGGATGTTGGACAGCATGCTTGCAGTGTAGGAATTCAGAGTATGAGAGGTTCCAAAAAGCGAGCAATGCAACTGTTACGGAGTACGATTGGAGAGGTATGCAAGATGAACGAGGCGAGAAGAAAGGAGCATGAAGTCAAATATGTCGGTTTTCACGATGCGTGGCTGGCCTGCCAGCCACTTTGCGACCATCACGGCAGTGGCAGGAAAACAGCAGGTACGACCAGGAAACTTGACAGCAAACGCGTGGCTTGATCAAATAAACGATACGACGGAAGACTCGTTGGAGAAGCAAACATGGGAGATTCCAGGATTTGGATTTGGGTGCTTGGTCGTCGGTCGCACCTGGTCGTGACGCTTGGTGTATCGAGCATGGTACCTTGATCTCTGGGGCAACGACAGCGAATAGGTCAGTCCATCTTCCACGATTCTGAAGCCTTGGACTTCAACCACGTCACGCGCACCTGGACATTGACGATTGATCAGCTGTTGTGTGTTTGCGCCTTCCGTCTGCGATTGCTCATCTTGATGATGCGTCCTCCAACGGGCCTGGGTCGGGAGAATTGGGCAATAATCCCCTGCCAGGCGCCAAGGGTGGCTCGGGTGGCTAGTGGTGCCGAGATGTGGCTGAAGACCCTAGTGAACAGCCAATGATCACCCAGAGATCCAGGAATAGCTTCGAGTGCCAGCCGCTTTCGGTCTGGACCAAGTCGTCGATCGAGATAATAGTGGCCAGCACATGGTGATGTTCATTTGAAGTTGTTTAGGACTACCGGCTGTCAGTGGCGAATGCTTTCCTCCAGGCCCGACTAGTAGCACGAACCAAAGTCCTGCCCGGAAGTTGGCTTTACATAGTAGAATGACGATCCGCATGGAAGGAATGTTGAAACGTGACAGAGAGTAAGATTTGAGATAAGTCGGGAATTTGGTTCTTCTTATTATGTCCGCCATTCTCAGGAGTCATCATGGACCAAGCTGCGGGTACCGGAAGAATCGACTCGAGAACCTTTTCATTCTATTATTAACCGCCGCCGTTCCACTCGGGTCTCTCCTTTGTAGATAATCATAGACAGTTGGCTTTGTGTGCTTGACTCTCCATAGTTAGACTTGGCTGGTCAAGATTTGCCGCCACCGTCGCCGACATAAGGAGTACAGTCTCGCCGGATGGAAATTGCGGGCTATTTGGGGCGGCTGTCCGTCAGCGCCGCACTAGAATCATTCAGTCAGCTGCATTCGTGTAGCATCCAGTATGGTCTGTAAATGTAAGATACTGTGAAATCAGACAGCAGTTGTACAATTGTGTATCCTCAATGTAATTCAGAACAGGTCTGTGAGCGAATGTGATCTCATCATAGAAATAGGATAGTAAACAGATAAATTGTGACTTACTAACCTTGGGAACAGCGAGTGCGCAGAGTACGTCCCAATTATAGCCTTGACCGGGACCTTGGGAAAGCGGTAACCCAATTGCCAAGCGGTACGTCCGATTTTTGTTGTAGCGAACCGAGCATCGTAGAGTTCATCCGACTTTACCCTTCTTGAAAAAGCCATCGATCTTCGTCTGTCCCTCATCGTGCTTCCCACTCGACACCCCTCTAGTACGCTTCAGCCCTCGAAGATGCTCCTTGCCATTGACAGCTTTGATGACCATACGGAGTCCTGACAGCGGAGTCAAGCCATCAGTTTGTGTCGTCGGACTATTAGTCGTCTCTGACTCACTCACGGCCGGCTCTTTCGCCGTCAACACGGGTTGCATGTCCAATTCCAGATATCCCGTATTCGACCATCCCCCAAGGTACTCTAGCGCTGTACCGCCACCACCTCCGCCAATTGTAAGGCCCGGAGCAAGGGTAACGGTCCGCTGCGCGAAGAGCTTGAGGATACTGCGCCAAAGGTGGTTGAGAATAATGCCGTGAGAGACTACGGCAATAGTAGCCTCTCTTGAGCCAGTGTCCCGACAGAGGATGGGCAGTAAATGGTCGTGAACAAAACCGTCAGCTCGCGCCGTCATAGACTCTTTCGACTCAACATCCTGAAAACCAGGTTCATCACTGTGCTGAGAGCGGTTGTTTTCCTTGCCGGTCTTCTTCGAATTTGTAGGACGTGCGTAGAAGGGTTTACCCTCGTAAAATCCAAAGTCCTGCTCTCGCAGCACTGGTAGCTGCTTGACCTGGAGCTGTTTCCCCGCCTTCTCTGACTGTTGCGACCGACAGGCTCCGATGGCTTCCGCGGTCTTTAATGCTCGTTGGAGGTCAGATGAGAACAGGTGGGTGAATGGAAGGCCACGTCTGGCGAGGTATTGTCCAAGTCGCTCTGCTTGTAAGACCCCATGATTCGTGAGTGCTGAGTCGCGGATGCCAGCACTAGAGCTTATCAGCATGGTAGACCATGGTGGAGCCCATATTCTTCATACTAAAGTTGGGCTACATTGTCGACTGTTTCTCCGTGACGGATAAGAAAAAGCTTCATAGCCAAGACACTCTCTTCTCTCAAGAGCGTGGGAAAGCGTGCAGACTGCCCAATGTCACCACAGCCAAAACGCCGAGCGGCTGGCTAGGGCCTTGTATTGCAACCAAAACCCCCGATTGCTGATTGCAAGTAAAGTTTGCGAGGAGTGGTTGGGCGTGGCACAACACCGAATAAAGTGTCGTGGCTTCAAATTTCTTGGCGGATTCAAGCATTTTACTGAGTACTTCGTATGCGGAGGGTTAATTGTTAGTGCGGCGCTAATAGATATTGCCACACGGCAGCTAAAATCCATGTGGCTTTCTCCAATATCGAGCTTCAAGGTCAAGTATCTAGGGCTAAGGTAGGCTTAGAGTCTTGCCTGGATGCAGATATTCCGCACGACTGCTAGAGCCCCCTCCTTAGTGTCGCACTAACAATCAACCCTCCGCATACGAAGTACCATCGATTACATTTTTTTTTTTTTTTTTTTAATTCATACTCGACTCAACACCCCTGAGGGCCTATGCGAGTCCTATATGTTTTTGCGCGACCAGATTTTCAAATCCAAGCCGCGTCGCTCCAATATTTTATGCCACTATTGTGATGTCCATGATACTAAGAAATCCTCCATAAGAATTGTAAAGACCAAGTTGATTCATAATTCACAAAAGAAAATCCCGTATCATATCCGCATTTGGTAAACCTTAACTTTAGTCCTAGGTGTACCTAGATCTGCCATAACAAAAGTCGCAGTTTTCTGTTACTAATATCTGGGCTTTGTGCGAGATCAAGATTAGAGCTCGTGGATCTTGCATCACCTGCGAGGATCTAGGGGTCCAAGCCAAGCTTTGCGGGAGACGGCCTTGGCATCCCCCAACATTGCGCCCGTGAATGCGCCTGTCCTGTATGGCAATCATGGTCTGCCTAAGTGAGATGCGCACACGTTCTCTTGATTCATCAGAATTGTCCCAAAAGTAAAGTTTGTTCGAATCGACGAAATCTAATGTTTAAAGCGAAAAACGTGGAGGTTTGACGCAATTGTGCAACTAGCGAGCAACTGCAAACGTTTGTGCGCATCGCGAACATCAAAATTTTACGCGTCAAGACGTAGTCTAATTCGATAAAGGTTTCGCAACTTTGTCGAACTTTGAGAAAACAAAACGAGCTCTTCGAGCAAATTCTAGTCTCGACAGTACTAATTTGAGTACGTAGGGTAGATAGATCTGTGAGATTTGTAGAATCTAGTAAATATTTTGGTTCCTATTAGCTCAATCTACCTTCCAAAACGCGAATATAATATCGTTCGACAATCTTAAACTCTTAAACTCGTGCACATTAAGAACGAGAGCTTCAAGAACTTACATATAAGTTTCATCGACAATTCGAGATAATTCTCTAGAAGTTCTATTAGCGACTCGAGACTCTTGGGGTCGTTGTGTCGATATCTTAGTCTTAAAGCTACATTAGCAACATGAAGTTGCTTCAAAATTTGTCTCAAATCAAAATATCTATTTTCGCAAAATAGCATTGTCATGAGTTATAATGTTTCTCTTGATTTATTTCGCAACATTTTAATTTATGCTTACAATATAAATTATAGAAAGCATAACATCTTTAACGTTTATAATTATTTAAATTCTTATTCGATCGCAATTTATATACACAATAGTATTGCAATTTTTAATATAATTTGTTTGATTTATATTATAACATTAAATGCATTTGCGTTTATAAAAATGCTTAATATTTTTAACATTAAATACATCTCTCTTATACATGCGTTATATTTTTACAAAAAGTAAAATTTTTTCTTTTTATTATCTATGAAGATATTTATGTACAAACACTCTTTTATATAAGCAACGAATTTCTTGTATTTTTTTGCATTATTTACGATCAATAAAGAAATCTTTTTTCTCTTCGTATATTAAATTGTATTTGTTTTATTTTTAACATTTAGCTTTTTTCTTTAAGTAGTTCAATTAAGTGTTAATTTTAACAATATATTTTTCTTTCGTCTTTTAACTTAAACTCTATATTTATTTTATTAAAGATTATTTTCAATATTGATTTTCGATTTAACGATTAACTTGTTCGCAAATCATATTAGCACAAATAATAATATAAAGATAACGAACGCAACTTACTACATTAACATTTCTTTTTTTTAATATATTTTGTTTGTAGATTGATCGTCGAGTCGAGTTATGATATCATCCCTCTGGTTCGACCTGGCGCCAAGACTGGGTCGCGACGATTTTTTGGAATCGAATCGCTCAAATTAGTTTAGCGCGCTTTGCGCTAAACTACTTATAGTAATCGACTAAACTACTTTGAGCGATTCGATTCCTCGAATTTTTTTTGACCCAAGTCTTGACATTTGCACGTGACATTTCCGGGTCAACGCGATTAGTCTATTTGTTTGTTGTTCTTTAGTTAGTTTTAATCGATTTAAAATTTAATTATAATTATTAAAGACAATTTACATTTTTCGTTATGTTTTTCGAAAAATTATAATCGTGTAATTGCAAATAAACGTAAGCATTCGACATTTAATTTAATGTAATCTTCACAAAATATCTTTTATTAAAAAAGTCTACTTCGACATTATTCTTTTTCTTAGATTCTTTTTATAAGCATTTTTGTCGTCAATTAATATGTACGTTGTTATTTATTAAATTTGAACAAAATCTAGTCTAGATTTACATCTTTATTTAAGAATGTCTACTTAAATGTCACTCTATGTAATGATTTTTTTCTATAAATACGTTCTTAATTAATTAATTTATTTGTCGTTATTTATTAAATCTAGACAAGATTTAACTTAGATTTTCTTCTTTGTATGTGAGCAAATCTATTTAAACGTTGTCGTTCTTCTTAGATTCTTTTTGTAAACATCTCTCGCAATCAATTTACACAACATTTATCATTCGTTAAATCTAAACAAAATTTGACTCAAATTTAACTTATATTTGTTTTTTCGATTAAGAATGCTTACTTTTACGTCATTTTATTTGTTAATTCTTCTCTACAAGCATTCTCGCAATTAGCTAACATCTTCGTAATTATTTGTTAAAACTAAATTAAATCTTCTTTAAATAACTCACATTTATACGATTATCGCTTACATGTTCGACGTTCTTTCTTTATTAAAATTGTTAATTGATCGCTTAAATTAATTTATTTTTACGTACTTTGTCATTTTTTAAGCTTTTAAGTACGAATTTTTTATTCGAAGCATTTATTAAATTCTTGTTACTATTTTATCAATTACGTCGCTTCAATAAGTATTCGAATTTCAATTTATTAATATTTAAATTTGAGAGAAATTCTTAGAGAGAAACATGCAAGATCTTGTTGTCGTTAAATTTGTTAATAGTTTTTTCGTTACAAAATATAATCTTTTGTCGCAATTTTTGTATGCATTTTTCTTTTTATATTACGAATTAATTGTCTTATTTTTGTTGTATTTTCTTGTAAACATTTGTCAATATATTATAAATATAAAGATCGTAATTGTTAACAAAATAAAATATATATTTTCGATATATTGTTTTTCGAAATAAATAAATATTTGCGTTTTGTATTTGAACTTCTTAATACAATAACAAATTATAATTTTTATCATTTTAATCGCTTCTAAGATTATAAAATTAAATATATATTTAATTAAAGAATTAATTTCAAAACTTTCTTAATTGTTGTTAAAAAATAAAGACGTAAAAGTCTTAATCATTATTAAGTTCGCAAACAATTTGAGTTGCTTCTTTTAATCGTAATTTAGCGAAAAATTAATAAAGATAAACAAACTTACATCTTGAATATTTTTGCTCAAAAAAGTCGATTTTAATAATAAGATTTAAACGTAATTATGCGACTTTTTATTGCTAATAAAATTGTAATAATTTTTGATCACATTATAAACTTGCTTCATTATATAAAATTAACAATTTTTTATTGCGTCGTAAAGCTACAATTAAATAAGCTTTTATTTATAATAGAAAGAGACAAAAGTAATATCTTTCTTGTTTTCTTTAATATAAGAACATTTTTTACATTGTTATTACGCTAATTCTTGACGCTTTTTATACAATTAATTATTCTCTCTTATATACGTTTTATTAGCATTGACAATTTGAATTTTTGTTAAAAATTAACTTAAGATTTATAGTTTTCGACGTCGTATTTAGTGACGAAGATAATTTGCAAAAAGATATGTATTTTACGCATAACAATATTATGTTTTAACGTAAAAATATATTTCGAACGTTATTTTATTTTGTCTTATAAAACGAGAATATTAATACAACATCAAGTTTTGCGTAATAACATTGTATTTTCTCGTTTATTTACGAATTCGAAAATTTGTAATATAAATTTGTAATATAAATTTCGTACAATTAATTTCTAAGAACGTAATATTAAGTTTAATATTAAAAAATTAAAACAAATATAAGAAATGCGTTTTTTAATTTCGAGACTCGCTTTTGACGAACGCGAGATTAATAATAAATTGAATTTAATTAATAAGCATTTTTGTAGCTAGAAATAAACTTACATTGTGTCGTATTTGTAACAATAACATTCTTATTGCATTGTTCTCTTAATTATCGAATAATAACGTTTTTCTTTTATGCTTAAGAGAATTGCACGATGTTTTAAAAATCTCGAATTCTATTTTATTAATCGAATTGCTATTATTTTTTACGAGAAAATTAGTATATATTTTTAAGAATTTGATGAGCGATAATTGCGCTTATCGCTTATATGTGCGAAGTTCGTTTAAGAATTATCTATAACACGAAATTAAATGCTTGAATAAATTAATAAAACATTGTATTTAAAATAGCGTAAACTTATTAAAAATTAAAAGATTAATAGAAAGTGCGAAGATAAAATTGTACTAAAAAAAATAAACGAAAGAAACTATTATAATGCGTCGAAACATATTAATTTTAAATTTAAATTATATTTGATCAAGATCTAATTAAGATTTAGTCAAGATTTAATTTAAATCTTGACAATTTTTACTTAAGCAAAGAAAATAGCATTTATCGTTATTTAAAAATGCTTTGCTTTCGCTTATTTGTCGAAGTCTTCTTTACATTTTTTACAATTTTATTTAACATTATTGATTTAAATAATTATATATAGTTTAATAATTTTGAGTTCAATTGTATGCAACTTGATAATAATAATAATGCGAACAATCTTTATAGTAGCGTCGAAAATAGCGATTTAAGTAATAATAAAACGATTGTTACAAATATCGAGTTAAATAGTAATAGTTATAACAATAGCGAGAAAAATAATAACAACTAGAAGAAGATTAGCACAAAAATCGAATTAAATAGTAACAATAATAGCGACAACGAAGAAAGTAAAAATTGAAAAAATAAAAACGAACAAAAGAGCATTAAAGAAGAGAATTATATAATTACAAACGATAAATTTTACTCTTTTAACATCGATTTACTCGTAACAAATTATAACAAAACATTATTTATTGTCTCTAGTAATATTAATACGTTTATTAAGAATAATTCAAGTTTCATTAACTTAATTAAGATTTATCTTGTCGCTTCGATTATTATAAAAATGTATCTTGCGTTAATTAAAATTAACTCTTGAACATCAAATTATTAAAAAATCGATTTCGTATTTTCTTCACAATTATCGCTTTTTATCTCGAATTGTTTTTTTTTTATAAAATCAATTAAGTCGCATTGTTAAAGTAAAAATAAAAATATAAGTAATAAATATAAGTTTAACGAACTTAACATTTATAAATTACGTTTAATTATTAAATTTATAACAATTAAGAATGTTCGTACATGTTATATATTTAATCGATATTAAAAAACGTCGTTAAATGCATTTCTATATTTAAAAACACAAGAAAGACGCTAAACTTAATGCTTTTAATCTCTTAATACAATTAATAAGTTGAGCGACATTCTTATCACTTACATGAAGTCGTCGCTTTTATTATCTATAATACTAGACAATTAAATCGAGATATTGTTCACACAACTAACAAATAATAATATAGAATTATCGTTTTTGTTATTTAAATTAGTTGTCGCTCTTTTGTGCTTTAAAGATTTCGTATTATATGTTGTTAATAACAACTTATTCGTTAAACGACGATCTCGATCTTCGATTTATTTGTTGTTCTTTTCTTTGTTTATAACAATAATAAAAAAAGCACAAACAAAATTGTTATTATCTCTTTTTTATATATAAAGTAGAGCGACATTCTATAATTCGATTTTATTATTTTCGTCAATTTTTTTTTTATCTTCGTTTTCTATGTACGAAGATTTTATTTTAAATAAATATTATGCGAAAGAATAAAATGAAAAGAGACAAACGTTAAGTCAATTATTGTTATATAGTCTAATAAATAAGACTTTGATTAAGTTGCTTTTTTAAGAATTCAATAGCAACGACGCAACATTAAATGAGATTAAGTCGTAAAATTACATTATTATTAACGACAATACATCTAAATTGTTATGTTTTATAAGAAGAACTTAATCGTATATTAAAACAAGCAATAATATTAATTTTAATAATAACAAAGTTAATAATTTGTCGATTTTTGTGTTCGAACATTCGCATTATATTATAATCAATTCTTTTTTTTAATTTCGTCAAGATATACGCATTTTAATTTCTTTATTAATTTTTTTTTATTTAAGATCGTTATTCTTTAAGTCTTGCAACATTTGAGCGAATCATTGTTGTCGCGAATTGCGTAAATAATTGAAATACAAAACTACAAAAATCTTTAAAAAGATACGTAAATTTTAAAAATTATATATTAAGTATTATTTGACAAACGTCTAGTTTCGTTTATTGTTTTTTTGATTAATTATCTTATAATTGTTTTGTTTAAATCTTGATCAAATCTTAAGCTTTCAAAGATTATAAATTTTTAAAATTAAAAAATCGATTAATTCTAAAACTTTGTTGCTTTATAAAATTCTTTTGTTAACATAAATAAAATTCGCGTTTTTGCTTTTATTTTTAATGTTTATATTAAGAATTTTATTATTAGCGCAATCAAGAATGTTAAATATGTTTTAATTTATATTAATTTCTTCGCTACAAATAGATTGATCGCGTCGAGCTAGATCATCGAGTTCGAGCTAGATTCCTAGCTCGCCAAGATCCAATTTGGGTTAGAAATCTTGGCCCAAGTATTTGGGTCAAGTCAAAGGGTAGATATGAAGTACTTAGCGTATAACCTGGCTCAACTCGTCAAGACTCGAAAAATTTAGATTATTTTAGAAAAAGTGCATTAATTAACTTAATCAAATTAATTAATTTAATTAATTCGTTTATAATATTATATAGTAATGCATTTAGGTAATGCATTTGTACGTTATTTGTGCGTTATTATTTTTAAACTATTTTTAGTAATTTAAATAATGCGAATTTTTTTAAAAATAGAAAATCTTGGCATTTTGACGTCATTTTCGATTGCTTGGCGAGTCGATCGAGCCAAGTTAAGAAATCGTTGACTTGGGTCGATTCCAAGTTAGGTCAAGAGATTGATATCAAGTATTTGGGTTGAGTTAGAATTTTAATATCGAAACCCGACCCAACGATCAGTCTAGCTACAAACGAAAATAATAATAATAAGAAAAAAATAATCTTTTTTTGCGCAATCGTTTTTATAATTAGCATTATCAAAAAATGTAGAAATTGCACTTTAAATCTTGCGTCTTAAAAATTTGTCTTTTTCTTTAATTTAAACATTGACAATATTAATTAAGATCTTGCGTAAAATAGATGTTCTTAAAAACAAAATTCTTAAAATTTGACTTAAATTTAATCTAAAATAAATGTTCTTAAAGATTAGATTTTCGATATTTAGAAATTAAGATAACTTAGATCTAGATTAGATTTAATCTTCTTATAAAAAAGATCTCAACATTCGAAGATTAATCTAGTAAGTCAAATCTAGATTAAATCTAGTCTAGAACAATTATTTCTCAAAAAGAAGATTCTTAATATTCGAAGAACAATTTGATTCAAATTTGATTTAGATTTGACTTAGAATAGTTGCTTCTTAAACAAAAAATCTTTAACATTTAAAGATTAATCTAACTTAAATCTAAATTAAATTTGACGTAGAACAATTACTTCTTAAACAAAAGATCTTTAACATTCGAAGAACAATACAATTCAAATTTGAATTACGTAGAACAATTGTTTCTTAGAGAAAAGACTCTTAACATTCGAAAATTAATTTGAATCAAATTTGAATCAAATCTAATCTAGATTTAATCTAGAACAATTGCTTCTCAAAGAGAAGACTCTTAATATTCGAAGAATAATTTAACTTAAATTTAAATTAGATTTAACTTAAAACAATTACTTCTTAGAGAGAAGATCGTTAACATTCGAAGATTAATCTAGCTTAAATCTAGCGTAGAACAATTGCTTTTTAGAGAAAAATTTCTTAACATCTAAAGATTAAGTTAACTTAAATTCGAACGTTTAGACAATAATAATACAATAATCTTTTTGTTAGTATTAATAACAATCGATTAAGAAGTGTTCTAATTTTTACTTTATTATTTTTAAATGTTTGTTACGTTCGCAAACTAGTTCAAGTAGTTTAATGCAAAACGTTTTAATTTTTTGCTTTCGTTCGTTTAATAAGCAATACTAAAAAGACGCTTTAATTGCGCCTTTACTTTCTTTATCTTAATAATAGAAAGAGCTTTTTTCTTAATACGTTATATGTTGTAATGTTCGACAATAAGTTAAATCCCGCATTTGAAAAAATTCTTAATATTTAATTTTTGTCGTTTTTGTTAATAATTTCGTTAGTTTTTTTGAGCAATTTTTAAAAATTCGTTAAGAAGTTTTGCTAAAAAACAAGATTTTTAACATTATAAATAAAAAATTAGCATAACGTTAAAGAAGCTAATTACTTTCTTTATTTCTAAAACTATAATTGCAAACATTTTGTTATAACACATCTTAACGTTAGTCAATAAAGACTTGTAAAAAAATAAAAAGACAACATTATTATGTTTAAAAATAACTTATTTCTTCGTTTTATCGTTTTTGATTTAAAAAAATCTTTTTTTTATTAATACTTCTCTTTCTTATTTTTAAATTCTTGATTTTGCATAATGTTCTCGTTATTTACTCTTTATTTTATTTTATTTTACTTTTAACAAGAATTAATTTAGATTAAGTGCGATTTAAATTAGCGATTGCGTCTTCAAGTCTCGTTTTGTATTTAATAATGTTTTGTTTATTCGTTTGCAATTTGAATTTTCTTAATCTTAAATTAAAAATTATACATTATATTGTATTGATCTTAATTAATAAAGTTGTTAACGTAATATTTTGTGCATTTCTAATTTGTTAATACAAGATATACGTTGCAAATAATACGTAACATATTATAGAAACGTCAAGATTGTAAACGTCTAGAATTTTTATTTATGTTCTTTAAATAATTTATTACTTCGTACATTTTATATATCTTGTAAATAATTTCTTTGTTAATTTAGCGCTTTAATTTAACAAACGTTCTTATATATCTTTGTGATTGTTTATTATGCTTTAATCTTTCGTAATTAAATATAAAGATAATAAGTTATACGTTTTTTATATATTTATTATTATTTGTTGTTGATTTGTTGTTTCGATATTTTTTGTTTAACTTTTTATTTTACACTTATACGCAATCTTTTCGTTAATTGCTTCTATTTCGTTAATAAGAAATGTATTAAATTATATTCTTTCGTAGTCGATTTAAATTAATGTGATCTTTTTTGTTTCGTTTTTAATATATTAAAGATTTGTAAATCTTAACAAAGTAATTCTTTATTTAAAATGAGTTTTGTTCTTAAATGTTTAAATTAGCGATATTACATCTTCTTTTGCATTTTTCTCGAATAAATATTGCTAAAATCTTTATAAAGTTAGAGCATTTAAATTAATTCTTAATAACAAGTCTTTTAATTTTTCGTTAATATTAGTTGTTTTAATTTAGATTAATAAGTTGTGCATTGTTGTAATTATCAAAATTAAACATTATTGACAAATTTATTAAATCTTGACTTAATATTATAATATTGATTTTTAATTTCTATTTCGCAATAGATGTTGTTTAAGTTTTTAAATATAATATTATATCTTTTATAATAACGATATTAAAATATTAAATGTTATGCATTAATATTTGCGTATTTTAGTTCTTCGTCTTGTTTATCTTTAAAAAGAATTGCTTTAACAAGAACTTATGTGTTGCTTTTTCGTAAAAAATATTAAAATTTTAAGCATTGTTAAACAATTAAATAAAAATTACATAATATGTTAAGACATAAAGCTTAAAAATGTTAAAATAAATTTTATTTTTGTTGTTTTCGTTGTGCGTAATATTTTGCGATCAATATTTAGCAAAAATTGTTTTTAAATTGTTAATTTAATACAACGTATATTTTAAGTAATTTAATGTGTTTTTGTTATATAAAACGTATTAAACAAATATAACGAAATTTATAATCGTTTAAACATAATGTATTGTCGCATTTTGTTTTTCTAGTAATAAATATATTATCGCAAAAACAAGTTGCGATATTATTGTTTTTTATTTAACTTCGTTTCATTATTAGATCTTGCTAAAATGCTTAAATTTCTTTAAGTTAATAAATTTAAAAATTTAACAAAAGCGTTCGTTAAATTGAATTAAATTTGTTAATTTAATAATTGTTTTGTTTTTTCTTGCGCTTTGCTAATTTCTTAAGATAAATATAAAAAATAATATCGTTAATTAAAGCAACAAATTAATCGATTAATTTTCATAATTATATTCTTGAGCAATTAATAAAAAATGTTCAAATTTATTAAAATATAAACGTTGCAATACTTGTAATTTTATGTTTAATTCTTTATAAAATAAATCTTTATATTTGTTTTATTTTCTTTTGAGTTAAAATTTTGTTTAACAAGCTTAATTTAAGTGTATTAAGAAGTTTAATATTTTTATTTTTTCGTAAGATTTTCTTATTTATTAGAAGAAATTTTGCAAATGTTGCAATGTTTGTTCTTCTTAATGTTAATAATAAGTATTTGTTCTTCGTAATTTATTATTATTTTTTTAATAATTAAATGACAACTTCTTGTAAAGTTATTCGCATATTAAATATTTACATCGAACTTTTTAAATTTCTCGAAATCTTTATCGAATTAATACGAAGAACACATACGTTATAATTAAAATATATACGTTTAAATATTATTTTTATAGTTTAATAATACACTTTCGTTTATAGATGTAATTGATGTTTTTTCTTGATCTTTACAATTAAAATTAATTTTATTAGCATTTATTTCAATTAAATTTAACATTCTCTAGTTATGCAATTAAGATTGTTAATAATAAGATAAATCGATTACAAGTTTTAATTGTTATAATAATGTATTATTTATATCTTGTCTATAAATATGAAAATTAAAACGATAGTTACTTTTATTAATACTTAATCTTGCGTATTTAATTATTAATTTTTCGTATATATTTTCGTATAAACGTGCACATTGTTCGTTGTTCTAATTCGAATAAACGCGTACGTTAAATTTTCTTAAAAAAAATTGTATTTTAGTAAAAAGCGTATTACATTTTTTATATTTCAATAGTACACAATGTATTTAACGATAATAAAACTATTTATTGTGCTTTTAATAATAAAGTTTTCGTTCGTTTAATTATTATTTCGGATCTTGTATAATATGCGATGTATTTGCACATGTCATTCTTTAATATTATAATAATTGCATCGTTTGCGTACGTATTTGAAGTTCGCATTTCGAAAAAAACGTTAATAACATTTTTTGTAATTTTGTAATTTATTAATTATTGCGCGAACTTCTAGTTCGTAACAATCTAAAAAAACTTATATATTATACAAGAAACTTCGAGATATATCGTTATACTTTTTTTGAATTAACAAAGACAATTATTTTTTTTAGCCATAAACTTGTTAAATTCTTTAATTGTTTTCTTTTTATTATACTTTTTTATTATTAAAGAGAAAACAATAAATTGCAAATCTATTGCAAAATTGCTTTTTATTAAGTTATTAAATATCTTAAGAATTTAATCTTCGTTAATAATATTGTCTTGTTATAAAATTGCAAAGTAGCAAATCGTAATTAGACTAGTCGCACTAACCCGAAAATTTCACGTGCAAATGCCAAGATCTAGGTCCAAAAAAAATCGAGAAATCGAATCGCTTAAAGTAGTTTAGTCGATTACTATAAGTAGTTTAGCGCGAAGCGCGCTAAACTAATTTGAGCGATTCGATTTCAAAAGATCGTCGCAATCTAGTCTTGGCGTCGAGTCAAGTTAAAGAAGTGATATCATAACTTGATCCAACGATTAATCTAATCGTAATCTTCGTAAAATGCTGCGTTAAAATAATTTTTTTAATTTTAACTTAACTTAAAAGATTGTAGAGCTTCGTCGTATATTATTTTATTTAATGAATTTAATATCTTAATCTTCATTGCGATCTATTTAAATTTAAGAAAATTATTACGTAATTAATACAATTTTTCGTTGTTCGATTTATTTTTTATTTTCATTTTAGATCTAGATTCTTTTTGACGCTTTTTTTTTATATTATTAAGTATTTGTTAAGATGTCGCGTTAGTTTATCGTTGTTTTTCGTTTCGAAGTCGCAAACATTACAAATACGTAACATAATATTTTGATTATTAGTTTTAATAACACTTTTAACTATATATAAATTATTAATATAGTAAGAAGAAAGACGTTCTAAAGTAACTTGCGTGTCACGTATTAATAATCGCGAACAAGAACAACAAATTGCGTCACAAAATCTTGAGTTTAACGTTAAATTTTGTAGAAAAGAAATGTCGTTAATTTTATAAAATTGCAATTAATAGCGACGCAAACAAATTAATATTCTAAAAAAAAACAAGAAGACTTGTAATATACAAGAAGACATAAAATATATTTATTTTATTGCTTTACTTATAATGTAAAAGAGATACTAATTCTTATTTACGTTTAATTAAATATTAAGACGAATATCGATAATTATTATTATAATGTTCTTATATAAATTGAGTCTAACAATTAGATTATTATAATTTATAATCGACTACAATGCTAATTAGACAACATTTAACTAGCTATATAAAATATAATTTCTATTATTAATAATCATCTCTTTCTAAAAATAGCATTGTTTTTATATGTATTAGTGCTTAAGTTTAAATGCGTTCGAAACAATTATTTGTATTTTAAACTCTAAAGCAATTCTTAATATTAACAAGAAATTAATGTTAAAGTAAGAAAATGCGCTTCGCTATTGCTTAATGTTTAATGTTTATAGATGTTAAGTTCTCTAAATTAAATAACTTAGATTTAACTCAAATACAAGATTATGTTATAAATTAGAAGAAAAAACATTAAGCAAATACGAACTTATATTTAGAATTAGATTTGCTAGATTTAATTAAGATCTAGTTAAGATTTAATTCAAATACAAAATTATGCTATAAATTAGAAGAAAAGACATTGAGCAAATACGAACTTATATTTAGAATTAGATTTACTAAGTTTAATTAAAATTTAATTAAGATTTGACTCAAATATAAAATTATGCTATAAATTAGAAGAAGAAAAGACATTGAACAAGTACGAACTTATATTTAAAATTAGGATTGTTAGATTTAATCGAGATTTAACTTAGATACAAGATTATGCTATAAATCAATTGAGAAAACATTAGATAAACACGAACTTATATTTAGAACTAGATTTGTTAAATTTAATCAAAATCTAGTTTTAGATTACAAGGTCACAAGATAAGCGCGTAAATTAAAAAAAGCTTAATAACGATTTTATTGCATTTAATTGTGAAAACTTTGTGTTACTTTATTTTAAATATACTCATATTATTATTAGATTTCTTGCATATTCTTGATATTAATAAGCGCATTTATAGAAATATTATTTTATTTAGTAGCTTTAATTCTTGATTTTTTCTTGACATTTACGATCTTGAATCTATCGACAATAAAGTCGAAATTTATTTTTTATTTCTTGTTTATTATGCGTTCAATTCTCGTTATCGCATAAAACACATAATAAAATACTCTATTAATGTTGTCTTAATAATGAGCGAACTTAAAAATTTATTTGTTCGACTTCGAATTAATAATAAATTTAAATATAGCAACAATTGTTGTTCGCTAAAAATTTAACATTGTTTTTATAAGACTCGTTACATCGATAAATGTATTTAATTAATTATAAACTAAAATATTGTTAATTTTTACATTTTTCTTAAGCATAAACGTGTCAACAATTACGTTGCACTTTGCTTAACTATTGTAACTCATTTGTGTACGTCAACTTAATATAAAACATTTACAAAGAAATTATATAAAAGAAGTTAATATTAATTGATTACAAAGTGTATCGAACGCTATGCTCAATTTATAAAATAGTAGATATTTCGACTCTTATAAATGAAAGAGCTAAGTTAAAACATCGATTTACGCATTTTATTATTAGTGTTATTTCGAAAAACAAAAACATAATAAACATTAAAGCGTCAAAATGTAACTCATGAAACAATTTAATAATTTTTAATTTTAAGACGTTCTAAATAAGACGTAAATAAAAATTTGTTAAAAAGCAATAATTTCTTGTTCGATTAATAATTAAGTTTATAAACACACTCTTTACTTTAACGTTCGTTTATTTTATCTTTTATTTAAGAGAATTAATATTGCGTTCGATTACGAACGATACATTGTTATAAACGTAAAGCAAGCTAATTTCTTTATAAACTCTTTCGAAGTTTAATGTTATTAATTTCTTCAAATGTTATCGAAAATAAATTTGTTTGTAACAATTTTAATTTTAAATAAATTGCAATTCTTTAAATTGTCGTAAGCGTACACTTTTTTACTTGATTATCAATTATCTATAATTAGTATAAAATTGTTTAAGAATAAATTAAGAACAATTTTTAATACAATCTTTTAAACTTGATTAAGTAATTTTTAAATTAATAATTCTTTTTGTAACATTAAATAATAACGCGAAGCACAATCTTCGCAAAGAATTAATTAAATATAATTGTTTCTCTTTTAATTTTTTTGTTAATAATTACTTAATATTTTTCAATAGTTTTCTTTATTGTTTTTATTATAATTAACTAAGAAACGTAATGCAAATGCTTCGAGACTTTAATACGCTTAAGAGCTCGCAATATTATTGTAGTTAGCGACAATAGTAAAAACAAAATGTTGATTAATTTTAAATAGAAGCGTTTGTTAAGATCGAAACTTCAATTTGTTATTTTTTATTTGTCGTTAAATTTTTTAAATTCTTTTTTCGAAATCTTGACGTTGTAAAATTTATTAATATTGAAAAAGTTATAAAGAAAACAATTAATTTATTGTGTCTTTTTCGTTCTTCTTGTATTTTTCTACAAGAAGTAACTATAAATATTAATAATTTTGTTGTAAATATAAAATCTTTAGAAGCTCTAAATAATTTATTGTTATAACGTAGTGTCAAAAATTATATTGTAATGCTTGTTAAGATTAAAATTTCTTTTTATTTAAAATAATTAATCGCTAAGCTTTTAAATAAATAAATATAAAAATCTTGAATTATTTAAAGTCGATTTTTTGATTTAATTAAAAGTTTTATTTTAAGTTTTCTAAACAATTTATAAAGATGTAAAAGCGTAATATCTAGCTTTGCTAAATTGATAATCTTAATAATGATTCGATGTTAATTGTTAATATTGATGTTTAAAACTATAAATAAAATTGATTTTTTAATAAAACAATAATTATAATAATTAAAGTCGAGTTCGCACAAATAAACGTTTAATTAAATATTAAAAGTATTAATCAAAAAACAAGTAAAGATCTTGAATACTTAGTAGAAACAATAACGATAAATAACGAACTTCGTTTTTTATTCGAATAAAATATTTTTTAATTAACGCTATAGATAAATTTGAAGAACAACAATAGCGATTACTTCGATTATCTATAAATAGATATCGTTAATCTTTATATTATTAATTAAACTAACATGTGTTATTTTCTTTAAATTTATTTCGTCTTTTACAAAAACGTTATAAAGATTTTAAATGCTTACATGTACTCTAGTTATAAATTAGATAATCAAACATTATTAATAAAGATAAGCAACAATATATTTAATAATAATTATATAACTTTTTAATCAATTTTTGCAAAAATTTGTTTTATAAAATGTGTAATGCGCTCTTATGTATCGTTGACAAAATGTTTATAAAGTTAATAAACTTGCGTCGTTTTATCTTTAATAATTAAGTTAATCTTAATGCGCAAGCAAAAAAGTAATGTTTTGATTTAACGTATAAATCTTTGTTTTGCGCTTTATCGTTCTTGTTTTTCTTAATTTTCTTAATACTTTTGTTCTTTTACTTCGTGTCTAACGATACAACAAAAACAATTTTTATTTTATTTTTATAATTTCGATTGTAGTTTTGAACTTGAATTTAATTGTCGTTTCAATTATTCAAGATATTGTTAACAACATTTCTTGATATATTTTTTGCTTAACTCTCTTAAATAGAGACAAAATAATTGTTAACTATTTTTTGTTTAAAAGTTTAAAAATTTAGAGATAAACAACTTCGAGTTTAGAACAATGCAACGTTAGTTTTAAAAACGTAAGATAAAAAGAATGTTATAATATATTAATCAATTTTATTATTATTTTGCGATAATTTGGCTAAACAATATAACAAGATTTTCGTTAATTTAAAGACGTCAAAAGAAAAAAAATCGAACAAATTATTTTTAAAATTAACATCAATTAAATATTTTTGCGCTTTTTCTATTTTTCGAGTAGACTATAATACAAAAGCGAGAGATTAATTTACTTGTATTGTCTTATAATTATTATTAAATTTTAATATAATTTCGATATATACATTAATCGTAACGATCTCGTTGCGCAAATTATTGTTCTTAAATAAAACAATAAAATTATTTAATATTTAATATTTTAAAATTTAATTAATTTTGTCGCAAAAAATATTGCGCATTTGAAATCGAATTTAAAGAGAATTTAAACAAAAATTGCTAAATTGCGAACAAATTCTAAATATAATTGTGAAGAGCTATTTAATTCTAAGCTAATACGAAAGTATAAATGATTTTATTCGAAGTAAAATGCAATTAATTGTGAACTCGCTTAACGCGAACTTAAAGACGAACAAATAAAAAAAAACGAAATAAAAAAGAAAACTAAAACTGAAAAAAAACGAAAAAAAACGAAAAAGAAATTTGTTAATAAAAAAATGTTTTTAAAGATTAACGTTGTAATTTTATTTTTTTATTCTCTTTGCGAACTCTTCTCTTATTACGACTTTAACATCGAAATTATTAACGTAAGTAATTGTATCTTTATTAAGACGTTTAATGAATATAAAGTATTTAAGAATTTTTATAAGATTCTAAGATTTTTGTTACAAAATACGAACGAAATTTACGCACTTTAATTCAAATGTTATTTTAAAGTAAACGTTGTTTTTTTAGACTTTAAAAGAACATTATTTTGTTAAACAAGCTTTAATGCTTAAGTACAAAATCGCTTAACAATATACTTGTAAAATAAAATAAAAACTCGCTTAACAAATGCTTTAATTCAAATATATATATTATTCTTGTTAACGAAGTCAAGAATTATCACAAATAATATTATAATAAATTGTTAATAAATAATGTTTTAAAAAATGTAATAACAAGAAAAGTATAAACAAATTATAAATATTAAAATTATAAATAAATAATTGTAAACTTATTAAGACAAAATGCATGCGCATTAAAGTTAGCGCAAAAATAGCAATTTACAATTTAAGTGTTAACTTGTTGCAAAACGTCGAATGTCAATAAAGTAACAACATTAAGAAACTCGCTATTTATTATAAGTTTTCTTAGAATTGACGCAAATAATAAAGACTTTAAAATAGATGTTAGATATTAAGAAATTAAGTTATAAAAAACATTTAAATAACAAATTAAAACAAAAATATATTTACAAAAATACATTAACACACTAGAACGCGAAATAAATAATCGAAATTAAATTGATCAAGATTCAATCTAAATTTAATTTAGATTTTGATCATAAATAAAAAATACTTACGAGATAATATTAATTCAAATAGCAAATTTAGATTTTTTAAAGAATTTAATTAAAATTATTAAGACAATATGTAAATTTAAGTGTTTATAAATGCTCGAAGATCGTATATTTGAATTTCGAAAAACGCATTATAAACGTAAATCTTTTTGAAATTAAAAAAGATTAATTTTAAATATTAAAAAAATCGCATTTCTTATTGTTAAAGCTACTATTTAAGCGATAAAGTTTTAATGTTTAGTTTTTAGAATTATTTTACTAAATTGTATTCGAATTTCTTTTTGCTAATTTAACGTAATTTTAATGATATAATTTATCTTATAAATATATTTAAAACGTGACGTTTAATAGTGAGTCTTATTTACGATTACATTGTGAACGAAGAAAGCTTAAAGTAACAATATCGAACATAATTAATAAAATCAATTATTATTGTTTAAGTTAAAGAGAACACATCTACTTTATTTTGAATTAACTTTTATTTTTTTTAGATTTTTAACTTCTTTTGTAAATTAATAGACGCATTCGTTATATTATTAATTTTATTAACATTCTTGTTTTTTCGACTCTTTATTGCACTCATCGTTTTGAACGTCTTAGCAATAAAGTTTGTTTTAGCTTTTTGTTTTTGATTAATTACGCGTTCGATTCTCGTTTTCGCATAAATAATGTAGTAAGTTATCTAATTAATGTTATCTTAACAATAAATGCGTTTAAATATTTGCTTATTAAGCTTAAGATTGTAAAGTAACTCGCATAAAATAATTATCGTAGTTTGCTACAAATTTAAGCTTGTTCTTATAATTTTAGTTATTTTAATAAGAACATTCGACTAACTTTGATATAAAAGCTTTTTAATTTTTACGTCTTTCTTTAACATATAAAATTAAAAAACCTTCGATTGTAAAAAATAAAAAAATTAAGATAAGACATCGATTTACGCGTTTTATTACAAGAGTTATCTTAAAGAAAGAGAACATTATAAGACTTAAAGTATTAAAATGTCTTTTAAGAAGCATTTTAATTGCGTTAAGTTTTAATGCGTTACGAATAATTCGTAAATAGAAGTTCGTCAAAGAACACTTATTTCTTAGTCGATTAATAATTAAATTTATGCAAATTTTTTCGACGTTTGCATTAATTTACTTTATTATGTTTTTAAGAACAATAAAGACGATAAAGATTAAATACAAAAAATTATTATAAACGCGAAGAAAATAAGTTGCGTTAAAAACGCTCTTAATTTTTAACAATTTTAATTTCGTTAAATGCTATCGAAGATAAACTTAAATGTGTTAATTTTAATCTTATTTAATTTGCAAGTTTTTAAGTTGTTTTATTTTCGTCTTAAATTAAAAGTCGATCATTGAATTGTATATTACAAGATGCTTTTTTAAAAAATTTGCAATAATTAATAATCGTATAAGATTTTTAAAATTTACAAGACATTCTTTGCTAAATTAGTCGCGCTAACCCGGAAATGTCACGTGCAAATGCTAAGACTTGAGTCAAAAAAAATCGAGAAATTGAATCGCTCAAAGTAGTTTAGTCGATTACTATAAGTAATTTAGCGCGAAGCGCGCTAAACTACTTTGAGCGATTCGATTCCAAAAAATCTTCGCGACTTGATCTTGGCGTCGAGTCGAACTAGAGAAGTAATATTATAATTTAACTTGACAATTAGTTTATTCTTTGCTTTAAAGACTTTTATTCTAACGTTAAATTAAAACATAAAATAAAAGCTTTACGAAAACTTAAACTACTTCGTTTGCTTCTTTCGTTAATTTTTTCGTCTTAACATTTTGATATCTTTTAATGATTTTCTTTATAAATTATAAATCGATTAATCAAAAATTATAATAAAAATGTTCGAAAAAATTTTAAGACTTAAAGCTTGCAATTTCAAGAGAAACTACAATATTAATAGAGTCGAAACTAATAATTGTTTTTAACAAAGTTGCAAATTAAAATTAATGTATTAATTTAACGTTCTTTATAAAATCGATTATTTTAATAGTTTTCTTCAAAAATTCTTTACATTATGCGATTCGTTAATTATAAAAAATTCATAATGTAAACGAACAATTTTCTTTGTCTTTATAATTGTTTCTTTCTTTTTCTAAAAGTTGTATATATGTAATTTCGTAAATTTGTTTTTTAGATGCGACTTTTATAAGTTCTAGATCGTCAACAATCAAATAAAGATACTTGTCGAAAATAAAGTTTTATATTAATTTAATTAATTAATAAACGTTCGTTTTAATAACTTGATGTTAAAATCTTAAACGATCTTAAATTTGTTTTTTAACATTTGCAATAATTGCACGTCGAAATTCTTAAAAAGTTCGTAAAGTTCTATAAGTGTAATATTAAAATTTTTGAGATTAAAAAACTTAATTATAGCTTGATGTTAACTATTAATGTTAATTCTTAAAACAAAAAAGATAGTAAAATCGTTAACGAGACAAATTTCGTGAAACTCGAAATTCGATTAACAAAGATATACGTTTAATTAAAAGTAAAAAGTGTTTATTAAAAAACAAAGAAAGAACTTCGATACTTTAAGAGAACAATAAAGACGAACAATAAACTTTTGCTTTTACTTACTTCGAATTTTCTATTATCGAAATTATAACTAATATCGAAAAATAATAGCAATAATAATCTTTACAATTTGCACGTAAGCATTGTTAATCTTTAAGTTGTTCGTTAAACTAATAAAAATTATTTTTTCTAAATTTATTTCGTCTTTTACGAGTTCTTTATATAGATTATTTTTATTTGCGTTAACTATCGCAATAAAAAAAGCGATCAATTATTATTAATAAAATATAAATAATAGCATATTCGACAAGTAATACTTGATTTTATTGTTAATTATAATTAAAACTATAGACACAAATTAAGCAACGCGTAATCAAACATTATTAATTAGATGTTCGCATAACTAGAAATCTTAAATCGCTTTAAATTAAAGATTTGCGTTAATTTTTATATACGAACGAGAAAACAATATATTAATTTAACGTTTATATTCTTAAGTTGATTATTGTTTTTTTTAATATTTTTGTCCTGCAAATTCTTATTATTTGATTTCGACTTTTTAACATCAATAATCTTTACTTTCGTATTAATTTCTTCAATTAAAAACTTAAATTTAAATAATTAATTTTTCTTCTTGTTTAAGATATCGCTAATTATCTTTTTTTTTACATTGTTTTTTTTTATTTTCTTTAATAAAAATAAAGAGATCGTTAACTTTTTTTTTTGTTAAGCTCTAAATGTTTAAACGTGAAGCGCTTCGAATCTAAAGCGATACAATGTTAATTTTAAGAATATAAAATATAAAGAATATTGTAACGTATTGATTAATTTTATTAATTTTCTTCAACGACTTTGCTAAACGATATAATAGAGTTTTCTTTAATTCGAAGACGTTAAAAGAAAAAAAATCGAACAAATTATTTTTAAAATTAACATTAATAAAAAGTCTTTGCGTTTCTTTTATTCTCTAATTAGATTATAATACAAAAGCGAGAAATTAATTCATCTATATTGTTTTATGTCTAAACTAGAATTCGAAAATAATTATTATTTATTCGTTAAGCTTGACGAACTTTATTGCGCAAGTTATCGTCTTCGATTAATTTATATAAATTCTTTAATGTAACATATATTAGAATTTGATTTATTTTGTTTATAAAAATGATGCGCATTTGCAATCGAACGACAAAAAAGCTTAAAAAAAAGTTGCTAAATTGCAAATTAATATCAAAGACAATTGTGAAAAGCTATTTAGTCGTAAGCTTGCATAAAAGTATAAATATCTTTATTTGAAACAAAATGCAATTAAATTCGAACTCGCTTAACACGAGCTATAAAACAAACTAATAAAGAGAAAACAAGACGAAAAAAAATAAAGAGACAAAAAAAGAGTTAAAAGAAGTAAAGAAGAAATCTATCGACGCAAAAAGCTTTTAAAGATTAGAGTTTTAATTTTATTTTTTTATTCTCTTTGCGAACTCTTCTTTTATTACGACTTTAACATCGAAATTATTGACGTAAATAATTGCATCTTTACTAAAACGTTCGATAAATATAAGATAATTAACAATTTTTATTGAATTTCAAAAATTTTCTTGCAAAATACGATTAATTTTTATTCGTTTCTAAATAAGTATTGTTTTAAAATAAAAATACGTTTAATACATTTCTAAAATAACATTGTGTTAACGAACAAGTTGTAAAACTTTGTTGAAGAAGTTCTTAATAACGTATAAGTAATCGAAAGAGTACGTTTTTTTCGCATACGTTTGCGTTCAAATTTTTAAAATTTTATTATAATTAAAATTAAAAACGAGTGAATAAAATATTATTGTGAGTTCTTAATAGATAAGTTTTTAATAGTTGAACTAATAAAAAAATAATAAGAAAGAAAGAAGCAAGCAATGACATTCAAGATTATTATTAGACTAATCGTCGAGTTAAGTTATAATATTACTTCTCTAGTTCGATTTGGCGCCAAGATTGGGTCGCGACGATTTTTTTAGAATCAAATCGCTCAAAGTAGTTTAGCGCGCTTCGCGCTAAACTACTTATAGTAATTAACTAAACTACTTTAAGCGATTCGATTTCTCGAATTTTTTTTGACTCGAGTCTTGGCATTTGCACGTGATATTTTCGGATTAGCGCGATTAGTCTAATTATTATCAAAAATTTAAGAGCTTATTGACGCAAAATACATGCGCGTCGAATTTAATTCAATAATAATAATTTACGACGCACTATTATGTGATTTGCATATTTGAGCAAAATCTTGATCAAATCTAAGTTAAATCTAAATTAATTTTCTAAATATAAAAACAAAAAAAAGATCGAATTGTCGAATTACGATATTTACATTAACAAAGAAATCGTTACATACATATAAATAGAGTTCGAGCAAATTAAGCTACGTAAAGCAAAATCTAGAAAGCGATAAATTAAATTATCGAATTATAAATCTATTTATTTGCGAAGAACATATTAGAACATGCATATAAGTTAAATCTAGACTAATTTAAGCTAATATAAGCAAGTTTTAATTCAAAAATAATTTATAAACGATATATATTTATAAAGAATTATTTAAAATGCGCGATGTAATAGTTAAGCGAAACAATCAGAATTGCAATATACATTACTAGAGTTACAACAAAAATTACATTTCGTAATACTAAATATATGTTTTAACGAGACAAAATAAATATAAACTATAAAGTTGTTAATAAAAGAATATCGCTATTGTAATTAAGAACTAGCTATTAATTGATCTTGAGTCATAATAGCGATATTTATATCTTGAAGTTAACGAGTCGCTTTTCCAAATTGTTAATGTTTCTTTGTAGATTGCGATTATGTAAAGATCGTTTCTTAATACGTAATACTTGTATATTCTTGTATTTATATAGTCTTAATACTTAAACTTAATGTTAACTCTTTTTGATACATTTACACACGTAGCGCTTTTAGTTCAAGACGTAGCGAAGACGTTGCTCTTGACAAAATTGAATTTTCTTATTGTTGTCTATTAAGATAGACGAAATTTCTTATCGTTTAGCTTCGAATGCGCAATTGAGCGTATATATAATTAAGATAAAAGACAATTGTGATCAATTAAAACACGTAATTTCAACGCAATCAATTTATGTACAATAGAAACTTCTAGCTTTCTATCTATGTAGTGTACGCGTATATAACTTTTTTCTAGCTTTTCTAAATTTATACGCATAGCGCTTCGAGACTTTCTTGTGATATTTTAAAACACGTTTCTTGTGATCGCGATGTAAGGCAATTATCGTAACAACAATCGACGCGTACGAGAAATAAATAATGATAATTATAGATAGTCTTGCGTGTTCTCGATTACACGTATCTTACTATACGTGAGAGATTCGAGATAATACTAGTAGTGATGATTGGTGTTGTTGTTGTCTTCGCGATTTGATCGATCGATTTGTCGTAACGATTGCATCGAACGCTTGCGAACGTCTTGCTTGTCGATGCTAAAAACATTTGACTCTGTCGAATATCGCAGTATTAACAAGTTCGTAGCTAGCATTACGTACAGGTAGTCCTCTCGCTAGTCCATCGATTACATTAACGCAATAAAATCTCATACTCTTACATATTGAGCGCAAGTTGACGAACATATTATGTTGTCTATCAATAGAAATTTTTAGACTACATAAACGTGCTATGCAGTGTTCCAAGCATTGCACCTAATTACAAAGTGCGTTTTTTGTAAAAAACCTACAAGCGACGATTCTTGAGACATCCAAGCCTTAATTGTCCAAACCCATGCGGATCATTGAGACGAGCGTCTCATCTCCCGAGCATTGGCGGCGTATCCAAGTCACGCTTTCGCGCAGCACTGGCAGCTCCACCGAGCTCTAAAGCCTTCGCACCGAGTCGCACAACAACCAGACTGACTCCGTTCTGCAACACCGCCTGATAGCCTTCCGTGAATCCCTTATCAGTCATATCCAGCATGGTTCTCGCCACGTCGTGCACAAATTCCCAAGAGACAGGGCTTAGTCGCTCGGTTGCGACGAACTCGAGGAATAGGTTCCCAAATTGGATGGTGAGATCCATGACTTCGTCTTCGGCTTCGTTCGCCGCCTGAACAGCGAATAACATGATGTCTTCGTAGAAGGTGCAAAGACCGGCTGCCGCAAGTTGGATGGGGAGAAATGTAAAAGTGGTCTGAAGGCGAAGGTCCCAACCCGAGCCGAGCTGGTAGCTAAGGTGGCTGCGTTTTTGCCAGGATTTTGCATTCGGCAAGCGAATCTTCCCCGCTGTCTGTAGGCCATGGAACATGTGCTGGTCGGCATCTGGTTTGAGGCTAATGTCATTGCGCTCAGCGAATCGAAGGACGTGGGCCGAGGACAAATTTTCGAACACCAGTGCTATGGCAAACGATTTCAGAAACCAGCCACGCATGGTGTAAGATCAGTTCGTCTGAAGGCTCTGGAACCCTTTTGTGGCTTACTCACTATGTTACAGTCCAAGGAACTTGACAGAAGCCTCCAAATATATCCTTTTCGCTCGTCGTGGAGGATCCATTCTGCTTGGTTCGACTTTGTCCTATGCCAATAGCATCGACATCGTTAATTGCGGCGGGACGAATCCGTTCCTTCGATACAACCATATGCCAACCACTCGTGGTGTGGAGTCTTTGTGTGTCTGAGCGGGCATGCCTGCAAAGAGTCCGAGCACTCGAAGATCCGAACACCATATCGAGACTGTTGCTGCGCATCCAAATTTAGAGACGGTCTGATCCTGCTTTGACAAGCTTTTCAAGGAACGCAAAGGATCTGTAAAGCATGAATTGCGGCCAACCGTCGGAAATTGAGATGTAGAAGCGTGAATTACATGTCGAATGGAAGGACTCTAGCCCAAGGACCAGTCTGTTTTGGGAGAGCCTGGAAAGAACTTCATCGTACGGGTTTGATCGCTATAAATGCGAAGTAATAGTACATGAGTCGTACAACAATGCGTTGGGCGTAATATGTAGCATTGATGGGATGTATATTTCTGGCCAAATTGTTCTCCGAGGTGGCCTATGCGTGTCGATGCGACCGCCCCCCAAACGCCGCGCTTAAGATAACGGCAATCAAGCACGGTCAAAGACCTGCCGCCAAAAGAAGTCCATAGCCGACACTAATAACAACTCCAAATGCTATGATGCTGCTTGGTATGCCACGAGTGAGGAAATGCTGGACACGCAGGTACCGATGGCCTGTTTCGTTCTCCAACATGATGGCGGCTGATCACCGAAGTCAGTTTGGCTTGCCATTGAAAGATTGAGCGTTGCTTACTCATATTCGGAAAACCACTGGTTGGAAGGCCCTATAGATTCGCTGAGCAAACAACCTCTTGCTTGGTCCACGTGGAAAGCTTACCATAGCAAGAGAGCACACTAATGCGCTGCCCATTACCAGAAGATTAGGATGAGGCTCGTCCATGCCCTGACCAACTTGATGAACTAGTGGTAAGATAATCAAGGCAGCCACAGTATGGCTGATGAACGTAGCAACGACTAAAATCAAAGTGCAGAATACGACTAGAACTCCATACAAGCTCATACCCTGAACCTTTTCAGTAATGCTGCCCGCGACTGTGTCCAAGAGGCCGGAGGAAGACACTGCTTTGCCGAGTGACAGACCGCCAGCGGCAAGAATAATAATTGTCCAGAGGAAGTTGTTGAAATCTTCTTTGGTGAGAATTCCAGTACCAAAGAACAGAACGATTGGGATGATAGCCACAACACCCATATCTCCAAAGACCTCTTCTAGCTGATGCGTTACGCACCAAAGAATTATAGTGACAACGGTGACAACGCTGATGAACCATTGGATACCTGTAAACTTGTCTTTCATGGGTCGTATGGGCACGATTATGGTACCTTTTCCAGGTTGGAATGTGGCTAGAAGCAGAAGCCAGATGAGGATGATGGATATGATACAGACAGGCAAGGCCACAAGGAACCACACGCCCCAGCTCGGCTCGGGTCGCATATTCTGAAGGGCAATGATGTTTTGTGGGGAAGCGATGGGCGAGGCTGCGCCGCCAACATTCGAGGCCAACGCGATGCCGAGTATCAGGGCCTTGGCGAAGTTTGAGTCTGCAGGCAGGTTTCGAAGGATTGGCTGAGATCAGTCATTAGTATCTGGCAAGCTGTCATAGGTGATACAGCATACCTGTATAATGGAGAAGCACAAGACCGGTGCCGCAACGTTGCTGATCCACATGCTCGCCACCAATGCAACGAACATGTTGGTGAGCAGGACCGTTCGCGGACGGGTGCCTGCTTTGCTCAAAACAAATGTTGCCATGAGCTTAGCAATCGAATACTTTGACAGTGCTGCAGCAATAGTAAAGCCACCCAGCAGCAGCATGATTACTGGAGTCCACATAGCCGAGAACACGTATGCCGTTGCTCTCTTTGTGTCTAGTCTGCGGTGCGTGTCATCGGATCGAACCACTTGTAGGATTACGGCCAAGAATGGTACAAGCATGGCTGTTACAAAGAGCGGTATAACCTATCGAGATGTTAGTTCAGGGCGCCAGATTCTCTACGATATTCACCTCTGTCGCCCACATTAGGCTAACTAAGATAACCAAGGCTAGACAATTCTGTTGTACCGGCTCATCCATGATTGGCACCACTAATAGAACAATGAAAATGGCGAGTACGATCATCAAAGTGAAGAACGTCGAGCTGAAAAGCCAACGGGGGCATGTGAGCCTGCCAACAGGAGTAACGACCTCTTTCGTCTCAAAGCCGTCAGGATCGTCGCCTTGTAACCGTGCTTTCGATGGATCATGGTCTCCTCCAAGCAAAGTCCTACGTATGCCCATGTTTGCAGCTTGTGCCTTTCGCTCGACGCCAATCATCTCGCGCCACACGGTGTTACGCTCCCATACTACATGCTCTCGAAGGTGTAATCGCAATTCTCTTCGAGCCGCGTTGATGTCTCCCTTCGAGACTACGTGAGCATACGATCCCTCAATCTTGGCAATGTTTTCGTCAAGATGTTGCGTGGTCTCTGGCCGAAACGGGTAGGCGGGATTGACGCGAAGTTTGAGGTACGTGCTCTTTATATTGCGATCCAGAGTCTTATCATACTTTTTGGAAGCTTTGGAGAATCCTGTCTTGTTGAGCTGAATGAAAGACTTCAATTCGCACAATGAAACGTAGAGGCTGATTATCCGCTTCTTCAGTGTCATACCCGACGCGACTAAGGCTGCGAAGGATTGATCGTTCCCATCTTCAAAGGCTTGGCTTGTTCTTCTCTTTGATGACGACCATTCTCTTGAGCTACGAAGGTCATCTACATTCCGTTCAGCATTGGCGGCATTCACATCGAACGTCTTTCTCCGCTCCTTGATCGATTCACTTTTCGTCAGATGCGCCATCTCATCCCCGTCATCATCGCTATCTCTGTCTTCATCCCGCTCATCTAGTGAAGCGCTCAATGTACTGGCCCGGCGGCGGCGGTTTCCAAAGCCAGCGAAATTGAGACTTTGGAACACGCTCCCATGACGCGGCCTTCCAGTCTTGCTGTGACCTCCTTCGGGTTGACCATCGAACTGGTCCAGATCAATGTTCTCCGTTTCAGCTTCATATGATTCTTCATCTCGCAATAGATCCCCAACTTCGCCGTAGATCTCTAGCTCTTTCAGCTCGTAGAAAGAGCATATCTTCTCGAGCTCGGCGTCGAGCGCCCGGCGGAAAATGACGTCCGGATCTTCGTCGCCGTCAATTAAGGGCGACGACTCGGCATCTTGCCCGGTATTAGACTGATTCATGTGTTTCTCAAGGGTGTAGATCCTGTTGATAAGTTGGTCAGTCATAGTGTCGCAGTAGGTATCTAATGTTGAGCCGAAGTAGCATAGGTGAAGGTAGGGAGGCTCACAGTTTCTTGAGATTGCTGTAGGAAATATAGTGACTGCTCCAGTCCGGAACAGCATTGAATTGGATGCTGTGAGAGAACTTCATTACTGGTGCTCGTTAGCAGACGGTGGAGCACTCGCCCCTGCCGTCAACAGCTGTTATGGCGACGAGAAGTTTCGGACGATCATATTTGGCTCGTAAATAGTAAAGTTCATGAGCGATATTGATATGTATGTCACCGTGCCCTGCGTGTAACTTAGTCTGCAGATGATCCGGTCATGCAAGCCTCAGAACATCCGTTGGGGAACGTGCAACGGGAAAGAAGTTGATTGGCCGGTTTTTTGGTGTCATCCACTCAATGCAAAGGGGTAGAGGCCCATAGAGCTACTTGATGGGTATTCGACAGCTGTTGCCAGTAGAGGTACTACGAATCATACATGTAACCTGCCTTATTACATGGAGTCGGACAGATAGGGAAGAGATGCTTGGCACTCGGAGATAAGCGATAGATGCCAATCAACCCTTTAGCGCTTTCACAACGGTTGTCGCCCCTTGGCCTTATTTTTAGATTCTCGACCCCATTATCTAAGTTTGTATGCAGATTACCTAAGAGCTCAAAACACATTAATTATTCACAATTCTTATTATCTAAAGTCTAAATACGATAATACATGCTAAAATCTAATGTTGCAATTATCTTATAGCATAATTTATCGCAGAATCGACTTCGTTATCAAATTCAAAGTCCTTAATCTTCTTTATAATTATTGAACTCTTATCGTTATTGTTAAAAAGATTGCTTGTATTACTAGAACAATATAGCGATAACAACAACGTATTTAAAGCAATTATAATTTACTTAATTTTTCTTGTTTAAAGACAAAATCTTTTTGACAACTTTGTTTGTTAATAGTTTGCAATCGTTTCGAATATTATTAGCAACATTTATAAGTATATCTAGACAAATTGACACTATATTGTGAAGAGAAGTAAGATATTAGCATATTTAATGTTATAATATTATGTCTCTTAAAGCGAGAGTTAATTAATTGAAAGAATGAACAATTTATAAACTCTTAAAGCAAACAACTTTGCATTGTTTAACAAGCAAATATAGTTAATTACACGACAAAGCAACTGATATTTTTCGACAAATTCTTATTCAAATTGACAACAAAATAACGATGCATAACGTACAAGTCTATTAAAACAAATATTAGATAATATTAGAACATTAGAAGAGATAATAGATATAGCGTGTTACTTATCTACATTGTAAACAACTATTTATTGTGTATTAATATCAAAAAGAATTATTTGTAACAAGACAAAATCTAAATTAACTACGTCAAAAGCACTTGCGAGGTGTTCGTGTGTTGCAAACACTCGCGAGAAGTAGTATATATAGGAAGGTTACAATTATCTCCCCTCCCAAGAATTTCGTCCCGAGATTCAGGATTATTTTAGGGTTCACCCAGGGTTACGCCAGGGTTACCGAAAAATTCTTGGTGTGTTGCGCACTCAGAGGCCACTTTGAAGACATGATGCTTAGCACGTGCATTTTCTCTTGTCGCGTTCGACTAGCACTATCACGTGTTACACTTAGAGATCGCGCACGACATTTTGCTCACGCCAAACGAACACACTCACGTCTCGCTTCATGCGACGACGTGACATGCGATCTAGACTACTAGGTCTCTCGCGCAAGACATACAACGTCAAACTTTTGCGTTCACGATCGTCTAACTTATAGTTATAGAAGGAATTGATCTTAAGATCTAGACGTGATGCGTTGCATTAAGTCGAAGCACAAGCGCGAACACTATTGTAATAGAACAAAATCTAAATCAATTGCGCCAAAAGCACTTGCGAGATGTTCGCGCGTTGCAAACATTCGCGAAAAGTAATATATATAGGAAGATTACATTATTACAACGACAAGAAGCTTTATCAATAAATTATTAATAAATTTTTGCTCTATTGCAACGTCTATTTAGAGTCGCAAAGTATAATCTACTTAAATAATATCTTTATTTATATAAATGCTCGCATACGATAGATAATCGAAACGAAGAAATATTTAATTTGTTATTTATTTTCGTATTTATTAAATTACAGTTTTATCGAATTTATATTTAGTATTTTTAAGATTTGAATGCAACAATATTAACAAAGTTTGCGATCTTAATTTTAAGACGATTTCGAAAACTTTTTGCAATACATTGTTAACGTATTCGAATATAATAGATTTGCGAAGAAGTATTACAAATATATATGCAACAAATAATATAAATTTAAGAATAATTACAAGACTTTACAAAGAGATCTAAATATTTAATCTAGACAAAAGCAATAATATTAAAGAAGATACATCAAATTGCATATAAAACAGGCGTTAAATTTAATATATTCTTGTTCTATTAATAGACAAAACAATCTAGTTTAAGAGTGTAAACAATATTTAAACTAGCACTTAATATAGCAATGCAATAGATCTTTTTATTGACCAATATATTCTTTTTCTCGTATGTCAAATAAGATAAAGCTTATCTTTACATCAAAATAATTGCAAAATCTATGCTCTTCTTGTGTTGCTAATAGAAATAATATTTTAGTAGATTTATATTTCGAATTAGTATCTTTTCTTTTGTAAGTGCTATTGCGATTAATGCGTTTATATAAATTTATTAATTACGACAATATTTACATTTTTGTCTATATAGACAAGCAATACGTTGTCGATTAAACTTTATTAGATGCTATTGTTTCTATTAATAAATGCTATAACTCTCTTAAGATTTGCACGAGAACAAGATTCTTTTTAGATAATAAGCGAAATTAATTCTTGCAAGATGTAAGAGATGCAAATATATCGAATATATCTATCTAATTAGCATTTATTTCTAACGATTTAATAGTTAGTAAATACGTTTAATAACAATATTAAGTATATCGACTAATTATTGAGTTGTTTTTGCTATCGTAGATGTTCTTTAGACAAGTAGTACGTCGACGATTCGAAATTGTCAAATATTGCTAATTTAATTGATATAATACTATAGATATTTTAATATTTGTATCGAAACAAAGCGTATTTTAGATAATAAGCGAGAATAATTTTTGCGAGATATAGAAGATGTAAGAATTGCAAATTGAATTGCTATCTATTTATTTTTATTTTGCATGTAGAGATAAAGTTTGCATTTATATCAAAAATAAACTAAAAACAAGTATATTCTTATAGAATATAAGAAGATGCAATCAACAAATTAAAATGTTAAAATTATCTTAATAGAAGTTTCAAATTGATTTCGAAAACGCGTTTAATTTAACATCTAATTAGATATTATTCTTCTACTTATTCTTCTTCTTCTCGTTCTAATTATGCTTGTTGTATTTATTTTTTGTGTTCTTCTTATTATCGTTCTTCGCAAGCAATTCAAAAGACAATTTAAAAGACAATTTAGAAGTTAAGACAAAAGACAAAGCAATAGACAAAGTAGTAGACGAGTTTCGTTTACAAATGTTGCGTTAATTATGTTGTCAAATTATTTGTAACAATTTATATATAATTTTGAATTAATAAAGATTTGCTTTAAAGTTAGTAATTAAGAGATTAAGCAATTTTAAATCAATAGCTACTTAATATTGACGTAAGTGCTCGTCTTTTATTACTATGTAATTCTTTAACTTAAACATTTGTCTTCTTATAACATTTTTAGTCTTAATAAAATAGACATAATTTTTTGAATAATTTGTAACTATCTTTTAATTATAAAATCTTGTTATAATCTTTCTCTTCTTTGTCTTTGAATTAATAGAATTGCTAAATTAATTTGTAAGCGAAGAATATTAATATTGTGCTAACATTAAAGCAACAATAAAAGTAGCGAACGCTTTAGAAAGAGACAAAGCAAACGTAAAAGTTATTATTGATTAAAATGGATAAACGAATTGCTATTGCAACATTATTAATATTTTTATTAATAAATGCAAACAAGTAAATTGAGAAGCTACAATAGAAGAAGTTTTAAAGCGTTGTTCTTTATCGATTATGTTATCTATTAACTCGACAAGACTATTAGTTACATTTAGATAAACAATATCGATTGTCGTCTTAATTGATTTTTCAAGAAATTTAGTACTTGATTTTCGTTTAGTTTGAGCAATTGTTGTTCGACTAATAGATAATATAGATTTATTTCTTTACTTTAGAAGATTACAAAGTAAAAAGAAAAAAGCATTAACAAAGACGTACTTTGCTTCGCTAAATATATAATTAACTTATTACTTTATTTGCGAATTTGTAAATTTATAGTAACGATTATTATTTATCTAGCATATGTCGTATTTGTTAGAGCGAACGTTACTATTGTATTGTTATTTTTTTATCAAGATTTTGCAATAGTTGTCGAAATGTTTGTTGCAATTTCGTCTTTTTGTTATTTGCTTCTTCTATTGTACAATTCGAGTTCAATAACAATATAATAATTTTGAACAAGAGCGTCGATTAACAATAGATAGAGTTATAGACTAATTGTTATTGTCTCGATTAAGTTTATCAATGGTCTTAACAACGATCTTTAGTTTATAATTAGAAAATCGTTGTTATTTTAACATTAGTATTAATTCTATTTTATTGCGTTAAACATTTGTTAAAATGCGTAACAACGTTATCTTCTATATTTTGCTTCTATTATTATCGAATATAATGTTAATAATAATAGAAATCAAATTGTTAATGTGCTTTTCTAACATTTGCTTTTCTAGTTTTAACTTTAGAATCTTTGTATCAAATTGATTTTTTATCTAATCGCTAGTATTATTACTAAAGAATATCTTTTCGAATTATTTAATGCGAGAATTGAAGCAATTTACAACACGTAAAGAGATTTTGACGCAAAAAGAATATTTTTGTTCTAGTTACTTTTAATAACTATTTTCTTCTTGCTTCTTTTGTTTTTTATTTAAATTATTTGACGTCTCTATATTTCTTGTTCGAAGCAACAACAATACAAAAGTTTGTTTCTTTTGTTACTTTTTAAGAGCTTTACAAGCATTTGCCTAATTCTTGTTTGCTTCTATTATAGATCGACTAATTTCAACTCTCTTTATTACATTAGATAGATCTTATGTTATTCTTATTAACTTCGACGACTATATACGAGACAATTGCTAACTTATTCTATTCTTGTATCTCTTCTTTAAGATTAAGATTCGAATTGTACAACGTAACAATGTAGAAATTTAACGTAATTGTTGAATCGAATTTCAACTCGATCGAGTTAACTCGCTCAATCTTGATTCTAGAATTAGGCAAATTTTCTAGCTTAACAGAATAAGGCGAGCGAAGAATGCGCTTCGAATGTTTAATTCAATTTATTTAATTTTATCGACAAGATTAATATAAGATTAGATAAATAATAAAATACGTCTTATGTTTTGCATAGTTAAATGCATCAACAATTTGTGTTCGAAACTTAAGTAATAGATTTAAGCAATAAATTAGTAGAGACTTAACGTTGTTTAATTACGTTATATATATAGAGAGATAAAATTCGTGAAATTAATTTTGAAAGTCTAGAACACTAAAATCTAAGAATAAATGCTTGTTAAAAACTCAAGATAAAATCTAGTTACTATAACAATTAATTAAGCTTCGTTTGATATATGTTTTAACTAAGTTTCTCTCGCTATTTCTCTATTACGTTTGAGCTAAATTAATAGTTATTTTGTGTATTAATTTGTTGTCGTTTTGCAAATATCTTTTGTAAACAAATTAACGTACTTTAACTTAATTTGTTTATTATATATTGTTGTTAACTCTTCGCAAAAACAAATATAATTACTTAAAATATTAATCGATAATAATTTAAGTTTTGCTAATATGTTAACAATGTTAACTCTATTTGCGAGTAACTTGAGCTTCGATATTTTCTCGCATTATTGTTAACGTATAGACTGATCGTCGAACTAGGTTTCGATATTAACATTCTAACTCGACCTAGATACTTGATATTAATCTCTTGACTCGACTTGGAATTGACTCAAGTCAACGATTTTTTGACTCGACTTAATCGACTCGCCAAGCAATCGAAAATGACGTCAAAATGTTAAGATTTTCTATTTTTAAAAAAATTCGCATTATTTGAATTACTAAAAATAGTTTAAAAATAATAACGCACAAATAACGTACAAATGCATTATCTAAATGCATTACTATATAATATTATAAACAAATTAATTAAATTAATCAATTTAATTAAGTTGATTAATGCACTTTTTAAAAAATAATCTAAATTTTTCGAGTCTTGGCGAGTTGAGTCAAGTTATACGTTAAGTATTTCATATCTACTCTTTGACTCAACTCGAATACTTGAATCAAGATTTTTGACTTAAATCGAGTCTTGGCGAGTTGAGAACTTGACTCGAACTTGATGACCTAGTTCGACGCGACCAGTCTAATTAACGTAATCTTGAATCTTATTTATCAAAAATATTAAGAAAATATTAATAAGAAAATAAGTTTAAAGTTCTTTTAATGTATTAATTTGATCTTAACTTCTATTGCTATCTACTATTGCTATCGCATAAATAACGTTATTTAAATTATTTAATTCGATAAAAGACGTTTCGAATTTAAGTTATTGTTTAATTTCTTATTATTGTTTTTTAATTTTGTTACTTAAGTAATATTTAATAAAGATTTGTTGTTGTTAATTTTTTTAATATTTTAATTTAACTTTTTTGCAATAATTATTGACGACGTTTTGTTAATTGTCAATATTGCGTTTAGTAGCTAGCACAATAGTTGCTAAAGATTGTCTCTTTTTAGATTTAATAATAAGACGTCGATAATGTTTTAATTTTTAATATTATAAATAATTATTATTGTAATATTTCTTAAACTTTTAAATGTATTTTCGTTTGTCAATTAATAATTAACTTCGATTTTATAGAGAAACGTCAATTTTTTAAGCAATAGAAGACAACAATAGAATGCGAAACATTATTAATAAAGTAACGTACGTTATATATCAATTGTTTTTTAAACGAGTTAAGTAAAGTCTTAACATTAAAATATGTATTTGCTTTATTATAGATAATTTTATAGTATACATCAATTTAATCTCTAGCAATCTAAATGTTTTTTTATAACTTTTTTGTTCAAGTTATATTTAAAAGTTTCGCAATAACTTGTTGCTAATTTTCTAAATAATTATGTATTATATTGTAAGTTTTTTAAGCTTCGCATATCGTAAAATTCTAAGAAAAATTTAATATTTAAATAAGTTTTTCGAAAGATTTTAAAAGTATTATTATGTAACATATTTATTTTTATTTATTTTTTGTCAATTCTAGCATTCGAAACTTCGACTTCGCTTAAATATAAAGTTATTTATATATAAAATTCTTTATATTGTACGTTTGTTACAATATAGCATAAATATTGTTTTAACAAGTTTTAACATTTTAAATTATGCTTTTTATGTTTTTGCTTAATATATTTTTTGCTTAAAGTTCGCAAAAGACTTTGTATTAAACAATTGACGCATTAATTGCAATAGCAATAAGTCAAATTTAAAAATTATATTTGTTAGAATTTATAATAATAGAAGTTAGCAATTAATTTTATCTTGCGCAAAGTCTTTTTAAAAGATTTTTTTCTCTTAATTAAATTATTAAAATTCTTTTTTTTAAATTCGATAATAACATTTTTGTTTCGAATATATATTTTGAGTGTTTTTAATAAACTATTGATCGCAATTTGCATAACATAATTTATACAATTTATTATTTCGAACTTTAAATCTTAAATTATACTTTTGTTTCGCAAAGTCTTAATAAAAGCTTTTTGTAATATTTTGTTGTTGTTAATATTGTTTGCGATAATAGTTATTAGACGATTTTAAAAATTGTACTTTTTCAAGATACTATATATTACATTTGTTAATTACTTTTTTATATATTTACTTTTTAAAAACTTAAAAATTAGTAGAACTTCTTTATATTATCAATTTATATCAATAAAGTATATAATAACTTCTAGAAAAAAGAGATAATTCAAATTTAATCAATTGTCTAGAGCAATAAATACTTAAGTACTTATTTTTAAATTGTTAAAGATATTGCGTCTAATTAGATTTGCACACTTTCTAATTAATTTAGCAAACTTTGTACGTTTTAAAATAGTTATATTTGTTTATAAAAAGCAAACTAACTTGTCGAAGCTTTATTTTTTTAATCATCGAGAAAAGATATTAAGATTTAATATTATTTTTGCTAGTTAATTATTAAAGTCTTGTAAATTGTATTGCTTTATTTTTTTACATTTTATAAACTTTACTCTTTACAATTAAAAGTAAAATTTATGTTAACACATTAACTTAAATGTAAATAAAATATTATTAAAAAATAATAATAGAGTAATTATAAGAGCAAAAAGTTAATAGTTGATTGCAATAATAAAAATTAAATTCTAGAAATACAAGAGAAAAATAAGCAAAAATAAGTAAAAAAGTTTTGACTTATATTTTGCAAAAATTGCTCTATAATTCTTTGCAATAAATCTTTAAGCTTTTGATATTAATTATTGTCTTTTTTGTGTTATTTTATAATAGAAGTTTCTAAATTAATAAAAGTTAAATAAAGAAATATTTTTTCATAGTTTTTGCAAATAACTTTGAACATATTAATAGCGATGCAAGCAATCTTGTATTAATTGCTTCAAAGCTTAATTTTTTGAGCTTAACTATTCTATTAAAATTTTAAATGCTTTATTAATCTTAACTTTGTATCTTAATTCTAGAAAGTTTAATTTTATTATTACTTTTTAACATAAGATACTTTTTAATTGTTTATATAATTACGCTTTTATTATTAAGACGCAAAAGCTTATTAAATAAAGATTTTATCTAACGCTTGTTTTTTCAAATAAATAAGAAGAGATTTTAATAAGTTTTAATAACTTCTAGATTAAAAAGATTAAGTCGATAAAATATATCAAGAACGCTATTGTTGTTTGAATGCTTTTTTAAATCGAACAATGCATCTTAATCGAATTGCGAAAATTCTATAATTATAATAGAATGCTTTAGAGATAGCACGTAATATTAAAAGAAATAAAATAAAAAATAGTACAAATGTAAACGAAAATTGTCTCAATTATAAAAGAAATATTTAGAGACTAAAATAACTAATACTCTTATATTTAATTTAATAACGAGAAATTTTATTGCTAAATTTTATTATTGATTGTTGTTTTCTTTATGCAATTCGAAGTTCTATTATACGAAAAACAAAATAATTAATCAAGCAATAATAATCAAGTTTTTTTTAATTATTTTAACGAAAATTATACTTAATTGACAATCAATTTACTTAAAATAGACATCGATATATTGTTAGCAAATTTTGAAAAACAAAGTATTAATTTTGTAATTAAATTGCAAAAAGATATAAAAATTAATTTAATAAAAATTTACAAACGATACTTGCTTATTGTTAAATATTAAGAAATTTATTTTGAAGTAAGCAAAATCGATTAGAGTAAAAGTAAAGTTACAACAATTATGTTAAACTATATAAGTTGTTATAATAAGTAATAGAAAACAACACAAGAACAACTCTTGTAATCTAATTTATATTGTAAACTTTCTATTAATTATTTTTTATCTTATTGTTAAATCTTTTTTTGCTTAAATTTTACTTAAAGTTTGCATAATTAAATTCGATAATTACGTTTAATTTATTTACTTTATTATATAACACAAGAAAGTTAAAATAGTTATAAGTTGTTTATGCATTATTAATATATTTTATTTTCTTGTTTAATATGCAATATTTTTTAGCATTTATTTAGAAAAGTGTTTCTTTCGAAAGCGCACTAAAGTTTCAAGATCTTAATATAACTTAAAAGCATAAAAAAAGCAATATTTACGTTAATTTGGCGTTTACAAATAGATTTTTTATTAAAATTGCGTCTTTCCCTTTAAATACAATGTCAAGAATCGAAAATTATACATTGTGCATTTCTTATTTGCGCAACAATAATTTTCGTAAATCGAACGTATTTTCTTGAACTTTTATAAGAATTGTTGCTTTTTACGTTTATAAATAGTTATTAGCTAGTAAAAACGTTATTTAATACAATGTACTTATTGTAAGACTATGTACGAACGTGTGATAAGACGTTGTTACATCGACGTACTAAAGACGAGACTACGTAGTATGTAGAATTGCAATTCATAAAGACATTAATTCGTGAAAATTTTAAGAGAAAATTCTTAAAAAGAAAACTTTACACGATGTTAAGTCGCCACTACGATAACTTAACACTAATGACGTGTTCGTTAATTATAAAGAGTTAGCATCATAATTGTCTCTCTTTTTTGAATTTTAGTTCTTAAGATTAATGTGTTATGGCGACGTTTTACTTGCGCGATTTCTTTAATCTTTTATTGAGTTCTCTTTAAAACTTTTTTCTAATTCATATATTTTCTTGTTAGAGTTGCGAGACGTTTATAAAAGAAATTTTTTAATTTCTTTCTTCATTTTTTTTAGACATTCGAGAGAAAATTAAGAAGCGATGATAACTTCTCTTGTATACTATTGCGAGACTCTATGTTGCTCGTTTTAAGCATCTTATTGTGTGTTAACTTTAAATCAACGAACGAAAAGATCTTTTGTTTTTCTGTTTCAAAGCGTAAATACGTTTTTAATCGCTATGTCGTTGCGTCGTTATCGCGATAAATATTTAACAATAATGTATCGCAATTTATTTTAATTTCATGAACTCTAAGTTTAGCTTAACTTATTATTTGAATAAATTATCTTAATTTTTTTTGTTTAATTTAATTAAGTTAGCGCAATTGATTTGCAAGTAATATTTATTAATAACATTATTATAATTTCTTTCTTTTTATATTACTTTTCGATTTATAAGTAATTAATAAATACGACGTTCTTTAGATTGTTCTAATGTTAACAATAATATTGCGCACAAATCTCGCATTTAATATAAGTTTTTTTAGTTATTTTAACTTGTCGCAATTTCTTTTCGATAAAAATGATCGTAAATTTTTATTAATTTTTCGTTATTATAGTAGCGAATCAATTACGTAAGTGATGCTTTAGCAAGATTTTATTGTAAGTAAAATTAATAAAAACAACAATATTAATCGAAATAATTTTTTTTGCTTTTTTCGTTTGTGCGCAAACGCAACGTTTTTTTCTTTTGTATCTTTATTGCTTGCGATATCTTGTTCGCATTAATAAAAATATTAATTATTGAATATGTTTTAACTTTTGTTTGCTTTGCGATTTAATAACATATAATGTATTAAACGAAAGAATATTCGTTGTAAATATTGCGCTTCAAAACGCAAAATCGTAAATTATTTATATGCTTCTATATTTAATTTAACTCGTTAATGTGTTCTTATTGTCACTTAATATATTAAACGAGTTAACATTTTGTTAGAGTTTAGCATGCGAATCTTTAATTAAAAAATAATGCTAAAATTAATAAAATTGCGTTTGTTTCGCAAATGCGACGTTGTCTTACTATTATATACGCATAACAACGAAAAAACAAATCGATTTCGCATTCGATTTATAAGAATTTTCTAATTAATATTAATGTTAAACTAAATTATTTATGCGATATTTAGCAAGAGATGTTTGACGTAATGCGTTATAGAGCAAATTTTAATGCTTTTTTTTTAAAGAAATTAAACAAAAACGATAAATTCGTATTTAACGATATTGTTGCAAACGATAAACTTAAGAATTCGTAAATCTTGCGTAACTTAATAATTTCATTAAGAACAATATTATTTGTTTCGTTCTTATTAATTAAATCTCTTTAAAGAAGATAGATTGATCGTTGAGTTAAATTTCGATATTAACATTTTGACTTAACTTAAATACTCGATATCAACCTCTTAATTCGACTTGGAATCGACTTGAATCAACAATTTTTTAACTTAATTCGATCGACTCGCCAAGCAATCAAAAATGACGTCAAAATGTCAAGATTTTCTATTTTTAAAAAAATTCGCATTATTTGAATTACTAAAAATAGTTTAAAAATAATAACGCATAAATAACGTACAAATGCATTATCTAAATGCATTACTATATAATATTATAAACAAATTAATTAAATTAATCAATTTAATTAAGTTAATTAATGCACTTTTTTAAAAATAATCTAAATTTTTCGAGTCTTGACGAGTTGAACTAGGTTATACGCTAAGTACTTTATATCTATCCTTTGATTTAACTCGAATACTTGGGTTAAGATTTTTGACCTAAATCGAGTCTTGGCGAGCTAGGAACTTGGCTCGAACTTGATGACTTAACTCGACGCGATTAGTCTAAGAGAAGAGCGATATAAATGTTTAAATAAGATTTTTCTTATATCTTATAGTTGTTTTAACAACTTATATGTTAAATTTAATTATGTCGAATTACTTATTATTAAACAAAATCATTCAAGATAAGCAACTTCTTTGTTCAATAATATAAAAATTAACAATTAGAAGATCGAATTTTATTTATATTTTCTCGCGAATATTATATTTTCGCAACTCTTGCGTAGAATTTATGCTTAAAAAATTATCGTTTAAGATATTTTTTCATTATACTTAAGACAATAAAATTAATTACATTTTAAAAGATTGCGTTTTTTATTTTTGTTATTAATAATTTTCTTTTGCAACGTTCGTACATTATTAAAGATAATTAAGCAACAATAATTGAAAAATTAATTAAAAAAAATACGCATAATTAATCGTAAATAAAACGTTAAATCTTGCATTAAATAATACGCGTACAAGAGTTTTTTATTGACGAAAATTAAGTGACGAAAGCAATTAAATTTGAGTGCATTTTATATCGCATTTTTATAACTTTTAATGTTTAATTAAATTATTAAGAGAATTATAACATTATTTATACGCATTATTTGTGTTATTGCTATGTTTTAAGTGTGTATAATAGCATTAAATCTTACTTTTTATTGTCGAAATCTTTTTTGCGAATACGAAATTTTAATTTTCTTATTTTCGCAATTAATCTTTTAAGAAATTTATGTGCATTGTATTTCTTAAGCTTTCGTCTTGTATTCGCAAAATAGTTTTTTAATATTTAATTATTTTTATATAATAAAAGTTCTTTTTATTAAATAAGATATTACGACTTGCTATATCTTGATTTATGATTAAAAATATCTTTCACTTTTTACTTCTTATTTTTGTTAATCAATATTATGTTTTTTAAGACAACGATATTTGAGTTACAATAATATAATTTTAATAATAAAACATAAAAGACAAAATAAATGCGTTATTTAATAAGAAGACGCAAATAATACGTTTGCGAATTAACGATGTTTTTAGTTTTAAACAATCTTGTAAACTTGTAAGACAACTTCTTTTTTAAACGAACGTCTAAAAGACTTTTAATAGAAAGTATAATTTTGTTATCGACTTAATATCTTTTTAAAGTAATTTTTTTATCGTAATTTTAAGCTTGCGTTTGTTGCGCAATTTATAAACAACTTATTAATTGATTGCGTTTATCTTATAAAGATTAAATTTATTTTTAAATAGCAAAAACATTTAAACAATTTTTGTCGTTCTAGTTGAATCAAAAATTTGTAACAAATTTGAACATTAATTTAAATAATAACATTTTAGTTAACGTATGCGATGCGTTATTATAAGTATATTAAATTAAAGCTAATAGCAAACTTTAATTGTTTTATTTATAATCGCAATAGCAACGCAAATAGTGTTTTAACGTCTAATTTTATCTTTTAATTTGCTTATTAATTTAAGAATAAAAAGCAATACTTAGCTTTCGTTTAATGCGTATACGATAATATATTGCAAATTAGTAGTCATTAATAAAGAGCAAATTACGATCGAAAATAATTTCACGAATTTTAAGATAAACAAGCAACATTGTTTTAAACAAGATATTAATTAAATCTTTCGTCGATTATATAAATTTAACGAGAATGTATAGAGATATTTTGAAGTATTAATTAATTAGAATTAGAATTGCGTTAAATATATTATTTTCGCAACAACTAGCAAGCAATTTCGTTATAAAGTTTATCAAAATTTTGATTTATAATTAAGCAAAAATAAAGAACAACGTCAACTTCTTGTAGAAACAATAATGCGAAATTTTATTTTGTTAACAAACATCGCAATCTTTGATATATATATTAATATTCGCAATCATTTTAATTAATAGAACTTTTTGCTTATAAGAATGCGTATTTTTTTAATTTTAAAGTATTTTATTAAAGCGTCATTATAATGCAAACGTAATAGCTCGCTTTTTAATAATGTTTAATTAAGAATCAAAACAATATAAAAAAAAAATACTATTTCTTTATAAATTAATTAATCTTTTTTCGCGTAAATTTGATTTAAGATTTGCAATATTATTTGCTTCTTAATTTTGAGCGCTATAAAAAATTTCTTTTCTAACTTTTTTATTTTAAACAATAACAAAAATAAGAGAGTTTTTAAATTGTTTTTCTTATTGTATGCGATGCGAACGTCGTTGTGACGCAATTGTTAAGTTATTGCACTTTGAGTTGTGTTTATAGCTTTTTTCTTTTTAAATTTATTAATTGTATTTTTCTTATTTAAAGCATTTTTATTAGAAAGTTCGATATTAATTTTATTTTTTTATTTTTGATACTTAAGTCTTAAATGCGTTCTTATTGCGTAATGTTAGCGTTTAACGAATGTCTCTCGTAAATATTGATGTTATCTTAATAGCAACGATAGTAATGTTCTTTAACTTATTTTGAAACGTAAATAGATAACTTTTATTATTTGATTTGCTCTTATAATTAAGACGTCAAAAGAATTTGTCAACTAAATTTGTTTTTTTTTGTGCGATATTTAATTTCGAAGTTGTATTTCGTTAACGAAAGTACTTATTAAGATTAACGACGATTTAGCGTCGTTATTTTTATAAAATATTGTAAATTATTATGATTCATTAATACAATAATTGAATAATAATTATTCTTTAAGTAGTGTTAATATTGCTTAAAGTTAATAATAATAACAAACAACTTTTAATTATAAATCTTGTATTAAGTCTTTGCGAAAATTATTTTTCTTAAATAAAATATTATCGAATGTTACGTCGTTTAATTGACTTTACTTATAAAATAAATTAATTGCGACAAAATTATCGTAATTGCGAATTTTAAAGCGTTTATTTTAACGCAAATGTAATTTTTTGAATTAAAGTAAATTAGCATAGACGTTTGCGTAAAGATCGTAATAAACTTTCGAAAAATCAAAATAATATCTTTGTTAAATATAAAAGAATTATTTTGTTTATCTTGTTTATCTTGTTTGCTATTTTTTAAAAATTTCGTCAAAGTTTAAGTAATCTTTGCATAGTATTTTACAAATTGTTAATAAAAGTTTACGAAACTTAAAAACACTTGAAGCTCACGTAGAGTAATAAGCTAAAATTATGTTTTAATAAAGTTAACTCGTTGTAAATTCATTAATACGTTATAATTATTTATAATGTATTTTAGAAATTTAATCAAGATTGTTATAAAAAAGCATTTAAATAGCTTTGCGTAAAGCTTATAAAAACGTAGTTTATCAAATACTTAACGTACGCAATTTTAGTATCTCTCTTGTATCTTAAACTAAATCAAAATGTTATTAAGATAAATTACACAAAAATGATTTATTGAATTTCTTAAGACTTTGTTAATCAAAATCTAAAAAATAATTAATGCGTTCGTTAATTTAAACGACATTATTACGTATTTAAAGTGTTTATATTGTATTTAAAAGATCGTCTTTTATTTATTGTCTTAGCGAATTCAAATTTAATAGTAATCGTTTTTTAAATCTAGTTTCGTGAAATACGTGACGCTCACTAAAAAATTTAGCGTTTTCTTTATAAGAGAAAGAAGATATTAATTCTTGATTGTAATCGCATTAAGATCGCGATAATCAACGCATAATTTTAAACTTTTATCGTTCTTTAACATAAAGAACATTAATATTTTGATTTAATTAATCGATTTACGAATTTTGCTTAAAGTCAAATTCTCTAAAAGATAATTACGTAGAACAATTAGCTTTCGTTCGAATAAAATATATAAAAAGTTATAAGACAATTTCTTTCTAAGAAGAAAATTGATTTTATAATTTTTCTCTTCGTACTTAGAGAGAATAAATGCATTTTTTAGATCAAAGATATTGTCGCAATTCTAAATGTTTTTAAATATAACGCACACTATTAACGTCTTATTAACGTCAAGATCGCAACAAATTAAAGCAAATATCAAAATTTATTTTTTAAATTTTAAAAAATTCTTTAGGAACTTAACGACAATAATATTTTTCGTAATTTAATAGCGTTAAAATTAATGTATATTAATCGACGTAATAATTAGCTTTTATTATTTAGAGAAAATTAACAATAATATTGTATACGATTTTATTAAATGCATAGAAAACTTGTTTTAATGTGTATTTTTATCTTTTATTGTCGCAAATCTTGATTTTTGCGACGTAAAATCTTATAGATTAAGTCTTTTAAATTGTAAAAGCTTTCGCTTTAATTGCGAATCGTTTAATTTTTTTTAAGTATTATGCTTTCGTTAGTTGTTTGTTAATGCAATTAATATGAACGTTCTTATTGAAAAAATCTTTTCGTTTGTGCTATTTTTTATCAACAAATATTAATAGCTTTATAAAAAGAATCTTTATCTTGTGTTTTTAATTCATAATTGCGACTATAATTTTTGCGAACTCATTTAGTTTTTCGAATTATTAAAAATCTCTTTAATAAAAAGATGTAATAACGACGCTTTTAAGACGTTTGTTTTAAAACTCTTTTAAAAGTTATTAATTGCATTGACTTGCGAGTTGTTTTTAACAAATTTAGAACATTTTTTTTAAATATGTTTTTTCTTGTTACAATTGTAATAAATGCGTTTTTCTCGCACATTTAAGTTAACTTTGTTAAAATTACGCAAAAAAAAATTCGTTGTACTTTTTTAACGATTTCTTGTTGTTAAGACGTTGCAAATCTTAGTTGTTAACGTAGTCTTTCTTAATTTATAACTATACGAATTTTCTTTAAAGTTATTGCGTAATCCCAAGAACAATTCTTGATTTAAAGTTTTGTTTTTAACATTAAATTAAAAGAATAAAGCGCTCTTTATGCTCTATATTAACGCAATAAGAGCGTCTCTTATCTTAAGAATCTAAGTCACATTGTTGATCTTTTTATGAAGATTTTTTTTTAAACGATGTAAAAGATAATTACGTCGTTGACGTTTAATGTATTCGTTAAGATTTGTTTTTAATGTCTTAATGTAAATTACGAAGTCGTTAACGCTTTAAAATTAATTTTGCTTAATTTTCTTATATTTGCGAGAGAAAACAAATCGATAATTTTTTAGATTTTTAATAAGATTAATTAGATATTGTGCGAATTGTTCTTAGTTTTATTTCTTTATTTTGTTCGTTCGCTTATTCTTATAATTTCTTTATTGTATCGTCGACGTATTGCGAAGATATTGTTAAACTTAACAAATCTTTAAGTTCTTTGTCAAAAATTAATTTTCATTAATTTCGAAGAAGTTTCTTGCATTTTAAGTTTGATTTCTTCATTCTTTGAAGTTCTTTTCGTGGTAAAGATTTAATTAAGTTAACGTTATGAAACAAACGAAACGCTATCTCTTTAACGCTAGTTCGTTAGTTTTATTATTAAAATGATCTTCGCGTAAACGATGCGAATTCGTCGCTTTAATTTCGTTCTTATAAAGTAGTTTTAAAAGAAGTTTGTTTCTTGCTTAAGTAATACGAAGCTTTCGCTTCGTTTAAAGTCTACGCTTCTTTACTTTCTCTTCAATTAAAAGCTTTTCGTAATTAATGTCTTCGTCGAATTGCGACAATTGTGTAGCGTCGTTATTTTACAAAAAAAATTCTTGTAATATGATGTAAATTTTCGTGATATTGTTGAAGACAAGTTAATTATTCGCATTTTTGTCGCTCTAAAAGCGCTAAAACGTCGTCTATTTTTTGTTCGTCTTCAAATTTCGCCTTATATTGCGTGTCGAATTGATTATTTTATCAAACAATTGTTTATAAAGATTAAGACGAATTAATACTATAAGACTATTTACAAACGTGTGACAAAACGTCGTTATATCGACGTATTAAAGACAAGACTACGTAGTATGTAGAATTGCAATTTATAAAGACATTAATTCGTAAGAATTTTGAGAAAAAATTCTTAGAGAGAAAATTTTGCACGATGTCAAGTTGTTATTATGATAACTTGACATTAATAACGTGTTCGTTGATCATTAAGAGCTAGCATCACACTTATGTTAAAATTTTAACTTGACATAACTTTAATAATTGACACAATTAAAATCTATTTTGAATTTTAATACTAGTTAATATGTTGTTAAAGTTAGAATTTAAATATAATTATTTAATAAAGATTGTAACGTCAAGTTATTACTTAAGATTTATTTGTTAAATTTTGTTTTTTCGACAATAGTTTTTTATCTTAATAATATAAGTTTTTGAGCAATAGATATTAGTGCTAGAAATATATGTAATTATACTATGTTATCTAGTAACATCTTAAGTGTTATTTATTCTTATATTAATTTCTCGATTACTATTTATTTAGAGCTTCTTATTTAACAAAGCAAACGTCGCATATAGTTAATAATATAATTGTTTATAAAGCTCAACGTTTAAATAAGAAATTTAAAGCAAAATTTAACAATTAAAGAGAACAAATTATTCTCTATTGTAAAAGAGTATTGTTTCTTGTAATAAATTACTAGAATTATAGACTTTGCTTAGCGTACAAAGTATTATTAGACAATATTTATTTACATTAATAACTTAAAGTAGATTTGTTATTTATTAATAATTATAATAGTATTAAGACAAATATTAATCTAAATAAAGCTAGCTTTTAGTTACTTGTTAATATTTTACGTTTTATTATTTATAATATTACGACTTATAACTCTCGCGATTGTTGTTTAAAACTTAATAGTTTAATAATATAATAACATATTAAGAGCTATTTGTTAGCGTCTCTTCTTGCAATTCTTACGTAATGCTTATTTAATAACTAATTATATCTAATTTTACGCACTTCGACGTCGAATTAAGAAAGATATAATAATTATTAATAAAAAGTATAAGTTATTTCTCAAGATTTTGTATAACAATACGTAATAATAATCAAAGTTATAGTTTTATTGCTAAATTCTATTGCTTTATGCGTTGTATCTCTTCTCTTATAAAGTAAAATTAAAAATTGTTAATATAATTTATTAGAGTTTGTTATAATTTAATTTTAAGTTTAATTAAAAATGCAACTACCAATATATAGCGACAAATCGTACTTTAATTGCGAAGCAAAAAAAATTAAAAATAGAAATAAGTAATGTCTATAACATTTAAATGTCAAGACAAGATATTAACAAATCTTATCTTTTTTATATATGTCGATTAATTTTAATCAATAATAATATTATTAATTATTGCGATATTCTAGAACAAGATGCGTTTAATTATTAAGATACTTAATTAAATACTTTATCAAATTTAACAATGAATTATAGCAAATCTAGTCTTTAATAAATAGATATAATTAAGAGACAAAATTAGAAATGTAATTGTTAACAACGTATTTGCACAATATATTAAATTATATTTTAATTGCATTTTTTTACAATGCGTTAACTTATTTTAAGATTTACTTAAATATCTAGCTTATTAAATTGTTCTTAACAATAAACTAGTAAATAAACGATAATTTTCTCGATATTTAATTCTTCTTAATTACAATCTTATAACTTAAGAAGATAAACAAGTCTATTACAATCTATTGATGTAAGTGTGCTCTATAACATTAAAGTTAACATATAAGGTAAAAATTATACGATTAGAGAATTGCTTGCGAGAAGTGTCTACTTTAATAATAGTTATTAAATTGTAATTCTAGACATTAAGAAGCTTCTATACGTCTTATACTTAAATGTTAAAGCAAAAGAGCAAAAATAAGTTATTAAAAATATAAGAGAGAATTATCTATATAAATATTGTGCAACAATAAAAAGTAATAATTAAAAATATTTTACTGCTTAATTCTACTATCTCGTGCATTATAATTTTGATATAAGAATATAAATTAAGTTCTTATTATAATTTTCAATTCTAATATAATCTTTGTCAAGATGATACTAAATGCAATTATTGCTATAAATAATAGAATGTCTTGAGCGAACTTTATTTATGCTTAAACTTAAATGTATTAGCTTTAAGCATATTAGCATATAATTACGTTGCTACAATATTACATTAACAAATTATAAATCAAAATAACATATTACTTAAACGTAATTTATATTTATTTAAGTCTTTGCACAATAATGTTGTTAACTAAAAAGTAAAGATAAATTTGTCGAACAAAATATATTATAAATTTAAGAAATAATATTGACAACTATTTTACGCTTTGTAATAAAAAAAATGTATTACGAAAAAGAACTTCTTGTCTTCTTAATAGTTTTGTTCGATTAAAAAAAATCTTTTTAATAACAAAAATCTAGAAGAACGAATATTATATATATGTGCTTTCTTAACAAGAGTTTACAATAGACACTAATATTGTCGATTAATAGCTAGCTTTTTACGAATATTATAATGCAAGCAAATAAAGTAAAATTTTAATTGTTTAACAAGAACATTAATTAAGTTTGTAAATTAAAATATTTGCGTTAATTAAATTAATACGTGTACAACGTTCATGTAATTAAAAGACGTTTCGAAATATTAAATTAACAATATTAAAACTTTACATAAAGTAACTATTAAAGTTATCTTAATCGATAAAATAAGTAAGCAAGAAGTAATAGTATATTTAGCATAAATTAATCTAGCAAATGTTATTCTATTGTTGCATTTTATTGCTTATATATTATTAACATTGTTTTGCTATATATTAATTGCTTGAGTACAATATTGCAAGCATTTTTGCAAATTACTTGCGAGTTAAGAGATTACGTTAAAGAATTAAAGTTGTTCAAATTATAAATTAACGTTAGAGTTACTTCTATTAATTCAAATTCTTAATTTAATTTCTTGTTATATTTATGTTCTTAGCGTTATTGTTTTTTTGTTACTATTGCTTTTGAATTTCTCGATTAAATTATTATTCTTATCGACGTTATTTTAATTTAAATTGTATTTATTATTATTAGATAAAAAGCTATTTATGCTGTTTAAGTTATCTTCGTTTGTATTGTCTTAAAATTTAGAATTATTAAACAAGAATACTTTTACTTCAAAGTTAACATTTGAAATTGACAAAAAAAAAGTACAATTAAAAAGCGAGTATTTGTTTTTACAAAATATATCAACAATTTATAATAAATTATAACAATAGTAGCGCAAATATATACTTAAATTTTAAATTTACAATATTGTATAAATCTAGACAATTTTTCTCGAATTTTTTTATTTGAAACGCAATTTTTTATTTGCTTACACTTAGACTTCTTAACTTATATTTGTTATACTACATTTATTTTTGTTTTTATCTAAGAATAATTTCCTCGCATATCTTTTGTTATTAAAGCAAAAAAAAATTCTTTTGTTTAATATTTTGTTAATTGATAGTTTTAATTAAGCGACTTCTATATATTAGTAATTAAGTACAAAAATAAGAATTCTAATATGCAAATCTCGAATTAATAATTTTTCTTTTTTTGCTAAATTATGTAGTTATTGAATCTAACTAGCTCTTTCTTAATTTCGAATTTCTCTTTAATAACTTTTTTGTCTAGTGTCTTTCTATTATTTATAGCAATTCGATTAATTACGAATTTCTCTATTTAATTGTTAGAAAAGCAATAAACAACATTAGTTATTACTTATTGCTTTTGCTCTTTTACTATCTCTTTTTTATTAGTTTTTCTTTTATAATAGATTTGTAAATTGTTTACTTGTTTTCGAATATCTTCTTATAGAAAATCTAAGTTTGCAATTTTGTAAATAGCGTTATTTATACGAAGCGATTGTTATATATTGCTCTTTAGAAATCTCGAACGTTTAAATTGATTATAACAAAATTGCATAAATATTAAAAAACAAACAATAAAAAAAAGTAGTAAAATACTTGTCGCTTCTCTTTAAGAATTCTAACTTATTTAGTTTGAAATTTTTAATTAAGTTTATTCTTGTTTTTGTGTCAAGTAATATTCGATCGATTTTGAGTTAATCTATCTTAAATCTAGTTCAAAACTATTGTTAATAATCTTTTTTTAACATATTTAAAATTGATATCTTGATTATTACTTTTCGAAGTTGTTTGCAATTCGAAGTTGATTTTCTTTTTAAAGAATTTGCACTTTACTTTTTTTTATAATCGATCGAATAATAACATTGATTTATTATTAGTACTTTTACACTATAATTTGTAGCAATTAATAAGAATTTTTAACAATAAAACTTTCTAATTGTCTTAATCTTTTTAATTGTCTTTTTATTGTAAAAAGAAATTTCTCAATTATAATAAATAATATTGCGCAATATAATTAACCCACTTAATAGCATAAATAAGCAACAAAAGTTAAATCTACATATATTCTTTATAATTTTACGATTGTTGTTATTTATAACAAGTTATTTACGATCTATTAATAAGACGTTGCAATTGCAAAACAAATTAATAATAATAAGTAAATATAATTGTTTGTTTACTTAATTAAGTCGCTAGATAATCGCAATCTAATAAGTTATTGTTGCGTAAATTAATCGAATACTTATAATGTTAACAACTTATTAACGAATATTACAAATAATTTTATTATAATTTACAAATTCTAAAAGCTCTTTGTTTATAACAAAAATTACTTATAGAATTTGCTATAATAATATTGCTAAATTGTATTGCTAAATTACATTGTTAACTATTGCTTAAATCTATATCTTTAAAAATGCGTAACAAAAAATTAAAAATAGTAAATTTGATTAAGAATTGTCGTTTATATAGATATTTTCTAAATATGTGCGTTATAAGTATGTTAATATTATTATAAAGAAGAAACGCAAACAAAATACTATTTAAGCATAACAACAACTATATAATTGCTAGAAGAAAATAAAAAATAAATAAGAGTAACAAAACAACATAAGTATTTATTCAAAAGAAGCATTTAAAAAATTCAAGATTATGCAATATAAAATAGACAATAGATTTGTCTTCTATTTATAACTAAGTTTTAATATTGATCGAATTTGTAGCAATAACGCTTAGAAAAATTTATTAATATTAAAAATTTACAAATCTTCTAATTAAAAAGTTATCGTTCGCAAGACTTTGCAAAGAAATCGTTAACAACTTCGCAAAAGAGAAAGTTATTAAAAAAAAACAATTAAAACGTTGCAAGAGATAATTAAAGTATAAATTGTCTTTGTCTTTAAATATAAAATCGATTAATTATATTTCTAGTGCAATCTTATTTAGTTAACATTTTTTAACGTTTGTTCGAACTATTATTTATAACAAACAATAGACATTACAATTCAAAAACTTGACTTTAATCTAATATTATTTTAAAATTATAATAGACAAGAAATTAAAAATATAACTCGATTGTTCTTAAGAATTATTATAACTATTTTTGCTATTACTTTCTACTATAAACAAGAGTTTAAACGCAAACAAACGTTATAAAATCAATAAATTATCTTAATAATTAACAAATACATTTTAATATTAATAGATTATTCGCGAATTAAAGAATATTTTAAAATAATTGCAATACACTTTAGAGATTGTTAACATATATTTAGAACAAAGTAGTTATTACTAAAGCATAATTGTTTGTTTGATTAAGATATTAATATAAAGATTATTATTAAAGACGTAACGTAAAAAAGAAAACAAAGATCTTGCTAAATAAGCAACGAAACTTTAAGTAATCTTCTTTTTTTTCTAGGATTTTGTTGCTTTTATTTCAAATACTCTATAATTAAACTTAGACAACAAATTGAAAAAAGAATTCAAATTAAGTTCAAGTTTTTTATCAATTTTGTCAATTTTATTAGTAAATAATACTATTATAGTTTTATTGTCTTCGTAGACATCTAACACAAGAGCAATTATTAAATTCGAATATCTAAAGATATTCAAGTTAATTAATAAAAATTATAGCAATCTTTTTAAAATTAAAGCATATTAATAAGTATTATTTATTGCGTTGTTAGAATTCGAATATTAATTTAAAAATCTACGATATCTTTTTTTTAAATCTTTATTTTTTATCGTACGCAATTTTACTTCTTTGCGAAAATATATTAGTTGCTTATATTTAGCTATTACATTTATAATTTTGCGAATTATTAAATAAAGAGAGTTTCGCAAATTAGAATTTTAAAACTATTATTCGTATTATTAGTAATAAAAAGTAGCAATAAAAATAAATAAAATACGTTTTGCTTATAATAGATTATTTATTTATTAACTTGCGATCTTTTGTTTTATTACTTTTAACTCTTGTTTAACTATTCGATTTTACAACAATCGCAAACATCTTCTTAGCAATAATAATCTTTTTTGTTAATTTGCTTTTAACTTTAATTAAAAATAATAATATTATAAACTTCTTTATTATAGTTGTCGATTTTTTGAAGCTTAAAATATTGCGCTTCGCAATTAATATTAAGATGTTTATTTTTCTTGTATTAGTTGCTTGTTTTTTGAAGTCTTTAAAACTACTTTAGACAATTAATATTAAAATAATTGTTTACTTTGTAGCAAACGTCTCTTTTTTACTAAATTTTTCTTCGCACTTAATTGTCGAATTTGAAGCATTGTCGTACTTTGCTTAATATTAAAGTTAAAATTCTTCTTTCGAATTAAACTTATTTATTACGTTTAATTCAATATTTTAATTCAATATAGTTTTCGCTTTTTTTGTTGAGCGTTAAATAAAAAAATTAATCGAAATTCGATTTAAGAATTGTTAAGAACTTAGCATTAATATTATAATTAATATGTTATTATACAAAAAGAATATACGTTGTAATATACTTTAAGCAACTTTGCAATTAACAAATCGTATTTGCTATAATAAAGTATAAGAATTCTTTGTTAACAATTTTTGCTCGATAACGTTTAACTTTGATTTGCGCTTTTTTAAATTCTTAATTATTGACTTTTTGTGCTTTGACTTCGACTTAGACACAAATTTCAATTGTAGCAACACATTCTTTATTAATACGTAAGTAATAGAAAACAACAATAGATTTAGAAGAATATCTATTTTGTTTAATCGAATTAAATTTGTTTTAAAAGTTTTTAAATTCTTGCAGGCTATTAAGTTTTTGCGTTATTATAAATATTCTCAATATAAAAAGAAGTATAAAGACAAAATAAACAAGTACAATAAACGCAATTATATAATAAACAATTTAACAATAAAGTCTAACAATGTTTCTAAAATACAATCTAGAATTACAACACATATTGTAATTATAATTTATTAATTTGTTATATTATATGTTGCATTGCAATAATAAATAGCATAGTTATTTTACAAATACAATATAAGTCTTTTGCATAATATTTATATTTAAGTAGTAAGTTTAATAAATATAAAAGTGCTATTTGCGATATTAATTATATATAGTAAATTTACTCGCAATGCTTTGCTTTCTTAGATTTGATTTTTGCTAATTTAATTCTAGTTTATTAAGTACTTTAAGATCTAACAAGTTAATTAATACGCAATACTTTACTATAGAAATTCTAAAATTACTTAATTGATAACTTAATTAAGTTTAAAGTTTATTAATAGAAAGAGAAGTAAATACAAGAAGTCTAATAATTTTTAACTTAATTTAAAAACTAATACTTCTTAAAACGCGATTACTTAATATTACTTGCATTTAGCTAAAATATTTAATCTCTTACAATAACTAATAACTTAACATTCGAATATTTAAACAAGTTTGAACTTAAATTACACATTAATAATATAAAAAGCGCAAACATTGTTAAAAATTATATAAATTTAATGTTAGACAAGAAATCTTAAATCTCGAATATTATACAAATTTATTATAACTTTATTATAAATTTTGCGATAATAAACAAACAAAGAAGTGCGATATTTCGTATTTACTATTATATTATATTGTTAATATTCGAATTTAAAAAATAATCTTATTGCAATTTATAACTTTTAGAGCTTTTAAAATTACGTAATACTTAAAAAAACTTTTTAAAAACTTTGTTAAACTATTATAATAAAAGTATGTAACGACAATTAAATGCAAATTATTATAATATAAAATATAATAATATAAGTTTTTTAAAACGTTACAAAGACGTATGCTATTAAAATATTCAAAGATAAAAGCTTTTGTGCAAATTAATATACAATATTAAGAGAACGTAGTACTTGTAAATCTTACAAAGCATAATAAAGAAATTAATTATATAAAAATTAATTTAAGTTATATTCGAATATATCTCAAACAAGTCGAAGAACTTAATTTAATAACAAAAACAAAAGCGTTAACAACAATTAACTTAATAACAAAAAAAACGTCGACAACAATTAACTTAATAATAGAAACAAAGATATCGACAATATTTAACTTAATAATAGAAACAAAGATATCGACAATATTTAACTTAATAACAAAAACAAAAACGTCGACAACATTTAACTTAATAGTAAAAACGAAAATGTCGATAACAATTAATTTGACGTTAATAACAATTTAAATATTAACGAAAACAAAGATAACAACAAACTTGTTAACAATCGCAAATAAATATTAGTGCTAAATCTCTTAATAAAGTTTTGAAAAACAACTCTACTATTGTTTATCTTAGAATTATAACAATTTTATTGTTTCTTTTTACTATTAAAAATAAATAGAAGTTACGATATAATTTTAAGTAATGCGTTAAGTATGTTAAGATTTTAGAACTTATATATATAATTGCAATACTCTTAGAAGTCTTATAGCATAAAATTAAATACATAGTAAAGCTCGAGTCTAATTAATTTAAATAGCAATTAAACGACAAGAGTTATCGCAACTAGTGCAATAGAAAAGAAATTATACATTTTGTATTAAATTTTATTTTCTTCTTTATTTTTGTCGAAACATTCTACTTTACTTAATAATTTAAATAAAGTCTTTCAATTTATTATTAAAATTTATCTTATCATTCTTTATCTTATTATTGCTAATAACAATTTTAGTCTTGTTGTCTAAGTACACATTTGTTATTAATGTTGTTATTAAGCTCGTATAATTATAAAACACATGTTAACTATTAAACGCAACAATAATATATATAAGTAAAGAGCATAAAATAGACTTGTCGAACTTATTAGAACAACTCGATTGCATTATTATAATTTTACATTTAACTTATAAATGTATTTAATGCGCTCTTTGAATTTACGTTCTAAGTCTTTATTAATTTCGTAAATTCTATATAATAAATCAATTGCTTTTAACGTAACACAATATTAACAATCTTCTTAATAATCGAATAAAGCAAACAATTGAAATTAAAATTATTGTTCTAAAAAGTACAAGATTAATAATAGAAATTAGCAATAAAAGCGTTAAAAGAATGCATACTTGTAATATTTTGTTAATAAGCATAGAATTTCTTGTATTCGCAAGATTCTTAATATTAAATTTAAATATTATTGCTTTGCGAAACTTAACAAACGTTAATTTAACAAATTTATTAAATACGAATTTCTTCTTTACAATTGTAATCTTCTTAAATATAACTTTTTTCGCAAATCTTGTTTTTGTTAATATAGATTTATCTTTTATTATTGTTTTTAGACAATTGTTTGTGCAATTTCTTGCAATAAACAATGCAAAGTCTATTATTAACAACAAGTAATTTTGTTTATCTTTTTGTTCTTTAATTTAACGCGTAATCTTTGTATTTGAATCAAAGTTGTTATTTTTAAATCTTTTAATTGTTCGAGTAAAGCAATTATATATCTTTATATACTTGTTTAAGACTAGAAAAATTCAAAACACACTCTATTATTATTGTATATATTAATACTTATCTTTCTTAATTATAATAGATTTGTTAGAAGCTTCAATATACGTTTTTAATAAAAACTTTAATTATATAAAGCGAATTGCGAAAACTTTTCTTTTGTATAAAATTAAGAGCAATTTAACTTTTAATATATTGTTATTGTTATTGTTTGCGTTAATATTGTTAATATTGTTATTATTTATATAATTTTTTTTTGCAATAAAATTTTTATTAGAATTTAACATTATATAAATTGCAACTCTTATTATTTATCTTTTTAATTTCTCTACAATAAAGATCGAATTTCTAAAAACTATTTAAATGTTTTATTGTAAATATTGCGATAAAGTAAAAAAATTAGATTGTTTAAAGAGTGTAAAGCTAAATAAATATAACAAATTTTTTAGTTTATTTTTTGCAAGACGCAATAGCAACAAAACAAATAAAATCTTAATTAACTTAACAACAACAATTTTTTCGTATATTAAAGATATATTTTTAATTATTGTTGCTTAATTAATGTTTCTTTTGTCTTTTACTAAGTTAAATTAATTAAGAAAAGTTAATTTGCTTGTTGCAATAACTATAACAAATAAAAGCTCGCTTATAAATATTAATCAATAGATGTTAAATTCTATGCAACGTTTCTTATTAAATAATCAAAAAAACTTAATTATCTTAATCGACTATTTTCTTACAAATATAAGACGTTCAAAAAATATATATTTTTGTCTCGTATTCTATGCGTTGTAACTTACAATTACAAATTTAATAGAAATTATTAAATTAAATTTTAATTTATAATTATTAGAATTTACTCGTAATTAAAGTCTTAATCTAAATTAAAACAATAATGCAAAAGAGAAAGATTAATACTTGAAAAAATTTACGTTACGAAAGACATTCGAGAAATTTATTAACTTCGACTTTATAAATTTAGTAACAAGAAAATATATAAACGCAACGTTAACTCTTTAGATTAAGAGTATTAAGCAATTATTTGTACAAACATCTAGCTTCTTAAATTTCTTTATAAATATTCGCATTAATAACAAACTAAAAGATAGATTTATTACTTTTTATTGTTACTTAATATTGTTAAGATCTAAACTAGATATTGCTTTAAAAAAGACTATTAATTATTAGCAAAAGTTATCGCATATAATTCTCGAACAACAACTTTATTATTATTGTCAAGATATTTTATTAGAGATTAATATTGTTGATTACATTAATTAAATGCAAGACAATACAATAGAAACACTATATAAGATTGCAAAAATATATTTAATTAAATTGTTTAAAGATAAATACTTGTTTTTATATATTGTTTAACAATTAATTGAACGATTTTAATTTTAGTTAATTACGTTAAATATAACAAAGCAAGAGAGTCTTTGCATAAGCGTCTTGCAATTGTATAACATTTTTTCGAGAAAACGCAAACGCAAGAGAAGTTTGCTTCAAATGTAAATACAAAGATAAAACAAACAAAATCTTAAACAACTTGTTAAAGATATAAAAAACAAAGATTAACAAACTAGTATGTATACATAGTTTTAATCTAGAGATTCTATTACTTATTTTTATTGCTTTTTTTTCGAAATTGTAATCAAAATTAATGCGTTATCTTTAGTAATTATATTTGTAACTAGTAAGATAATAGAGTTCTATACATATATATAAAGATTTTATCAAATATACATCTCGCTTAACTTATTGTACTTGATTAGATTAAGCTCTTAACATTAACTTGACGAAACTTGATCTTGAAATCAAGTTCGCGACTTAAATCTAGCTCAATTCTATAAGATTCAAGAGAGTAAATTAGGTTAAGAAAAAAGTGTTCGACCTAATTCAACGATTATACTATAGAAATTTGCGAGAAAAACACAATAGATCGATTGCAATTACAATTATTGTCGATAAACAAGTTATTTAAATCTACTTGTTAATTAGTTGATAAATCTCTTGTCAATAAATCTTCTATCGATAGAACGAAAGCAAATAAATTAGAAGAATAAGAATCAAAAGAAAAAGAATTAGAAGAAGAAGAAGAATTAGAAGAAAAAGAAGAATCAAAAAAGAAGAAGAATTAGAAGAAAAAGAAGAATCAAAAGAAGAAGAAGAATTAGATAAAGATAAATCGAATGCAGAAGTAGCAAAAGAAAGATTAGAAATACGACAACGATAATTAGTCTTCAATTAACGAATTCGTCTTTGCATCTTCTTCTCTACTTGTCGATCTTTCGTCGCATTTAGTAGCAGTTGCGTCGCAATTTTATTTTGATTTTCGCGACAAGTGTTTGCAATCTTCTTGACGACAATTTGTCGTTTATTAGGCATGGCGACGACGAGAGAGTAATATGGACGAGATAGAGGCAGTGAGGTTGCAAAGTAGATATAGAAACACTAGAATTTGACTGATATCCACGAATTTAGGCTTCACTGAAGGTCAATTGACTGCATTTGATGCTCTCAGGTAATCTGCATACAAATTTAGGTGGGGGGTCGGGGATCTAAAAATAAGGCCAAGGGGCGACAACCGTTGTGAAAGCGCTAACTATGAAGCGCGTCAGAAGTCGCGTCCCCTCAACTGCATCAACTGCATCATTTCCGGCCTGATGTCGTGACAGAATTAGACTCGACGGTATGAAGTACCCCTCAGATGGCAGAATGGAGAGCTCGTGGTTACGTACCGGATTCAGACGAAGAAGATGATAGTCAGGGCTCTGCATCAATCAGGCTCACGCCATCACTGGACCTATTTAATCATATTGACAACCTAGAAGAGCAGAGGGAGAAGCAGGTCGGACATGAGGATGTTCGTCAAAGCAAGAAGCCCTATGAATCTAATGCTATCGAAGACGGAAATGTCTGCGAACAGGAGTGGGATAAGGTTGCTAAAAAGCAAGCTAAGAAGAGTGACTTGAATGGGGCAAATCCAGACAGCAATGGGGCCGGGATCAGCCAAGGTGATCCGGTTGCACCGATTGCGCGCAAGGGGTGGAATCGAAATCACAACGACGATATTGATGAGCTGGGACAGGATCACTATGGACCACATTGCACGGCATCAAGTGTGGGAAATCCGCAGGAAGCTGGCCCGCGCCCAAAGAGTCTTGATCGCTCGATTACTCCCTCGCCTCATGGCCCGAAAGCGAGCAGTAGATCCAGCTCAGTCCTGTCAAGCATACCATCAAGCCCAAGCACGGCCGTTGCTCAGGAGCAACAGGGTCTGCCTACTGTCAGCCTTGCCATTCAGTCCTCAGGGGCGTTCACAGACATCACGCGCACTAGTTCAATACCCGTTGGTGTACGTAAGTTAAGCGTGGGTGCCCGGAAGCAAGTGCATCCAAACTGTACGCAGACGCTGGGAGGAGGCCGATCATTTAGACAACGAAATCCCATTCAACTACATCCATACGCTATCGAAAGCGAGAAGTACCGCCAAAGTCTTAAAGCGAGGGGGATCAAACCTTTACACATAAGCAACACACAGGATAATCAAGCGAATCTGGCTGCGGAGGAATCACAGACACTCGGCGCCGATGTCCAAGAGGGAAGTCAGTCGACGTTGAGGGGCTCTACTGATTGCGAACCTCCTTCGTCTGCAATTATCATGAACCATCTGGATTCTCTTGTTCATACACCTAATGAGGGCGGACAAGACGACGAGGATGAATTACCAGATTTTGCTTCTCTACTTCGTTCTCGACCCGAAGAATTTGCAGCTATAGGAAACAAAAGGCGCAAGCTTTCTCGTACCTTCACAAAGAAACGCCAGTCACTTACCAAAACGCCAATGCCGCTGCCTTCTAGGTACACTGAAGCGGCAGTGCCGGTCGACGAGGACGATTCCATGTACGATATACCAGCTTCACCACCTTTCTCGGGTAGTTCCCAAGAGTCCGGTTCCAATGCATCTGCCCCAAAGTTCAAGGTGCCTCGACGAACGACGCCAATCGCTCTCCCAACACCTTTGACATCATCTGAGCCAAGAATACGGCCACAGCCACGACGGCCTGATAGCGCAGAGTCCGACGACGATACAGCTTTTGCTCAAGATGGCGTACAGCTTGAGGTTGGTTCAAACGACGAAGATCGGTTAGCGGATGATGAACCTGCCAAAGAGTTGGAGGCAGTGCAACGAAGAATTCGAGGCGTGCTACCTGCATCTTGGCTCAGGCTGGACCGAAAGATGCAAGTGGCAAAGACCCAAGTCATCCATCGGGTTGACCGAGATCCATCTCCTGAGATGAACGATGCCCAGCGTGGTGTAGCTAGGGTGATCACAGGGCCTCGAAAGAGACGCCCCAGTGTTGGCAGGGATCTCCCTATTGTGCTCTCTGGAGACGAGGATCCCGAGAAAGACTCCGACAGCTCAGAAAGCTTGCCAGAGCTAGACCTGCGCCTGGACGTAGCTCGTGGCACAGACGAGGATTCATATGGCGAGCCATTGACGTGGGGCCTTGACAGGCATGGCGAAGTTGAGGAAGATAATCGAGTTGATGCAATGCTTCCCTCAGCGCGACGACGCGTGTTTCATTCCAACAAGAGGTCGAGGAGAAACGCAAAACACCATAAGCCTTCGGCGACTGCTATCACATTCCCAGTACCTCATGAGGCACAGAGACGTCACCAATACCAGCCTAGAATAACAGATCAGCTCAAATCCAAGAGGCAAAAGAAATCCAGATTTCGAGCACCAGATCTCAGTATACTGGATGCCATAAGTCCGGTCACCGGAGCTTCGTCAGGCATACCGGTCTTTCTTAAAGTTGCTTCTCGGACAGCTCGCTTGAGAAACGACAAAGGGAGGCAAAGCCCAATTTTCAAGGCCTTAAGACTAGCCACTCAGGCGGACACGGAAGACATAAACACAACCCTACGAAACTGGCGTGAAGGCACGATCCAATCTCGAAGTAGAGTCGTTGAGCAGTCAAGGAAACCCTTGACACCTCGCTCTGGCAATGGAGAGCTTATCAGAGCGGCGCCGCATAACAACAAAGCTGCGGCCAAGAAGCCGGTAAGCGTCAAATCAAGCTCTTTTACAGCTGCAAAATCACGACAGAATCCTCCTAAGCTGCAAGGTACATTTGACAACATCCTTCAACGGGGTTCAGTGCAAGTGATTGAGACCCAAACTCGGAGATACAAGTACGCGCACAACAGCTCGAAGTCCAGGGAGCCGTCGAACCGGGGCCAAATATACTCGGGCCTAAGGTCTGGTGCTGATGTCAGACCTGCCATGCTAGAAACATTGCAAGAAGTGCCTGTCCAGGGAGGTCCGGAGGTGGCGTTTAGACAAGATCTGATGCGTATCAACCGCTTAGACGACATCGTTGAAGGGTCCAGTTCTGTTCAGGCCTCCGCCTTGAACCAATGTGCGCCCTCGAGACCTGTTTGCTCCGATCATTCAAATCGTGACGATGGAGGCGACGTTGAAAGAGCCACTGTGCTTCATCGGAAAGAAGGGAAAATGCGCCATCGAAAACAGCTTCGCCCCAAGCGCGTCGAGATTGAATGTTCCGATTACTCAATGCCCAGTGACTCGATGAGCTTGGAAATGCCTTCTGAGAAAGAGATTCCTACGATATTGGCATCACAGCATAGTGCGCTGTCCGGTTTAGAACGATTCGGTGCCCAATACTCATCAACTTTTGATATTACACCTTTTCCCACCGGTACATGTTTCCACAACAGCACATTCATTGGCAGTGGGGACTTCCATCGCAGCACTGCCTTGTCACAGCTTGGAGATATGGATCAGGACAGAGGGTCCACAAGCTTCCAATTGAAATCGAATTATTGTGTCTGGGGTCAATGGAATGACCAAGTGTCTCTAGAATTTGGTCATGCATTCGATGAAATCCTTCTCTTCCTTGGCAACCGCTCAGATCATAACTATCTATTGTCGACAAAGTACGAAAGTATTATGGATTTGCAAAAACGCATCATCAACTATGTCTCGGATCACCTAAATTTTATTGATCCCGTGGACAGGGTCGCATTCTTGCAAAGATGCAGCAGTCTAGTTACATCTGTTTGGCAGGAACTAGCCGGTCTCGATGCCCCTACAAGATCAACCTTTACCATGACTGATGAATCGATGGTCGATCCCAAAATATTATTAGGAACTCTGAACCTTGCCTTGGCTAATCAGCTAAGTGAGATTGCTGAACACGATTTGGTACCTGGCGATCTGAGTGTGCAGGTGAAGTCTCTGAAAATGAAGAGCGTCCGATACACACTTTCTCTGGTGCTGCGGGATAGGTTCGCCATATTCAATCGGTGTCTTCGGGACCCTAAACGTCTCGAACGCTGCGAGCAAGCCCTGGAACCCGGTCATGCAGCGATAGAAGCTTTTGTCATTTGCTGTAGTATACTCAGCAAAAATTGCCAATCTTTGGCATCCTTCTGGCAGGTGGCCAACGAGATATTGCCTGTGACAAATTCTGACACGTCTAGTACGGCCGCCGACGTCCGCTCTCTAGAAACGCGTTGGCAAAGCCTCTTCATTGTCTTGCCTTTTCTTGAGTTCAATTCCCTTGGTCTACTTGAAGCTGGAAGGCGTTTCAAGTTTCAATTCGATAACTGGGCTCCAGTGAAGCAATCAGTGAGCATAATACTCGAAGCATACATGGCCAACTCGGTTGGCCAAAGTGCCACTTTTAACTCGTATTGTCGCGCGCTTTTTGCGCGATGCTTCCGCCTCATCAGCGACTGGAATTGGGCTCGGTGCGAGAGCATAATCGGAACCATCTTCGACTTTTTCGCTCGAAACAACCTGGCCCATCTTAGAAACGAGGAGTGTCACGCTTCACCAGCTTTCTTGGAAAATCTGGCCGAAAACCCTTTACTAGACATAAGCGCAAGCGACCGATGTTTCCATATCCTACTGAAGATCATCGCCAAAGGCCTGCAGCGAATGCGGCTTGTTCTCCCTGTAAAAAAAGTCCGCGACATCGTCTGGCGTCTCATGCCAAATCATGGTCGGTCTCACCCGAAAGAAGAAATGATCCGTCAAAAGGACTTGGACGCACTACGCAATCACCATGACTTGCTCTGTACGCTGTACTGGGCTTCGCCCTCGGAGTTCCGGCCTCGCCTCACAGTCTTGAGGAACCTCGTCCATCTAGAGACCTCTCACCGAGAGGCGTGCCATCTGAATATCCGCGCTTGGTCGTACCTTGTCCATTTCCAGCTTTCCATTCGAGAACCACTTACGAGCTTACAGTCTTTCGCAGATTGGTATGACGACTTATTGACACAAACTCTTCGGCAACACACGCAAGCCCGTACGGAGGCCGAAGAGCAAGCGCGCTCGTTGGAATACCAAGGCGGCCTGAGTATCTCCAGAGACTTACTTGAGACGACGATTGCACGAAATCAACGACAGGTAGAGGCTGTTCTGGGGGACGCTTTGGTGCGCCTCCAACTTGCGATCGCGGCTACTAAAGACCCAGAAGCTGCACGTATGCTACTCACACCAGCCTTGGTACTGGTATTCGAACTTTTCGACGCCCGACAGCCTCAAAATAATACCGTCATCATCCAGGCTTTGGATGTTGTTCTGGCATACACGACGCACGCGGCCCCTAGGTCAAAGCAGCCAGGATACAGAGACTCGAATGACGATAGCCAAGATTACGGGGATTGGTCTGCGTTTGCCGAAGATGATATAGCACCTCACGATGAAGGTGAGACTTCTCAGCGAGCTCTAGCCGCAGCGCATCTACGCGACAGAGTGGAGAGTTCTCTAAGGCATCTTCTTTCCAACTGTTTCGGTGCCGACACCCCGCCCAAGGAGGACCTCATGATCAAAGTGGTAGACGTTTGGACTACCGTCGCCTCGTTGTTCGTAGGTCACGGGATGAAGTCCTGGACCGACTATCTCGGTCCTTTCGGTCAGGATTCCTGGTGTTCGTTACGAGAAACCCAACAAGCTCGAAAGTTCAATGCCTATTTCTTAGCCCGCCTGATAGAGGTTAACGAGGACATTTACTTCGATCACAGAGAACATTTCTTGCGAGCCTGGATCGCATCTCTGGTAGAGCGGGAGTCAATGTTGAAGTTCCAGCATCGGCTCACTAGTGCGATTCTAAACGTAGACGCAGCTAATCGACTTCTCAGGAACCTACCATTTTGGGCGGGGAAGGACACAGAACGGTTCGAGATTTCCCTGAATGACTTCTCGCTTCGCCGACTGTCGCTCATCTCATCTGTCCTGTCAAACGTGAGAGAGTCTGTGGACAATACTGGCTGCGACAGCTCGGCGAATGCCTCCGTCCTAAAGCAGGAGTACAAGGAGTTACTGAAACATCTGATGACCGCCATGAGGCACAATTATCAAGAGCTCGGGCCGACATCGAACACTCGTGGCGCTTACGTCGACTTCGCCCACCGAGTCGTGGAATATCTGCAACAACACACATCTAGCGTCTGTCCTGTAGACCGATTTTTCACCGATTCATCGGCCTTCCCCTTGCCTGTCGGGGATCCGCTCTATGTCGTGGGCCAATTAAAGAATTACGGTTTGCGTCTGCAAGATCCAAGGACTCCAAAGCAGCTTGCTGTCTTCTTGCAGTCTGTATCCGAACGAGCGGCGACCGAAGGCCAACAACAATATCTCGTTGATCAGCTCTACACCGCCATGTCTAACGAATTCGAGGTCGGTGATGCCAGAAAGCCAACACTACGCTCGTTCCTTCTTCAAGCTATCATCCCCGCGTATATAGAATTGGGTTTCAGTACTCCGTTGGGCTGGACTTTGCTCTCACCGTTCTTGCAGGCGTTGCGTCAAACCTTTGACGAACTACCAGATGTACTCGATGGTGCCGACGCGGCTAGTCTTCCCGCTGTGACTTGCACAATTGACAGCTTTCTCTGGAGCCTCCGAGAATCATTTCAGCTGCTGATGGACGATCTGAAGTTTCTTGAAAAGCCAGAGATGCTACGGTTGCTTGGACAATGCTTCCACACGGCGGCCAGTGTCCTGCCAACACTTGATTACCTGATCAGGCTGCGCGGTTCTGTACGCCACAGCATACAGTGCATCAGCTATTTGAAGTCTTTCGCCTCGTTTACCTTCGACACAGGCGCGGATTGTGGTGGTTCAAATGCCGGCTACGACTACAAAGCAGAAATTCAACCATCAATCGCGGCAGTGCGAAAATTCGCTTTTGAAGAATTAGGGGAGTCGTTGAAAAGATATTGGACCCAGCACGACGGCCACACATACGTCACACGTGGTAACACGAGAAAGGAGGTCGTCATCGATTTGAAGTCACACGAAGAGGAGCGAAATGAATGTGTGGCTGCCATTCGAGACTTCTTGGATTGCCTAGAGAGTTTGCCAGCTTTTGGAGGGGAGGAGCAGGCATTTCGTACACTCAGAGGAAGAAAAGACATTGGGCTAGAAGATCTCTTGATCTAGTCTGCGATTGTTGTTTATTACTTTGATAGCGTTTGAGCGTTGCATGGGGAGGCGTTGTGTCTCATGACTGAATGGATTAGCAATTGAAATGATGATGAGGGCATCAATCCCTCCATTCTATTAGCTGCAATTTCTCTTCAGTACTACACAACCTATAACTTCTTGTATATCCTCCCAAAACAGGACTAGTCACTCACATACAAGATCTTCCCGCTCGCTTATCGGCTGGCGCCACCGGCATGAAGTCATTAGAAAGGATTAATAGCAAACATCCAACGGCAGAACCACCAGAACCACACGCATAGTCTTTCAATCAGCATCTCTTCAATCATAAACTGTAACATGCATTCAAATCACCCCCCAACCACCCACCAATAGCATGCCAACCACCCCACCCTCCCCATCCCCAATCTCACCTCCTCCCCCCCAATCCTCCCCGTTCCCCACCCTCTCCTCCACCTTCCCCCTCACCGACCCCCCCTCCACCCCCTCTCCCCTCCGCCACCCCCTCCGCGCCACCAAGAAGCTCGAGCAAAGCGCCCACATCCGCGCCGCAAAAACCGAGATCCTCTCCCACGTCCGCGAAGACTGGACCTACCCCCCCTCCACCCACCTTCGAAAACGGACCACAACCATCGACACCACATGGCGCGAGCGGGAGAGCGACAGCAGTCTTGCTCCCAGCCCCCTACCTTCAGCGCACGAAGACGAGCGGCCGGGGCACGATCCCTACCGCTTCGAGAACCCGGACGCCCTGGGGGACATCAAAGAAGGACGGACCCGCAAGCGTAAACGCGCTGTTCGCGAAGAAGTCGCCTACAACCCCGGTCTACGGACTTTCATCCACCGCCGCGATCTCTGGACTGGGGCCGTGGCGATGCCTGTCTCGCCCCCTCCTCCAGGTTCCACGCTACCCAACACGTTCTCTCCGAGCACAGAGACGCTCGATCCGCCAACGCTGGTGCCTGTCCCCCCGCCACTGGTGCCGCTTACAAATGCCGTGAGGGCGGCGATCACGCCACAGACGTACCCGAATATTTATAGCAAGATTGTGGTGCAGGGGCTTGCGCCGACGATACCGGTGAATTTGGGGGATGTGGTGCGGGCGATGGTGGAGGGGTGGAAGAGGGATGGGGAGTGGCCGCCTAGGAGCAGGTATGAGGAAGGGGAGGAGGGGAGGAGGGGGGT